>Ga0070684_100002036_pt1 | contig 14884 bp, 13 predicted proteins | sample KBSC723LmetaG_FD_65653 | JGI IMG/M metagenome (GOLD analysis project Ga0070684, IMG submission 65653) | Corn rhizosphere microbial communities from Kellogg Biological Station, Michigan, USA - KBS C7.2-3L metaG | ecosystem: Host-associated > Plants > Roots > Rhizosphere ...
TACGACTACCGCAACATCATCGGCCGCACACCACGCATGCTGGACCTGTTCCGACTGCTCGATCGCATCACCGACACGACGTTGGCGGTCGTGATCCAGGGCGAGAGCGGCACCGGCAAGGAGCTGGTCGCGCGGGCGATCCACGCGAACGGGCCGCGCCGCGATCGCCCCTTCGTCGGAGAGAACTGCGCCGCCATCCCCGAGACGCTGCTGGAGTCGACGCTGTTCGGCTACGTGCGCGGCGCGTTCACGGGCGCCGAGCGCGACACGCGCGGGCTGTTCGAGGTCGCCGACGGCGGCACGCTGTTCCTCGACGAGGTGGGCGAGATGTCGCCCGGCATGCAGGGCAAGTTGCTGCGCGTGCTCCAGCAGGGCGAGCTGCGGCGGGTCGGCAGCGAGCACACGCGCAAGGTCGACGTGCGCATCGTCGCCGCGACGAACCGCGACCTCGCGCGCATGGTGGAGGAGGGCAAGTTCCGGCGCGACCTGTTCTTCCGCCTGAACGTCGCGCAGATCGTGCTGCCGCCGCTGCGCGATCGCCGCGACGACATCCCGCTGATGGTCGACCACTTCCTCGCGAAGGTGGCGACCGCGACGGGGCGGCCCGCGCCGAAGCCGCTGGATCCGGCGGCGCTCGCCCGCCTGGTCGCGTACCGCTGGCCCGGCAACGTCCGCGAGCTGGAGAACGAGATCACCCGCGCCGACGCGCTGTCGGGCGATCGCATCGGCCTCGCCGACCTGTCGCCGGCCATCGCGGCGGCGGGCGATCTGGGCGCCGCGGTCGCGGACGATCCCGACAACCTGCTGCTCAAGCCGCGCGTCGAGCGGCTGGAACGGTCGCTGCTGCGCGAGGCGCTGGGCCGGGCCGCCAACAACCAGACCAAGGCGGCCGAGATCCTGGGCCTGTCACGCTTCGGGCTTCAGAAGAAGCTCAAGCGGTACAATTTCACCGTCTGAGGGAGCTAATCGAGTTGCGGCAACCGCCAACCGTGTTGACGCCCGCCAGGCTGCCGGGCCCGAATTGCCGCGGCCGCGGGCGCGGCGCGCGCCTTGCTGTTGCAACCCCTTCGAGGCAGTCCCAGACATGAACGCGCTGCGACGAAAACTGAAAGGCAGGCTGCTGAAGCTCGCCACGCTGCTGGGCGCGTTCACCGTGCTCTGGGCCTGCAACGCGCCGTTCATCCCGGTGCCGCCGCCGGGCGCGTCCTTCACCAGCGCGCTCGTCGACGACGGCGCGGGCGGCCAGAAGACCGTCTGGGTGACGCACGGCCTGCCGTCGACCAACGCAGCGGGCGCGTACTTCTACATCTTCAACGACCGGACGCAGGAAGGCGTCATCACGGTCGCGGGCGCCGACGGCACGTACGCGGCTCCACCGATCGACGGGGTCGTGAACGATCACATCCGGATCGGCTATGAAACGCCCTCAGGCGCTCAGAGCGATTCGATCTGTGTCTTGCTGACGACCGACGTCTCGGCGGCCGGCTCGGCGCCGCTCTGCCCGCCGTAGCCAGGCAGGCGCTGAACCTCTTCTCGCGCGATCCGCCAGGCGGCCTGGATGATCCAGGAGATCGACCGGTCCTGGCGGATGGCCTCATGCTGGGTCTCGTCCAGCATGCCGGAGCTGAAGTAGAGCGTGACCTTCTTCTTGGGCGACGGCATCGGTGACTCCGATCTCGTCTATGGCCGGGTTACGGGGAAACCTTGGCGCTCGGGAAGAAGACAGTCAGGTTCGCGGTCAGCAGGAACGTGTTCGTCCAGGACAGGTCGTTGTTGTCGGCGATCAGGTCGCCGTTGACGTCGCGGCCCGCGGGATTGAGCTGCGCGATCACGTCGCTCAGCTCGACGCCCAGCGCCACGGTCTGTCCGAAGAACGAGTGGAATCCGACGCCGACCTTGCCGCCCAGCTTCGTGCCTTTGACGCCGCAGACGTACTTGTTCGGGTCGGCCGGATCGCTCGGGGCCACCTGGTCGCAGGTGCGGGCCACCGAGCCCGCCGGCTTCACGTTCATCGCTGCGATGCCGGGCAGCACCAGGTAGAAGTCGTACGCCGAGAACAGCTTGCCGAACAGCGAGTACTTCCCGGTGAACGGCGTCCATTCCAGCTGCCCGCCCAGGATGCTCGAGATCTGCTGGAGGCCGGCCTGCGCGCCCTCACGGGTGGGCTCGCGCTGCACGTTGGTGTTCGTCATGCCGGGGTCCAGCGAGTTGACGACCTTGCCCTCGAACCCCGTGGCGACCTGCGCGACGCCGAAGTTGCCGAACAGTCCGATCGCGAGGAAGTCGGTGATGTGGTAGGCGAGGCGCGCGTTGATCAGGACCGTGTGATAGAAGTCCTGATTGATCGTCGTGCCGGCGCCGGCGCCCAGCTCGATGCGGGACGAGCGCAGCTCGAAGCGCTTCCGGATGGCGGGCGCGTCTCGAAGCGGGCTCACACGCTGCGCCTGAGCGGCGAAAGGAAGGCTCACCGTAGCGAGCGCGACCAGGAGTGCGAAACGGTGCTTGTTCAAGAGCATCGGCATGTCCTTTTTGTCGGCCCGTTAGCGGGGGGTCTTGTACGTGAACTTCGTGGGCAGGTACATGCCCACGCCCAGGTACGCGATGAAGTTGTTCACCAGCACGCCCGGCGCATCTGCCTTGCATGCGGCGGCCGACGCACACGGCGCCATGCCGTTCGTGGGCGGCAGCGGCTCGTACTTGTCGATGATGAAGTAATCGCGGAGGCCGAAGTTGACCGTCAGCCAATCGGTCAGGAAGAAGCGGCTTCCGAGCCCGACGTTCGGCGTCAGCGCCGTGTTCTTGAAGGCCTTCGAGCTCTGATCGGCCGGGTTGCGCGAGATGTTCTCGGTCTGCGTCACCCCGATGCCGCCAGAGGCCCAGATCTCCCAGTGGACGATCGAGCGGTTGAACCAGGCGAACTTCCCGTAGACCGGGACGTAGCCCATGTTGAACGCGCCGCCGTAGAGATACCGGTTCAGCGTCGACGTCCGGTTGAATTGCAGGCCAACCAGCTCCGACTGCGTCGACAGCTGCTTGACGAAGTACTGTCCCTGCAAGCCGACCCACAGCGCGTCGGTGAGGAAGTAGTTCAGATCCGCCGCGAACATGTAGTGGCGAATCAGGTTGTCGTTGACCGTGATGCCGGCCAGCGGCGCCACTTCGAGGCGGCCACTCTTGATGAACTTCTTACGCGGGACGACGACGATGTCCTGCCAGGAGAGCGTCGTCGTCGGGCCCTGCTTCTTGGGCTCGGTGATCGACTCTTCAATCGTCGTGGGCGCGGCTTCCGAGGTGTCGAGGCTTTCGCTCGCAGGCGCAGCTTCCTTGCCGGCGCTCTTGTCGCCACCTTCGGCTGCATCGCCCCCTCCACCGGCATTTTCTTCCGCGGCCGGAGCCGCTTTGCCGCCACCTCGTTTCGCGTGTCCGGTCGCTGCCCAGCCGACCAAAACAAGCGATAAGGAGAGGCTGATGGCCAGTCGCTTCATGATCCCTCGTTGTCTGGGGGTGAAATTCCGAAGGAGCTAAAACCTAAAATATTTCAACAACTTACGACCCGACCGATGCTGTCGCGCACTATATCACGCTGAAAATTTTCTAATCAATTAAAAACTTTCCGCGGGGTTGCACGCTCGTCACGCGCGCCATGAATCTCGTACAGCACGGGTGTTCGTCAGGCGCGTCGGTGGTTCACGACGCCGCGCCTTCATTCGAGTGCTCGGGTAGCTCGAAAAGCGCGTCAACGAATTCATCCGGATCGAACGGGCGCAGGTCCTCGACCGTCTCGCCCACGCCGATGTAACGGACCGGGATCTTGAGCTGGTCGGCGATCCCCAGGATGACGCCGCCCTTCGCGGTGCCATCCAGCTTCGTCAGGACAATCCCGGAGACCGCCATCGCCTCCGTGAAGATCTGCGCCTGGGCGATCGCGTTCTGTCCGCTGGTCGAATCGATGACCAGCCAGGTCTCGTGTGGTGCGCCGGGGCTGGCCTTACCGACGACGCGGCGGACCTTCTGCAGCTCCTGCATCAGATCGGTCTTGGTGTGGAGGCGGCCGGCAGTGTCACAGATCGCGACGTCGAACGATTCGGTGGCGGCGCGCTTGACGCCGTCGAAGATCACCGACGATGGGTCGGCGTTCTCCTTGCCGCGCACCAGCGTCGTCGACGTTCGCTTCGCCCAGACGTCCAGCTGCTCGACGGCGGCGGCGCGGAACGTGTCGCCCGCCGCGAGCAGGACCTTCTTCCCGTCGCCCGCGAGGCGCGCGGCGAGCTTGCCGATCGTCGTCGTCTTCCCGCTGCCGTTCACGCCGATGACCAGCAAGACGAACGGATGTTGCGATCCGAAGTCGATCGGCGCCGCGGGCAGCGACAGCATCTCGGTGGCGCGGCGGCGCAGGAACGCCCAGACCGCGTCCGGATCGGCCAGCTCACGGCGCGAGAGCGAGCTGCGGATCTCCTCGAGCAGCTTCTGGCTGGTCCGGACGCCGATGTCCGCGGTCAGAAGGACCTTCTCGATCTCGTCGACGACCGACGGATCGATCTCCTTCTTGCCGGCGAAGATCGCACCCAGGCGCGCGATGAAACCGCCGCGCGTGCGCTGCAGGCCGGGAAGCAGCGCGGCGCCCTTGCGCGCTGGGGCAGGGGCGGGGAAGGGGATGACCTGCGCGGGCGCGCGTTCGGGCTCCGGCGCGGGCGGCGACGGTTCGGCGGCCTCGCGTGGGCGCGCCGGCTTACGCGCGGCGGGCGCGGATTCAGGCTCGGCCTCCGCCTCGGGGCCCTTGGCTTCGGCCTCCTCGGGTTCGGGCTCCTCCTCGGGCTCCAGCGTGAGGGGCTTCCGCTTCTTCTCCAGGCGTGGGGCAGGGGCCTCGGCCGCATCGATCATCCGCTGGCGCGACGCGCGGGCGCGGCGGACCACCACGAAGCCCAGCAGGCCGCTGACGATGACGCCGCCGACTATCCCGAGCAGCTCGTACAGTTCTGCGGGGTTTATAGGGGCGCTCGTCGGGTCCATGGCGGGTGGGACAGTATCATCAAAAGTAGGTGCCCATCGACGGCGAGGCGGCCAAACTCCCAAACTCCATCGTCGACTGATGTCTTGGAATTTGCGTGGGCTGGACGATCGCGCGACTGTTTACTTCGTGACGGTCGGGGTGATACAAGAGGGGTCCGCTGTGACCATACATCTGACGTATAGTCACGTCACCCGGCCCCCCCGGTTGGTTTCCCCGCCCACGTCGCACAGGAGGCGCGTTTGAAGATCAAGCGCATCGAGATTTGCGGTTTCAAGTCGTTCGTCGACAAGACGACCATCTCGTTCCCCGACCCGATCACGTCGATCGTCGGGCCCAACGGCTGCGGCAAGTCGAACATCGTCGACGCGATCCGCTGGGTCATGGGCGAGCAGTCCGCGAAGCACCTGCGCGGTCGCGCGATGGAGGACGTCATCTTCGCGGGGTCCGAGAGCCGCGGTCCGGCCGGGTTGGCCGAGGTGTCCCTGACGTTCGACGCGACCGCGCTTCAGCCGGACGCGGCGCCGGGCGGCGTGCCGTGGGGCGCCGCCGCGCCCGAGGACATCGTCGTGACCCGTCGTCTCTATCGCGACGGCAACAGTGAGTACCTGCTGAACGGCGTCCCGTCGCGTCTGCGCGACGTCGTCGAGTTCTTCCTCGGCACCGGCGTCGGGTCGAAGGCCTACGCGATCATCGAGCAGGGCCGCATCGGCTTCATCGTGTCGTCGCGGCCTGAAGATCGGCGCGGGCTGATCGACGAGGCCGCCGGCATCACGCGCTACAAGTCGAAGAAGAAGGCAGCGGAGCGCCGGATGGATTCCACCCGCCAGCACCTGCTGCGCGTCTCGGACATCATCGGCGAGATCGAGGGCCGCCTCCGATCGCTGCGGCTGCAGGCCCAGAAGGCCGAGCGCTACAAGCGGTACAAGGCCGAGTTGAAGGACCTGGACCTGTGGTCCTCGGCGCAGCGTTACCTCGGGCACTTGGCCGAGGAGAAGTCGCTGGGCGCGGAGCTCGAGGCCGTGCGCGAGAGCCACCAGACGCAGAGCACGACGCTGGAGGCGGGCGAGGCCGGCGCCGACGCCGAGCGGCTGGCGGTGACCGAGGAGGTCACCGAGCTGGCGACCGCGAAGGACGAGCTGTACGCGCTGTCGAACAAGGCGCAGCTGGGAATGCAGCGCGCCGATCACCACGACGCCGAGGCCGTCGACCTCGCGAACCGCGTCGACTCCGGCCGCAAGGAGATCGCCGAGCTGCGCGCGCGGGCCGCCGTCCAGGCGGCGAACATCGAGGAGATCGAGGCGCGGCTGGCCGAGATCGACGCGGCCGCGGACACGAGCGAGCGCGACTACGAGGAGCAGGCGCGGCTGCAGGATGAACGGCGCGCGTTGCTGGCGGAGGCCCGCCGCGAGCTGGAGGCGGCGCAGTCCGAGATCGCGGCGGCGCGCGCGAGCATCGCGCGGCGCGAAGCCGAGCGCGCAGGGGCGACGCAGCGCCGGGACGACCTGGCCGGACGCGTCGGGAGCGTCGTCGCTGAAGAAACGACGGCGGGCGAGCGCCTGGAGATCCTCGTCGGCGAGGAGCGGCGCCTGCGCGACGAGATCGACGGCGTGGGGGCCCGCGTCGATGCGGCGCGCGCGCGCGCGGCCGAGGACGACGCGCGCCTGACCGGCGTCCGCGCCGAGATCTCGCGCGGCGAGCTGGAGCTGGAGACCCTGCGCGAGGAGGCGCACCGCCGGCGGTCGCGGCTGGCGTCGCTGACCGAAATTCAGGATCGCTACGAACGCTTCCAGAAGGGCGTCCGCGCGATCATGCAGGAGCACCGCGCGGCGGGCGGCGGCGACGGCATCAAGGCCGTGGTCGCCGACATCGTGCGCCCGCCCCAGGAGCTGGAGACCGCCGTCGAGGCGGTGCTGGGCGAGCGCCTGGGCAACGTCATCGTCGACTCGCACGAGGCGGGCGTCGAGGCGATCCAGTTCCTCAAGCGCACGCGCGAGGGCCGGTCGTCGTTCATCCCGCGCGCGCTGCGCGCGACCGCGCCCCGCGGCGAGGTCGTCTACGACGCGAGCGCCGGCTTGACGTCCGAGGCTTTGTCGGGCGAGCCCACGTTCGTCCCCACCGTCGACAGCGACGCGATCGCCGCCGCCTGGCCGAAGGGCGAGGGCGTGCGCGGCCCGATGCTGGAGCTGATCGGGTACGACCGGCAGTACGACGAGGTCGCCGCCTACCTGCTGGGCGACGTGCTGGTCGTCGAGGACCTGGAGCGGGCGCTGGCGCTCTGGCGCGAGACGCGCACGACCAAGACGATCGTCACGCTCGAGGGCGAGGTGATCGATCCGAAGGGCGTCGTGACCGGCGGGGCGCGCGAGGCGGCCACGACCGGCGTGCTCGAACAGAAGCGCGAGATCCGCGAGCTGGAAGAGGTGATGGCGCGGCTGGACGCCGATCTGGAGGGAGCGCTGGCGCGCCAGATCGAACGGAAGCAGACGGCGGCGGACCTGTCGCGGGCGATCGATGAGGCGTCGGCGGCGCTGCGCAGCGACGAGATGTCGCTGTTCGGCCTGCAGAAGGATCTCGACCGCGCGGTCCAGGAAGGCAGCGCGTGCGAGAAGCGGCGCGAGCAACTGGGCGCGCAGCGCGCCGAGCTGGCCCGCGCGGCGGAGGCGAACGAGCAGCGTCTCGTGGAGGCGGTGGCAGGACTGGAGGGCGACGGCCGCATCGTCGAGGAGGGCGATATTCGGGCCATCGCGCTGCGCGTGCGCACCGCCGAGCTCAGCGAGGCGGTCGACGTCGGGGTCGGCCAGCTGACGACCCTCAAGATCACGGCGACGCAAGCGGGCGAGCGCCGCCAGAACGCGCGCCAGACCCTGGAGCGACTGCGGGTGGACCGCGCCGAGGAAGAGGCGCGCGCCGGCCGCATCGAGGCGACGCTGGCCGACGATGAAGCGCGCGCCGAGACGCTGCGAGAGGACGCCGCGCGCCTGCGCGACGAGGCGTCCCTGTGGCAGGCCGAGGCCGAGGCGCGCGCGCGCGCCCACGGCGAGCGGCAGGGCGCGCTGGAAGAGCGGCAGGCACGCCTCGCCGAGCACGAGGCGCAGCTGCGCGCGATCCGGACCGAGGTCGGGCGCCTGGCCCAGACGCAGTCGAAGCTGGAGATGCGCTGCCAGGAGGTCGGGTTGCGCCGGACCTCGCTGGAGGATCAGATCACGGACCGGTACCGGGACGTGGCGCTGGGCAGCGTCGTGTACGAGTATCACCTGCGCCCGCTGTTCGGCTCCGAGGAGGAGAAGCGCGCGAGTGAGCTGCGCGGCCTGATCGAGCGCATGGGCGAGATCAACCTGACCGCGATCGAGGAATCCGAGGAGCTGCAGAAGCGCTTCGACTTCCTCACCGAGCAGAAGGCCGACCTCGAGTCCGCCATGACCGAGCTGGAGACGGCGATCGAGCGCATCAACCGCACGTCCCGTCGCCGTTTCCGCGAGACGTTCGACGCGGTCAACGCTCAGTTCGAGGCGGTCTTCCCGCGCATGTTCGGCGGCGGCCGGGCCACCCTCATGCTGACCGACGAGAGCGACATGCTGGAGACGGGCATCGAGATCGTCGCGAACCCGCCGGGCAAGAAGGTCAGCCAGAACATCGAGCTGCTCTCGGGCGGCGAGAAGGCGCTCACCGCCGTATCGCTGCTGTTCGCCATCTTCCTGGTCAAGCCGTCGCCGTTCTGCGTGCTGGACGAGGTCGACGCCCCGCTGGACGAGGCCAACGTCGGCCGCTTCAACCAGGTCGTCCGCGAGATGACCGACCGGTCGCAGTTCATCCTGATCACCCACAACCGCCGCACCATGGAGATCGCCGATCGGCTGTGCGGCATCACCATGGAAGAGCCGGGGGTCTCCCGCCTGGTGGCGGTCAACCTGAAGAGCGGGTCGGGACGCATCGGCAAGGCGCGAATCGTCACCGAAACAGCGACGGATTCCGCGGCGTCCGCTTGACACCGTCGCCTTGACAATCTAGACCGTCAGCAGGAAATCGATGGCCACTTATATCACCGAGGAATGCATCAACTGCGGCGCCTGCGAGCCGGAATGCCCGAACGAGGCGATCAGCGAGGGCGAGGACATCTATGTCATCGACCCGAAGCTGTGCACCGAGTGTGTCGGGTTCCATGACCACGAGGCTTGTCAGGCGGTCTGCCCGGTGGAGTGCTGCCTGCCCGATCCGAACCGCCCCGAGACCGAGGACGCGCTGATCGCGCGCGCGAAGTCGCTGCATCCCGACAAGGAATTCGGCGAGACGTATCCGTCGCGCTTCCGCAAGAGCGGCTAGGCAGTCGGCTTTCGCTCATGGCTGAGCGCGCCCGCGGGCTGATCGTTGCGATCGACGGGCCCGCCGGGGCGGGCAAGTCGACGACCGCGCGCCTGCTAGCCGCGCGGCTCGGCTACGCGCTGCTCGACACCGGCGCGATCTATCGATCGATGGCGCTGCGCGCGCGCGAGCGGGGCGTCGCGTGGGAGGACGGCCCGGGCGTGGCGGCGCTGGCGGACGGCATCGAGATCGCGTTCCGGCTCGACGGCACGGTCAACCACGTGATGTTGAACGGGCAGGACGTGACGACCGCGATCCGCACGCCCGAGATGTCCGACGGCGCTTCGCGCGTCTCGGCGCTGCCCGAGGTGCGCGCGGCGCTGCTCGGGCTGCAGCGGCGCATCGGCGCGGCGGGCGGCGTCGTCGTCGAGGGCCGCGACATCGGCACGGTCGTCTTCCCGGACGCCGAGGCGAAGTTCTTCCTCACCGCGAACACCGACGAGCGCGCGCGGCGGCGCGTCGCCGAGCTGAGCGCCGCCGGCAAGGCGGTCGACGCTGCCCAGACGAGGGCCGAGATCGTCGCGCGCGACACGCGCGATTCGACGCGGGCCGCGGCGCCGCTGCGCAAGGCCGACGACGCGATCGAGGTCGACTCCAGCGCACTTTCGCCGGACGAGGTCGTCTCGCGGATGGCCGACGTGGTGGCCGCGCGCAGCGCGCGCTGATCGCGTCCTCAGTGGCAGGTCGTCGGGTCGGGAACCCGACAGATTCCGCTGACGCAGGTCGCCGGATCCCGGCAAGGCAGCGTCGTGTCGCAGGCGGCGCCGTCGGCGAGGGCGGCCTCGCAGAGCTTGCTGTCGACGCCGCAACCTCCGCCGATGCAGAGGACGACGCCCGCGGCGCAGCTGCCACCGACTGGCACCAGCGTCGTCGCCGTGCAGCGCAGGGTCTGCGAATCGCAATAAAGGCCGAGATCGTCGTTGCACGCGTAATCCGACACGACGCACGCGGCGTCCGCGGCCAGGCGGTCGCTACACATCCCGTTGATGCAGACCATGTCGGGCGTGCACGGGACCGTCCTGCAGGCCGCGCCGCGGGCCGCGGTCGCGCCGCAGGTGCCCGGGCTGATACAGCCGAGGCCCGCCTCGCAGTCTTCACTCCGGCTGCAGGCGCCGCCGGAGGGCACGAGGGCGGCGCAGGTCCCGCACACCTGCGAGAACCCGTGCTTGCAGTAACCGCTGGTGCACTGCGCGTTGTGTCCGCAGGCCGCGCCGTCGGCGAGCGTGCCCTTCGCGACGCACGCGGCGGGCACCCAGCTGGCCAGCAACACGTCGTCGCAGCTCGCGGAGGTGTATGCCGCGGCGCAGCCGCCGTACTGCGCGGTGGTCAGCCCCGTCCCGGGCGCCTGCAACACCGACGCGCAGATCGGCTTCATCCGGTCGGTGCACGCGGTGACGTCGCCGAACATCTGCGCCATCCGATACGGCGAACAGGCCGCCAGCCGATCGCAGTAGTTGGTCGCGTAATCGGCGCAGACCTCGGTCTGCGTGCCGACCTTGCCGCTGCCCGACGAAGGCCCGCAGCCCGCCGCGCCCAGAACCGTCACCACGATAAGAAGGGATCGCACCCGCATCACACACCCCACGACGAAAGTTAGGCGCCGAGTCTAACGCAGACCCAGGCGCTTGCGTAATTCGCGGGCGGCCTGGCGGGAGATCTCGACGGCGCTTCCGTTGCGTGTGCGCGCCGTGTAGCCGCCGACCTCGTTCGGTTCCAGGCGCACGACGTGTTCCAGATTGACCAGCGCGCGCCGGTGCACGCGCGAGAATCGATCGGCGGGGAGGCGGCTCTCCAGCTCTTGCAGCGACAGCGCCGCCAGGTACTGCGCGTCGGCGGTGTGCACGGTGACCAGCTCGCCGTCGAGCTCGGCGTGCGACACCGCCAGCGGATCCAGCAGGACGATGCCCTGGCGCGTGGGCAGCGCCAGACGATCTAGCGGTTTGTCTTCCGGTTTGGCTTCGGGCTTCGCCTCCGTCCCGCGCGCCTTGAAGCGCGCGAGCTCGTCGGCGTGGCGGCGGCGCGCGTCGCGATCGCGCGCGCGATCGAGCGCCTTGCGCAGCCGCGCCGCCTCGATCGGCTTCAGCAGGTAGTCGATCGCGCCCAGGTCGAACGCCGCGATCGCGTGCGTCGTGTGCGCCGTGCAGAAGATGACGACGGGCCCGTCGACCGGGAACAACTGCAGCGCCTCCAGACCCGACAGCTCCGGCATCTGGATGTCGAGCAGCACGGCGTCGATGCCGCCCGCGCGCACCCGTTCCAGCACCTCGTGCGCGTCCGCGCATTCGCCCGCGACGACGACGTCGGGCATCGCAGCCAGCAGCCGGACCAGCCGCTTGCGCGCGATCGCCTCGTCGTCGGCGACGAGGACGCGCAGCGGCTCGCCGCCGTCGGCCGTCACGTCAGCGACCCCGGCAGGTGCGCCGCGATCGGCAGCGTCACCTCCGCCCGTGTGGTTTCGCCGACCGCCGCGATCGTCAGCACCGCCTGGTCATCATAAGCGAGCGCCAGGCGCCGCTCGACGATCTCGATGCCGCTGCCGCCCGGGCGTCGGCCGCGGTACGCGCCCGGGTTCTCGATCGACACCACCAGCCGATCGTCGGCGGTCGTGTGCGCGGCCAGCACGATCTCGCCGTCGTGGCCGGCCGCCGGGCCGTGCTTGACCGCGTTCTCGGCCAGCGGCAGCAGCAGCATCGGCGGGATCGCGACATCCGGCAACGGCTGGGGCAGGCGGCGGGTGACGCGCACGCGGTCGGGATCGCGCAGCCGGTGCAACTCGAACAGCGTGTCGAGCAGCGCCAACTCCTCGGCGAGCGGCCAGGTCGACGCGCGCACGCCCGCCAGCACCGTGCGCAGCATCGCCGACAGGCGCATGACGGCGCGCTCTGCGGTCTCGCCGTCCTCGCGGCACCATTCGGCGATCGCGTTCAGCGTATTGAACAAGAAGTGCGGGTCGAGGTGCGACCGCAGCGCCAGCAACTGCGCGCCCTCCGCCTCGCGCGCGAGCAGCGTGGCCCGGGCCTCCGCGCGCGCGAGCTCGTTCTCCAGCCACATGTCGCGGCCCAACCCCCAGCCGCCGACGAGGAAGAGCGCCAGGCACACGACCACGCTGGTCGGCGCGGTGAGCAGCGTCTTCCCCATGTCGAGGACGCGCGGCACGACGATGCCCAGCGACCAGACCACGCCGGCGCCGATGGCCCCGTACAGGATCAGGCGGATGCCGCCGTGCCGCAGGTTGAAGCGGTCGGGGAACAGCACACGCCACGACACCGGCGCGACGATGACGAACGCCACGCACATCGCGATGCCCAGCGGGATGGCGAACGGGTCGCGGCTGTAATTGCCCTGCGCGACCACCAGCGACGACGACAGCAACACGATCGGGATCAGGCGGCGCGGGTGCAGCAGCGCCCGCAACGTGCTGCGGATGATCGACGGCTCGGGCGGGCTCGACGGCGGCTTGCGCATGCGCGTTCTTGGCTCCCCCATCATGCGCGTTCGGACCGTTCCGGTCACCCCCGCGGGCGACGGTTCGGCGGCGGACCGCGACCGTTCAGCCGGATAACGGGCAGCCCCCGCTGCCCGGATGGTTTTCTGAGGGGAGGAGGGCGCTTGAACCCACTTCCCGAGCACGTCGCGATCATCATGGACGGCAACGGCCGCTGGGCCGCCGGGCGCGGCGGGGCACGCCGGGACGGCCACCGCGAGGGGGCCGAGGCCGTGCGTCGCGTCGTCCGGGGCGCGCGCGAGCTGGGCATCCGGTACTTGACGCTGTACGCGTTCTCCGCGCAGAACTGGGACCGGCCCGCGGCCGAGGTGGCCGAGCTCATGCAGCTGCTGCTGCGCTTCGTGTTGCAGGAGCGCGCCGAGCTGAACGCGCGCGGCATCCGGTTGACGACGATCGGCGACGAGACGCGCCTGCCTGCGTTCGTGCGCGGGCCGCTGGCGGCGCTGACCGAAGCGACGCGCGCGAACCGCGGCATGACGCTGTGCCTGGCGCTGTCGTACGGCGGACGCGAGTCGATCGTCCGCGCCGTGCAGCGTCTGGCCCGCGCCGCCGCCGAGGGACGCGTGCGGCCCGAGGCGATCGGCGAAGATCAGCTGACACGGGCGCTGGACACGCGCGCGCTGCCGCCGCCCGACCTGGTGATCCGCACGTCCGGCGAGCAGCGCCTGTCGAACTTCCTGCTCTGGGAGTGCGCTTACGCCGAGCTCTACTTCACCGACGTGATGTGGCCCGACTTCAGGCGCGAAGATCTGGAAGCGGCCCTCGCGGACTACGCGCGGCGCGACCGCCGCTTCGGCGGCGTCGCCGAATCGGTCGCCTGAACTACTGCGTGCGATTCACGGTCGTCGTCACCAGCACTGTCGTCGTCGGCGCGCGCACGAAGACCATCTTCGCGACCATGTGCGAATTCTCGTTGTCGTCGGCGGGGTCGATGCGGCCGTTGCCGTCGGTCGGGGCGCCGAGGTTCACGCGGAATGAGTACTTCTCGCCGTTGTCGGCGTGGCCCCGCCCCGAGAACTCGACGTAGATCCCGCGGCTCGACATGTCGCGCGACGTGAACGACAGCTGCGTTCCTTTGCCCTTGGGCTGCTGATAGCGCGTCATCTCGACGACGACCTTCGTCTCCAGCTCGTCGAGATCGATCCTGCCGACACCCGGCAGCTTTCCCGTCGCCGGCTTCGCGAGGTGAGACGTGAACTTGTACGAGCCGCCTTTTTCCGGCCCGGCGGTGGTGACGCGGCCGTCGACGATCGGGCTGACGACCGCGTCGAACTCGAGCCCGCCGCCCGTGCTGATGGTCAGCTTCTGATGACCGTTCTCCTTGTCGCTGATGTTGCACGTCAGCTCGCCGTCGCCGGTCAGCACGGCGGGCGGGATGGGAACCTCAGCGGCGCCCGGCTTCAGCTTCTTCGCCGGCGGCGGCAGATTGACCACCTTCGCCTTCTTGCCCGGGCGCGACGCTGGCTCTGCGGCGCGCGCGACCATTGCAGCCAGCAGCACGACCAGTACGGGCAGCGCGGTTTTCATGGCCCTCCCCACGCGCAGTATAGAGGGCAGGGACTTAATTTGATCGAGGCGTGCGCTGGCAATCGGGCAGGCGAAGCGACAACGTCGTCGACAGGCGGGGCATCTCCCTCGGACGTGGCGCGATCGGCGGCGGGGCGGTGATCGTCGCCCTGATCGCGGCGCTGCTCGGCGCTCCGCAGAGCGTCGTCCGCTCGTTGCTCGAGGGCGGCGGCGGTGAGGTCACGGAGACGGAGTCGGGGCGGGTCCCCAGCGCCGCCGAGAACGAAGCGGCCGACTTCGTAAAGGTCGTGCTCGCCAGCAGCGAGGATGTCTGGACCCAGGTCATGCCCGTTCAGACCGGCCGGCGCTACGAGCCGCCCAAGCTCGTGCTGTTCACCGAGGCCGTTGAGTCGGCGTGCGGGATCACCGGGTCGGCCGTCGGGCCGTTCTACTGTCCGCGCGATTCGCGCGTGTACCTGGACCTCAGCTTCTTCGGCGAGCTG
>Ga0070684_100002039_pt1 | contig 14878 bp, 10 predicted proteins | sample KBSC723LmetaG_FD_65653 | JGI IMG/M metagenome (GOLD analysis project Ga0070684, IMG submission 65653) | Corn rhizosphere microbial communities from Kellogg Biological Station, Michigan, USA - KBS C7.2-3L metaG | ecosystem: Host-associated > Plants > Roots > Rhizosphere ...
CGTTGGCGATGTCCACCGAGCTGTTCCCCGACGTGGTGCTGATGGACGTCAACCTGCCGGGCATCGACGGCATCGAGGCGACTCGGCGTCTGCGCGCGGGAGCCCGGCCCCCGGTCGTGATCCTGCTGTCGACCTACGACGAGGACCAGTACGACCTCGCGGACTGCGGCGCTGCGTCGTACATCGCCAAGGCGGTGTTCGGCCCGGACCGCCTCTCAGAGGCCTGGGACGCGGCCGGCGGGTGACCCACCGGGTGGTGCCGCACGCACCGGGATCATGAGCGTGATCAGGGCGGGTTCGGTGGTGACGGAGCCGGCGACCGCCCCGACCCGGTCCCCGATGGCCTGCAGGTCGACCTCGCCGGCGGAGACCCCCGCCACCTCCAGCACCAGGTCGTCGCCGGTCACGCTCAGCTCCAGGGAGGACAGGCTCGACGCCGAGCGCGCGGCCTCCGCACAGCAGAAGTAGACGGCCGCCTCCACCCGGGGGGAGAACCGCCGACCGGACACGGACGCGTCGACGTGCAGCGTCGAGGCCGAACCGTTGCCCGCGAGGAGCGACCGGAGCGCGGGCTCGACACCCGACCGGGACAGCTGGGTCGGGAAGACGCCGCGGGTCAGCTCGCGCAGCGACTCGAGGGCGTCGTTGGTGGCGGCGACGAGGAGATCGATCCCGTTGGCGGGCTCCCCCAGGGCGACGGCGCGCCGGGCCACGACCAGCCGGTCGGGCAGCGCCACGAGCCGCGGCAGCACCTCGCGCGAGATGGCCTCCTCGAGGGTCCGTCGTGCCGCGTCGTCCGCCTCGACGATCCGCGAGCGCGAGGCGGAGAGCTCACGGGTCGTCTGGTCCAGCTCGGCCACGCTCGCCGCCATCTGGCTCTCCATCGCGGCGTTTCGGAAGGCGACGGCGGCCTGGTCGGAGAGCGCCGTGAGCAGGCGTACGTCGGACGGGCGGAGCCGGCGTCCCTTCGGGATCCACACCTCGATGGTGCCCAGCCGGGTGCCGGCGGTGCGCACCTCGACGACGTGCTCGTCGGTGCCCTCGGCGTCGTCGACGCCCCACTCAGCAGACGTGGTCGCCACGCCCGGCACCTCCAGGCTCGCCCGGGCCCGTCGTGCGGACACGGCCCGGCCGGCCGCATCGGCCACGGCCGGCAGGAGTGCGTCCGGCGCCGGCGTCTCGGCGAGGCGGTCGCTGAAGTCCGACAACGCCTCGTAGGGCTGGGCCCGGGACCCGTAGGCCAAACGGTTGGCGAACCGGACCACCCAGCGACGGAGCGGCTGGAACGCCAGCGCGACGAGGGCGAACGCCAGCAGGGACAGCCAGAAGCCGCTCGTCTGACGATCCACGGCCTTGCCGACGGCGACGACCAGGGTGGTGTAGCCGACCGCGGCGAACCCGGTGCCCACCGCAACGACGACCGTCCGGTTGATGATCACCTCGATGTCGTAGAGCCGGTAGCGCAGCACCGCGACCGCGAACAGCACCGGCATCAGCAGGTAGGCGACATAGAGCGGCAGCGACGCGGCCCAGGTCTGCCGACCGCCGTTGACCGACTCGACCACGCCGAGCGCCACGATGCCGGCGGTGACCAGGACCACGGACAGGGCGATCGGCATGACCTGCCGGCGACTCTCGCCGTGGCTCCTCCTCAGCCGCACCACCATGGAGGCGACCGCCGCGACGAGTCCGAGGCTGATCAGGAGGAAGCCGATGCTGAAGAGCGCGCCGCGGACGCCGGCCGGCTCCTCGGACAGCAGGTCGTACGTCGTCGGGTCCGTGGCGAGCAGCGACAGCGTGCAGCACAGCACCCCGGCCGCGGGCACCGCAGCGACGTACCGCCAGCGTCGGGAGAGGAAGTGACCGTCCGGAGCCAGCAGGAACATCCACGCGAGACCCCCGATCGCCAGCTGGCCGCCCAGCAGCGCGGAGAGCCACCCCGACACCCCGGCGAGACCCCTCGAGCCCGGCCCGCCGTCACTGACCACCCAGATGGCGTAGGCCTCGGTCAGCAGCGAGAAGGCCGCACTCGTCCCGACCACGCTGAGCAGCCAGCCGATCGGGTGGCGCTCGTAGCGCGCGATGATCACCGCCCCCAGGACGGCGGACCCCAGCACCGCACCGTTGACGAGGGGGAAGCCGTGCTGTGCCACCGCGGCCTCGGAGAGGAGGGGCCGGTACTGCGCGGTCAGCACGGCGTCGGCCACGCAGAAGATCCCGGTGAGTCCGGCCAGCAGCCACGCCACGCGCGCTCGCACGTCAGTCACCCGCCCTCGGCAGCAGGGCCACGACCCGGGTGCCGAGATCCGGGGTCGACCGGGTGGCGAGCGTGCCGCCGACCGCCTCGATGCGGTCCCGCATGCTCGTCAGACCGGTGCCCGCGGCCGTCGTCCCGACGTCGTAGCCGCTGCCGTCGTCCGCGACCACGCACTCGAGTGACCCGGCGACCTGCCGGAGCTCGACGCGGATCGTGGCGGCACCCGAGTGCTTGGCGGCGTTCTGCACGGCCTCCAGGCAGCAGAAGTAGGCGGCGGTCTCGACGGCGGGCGCGAGCCGCCCCAGGTCGTGCGCGATCACCTGCACGGGGACCGGGCTGTTGTCGACCGCCTGGCGAAGCGCGGGAGCGAGCCCGCCGTCCGCGAGCAGCCTCGGGTAGATGCCGCGGGACAGGTGTTGCAACGTCTCGACGGCGTCGAGCGCGGCCTGCTCCTGGCCGGCGAGGATGGCGTCCGCCCGGTCCGGTGACCGTGGGGCGAGCGTCTGCGCGAGGCGCAGGTTCACGGCGAGGGCGACCAGGTGCTGCTGGGCACCGTCGTGGATGTCGCGCTCGAGCAGCCGGCGCTCGGCGTCCTGGAGGTCGACCAGCCGCTCCCGCGAGCCACGCAGCTCGTCGGCGCGCGCCGACAGCTCGGCCCGGCGCAGCTCGAGCTCCGCGCGCAGCCGGGCACCGCGCAGGACCGGGGCCGCCTGCCGGGCCAGACCCTCGAAGAGCCGCTGCTCGACCGACGTGAGTGGCCCGTGCTCGCTCTCCTGGACGACGAGGACGCCGAGCACGTCACCGGCCTGCCGGACCTGGAGGGACCGCCGCCCGGCCACCTCGCTCGTGGCCAGGTCGCCGGCGACCCGCTCCCGGGTGGATCCCGGGGGCCAGGTGGCGGCCAGCCTGGGTCGGTCGCCGACGACGAGCCAGACCTGCGACCACTCCGCCCGGGTGCCCTCGGCGAGCACCCTGGCCATCCGCGACGGCAGCTCCTCGGCGGGATGGCTGCCCACGACCGTCTCCGAGAACCGGCTCAGCACGTCGTACGGCGAGGCGAGTCCGCCGTGCATCGTCCGCGACGCGACGTGCTCGAGCCTGACCTGGACCGGCTCGAACGCCAGCGCGACGACGGCGGTCGCCAGCACCGCGAGGGGCAGGCTCGGCGAGGCGGTGCGGCCGACGAGCGAGCCGCCGCCGAGCACGATCACGACGTACACGAGGACCACGAAGCCCGTCAGGCCCGACAGCACGAGGACGGCAGCCCACCACTCGCGGCGAGATCGTCGGCGTAGCCGTCGCAGCCAGGTCATCTCCGCAGTCTGGCCCTCCACGACCCCGAGCGGGGAGGGCAGTTCCCGAACCCCCCGGTGTGGCTGGCCGCACGATCGCCCGCAGCCACCACGCGGACAGCACCGGGAGCCGTGTGCCCAGCCCGATGGGCACCGAGGCGGCGTTCGAGTGTGCTGGTCACAGCCGCCGGAACAGGTGGCGCCCAACCTCAGGAGAACACATGTCCGTCATCACCAACACTCCCCAGATCTCGACCGCATCCGCGGCCCGGGCCGAGGGGCTCAGCAAGTTCTACGGCACGGGGGACGCTGCGATCCCGGCCCTCGACAACGTCACGGTCGCACTGGCCGAGGGCCAGTTCACCGCCATCATGGGGCCCTCGGGCTCCGGCAAGTCGACGCTGCTCCACATGCTCGCCGGTCTCGACCGGCCCAGCTCGGGCGAGGTGTACCTCGGCGACACCGAGATCACCTCGCTGGGCGACAAGGCGCTCACGCTCCTGCGCCGCGACCGGATCGGCTTCATCTTCCAGTCGTTCAACCTGCTTCCGACGATGACCGCGGCGGAGAACATCGTCCTCCCCATCCGGATCGCGGGACGCAAGCCCGACGACCACTGGGTCGCCTCCATCGTCGAGACCGTCGGTCTCACGGGCCGACTCTCACATCGGCCGTCGGAGCTGTCCGGTGGGCAGCAGCAGCGCGTGGCTGCGGCCAGGGCGCTGGCGTCCAAGCCGCAGATCGTCTTCGCGGACGAGCCGACCGGTGCCCTGGACTCCAAGTCCGGTGCCGAGCTGCTCGGGTTCCTCCGCAAGGCGGTCACGGAGCTCGGCCAGACCGTCGTCATGGTCACCCACGACCCGACCGCCGCGAGCTACGCGGACCGGGTCATCTTCCTCGCCGACGGCCACGTCGTCGACGAGATGCACGCGGCCAGCGCCGACGAGGTCCTCGACTACATGAAGCACCTAGGAGCCTGACCATGTTGACCGCCACCCTACGAGCGATGATCGCGCACAAGCTGCGCCTCGTCCTCACCACGGCGTCGATCGCACTCGGCGTCGCGTTCCTCGCCGGAACACTCGTCCTGACCGACACCATGGGGCTCGCCTTCGAGCAGCTCTTCGGCAAGGTCTCCGCGGGCACGGATGCGGTCGTCCGCACCCACGCCCCCTACACCGCCACCGACGGAGTCAGCACCAGTCGGGCGCCGATCCCGGCAGCGGTCCTCACCGACATCGACCAGGTGGACGGGGTCCGCCACGCCGAGGGCTCGGTCACTGGCTACGCCCTGCTCACCGACAACGACGGCAGGGCCGTCCTCACCAACGGTGGCGCACCCACCATGGGGTACAACATGCCGGCCGACGAGGACCTCCGCGGCGACGTCGACCTGCTCTCCGGCACCGCGCCGGACGCCCCGAACGAGGTCGCCATCGACGCCACCAGCGCCGAGGACCACGACATCGCGATCGGCTCAACGATCAAGGTGCTGTTCCAGGGTCCGACCCGCGAGTTCACCGTGGTCGGCACGGTCGGCTTCGGCGGTGAGAAGAACCTCGGCGGCACCACGTCGGCGTACTTCGACACCAAGACGGCCCAGAAGGTCCTGGGGACCCCCGGCTACTTCGACACCATCGGCGTGAGCGCCGTGGACGGCGTCAGCCAGGCCGAGCTGGCCAAGCGGCTCAGCGCCGTCGTTCCCCAGGGCGCCGAGGCGGTGACGGGAGAGACCGTCGCGCAGGAGAACTCCGACGCCGTGCAGAAGGACCTCAAGATCGTGGGCATCCTGTTCATGATCTTCGCGGGCATCGCCCTGTTCGTCGGCTCCTTCATCATCTGGAACACGTTCACGATGATCGTCACCCAGCGGTCGCGGGAGATCGCGCTGCTGCGTGCGATCGGCGGCACGCGTCGCCAGGTGCTGCGGAGCCTGATGATCGAGGCGGTCATGCTCGGGGTCGCGGCCTCCGCGATCGGCGTCGTCCTCGGCATGGGCGTCGCCAAGGCACTGACCACGTTGATGGACCTGGTGGGGTTCACCCTGCCGAGTACCTCCCTCCAGCTCGAGCCCCGCACCATCTGGGTCTCGCTCCTGGTCGGGACCCTCGTCACGGTGGTCGCCGCGCTCGTACCCGCCCGTCGCGCCACCAAGGTGCTGCCGGTCGAGGCGCTGCGCGAGTCGACGCCCGGTGCCGAGAAGCCGTCGAAGCGACGTGCCGTCATCGGTCTGGCCATCATCGGAGCCGGTGCCGCGGGGATCCTCGCCGCCCTCTACGGAGGGGCCGACATGCGGATCTTCGGGGTCGGGCTGCTCGCGCTCATCGTGGGCGTCATGGTCGCCCTGCCCCTGGCGGTCCGCCCGCTGGCGGCCCTGATCGCCACGCCGCTCAAGCTGCGCGGTCTGCCCGGTGAGCTCGCGAAGCAGAACGCCCTGCGCAACCCGCGGCGTACGTCGTCCACGGCTGCCGCCCTGATGATCGGCCTCACCCTGGTCGTGAGCATGGGTGTGTTCGCCTCCTCCCTGAAGGCGTCCTTCGGTGACGTCATCTCCGACCAGACGAACGCGGACCTGTTCTTGTCCAGCTCGAGTGCCCAAGGCCCCGGCTTCAGTCCCTCGGTGATCGCGGCCGCCAAGGGTGTCGACGGTGTGGACAAGGTGTCGGCAGGTGGCTGGGGACAGGCGCACTTCAACGGCGGCAACACCAGCTACTCGGCCGTCGACCCGGCCACCGCCGAGGAGGTCATGAACCTCGAGGTCTCACAGGGTTCGGTCGCCGACCTCGGCAAGGACGGGGTCATGGTGTCGAGGTCGACGGCCACGGCCGAGGGCTGGAAGCTGGGTTCGGTGGTTCCGGCAGAGTTCGCGGTGTCGGGCAAGCACCGGCTCCACGTGGTCGCGATCTACGACGGCAAGGGGTGGATCAGCGACAACTACGTGATCAGCCTCGCCGAGCAGAACGCGTTCGCCGGTCCGCAGCTCGTGGCCTCGGGTCTGGTCACGCTCGTCGCCGGCGCCGACAAGGCGGCCGTCCAGCAGGCCATCTCGGCCGCCCTGGCCGACCACCCGGACGCCAAGGTGCTGGACCAGAAGGGCTTCGAGAAGGAGGCCAGCGGCTTCATCGGACAGCTGCTGACCTTCGTGACCGTGATGTTGCTGCTGGCCGTGCTGATCGCGCTGCTCGGCATCGTCAACACGCTGGCCCTGTCGGTGTTCGAGCGGACCCGTGAGCTGGGGCTGTTGCGTGCGGTCGGGATGACCCGCGCGCAGGTCCGGGCCATGGTCCGCTGGGAGTCGGTCGTGATCTCGCTGATCGGAGCCCTGAGCGGAGCCGCCCTCGGGATCGGGATCGGGCTGGCGCTGTCGCAGGCGCTCAAGGACGAAGGGATCAAGGCGATCGCGATCCCCGCTCCCCAGATCGCGCTGTACGTCGCGTTGGCCGCGGTCGCCGGGATCCTGGCCGCCGTCGGTCCGGCCCGGTCGGCGGCGAAGGTCGACGTCCTGAGAGCGGTGGTCACCGACTGACCCTCCGACCCCGTGGCCCGGCAGCGCGATGCTGCCGGGCCACAGGTCTTCTGCTGAGTGCTGGGGCTGGGCCACACTTCGGCAATGACGTCCACGATCGTGGTCGGTGCGAGTGTCGCGGGGCTGCTGACCGCTCGGGTGCTCTCCGACCTCGTCGACGACGTCGTCCTCCTGGAGCGGGAGCGGCTTGCGGATGCTCCCTCACCGCGCGGGCACGTACCCCAGGGAAAGCACCTGCATCTGCTGCTCACCGCCGGCCTGGACCGGCTCGTCGGGTGGTTCCCCGGGATCGACGACGAGCTCGCGGAGCTGGGCGCGGTCTGGGTCGACGGCACGCGCGCCTGGGTCTACCAGGCCGGCGGCTACCGCGCACAAGGCGACTGGGGGCGCCCCGCGCTCAGCATGACCCGCCCTCTGCTCGAGCAGGTGGTGCGCCGGCGAGTGTCGGCTCTGGACAACGTCGGGATCGAGGACGGCATCGTCGCCGACCGGGTCGACGTGTCCGACGGGCGGGTGGCGGGGGTCGTGGTCGACGGAGAGGTACGTCGCGCGGATCTGGTCGTCGACTGCTCCGGTCGCTCCTCGCGCGTCGCGCACCAGCTCGAGTCGTCGCGCCTGCTCGCGCCGCCGGTGACCCGGGTGCGGATCGACTGCGCCTACGCCAGCGGATTCCTCCCGCGCACCGCAGGCGACCTCGAGGGCAGCTTCCTGGTCTGCGGCACGTCCCCACCCACGTCGTTCCGCGCCGCGGCCGCGCTGCCCGTGGAGGGCGATCGGTGGATGGTCACGTTGGCGGGGGTGCACGGCGACGTCCCCGGGACGACCGAGGGTGACGTCCTCGAGTTCGCTCACAGCCTGTTGTCGCCGGCCGTCGCCCAGCTCGTCGAGCACGCGGGGCCGCTGTCGGGCGTGGCGTCGTACCGCTTCCCGTCCAGTCAGCGCCGGCACTACGAGAAGCTCCGCCACCCGCTGCCGGGATTGGTCACGCTCGGCGACGCGTCGTGCAGCTTCAACCCGATCTACGGGCAGGGGATGGCCTGCGCCGCGCTGCAGGCCGCCGCGCTCGGCGAGACGGTGCGCGAGGTGGGGCTGCGTTCGGAGCAGCTGCCGCGACGCTTCCACCGCCGGGCGGCGAGAATCATCGACGCTCCGTGGGCGATCGCCGTCGGTGCCGACTTCCTGCATCCACAGACCACCGGGCCGAAGGCGCGTGGGACGGACCAGGTCAACCGCTACATCATGCGCGTCGTCAGGGCCACCCACACCTCGGTCGAGCTCGCGCGCACCTTCAACCGGGTGCTCAACCTGGTCGAGCCGACCACCTCCCTGGCCCGTCCGTCCGTGCTCGCCCGAGTGCTCGCGTCCGGCATGCGCGGGCGTCGTCGGACGCGGTTGGACCATCCGCGCGTCGGACCACCCGGCGCCGCGTAGACGAGGTTGCGAGAAAGCACGCACAGGCCGATGCGGATGCCATCTCCTTGCTCGACCCCCACCCCGGCGCTTGGCGGGGGACCGTGCGGGTACGTGGTACCCATGAGCGAGATGGCAGACCACCGCAAGCCCCTCGACCTGGAGGGTGTGCCCGAAGGTGAGGACGTCTCCGAGGCGGACGCGGCCGAACGCGTCGACGAGGAGCCCGAGGAGCAGGAGAACCGACGCGATCCCGTGCTGTCGGGCGACGACGACGACTGACCGCCCTCCCAGATAGTGGATGCGTCAACGATCGTCGACACCGGGCGCCACCAGTCATAGCCTGAGACCACTCGCGCCCCGCGCTCACGCAGCCGCGGGGCGCCCCCGTGTCGGTGCTGCCCGGGTCACTTACGATGCGGCGGTGCCAGCTGTCGAAGACCTGCTCGATGAAGAGTTCTCCCGAGCACGGGAGGCGCTGGCGACGCTGGTGACGGCCCCGGTGGACCTGCTCACCGTCAAGAGCCTGGGCGCCGGCATCGACGCCGTGCTGATCGCGAAGAACATCTCGAAGCTGAGCCCGTTCGTCTCGACCCAGCTGGAGAACGCCGTCATCCAGACGCTCACCGAGGTCCCGGGCGCGGAGGGCCTGTCCTGGCAGCGGCAGGACCCCGGGTTCCCGGATGCCGGCCTGACGTACCGGGGCACGCAGACGGGGCATGGCATCGAGGCCAAGGCCTGGTACGTGTGCGGCACCGAGATCACGGCTCGGTTCAAGGCGTCCCAGACGGTCCTCATCGGCAAGCGCGTCTACGTGATCCTGGTTGCCTGGATCATGTCGGACATCGTGTTCGGGACACCGACCATCCTCGACTTTGCGTTGTTCGACGCCGAGGACGTCGCCCGGGTCCGGGACGAGCACTACCACCAGCCGATCAGCTACCTGGTCGTCGAGCCGGAGGACACCACCGATCGCACCGTCAACCTGCAACAGGCCAACGTCATGGGCTTCCGCGTCCAGACCAAGGACGAGGAGCGACTCGGCCAGATGCAGGTACTCCTCGGAGACCGCTGGGAGCACCCGTACACCCCGTGGTCACGGGCCATGGTGAAGGTGCTGCGGCAGAACCTCGAGTATCGGGAGGAGACGAACTTCGCCAAGCTGGATCGGATCGACCACCCGGGCATCGAGGCGTTCAAGGCGAGGATCCTCGCCATGGAGTACCGGGGTCGGAGCGTGGCCGCCTGGACCGAGATCCTCCGAGGGCTGACGTCCGACGAGCCGACCGTGCGGGACCCCGCACTGGCGATCGTGTCGTCGCTCTACGAGTCCTGAACCGCCGCCTCCTCGCGGTCGGGGTCAGCGGCCTCGGCGGCCAGGCGCAGGCGCTCGGCAGCCAACGTCGCGAAGGCCCGGTCCCGCTCGGCGACGTAGGCACGACGGCCGAGCGCAACGGCGGCCACAGACCCGGAGGCGAGCCCCCCGAACGGCTCCCACACCACGTCGTCGGGCTCGGTGACGGCCTTCACGAGTCGCTCCATGAACTCGAGCGGTTTCTGGTTCAAGTGGGCGGAGCTGCCGGCTGACGGCTTGTAGACGCGGGGCGCGGCCCGGCGCATGGTGCCCTTGAGCCGCTCGGAGTCATGGAGCGGTCCGCGCTGCCACACGTTGGTCAGGCCGTGCTGATGGGTCCAGCGATAGCGAAGGCCATCCCACTCCTTGGCGGTGACCGGGTGCTCCCCGTCGAGCGAGAAGTAGGGCCAGCCCGTCTCGACCCCGTTCCGGTTGGCGTACTCGGCCAGCCGCTCGACCATCTCGCCCGGAGGCCAGTACCACAACCAGTCCTGCGTCAGGTACTTCCGCGTCGCCGCGTTCCGGACCCCGCACGCCTCGTTGGCCCGGTACAACGGCAGGCCCGCTCGCTGCCACTCGTACCTCAGCCACGCCTGCGCCGACATCGGCCCGGCCGGGGTCTCCGCCGAGAAGCGCCGCTGGTACAGGACGCAGACCTCGGACACCACGGGGAAGCGGCGGATGGTGAGGCCGTTCACGTTCCCGGCGATGTGCGCGATGCCCTTGTCCCACGTGATCGTCTGCACGTAGTCCCAGCCCGACTCGACCAGCAGGGGGTGGACGGTGGCCCAGCCGAGCTCGGTGTTCCAGAACCACAGCGTGGTCGAGGAGCGGGCCGCCGTGCTCCAGGCCTGGACGTGCGGCCGGTACCACTCGACCAACCCGTCGGGCCCGATGGTGTCGCCGTGGAACCCGCGCACCCCGTAGGCGCCGTCGCTGATGATGGTGGTGGGACCGGGCCAGTGCGGATACGCCGCGCGCGAGTCCCCGACGTGAAGCCGGTACGGCTCGCGGTCATCGGTCTTCCTGGCCACGGCCCGAGCGTAGACCCGGCCACCCCCCGAGCCGGGGAGCCCCGCGCCACCTGCCGCTGTCCGACCGGACGTTCGTTGGCGCGCCCGGAGGTATTCGAAACCCCAACCTTCTGATCCGTAGTCAGATGCTCTATCCGTTGAGCTACGGGCGCAGCGTCCAGGCCGCGTGGAAGCCGCGACATGGACTGGTCGAGGATAGCCGACCTCCCAGGGCCGGCCGAATCGGTGTCGCCACCCGCTGATCGGTCCGGAGGAGCCGCTCCGGACCACCGGCCCGGTTTCCCCGACTCCGAGACACAGGCGGTGCCGGCGACCTACCGTCGAGGCCGTGAACCCCCCGTCACGCCGCCTTTGCGCGTCCGTGCTCGGCCTCGCCGCCTTCGGCCTGACCGCGCTCACCCCGACCGTCGGCCGGGCGGCTCCCGCCGACCCCGCCGCTCCCAGCGCGCTCACCGTCTTCATGGGCCCGGCGTCGTCGAGCAACCCGACGAACCCGCTCGCGGGTCGCGCCTGGGGCGTCTACCGGGGCACGGCCGACCCCGCGTGGCAGCCCTACCTGCGGGCCTCGGGCGAGAAGAGGCAGACGCTGGCGGCCATCGCGCTGACGCCGAAGGCCAAGTTCTTCGGCGCCTGGATCCCGAACTCGGAGATCGCCGACAAGGTGCGGACGTACGTCGACAACGCGACCGGCGGCGACCCGGACGTGCTGGTCCAGCTCACCCTGTTCCGGATGGTTCCCTGGGAAGGAGAGGCCTGCCAGCGCCTGCCCAGCAAGGCCGAGCGCGCGTCGTACAAGCAGTACGTCGACACCGTCGCCCACGCCCTCGGCGCCACCCGTGCCGCGATCGTGCTGCAGCCCGACGGCCCGTTCCTGCGCTGCGTCCCGCACGGCTCCCCGGTCCCCGCGAGGCTGCTCCGGTACGCCGCGCGCACCCTGTCCGCCCAGCCGCACACCTCGGTCTACGTCGAGATGGGCTCGGCCGACTGGTTCCGCGACCGGCCGGCCGGCGCGGTGAAGCTGCTGCGCTCGGCCGGGGTCCAGTACGCCCGCGGCTTCGCGCTCGACACCTCGCACTTCGACTCGGTGGGACGCCAGATCGACTTCGGCGCGAGGATCGTCGCCGCGCTCGCGAAGGACGGCATCCCGCACCGGCACTTCGTGATCGACACCTCCGACAACGGACGCGCGTTCACCGGTGAGTGGTACCACCGGCACCACCCGAACAAGCCACTCGGGTATGCCCGGCCGTGCGGGTCCGCCGGCCAGCGCCACTGCGTCGCGCTCGGCATCCCGCCCACGACGAACGTCGGCGCGGAGGCGTGGGGGCTGTCGAGCCGGCGCGCGCAGACCGCCGAGAAGCTCGTCGACGGCTACCTGTGGGTGAGCCGGCCGTGGCTGGCCCACCAGTCGGGTGCGTTCAGCACGAAGCGCGCCCTCGCCGAGGTCCGGTACTCGCCCTTCCGGTGAGCCGACCGGCCGGACCGGGCGCACACATTGAGCCGCGACGGCCGCCAGGGGCACAGTGGCCCATGACCTCCTTCATCTCGCACACGACCGTGGACTGCGCCGATGCCTACGCCCTCTCCGAGTGGTGGAAGCCCGTCCTCGGGTACGTCGACCTCGAGGACGACCCCAACGCGCCCGGGCACGAGGAGTGCCTGATCCGCGATCCGGAGACCGACCACATGGTGCTGTTCATCCAGGTCCCGGACACCAAGACCGTGAAGAACCGCATCCACTTCGACCTGATGCCGCGCGACGGCACCCGCGACGAGGAGCTGGCGCGGCTGCTCGAGCACGGTGCCACCGAGGTGCACGACCTGCGCGGCCAGTGGGGGCCCGGCACCGGGTGGGTCGTCCTGGCCGATCCCGAGGGCAACGAGTTCTGCATCCTGCGCTCCCCCGCCGAGCGCGAGGCGGCCCAGGCTGCCCCCGAACCGCAGGGGTGAGCACGACGCGCCGCCCACGTCAAGGGCTGGGCTCGGGTCACCTTCGCTTGATCGATCCAATATGTCAGGACTCCTGACACGGGTAACGTCCGCGCCACACACGTCGGGCGACAACGACGCCGGCCGATCGCGACAACTTCACGTTCACCCCGTCGAAAGACGGACCGATGGCCGTTCTCGGGCCTCAGGCACCCTGGCCATCGCGACGTACGAGAGGGACACACCGCACATGACTGCCGACACGCAGACCCGCCCGACCGCCCACGACGAATCGGAGCCGGTCCCGACGACCCATCAGGGCATCCTCGACTTCGTCGCCGAGGTCGCCGCGATGACCACGCCGGACCGCATCCACTGGTGCACCGGCTCCGACGAGGAGTGGAGCGAGCTCACGGACGCCCTGGTGGCGTCCGGCACCTTCACCCGGCTCGACCCGGCCAAGAAGCCCAACTCGTTCTGGGCCCGCACCGACCCGACGGACGTCGCGCGCGTGGAGGACCGCACCTTCATCTGCTCGGTCGACGAGAAGGACGCCGGTCCCACCAACAACTGGATGGACCCCGACGAGATGAAGACGGTCATGCGCGGGCTCTACGCCGGGTGCATGAAGGGCCGCACGATGTACGTCATCCCGTTCGTGATGGGCCACCTCGAGGCCGAGCAGCCGATGTTCGGCGTCGAGATCACCGACTCGGCGTACGTCGTGGTCTCCATGCGGGTGATGGCCCGCATGGGCACCGGTGTGCTCCGCCGGATGGAGGAGCTGGACGACGCCGGCGAGGACGTCCGCTGGGTGCCCGCCCTGCACTCCGTGGGGATGCCGCTCGAGGAGGGCCAGGCCGACGTCGCGTGGCCGTGCAACGAGACCAAGTACATCGTCCAGTTCCCGGAGGAGCGCGCGATCTGGAGCTACGGCTCGGGGTACGGCGGCAACTCGCTGCTCGGCAAGAAGTGCTACGCGCTCCGCATCGCGAGCGTGATGGCGCGCGACGAGGGCTGGATGGCCGAGCACATGCTGATCCTCAAGCTCACCTCGCCGCAGGGTGTCACCAAGTACGTCGCCGCCGCGTTCCCGAGCGCCTGCGGCAAGACCAACCTGGCCATGCTCCAGCCGACGATCCCGGGCTGGAAGGTGGAGTCGCTCGGCGACGACATCGCCTGGATGCGGATCGGTGACGACGGCCGGCTCTGGGCGGTCAACCCGGAGTACGGCTTCTTCGGGGTGGCGCCGGGCACCAACGAGCACACCAACCCCAACGCCATGCGCACGCTCAACCGCGGCAACTCGGTCTTCACCAATGTCGCGCTCACCGCCGAGGGCGACGTCTGGTGGGAGGGCCTGGAGAACACGCCGGCCCACGCCACCAGCTGGAAGGGCGAGCCCTGGACTCCCGACTCCGAGGAGCTGTCCAGCCACCCGAACAGCCGCTACTGCACGCCGATCAAGCAGTGCCCGATCCTCGCCCCGGAGTACGACGACCCGCGCGGCGTCCCGATCGACGCGATCCTGTTCGGTGGTCGGCGCAAGACCACGATCCCGCTGGTCACCGAGGCCCGCGACTGGACCCACGGCACGTTCATGGGCGCCACCCTGAGCTCCGAGACCACGGCGGCCGCGGTCGGCCAGGTCGGCGTCGTCCGTCGTGACCCGATGGCGATGCTGCCGTTCATCGGCTACAACGCCGGCGACTACTTCAACCACTGGATCACGGTCGGCAAGGAGAACGACGCGGCCAAGCTGCCGAAGATCTTCTACGTCAACTGGTTCCGCCGCGACGACAAGGGCGACTTCCTCTGGCCGGGCTTCGGCGAGAACAGCCGGGTCCTGAAGTGGGTGATCGAGCGGATGGAGGGCCAGGCCGCCGCCGTCGAGACCCCGATCGGGCACGTCCCGACACCGGAGTCGCTCGACACCGACGGTCTGGACATGACCGACGAGGAGCTGGCCATGGCCCTCGCGGTCGACCCGGAGGAGTGGAAGGCCGAGATCCCGCAGATCCAGGAGTGGTTCGAGAAGTTCGGCGAGCAGCTGCCCGCCGTCCTCTGGACCGAGCT
>Ga0070684_100002040_pt1 | contig 14874 bp, 9 predicted proteins | sample KBSC723LmetaG_FD_65653 | JGI IMG/M metagenome (GOLD analysis project Ga0070684, IMG submission 65653) | Corn rhizosphere microbial communities from Kellogg Biological Station, Michigan, USA - KBS C7.2-3L metaG | ecosystem: Host-associated > Plants > Roots > Rhizosphere ...
ATGATCCGGAAAAGTGGGCACCGGTTTTCCGAAAAGATCATGCGCAAAAAATAAAGGCCATCGTCATGGCAGCGTTCGTGGCGCTTCTGCGGGCGGTCAATGTCGGCGGCACCGGCAAATTGCCGATGAGCGAATTGAAGACGATGTGCGAGGAACTCGGCTTCACCGGGGTCCGCACCTATATCGCGAGCGGCAATGTGGTGTTTGCCAGCCGCAAGACAGAAGCGGCCGTCAAGGCGGCGCTGGAGAAGCGGCTTGCCGCCTACGCCGGCAGGGCCATCGGCGTGATGGTGCGAAATGCCGCCGAGATGGCGCAGGTTTCCGCCGACAATCCCTTTCCCAAGGCCGCACCCAACCGCACCATGGCAATCTTCCTCGACGCCGCGCCGCCGAAAGAGACGCTCGCCGCGATCCGCGGCAAGAAGGACGAAGAGATCAAGCTCGGAAAACGCGAGATCTACGTCCACTACGGCGAGGGCATGGCCAAGTCGAAGCTTGTCGTCCCCGCCGCGAAGACCGGCACCGCGCGCAATATGAATACGGTGGCGGTGCTTGCGAAGATGGCCGCAGAGCTAGGCGGCTAACTTCGCCTGCAATTGCGACAGCCAGGAACGACGCCGGTCGATGAAGTCGCGCAGCCATGCGGGATAGTCTGCGCCGACCGCTGACTTGACCGACGGCCGGGTGGCAAGATTCTCGCGCCAGCGCGCGAGCGTCGGCTTGCCGGCCAGGATTCCGAAATCGCCGATTTCGTCGAACACATCGAAATAGCGGAAGACGGGACCGAACACCGCATCGACCAGCGAGAATTTATCGCCGTCGAACCACGGCCCCGCGACGCGGGCCTCCAGACGCGCCAACTTCGCCTCAAGCTGCGCCGCCCTGGCCTTGAATGCGGCCTCGTCCGGCGCCGAATAGAGCCCGGCGATATCGTTGAGCACGGCCGAGCCGAACTCGATGAAGGCGCGATGCTCGGCGCGGCGGAGCGCATCGGCCGGGTGCAGCGGCTTGGGCTGTGTCTCCTCCAGATATTCGAGGATCACGGCTGACTCGAAGATCGCGCGATCGCCGACCAAAAGCACCGGCGTCTTGCCGAGCGGCGATACCTTGAGGAACCAGTCCGGCTTGTTGGCGAGATCGATATCGATCCGCTCGAAGGTAACGCCCTTTTCGGTCAACGCGATCACAGCGCGCTGTACATAGGGGCAGAGCTTGTGACTGATCAGCTTGAGCGGTCCGGCCATCGGCGTCCTCGCAACTTCATGCACCTGCATCTAATTACATGCAATTGCATTAATCTGTCAAGGGACCGCCGATCACGGCCTTGCGATGATCCCGCCAGTCATCGGCATCGGCACACCGGTGGTGGCGGGGTAGCTGAGCGGCAGGCCTTTCAAGCCGCGCGCGGCGAGGAAGCCGAAGGCCTGGGCCTCGATCGCATCGGAGGCCCAGCCCAGCGTTTCGGCCGCTTCCACCGTCGCCGGGGCCACCCGCTCGCGCAGCATTCGCATCATGGTATGGTTGCGGGCGCCGCCGCCGCAGACGATCCAGCTCTTCGGCCGCTTCGGCAGCAGCGCCACGATCCGGGCGATCGCGGCGGCCGTGAAGGCCGTCAGCGTCGCCGCGCCGTCGGCGGGCGGCATGTCGCCGAGTTTGAGCGAAGCAAAATCGTTGCGGTCGAGCGATTTCGGCGGCTGTCGCGAGAAGAACGGCAACTCGATTGCGCGCGCGACCCAGTTCTCGTCCGCACGGCCTTGCGCCGCAAACCGTCCCTCGCAATCGATGGGCAGGTTCATGGTGCGGAACATGTGGTCGTCGAGCAGCGCGTTGCCGGGCCCGGTGTCGCAGGCGATCAGCATGTCGGCGCCATCGATATAGGTGATGTTGGAAACGCCGCCGATATTGACCACGGCGATCGGCCCCTCGCGCTCCAGCGATTGCGCCAGCGCGCGGTGATAGACCGGCACAAAGGGCGCCCCCTGCCCGCCGGCGGCGACGTCGGCGCCCCGGAAGTCGTGCATCACGGGGATATGGATCGTCTTCGCCAGCGCCGCAGCGTCGCCGATCTGCACCGTGAGCCTCTTTTCGGGCCGGTGCAGCACGGTCTGGCCGTGGAAGCCGACAATGTCGATGTCCTCGGGTGTCATGCGGTGCTGGGCGACGAAGGCGGCCACCGCTTCCGCATGCGCCATGGTCACGGCCTCCTCGGCCTCGCGCAGGATACCCGGCCGCGCATGGCGCTGCGGCAGATGGACGGCCTCGGTCAGGGCCTGCTGCAGCAGGCTGCGTTCGCGGGGGGTATAGGGCCGGTAGCCGGACGGCCCGAACGCCTTCACCTGCTTGCCGTCGGTTTCGATCACGGCAACGTCGACCCCGTCGAGCGAGGTCCCGCTCATCAGACCGAGTGTCGTCAACATCATGGCGGTCAGGTCCTTGGCAACGCCCTACCCCGGCGCCAAATCCCGTTCAGAGTTCCCTAAGCTTGTGCCAAACGGGCACATCTTATAATGCCACAGCGCGCGCCGCGGCGGCAGTCGGTTTGGGCAGGTTCCCGTGATTTGCTCCAAATACCGTAAAACAAGAATGATTAGAGTCGCAGAAAAATGACGGCATTTAAGTCTGATTTTCTAAACGTGCTGCAGGAGCGCGGCTTCATCCATCAGATTTCCGACCCGGAATCGCTGGATGCTCTGGCCGCCAGGCGCGAGCTCGTCGCCTATATCGGATTCGACTGCACCGCCCCCTCCCTGCATGTCGGCTCGATGGTGCAGATCATGTGCCTGTACTGGCTGCAGCAGACCGGCAACAAGCCGATTGCGCTGATGGGCGGCGGAACCACCAGGGTCGGCGACCCCTCCGGAAAGGACGAAACACGCAAGATCCTCTCGATCGAGGACATCGACCGCAACAAGGACGGCATCAAGCAGGTGTTCTCGCACTTCCTGCACTTCGGCGAGGGCAGGAGCGACGCCGTCATGCCGGACAATGCGGAGTGGCTCACGAAGCTCAACTGGATCGAGATGCTGCGCGACATCGGCCGGCATTTTTCGGTCAACCGGATGCTGGCGATGGATTCGGTGAAGCTCCGCCTCGAGCGCGACCAGGAGATGAGCTTTATCGAATTCAACTACATGATCCTGCAGGCCTACGACTATTACGTGCTGAATCAGCGCTATGACTGCCGGCTGCAGATGGGTGGCTCCGACCAATGGGGCAACATCGTCAACGGCATCGACCTCGGCCGCCGCATGGGTACACCGCAACTGCATGCGCTGACCACGCCGCTGATCACGACCTCATCCGGCGAGAAGATGGGCAAGACCGCAAGCGGCGCGGTCTGGTTGAACGCCGACATGAAGAGCCCCTACGAATACTGGCAGTTCTGGCGCAACACCGAAGACGCGGACGTGCCGCGCTTCCTGAAGCTGTTCACGACGCTGCCGATGAGCGAAGTCGCAAGGCTTTCGGCCTTGAAGGGCTCGGAGATCAACGAGGCCAAGAAAGAGCTGGCGGACGCCGCGACCACGCTGCTGCACGGCTCGGATGCCGCGCGGCAGGCGGCGGAGACCGCGCGGCAAACGTTTGAGGAGGGCGCGATCGCGGAAAACCTTCCGACCGTGCAAATTCCGCGTGGCGAGCTTCAAGCCGGCATCGGCGTGCTCTCGGCTTTCGTCAAGGCCGGCCTTGTCGCCTCCAACGGCGAGGCGCGACGCCAAATCAAGGGCAGCGGCTTGCGCGTGAACGATGTTGCCGTCGCCGACGAGAAGATGATGCTGTCGGGTTCCGACCTCACCCCGGAGGGCGTGATCAAACTGTCCTTCGGCAAGAAGCGCCACGTGCTGCTCAGGCCTGCATAGGCGCATTCGCTGAGAGCGCTTGCGCTTTCACCGCAAAACGCGCTCCCCTCCTGCCATGGATCAGACGTCGCCGCGGGAGGAAACCTTAAAGCAGCCGATCAAGCCGGCGCGCACGGCGCTCGGCGTGCTCGCGCTGTGCTTTGCGCTCTCGGTGCTCGGCCGGGGCCTCGGCGAGAGCTTTACCGTCTTTCTCAAACCGATTTCGGAGAATTTTGGCTGGGACCGCGCCCAGGTGGTTTCGGTCTACTCGCTGACCTGGCTGGCAGGCGGCCTCACCGCGCCGGTGGTCGGCCGTGTCTTCGACCGCTCGGGCCCGCGCGCAGTGTATTCATTCGGCGTTTTCCTCCTCGGCGCGGCGTTCCTGATCGCAGCCTACGCAGAGCATCTCTGGCAATTCCAGCTCACCATCGGTCTTTGCGTCGGATTCGGCGCCGCGCTGATCGGCAACGTCCCCAACTCCATCCTGCTCGGGCGCTGGTTCGGACCGCGGCTGCCAACCGCCATGGCGGTGGTCTATTCCGCCATGGGCGGCGGCGTGCTGGTGTTGTTGCCGGCGTCGCAGATCCTGATCGATCATCTCGGCTGGCGCGGCACTTACCACCTCTTCGGCATGATCGTGCTCGTGATTCTGCTGCCGGTCGTGCTGTTACCATGGCGGCGTTTCGCCGCCGGCGCGCCGCACGTCATGAAGAAGGCCGACAGCGACTTCATCGACGAGGGCTGGACGCTCGTCAGCGCCATGCGCCATCACGCGTTCTGGGCGCTGTTCTCGACCTTCTTCTTCACCGCGGTGGCCATGTATGCGCTGTCGGCGCAGATCGTGGCCTATTTGATCGACGCCGGCTTCCCGCCGCTGCAGGCCGCGACCGCCTGGGGCTTCTCCGGTGTCGTGCTGCTGTTCGGCATGCTCGGCGTCTCGACGCTGGACAGCATGATCGGCCGCAGGCCGTCGGTGCTGATCTCCTACGCGATCTCGATTGTCGGAATCTTCCTGCTCTGGCTGTTGCAGTACTATCCGAACTACTGGCTCCTGACCGGCTTCGTCGTCACCTTCGGCAGCATGATCGGCTCGCGCGGCCCCTTGATCACGGCCACCGCCATCAAGATTTTCCGCGGCGAACGCGTCGGCACCATCTTCGGCACGATCTCGATCGGCAGCGGGCTGGGGTCCGCGCTCGGCTCCTGGAGCGGCGGCCTGTTGCACGACTTCACCCACAGCTACAATCCGCTGATCGTGTTCTCGCTGATCAACGTCGTGCTCGGGATGCTGCCGTTTCTGGTGGTGCCGGCGCTGAGACGTTAAGCGGCGCTGGAAGAAGCTTCCTCGCCCAATCCCAAGCGGCGGCGGCTCAGTTATTCGGCGGCAATTCGATCTGATTGTTCGGCTTGCCGGTGTTGAATTCCATGATCTTGCGCGTCACGCCCGGCAGGAGTGCCGAGATCGGGTTGACGCGCAGCACCGGGGCGCCGGGAGAGCCGACCACCTCGTAGGTGACACCGATCAGGCCTTCATTGCTGCCGCCGCCTATGAAGAGCCCGAGCAGCGGCACCTGGCCGAACATGTTGTTGAGCCCGTACATGGGAATGATGGTGCCGCTCATCCGCACCTGGTTGGTGTTGAAATCGATGTTGCCTTCGATCGTGAGTCCGAGGCTAGGTCCCTTGACGACGCCTTCACGGACCGTGATCAGGCCGTTCTGACGGGTGAACTCGGCACGCAACGCCGAGAAGGCAATGCCGCTCTGGGTGCCGGGCGGGCTACCGGCGGCGGCCCGGTCGAGCGCGCCTTCGCCCCGCACGGTGAAATTGCTGATGGTGAGCAGACCCTCCTTGGCGCTGGCGTCCTGTGTCGGCGGCTCCATCGCCAGCATGAGCTGACCGCCCGTCACCTTGGAATAGGTATCGGTGAAGCGGAGGAATGCGCCGGCATCGGCCGTTTGCAGGACGACGAGGTCACGGCCCTGGCCCTGCCCGCGGCCCCGCATTTCCGCCGTCACCGGCGTATCGCGCCCGACCTTGCCGTTGAGATTGAAGGCCTTGATGATGCCGTTTCGCCGCGACATTTTCAGGTCGACGCTGCGCAAGGCCTCACCATTGGCGCCGGCGACCGCACCAAGCTTCAGATCGACGTCGAAATCGATATTCTTGATCTTGTTCTTGCTGTCTTCCTTCGAGCTGCCTGATATCGCCGACTTGAGGAAGCTGCGCCCGTCAAACACGTCGCCGCGCATGGTCACCTTGACGACGCCGTCGGCGCCGCGCTCGGCCTTCAGCGAGGTCTTGTCGCCCTCGCTCGGAGAATAGGTCGGGAAGTTCGCGTTCAGGAGATCGCCGTTCTGGTCGACTTCCAGCGATCCCTTGATCGACACGCCGGGTCCGCCGTCGATGACGATGTCTTCGAAGCGGGTCGATTGCGCTTTCGGCACCACGTTGAAGGTGGCCTTGCCGGACTTGCCCGGCACCTTGCTCCAGCCCGGCAGGATGTTGTCGAGCCTGAGCTGGGTCAGATCGGCCTCGATGCCCATCTTGCTGTCGTGATCACTGGAGACCTTGCCGACCAGCTTGATCGGGATCGAGCCGGACACCGCTGGTCCCAGATCGAGTCCGAGCCGGGCGCGCCCCGCATCGTCAAGCGTCGCCGCAAGGCGCACATCGGCATCGCCGTCCGCCGGCTTGCGATAATCCAGCGAAGCCGCCTGCCCGCTGATCTTCACATCGCCCTTGACCTGGTAGCCCTGGTTGTTGGCGACGATCTTCAGCGCGTTGGCCTCGAGCTTCTGGCTCATCACCAGCTTGTCGGCGGCAAATCCGTTGAGATCCGCGGTAACCGCGTAGGTGGTGTTTTCCTTGGTCAGCTCGCCCTTGACCGGCATGCCGAGATTGATGGTCGCCGAGAACGTTCCCTTGCTCGTATTGGGATCGATCGGGGTCGCCATGACGTCGCTGAGGCGATCGGACGCCATGATCTCGGCCGCCGCGGGCACCGGGCCGTCGATCTTCAGCTTGACCCGCGACGGCGGCGGCTTCGGATGCATGTCCGGTACTTCGAAGGAGAAGTCGGAGAGGGTCAGCTTGCGGCCGGCGGGCGTGTCGGCAATCGCCTGCCCGATGGTCACGATCGCGGTGCGGCCGGTGACATGGGCCTTGAGGTCGGCGTCGTGCACCGGTGGCAGGCCGTCGACCGGGCGCACCGTCACGCCGTTCGCCACGATGTTGACGGACAGGCCGTCATCGGGAATCGGCGGCCCCTTGCGCGGCAGGTTTTTCACCAGCGTGTTGACGCCGATCTCGATGCGCTGGAGCGTGCCACCCTCGATCCGCTCGATCACCCATTCGCGCACTTCCGGCACGATCAGGGCCGGCCAGATCCGCTTCAGCGCGGACGCCGACATCGGCGTCCCGGCAAAACCAAGTTTCAGCAGCGGCTCGCCCGAATAGTCGATGCTGCCGGTGCCGGCGACGCCGACCTCGCCATTGCTGATATCGGCCTGGGCCAGCACGACCTGCTTGCGCTCGGTATCGAAGCGGAAGCCGATATTGATGCGGTTGAAGATCAGCGGCGGACTGTTGTCGATCCCGGCGAGCACGATGGTACCGCCGGAAAGGCCGAGCTGCCAGTCATTGGTGCTGCCGTTCGGCGGCTCGAGATGGGCGAGCAGCGTGATGCGGTTCGCGCCTGAAATGATCTTGAAGGGCGCGACCAGCACGTGCCGTCCCGAATCCCATTCGACATTCACCTCACCAGAGTCGATCGCCATCGGATAAGTGGGCGTGTCGGTGTCGATGATGGTGCCGGCGCCGACCAGAACCTTGCCGCGGAAATAGGTCGGCAGCCCGTCGCGGCCAAGCTCGCCCTTGAGTTCGCCGGTGAGCGGCAGATCGGCGCTGTAGGTGACGTCCTTCAACCGGAGCGCCAGCAGGATGTTGGAGGTCGAGACATCCTTGGCCCGGATATCGACCGTGCGGACGCCGTTCTGTTGCGGTCCAACCGTCACGCGGAGCGACCAGGGTTTTGCGCCCTCCTCGCCGAGGCTCAACGCCACGCCGCCGCCGCTCGGCCGGCGCAGGCTGAGGCTGATATTCTCAAAATTCCATTTGTTGCCGCGCTGCTGATCGTCGACGATCAGGTTGCCGTTCTTCAGACCGATTTCGTTGAGGTTCTGGCCATCGAGGCCGGTGAGGCTGAGGCTGTCGAGCCAGTCGAGCCCCGCGAGCAGCCCGCTGGCGGCCGAACCCGATGAGGTCGCGGGCGGCGCGATCGGCAGGGGCAACCCGGGCGAGATTGCGTTCGTCTGGCCGGGAACCGGCATGCCGCTGGCGGCAGCGGCCCGCTTGGAAGTTACACCGGTTGCGAGCGGCTTGTTGGTGTCGCCGGTGGAGACCGTGACGTAGCCGTCCGGCGTAATGCGAATCGCGAGCTCGGCATCGACCAGGTTGAGGCTTTCGGCGCGCAGCCGTCCCATCAACAGCGCCATGCCGGAAAGCCTGACTTCGGCCTTTGGCGCCGTCGCCACGATGGCGCGGTCGTGGTCGCGGACGACGATATCGCGAATACGAACGGCGATGCGGATTCGCCCTGCCCGTTCGATCTGCGTGCCACCGACTTCGACGGTGTTGCCGTGACCGATATTCTCCTCGATCGCTGCGGCAAGCCATGGCGTCGCCATATCGAGATTGATAGGGCCGGCGCCGAGCCGCCACCACAGGCCGAAGAAGCAGCCGGCGAAGATCACCGCCAGCGCCGCGATGACGACCGCGAGCCGCTTCACCCAGCGTTCGCCGGCAATCCACCTCCGCAACGCCGAGAACCTGTCGCCGATCCGGTGGATGCCAGAGCTTGGCCTCGACAACAGCCGGCGCGCGCGATGACCTGCGGCTTCGTCGTGCTCGTGGTCCCACCCGCGATTGTCCCACTCCTGGGCGTGAGCGGTGGCGGGCGACGGAGACTGTCTGTGCTGAGCTTGCGGCGACGGATTCCGCGCCGTGGATTCCCGCGGCCGACGCTCATTTTGGGACTGGTCGGCGTTCTGACCGCGCCCGTCGCCAGGGTGAGGCCGGTCCTGTGCGGGCATCGGTGCCAATCCCTGATTAGTCCTGTTGCTCATCATCTGGCGTTAGAGCTCACTCAACGAGCGGACAGGCGGTGCGTCGAATTCCTTGTAAACCACACTCCGAGGCCGTCAGACTTGCCCAGCCATCGGCTCGAATCCGGCTCGCCGGTAAGGGTTCGCAATATCCTAATGATTGATCCGCCGAAAGCGACGAAAGGAAGGCGTATGTCCAAGAAATCGCGCAAGAAATCCCCCAAAACCTCGACCAAGCGGCATCCAGCGGCGAAATCGTCGAAAGCTTCCAAGACCGGGGCCGCAAAGACAGGCCGAACGGGAGCAAAGTCATCGAAGAAAGCGGCCGGCAAACCATCGCACAAGGCCCCATCGAAACGGTTAAAATCCCGCTCCTCCCCGGCTGCCCCGCAGCTACCTAACAAAAGTTCGGCTGTGGAAAAAACTCACATCCTCGCCGAAGGCGCCAAGGCGCCTGCGTTCCATCTGCCGCGCGATGGCGGCGGCATGATCGCGCTCTCGGATTATGCCGGCAAGAAACTCGTGCTGTTTTTCTATCCCCGGGCCGATACGCCCGGATGCACCAGAGAGGCCATCGACTTCACCCGGCTCAGGAGCGCCTTTGCGGAATCCGGAACCGGGGTGCTGGGGATCTCGGCCGATCCCTTAGCGGCCCAGGAGCGCTTTCGCGACAAGCACGGGCTCGAGGTTCCTCTGATATCGGATGAAAAGCATCAGACGCTGGAGGCGTATGGGGCATGGGGCGAAAAATCCATGTATGGCAGGACTTTCCTCGGGATTATTCGCACGACGGTGCTGATCGATTCGGAGGGCCGGGTCGCCCGGGTCTGGCGTCATGTGAAGGTCGACGGCCACGCGAATGACGTGCTGGCGGCGGCCCGGGCGCTATAGGCGGAGCCCCATATTTCCAGAAAATTAACCATGAACGGGTCAGATAGCCCTCGCGATTTTTGCCGTACGGAACCTGGCTCCGACCGGCGCGGGAGTGCCGATGTCGAACCGTTCCGGTCAATATTCCGAGTACCCCCTGCACCATCCCCACGACCACGGCCGGCCCTTCGCGCGCCGTGCGCACGCGGCGGCCAATGCCGCGATGCCATCGCCGTCCGGCTACACCATCACGCATGCGGGCAAACAGGTTCGCTTCGGACCCGTGGCGTTCTGGATTGTGGTCGGCACGGTAACCGCGCTCGGCATGTGGTCGGCGGCGACCGCCACCTATTTCGCGTTCCGCGACGACGTGCTGACCCGGCTGATCGCTCGCCAGGCGGAAATGCAATACGCCTATGAGGACCGCATCGCCGAGCTGCGCGCCAAGGTCGACCGCACCACGAGCCGCCAGTTGCTCGATCAGGAACAGTTCGACCAGAAGCTCGAACAGATCATGCGTCGGCAGACCGCGCTGGAGTCGCGCGCAACGGCGCTCGGCACCATCCCCGATGTCACCGGCTCGATTCGCCCGATGGCGCCGTCGCGAGGTGCAGCCGCTGCGGAGGCGGGCGCTGGGACGCCGAAACCCAATCCGATCAGTGACACCGTGATCTTCGTGGCGCCGCCGGATCGCGAGGCGCGGCTCGAATCGCGCGCGCCGATTCCGAGCGGCCCCCCGCCGAGCAAATTCGCCAAGAACCAGGGCGTCGACAGCGCGCTGGTTCGCCTGCAGAACTCGCTCGACCAGGTCGAGAGCCGCCAGATGTCGGCGCTCAGCTCGTATGAAGACAGCATGGAATCGCGGGTGCGCCGGATGCGCGGCGTCATCAGCGATCTCGGCCTCGATCTCGCGCAGCTCGATGCCGCGACCCCGCGCGCGCCGATGGGCGGACCGTTTGTTCCCGTCAAGCTTTCCGGCGACTCCAGCGCCTTCGACCGTCAGCTTTATCGTATCAACGTCACGCGTTCACAGATCGATCGGCTGACGCGCACGCTGTCGCTCGTGCCCTACCGCAAGCCCGTCATCGGCGAAGTCGAGTTCACCTCCGGCTTCGGCGTGCGCAGCGATCCCTTCCTCGGCCGGCCCGCGATGCACACCGGCCTCGATTTCCGCGCCCAGACGGGCGATCCCGTGCGCGCGACCGCAAACGGCAAGGTCATCAATTCGGGCTGGAGCGGCGGCTACGGCCGCATGGTCGAGATCGACCATGGCAACGGGCTTTCCACCCGCTACGGCCATCTTTCGCAAATCGACGTCAAGGTCGGCGATGGCGTGAAGATCGGCCAGGTGATCGGCGAAGTCGGCTCGACCGGCCGCTCCACCGGGCCGCATCTGCACTATGAAACGCGGATCGACGGCGAAGCCGTCGACCCCCAGAAATTCCTGCGCGCAGGCGTCCGCCTCAGCGCGGGATAGCGGTTCGTCAGTGGCTGGCGTCGTGGCCCACTTCGCCATTGATGATCGGGCCGAACAGCTCCCAGGATTCGCCGGTGAACTTCATCAACTGCATCTGCTCGATCGGATAGTAATCATCCGGTGACGTGTTGATCGTAATCCCCGGTAGCAGCATTTCGGAGGTGAAGTCCTTGAGGCTGGCCGCCTGCTTCATGATGTTCTCGCGCGTGAGATTGTCGCCGCACTGTTTCAGGACCTGGATCATCGCCTGCGATTCGACATAGGCATAGGCGTTGTTGGAATTGGCCTTGTCGCCCTCGGGATACCACTTGTCCATGAATGCCCGCCATTTCGTCACGCCGGGATCGTCCTTCCAGACCGGATCGGTCGGGTCCTTGACGTAGGCGGTCGAGATGATGTCCCTGGCATATTCGAGGCCGGCCGGCTTCAACACCGAGGCAATGCTGGTTGCGGTATTGGCGAGGAAGAATTTCGGCTTCCAGCCGAGTTCGCCGACCTTGCGGATCGCCTGCGCCGAGCCCTTGGGCGCCGCCCATGAGAAGAAGATGTCCGCGCCGGAATCGTGCAGCGCGACGATCTGGGAGTCGATCGAGGGATCGCTCACCTCATAGGACTTGTCGGCGATGATCATGCCGATCTTGTCACCAAGCCCGTCCTTCAGGCCCTTGAACTGATCCTTGCCGGCATCGTCGTTCTGCCACAGCACCGCGATCTTGCTGTTCGGGAAATGCTCCAGGATGTATTTGGCGTAGATGCGCCCCTCGCTCTGGTAGTTGGGCTGGAAGCCCATGGTCCACGGGAAATTCTTGGGGTCGCCGAATTTGGTGGCGCCGGAAGCGACGAAGAGCTGCGGCACCTTCTTGGCGTTCATGTATTTCATGATCGCCGAATTGGAGGGCGTGCCGAGCGACTGGAAGATGAATAGGACCTCATCGCTCTCGACCAGCTTCCGCGCCTGCTCAATCGCCTTCGGCGGGCTGTAGGCATCGTCATAGGAGATGAAATTGATCTTGCGGCCGTTGACGCCCCCTTCCGCATTGATCATGTCCATGAAGGCCTTTTCGGTCTTGCCGATCACGCCATAGGACGAGGCCGGCCCACTATAGGGCATGATGTTGCCGATCTTGATCTCGGTATCGCTCGCGCCGGGATCGTATTTCTTTTGGGCATGCGCCGCGCTTGCCGCAAGAACCGCGGCCGTGACAAAAGCGGCAATGGAAATCCGGCGCCTGGTAACAGCCAGCATCGTTCTCTCCCTCAGTGATTTGTTTTGCCCAAGTTTCGCAAGCGGCGCTCGCGCTGGCAAGCGCGGCCTTAGTTCAACTTATTCCGCAGCGCGAAACGGCATTGTTGCGACAGGGCTTTTGTGATTGATGCAGGCGTGGATAAGGGAATTGACTTGGTAGAGCGACGGACAGGCCCGCGACATCCCCGACTAGGCGAAGCCGGTTTCCGCCTGGCGAGATGGCTCGCCGCGCGGACTATGGGGCACGCGGGCTTTTATCCGCTCGGTTCTGAGTTTTCGGACCGGCGCGTCGCAGAGATTCGCGCGAAGCTTGCACGCGGCGAGACACTTTATCTCGCAGGGATCGGGCTTCCGGGCACGCACAATTCGGGCGTGGCGCTGGTCGAGGTCACGCAAGCCCACGGCCCGCGGCTGATCCTCAACAACGAGGAAGAGCGCTTTTCCGGCAACAAGCACACAACCGAATATCCGAGGGCGTCGATCGATGCGATGATCGCGACATTGCGCGCCATGGGCCGCAACATTAGCGACATTGACGCCTGGCTCACGAGCTGGGACTACATTTCACTCGCCGGGACCCTGGCGCGCACCATGCTCGAGGAGGCGCCGCAGAGCCTCGCACTAGTGGGACTCTCGGATGCGACCGCATTCGACCGCCGGCGGCTCGACCAGATGACGCGTTCGCCAAAGATCCTGGCGCGACAGTTGGGGCTCACGGATCGAGTCCCGCTGATCGGCATGCCTCATCACGACAATCACGCCTGGTTCTCTTTTGCGGCTTCGCCCTTTGCCGATGACGACAAGCCGGTGTCCATCGCGGTGCTCGACGGTACCGGCGATACCGGGTCGATATCCCTCTATGTCGTCGAAAACGGCGAGATGCGGCGGCTCTACTGCAACAACAGCATCTTCGATTCACTGGGAATGTTCTACAGCGTGATCTCCTCGACGCAGGGCGGCTGGACCTGGCTGTCGAGCGAAGGCCGCTACATGGGCGCTGCAGCCTGGGGCGACATGAATCGCGCCAGCAACCCATACTACGCGCGATTGAAGGAAGTCCTGCAGCTCAGCGGCAATGGTGAAGTGCGGCTCAACCGCGCCATGGCGAACTGGTACCGCGACCCATCGATCCACCCCTACAAAGCTCCGTTGATCGACATACTCGGAGAGCCGATGAAACCCGATCAGCTCTGGAATCCCGATGCGGTACTGCGCGTCGAGGACATCAAGCACCGGAGCGATACGCAAGTGCGGCTCGACAAGGCCGCTGCCACCCAGCTCGTGTTCGAGGATGCGATGATCCATGTGGTGGATCACCTGCTCCGCTCGACCGGCGCGAACCGGCTGGTGCTGACCGGCGGCGTGGCGCTGAACGCGGTCGGCAATATGCGCCTGCTCGAACATTTCGATGCGGCGTGGTTTGCAAAAAACCAGCAGCGTGACGCGCGCCTGCATCTCTGGGTGCCGCCGGTGCCCGGTGATCCCGGCGTCACCATCGGCGCGGCCTGGCTGTTCGCGCATCTCGTCGGCAGCCTGCGCGGCGCACCGATGACGCATGCGTTCTATTGCGGCCTGCCGCCTGCACGAAGCGAGATCGAGGCCGCGCTTGGGGTGGACGACATTGCTTCGCAACGCCTCGGTGATATCTCGACCGAAGCCGGCCGCGAGGCCATTGCCGACCTGATGGCGTTCATGGTCGCGCAGAACGGTGTGATCGCGATCTACCAGGGCGCGGCCGAGACGGGCCCGCGCGCGCTCGGCCACCGTTCGATCCTCGCCAACCCCTGCGACATCAGGGCGCGCGAAAATCTCAACGAGCGCGTCAAATATCGCGAGGCGATCCGGCCGCTGGCGCCGATGGCGACGCTGGAAGCGGCGCACGAATATTTCGAACTGCTCGAAGGCGCTTCCGACGGCGACTACAACGCCTACAACTACATGGTGCTGACCGCGCGCTCGAAGCCGCACGCGAAAGCGAAGATTCCGGCCGTCATCCACGCCGACGGCACCGGACGCATCCAGATCGTGCGCGCGAGCGATGATCCCCTCACCTACGCCTACCTGAAAGCGCTCGGCCGCCGCATCGGCGTGGAAATGTCGGTCAACACGTCGTTCAATGTCGCGGGCCCCATCGCGCAGACGCCGCAGCAGGCGGTCGACACGCTGCGACGCTCGAAAGGATTGGATGTGGTGCTGATGGTTGCAGACAGCGGCGAGGTTTTCGCCGCGTGGCATGGCAGGGAGCGCGACAGCGGGCGGTTTACCGGCTGGCTCTCGGCCTGGAAGGCAGCGAGCGCATGATCCGGAAAAGTGTGAAGCGGTTTTCCGAAAAGATCATGC
>Ga0070684_100002041_pt1 | contig 14871 bp, 10 predicted proteins | sample KBSC723LmetaG_FD_65653 | JGI IMG/M metagenome (GOLD analysis project Ga0070684, IMG submission 65653) | Corn rhizosphere microbial communities from Kellogg Biological Station, Michigan, USA - KBS C7.2-3L metaG | ecosystem: Host-associated > Plants > Roots > Rhizosphere ...
GCTCGGCTGGGAACAACGCGAGACCGGCACGGGCGCCGCCGCATGAGTGCGACCCTGGCTCCGCTGGCGTCATCTCCAGGGGCGGCGCGGCCACTCGGTGTCGCGGCCGGCCCGCCGACACCCGCATCCGGCTCGCTCCATCTCGCCGCGGAGCACTTCGTGGCATCCATGGTGTTCCTCCTCGCGGGTACACTGGGGCTCGTCTGGATCGCACCCGAGCTGGCCGCCGGCCTGTATCCCTCGCCACACGTCGCCGGCATTACGCACTTGTTCACGCTCGGCTGGATCACCACGACCATCTTCGGAGCGTTGTGCCAACTGTTGCCCGTGGCGCTGGGCGCGCCATTGCGCTCGGAGCGGCTGGGACATGCGAGCTTCTGGATCTTCGTTCCCGGGGTCGCGCTGTTCGCGACAGGCGTCGCCACCAGCAGGCTTGCACTCGATCACGCCGGCATCGCGCTGATCACCATTGGCATCCTGCTCGTCATCGCGAACATCGGCATTTCGCTGCCGCGCGCTCGCATGCGAGATGCAACCTGGGCCGCCATTCCGATCGCGCTGCTCTTCCTGTTTTCCACGCTGTCACTGGGTGTCGTGCTGCTGCACAACCTGCACACCGGCTTCATCGCCGCGCTTCGCCTGCGCGTACTGGCGGCACACCTGCACATCGCGCTGCTCGGCTGGGTGCTGATCATGATCGTCGGCGTCTCGCACCGCCTGTTGCCGATGTTTCTCCTGGCCCATGGCGCGAACACGAAGTGGACCGCCCGGGCGCTCATGCTGCTCGCTCCCGGCGTTGCCGTGCTGGCCACGGGACTCGGCACCGCCAGCACGTGGGCAAGCTGGACCGGCGTAGTTCTCGTCGAGGGCGGCGTCGCGTGCTTTCTCACGCAGGCGCTGTGCTTCTATCGCAAGCGCATTCGCCGAAGGATCGACGTCGGGATGCAGTTCGTGCGTGTCGCGCTCGGATTTCTCGTGGTGAGCGCAGTGCTCGGTCCCCTGACGCTGGCCGCGGGAGCGGCACACACGCGACTCGCGACGGCGTACATCACGGTGGGTCTGCTCGGCGGGATCGTGCTCTACGTGTCCGGCTTCTTCTACAAGATCGTACCGCTGCTGGTGTGGACCACGCGCTTTCGCGGCCGTATGGGCAAGGAAGCGGTTCCCACTGTCGCGCAACTGTTCTCGGCCCGCGTCGCGCAGATTCAGCTCGTCGTGATGGCGCTCGGTGTCGTCGGGCTCGCGACAGGAGAGCTTTCCGGCATCGTGCACGTCACGCGCTGTGGCGCGGTGCTCTTCCTTGCCGGGACGCTGATTTTCCTGGGTCAGATCGTGCACATCGCGACCGGGACGCATCAGTGAGCGCCTCGCGCGACGCAGTGCCGGTACGCCGGTCGGATGTCGTGAGTGATGTGCTCGCTCGCGATGAATCGTTGATCGAGGTGCTTGTCCGGCGCGCGCCCGCACTGGCAAAGCTGCGCAATCGGGCCATGCGACGAGTCATGGCGCGGCTGGTCACGATCGAGCAGGCGGCCCGCATCGCGAAGATCCCTCCTGTTCTGCTGGTGCAGGATCTGAATCGGGCGCTGGGCATCCGAACGCCGGACGACGACCAGCGCACCGCATCGAACGACGCGCCGGCGTCGAAGTCGCCCGAGCCGCGTCCCTCACGGCCAGGCGGCGCGCGCGTGGTGGAGCTGGATGTGCGCACGGAGCTGCGCGCGGGGCGCGAGCCGTTTTCCACGATCATGCGAGCGGTGGCAGCGCTGGAGGAATCCGAGGTGCTCCGGCTTCGCGCCACGTTCGAACCGCTTCCGCTCTGCGCCGTGCTGAGCAAACGTGGCCTTGCCTTCAGGACCGAGGAGCATGCGGTGGACGATTGGTCCGCCTGGTTCTGGCATGCGGGAAACGAGTCCGGTCGTGCCAGCGACGCGACGGAATCCAGCGTCGAGGCGCCGGGTACGCATCATGACGACATCGCACCCGCGGCTTCCGACGAGCGCTGGCTCGACGTGCGTGGCCTCGAGCCGCCCGAACCCATGATGCGCACGCTGGCCGCGCTCGAGCACATGCCCAGGGACCACACGCTCGTGCATGTCAACGTGCGCGTGCCGCAGTTTCTGCTCCCCATACTCGCGGAGCGCGGGTTCACCTTCACGATCGATGAGACACGATCGGATGCCATTCTGGTGCGGATCCGCCGTGCCTCATGAGTCGCCGCCGGTGGCATGGCCGCCGGCACAACTTCCTCACCCGTACCTGGAGAACACGTCAATGTCGCCGGATTCAGTGGAGCTCGATGTTCGCGTCATCCCACCGCGAGACAAGCATCCGACCATTTTCCGCACCTTCGACAATCTGGCCGGTGGTCAGGCCATGGTGCTCATCAACGATCACGATCCCAAGCCGCTGCACTACCAGCTCATGGCGGAACGGCCGAACACGTTCGAGTGGACGTATCTGGCGCAGGGTCCCATGGAATGGCGGGTGAAGATCGCGAAGACGCGGGAGTAGCACCGCGCGTCGCACGCAGGATCGTGATCGCGACGTCGGGTCAGACACTCACGTGTCTGGCCCGCTCTGCTGGTGCGTGCCTCAGCCCAGACTTCTCCCGGCGTCCGCCACCGCTCCGCGCGAATCCACGTCGAGCTTCCTGAAGATGTTCGAGAGGTGCGTGCTCACCGTTCGCGCGGAGATACCGAGCGCACGGCCGATCTCCTTGTTCGACTTGTGGGCGACGACGAGCCGGATGATGTCCAGCTCACGGCCGGTGAGCCCGTCCGTGCCGGCGCCCGCGAGCTGCGTTGGCATGCGCGCGCCAAGCTCCCGAAGCTGCGCACGCGTGCCGTCGAGCTCACTGCGGGCATCGAGGCGCGCGAAGACCGCGTGCGCCCGTCGCAATTGCGCCACCGCCGATGGCCGATCATTCAGTTCGATGTGACGGCGCGCGATCTCGCGCCGCAGCCGCGCGGCGTGAAAAGGAAGCGGAATCTCTTCGAGAGCATCGGCGCACGCAACGACCCGCGCGAGCCCGGCCTGCGTCGTGCCCCGAAGCATGCTCACGACCGCGTCGGCCACATCCGCGAGAATGAGCCCCAGCCGCTGTCCGACTCGTTCCGAATCACGGCGCAGCCGGAGGACGTAGCGCGCCGCCACGTCGTGCTCGCGCTTCCAGAGCGCGGCTTCGATGACGGAGGGGAGCAGCCGGTGAATGGCCCACACGGCATAGCCGGACCGATCCACGACGTTGAGTCCCTCGTTTCCGATCCGGATGGCCTCGTCGTAGGCTCCGGACATGAGATGGTAGATCGTCATGCCGGTATAGGCGCGCATCAGCGTATGCACGTCGCGTCTGCCGTCGTCCCGCGAGGCCGCTCCCGCCAGCGTCCACGCTTCATCGAGCAGCCGCTTGCCGTCGGCGAACTGCCCGCGTTCCACGGTGAGAATCCCGGCGGACACGAGCAGACGGGGGAGCAGCGAGCGCTGATCGAGGGATCGCGCCAGCTCTATGCTGCGCGACGCCAGCGCGGAAGCCGAGCGCCAGTCGCCGGTCATGGACTTGTATTCAACGGCAATCTCGTTGACCCAGAGCCCCAGCACGGGCGAGCGCAGCTCCGTCGCAATGCGCTCGGCCTGTGCGATGTTGAGTGCGGTAGCCGCGGTGTCGCCCGTGAGTCCGGCCAAAGCCGCGAGCGACCAGTGCGCCGACCACGCAACGGCCGGCTCGTCGCCCGCCTGCGCATGCGCCAGGGCGCGGGTTGCGTGATCGCGCGCCTGGTCGGACGCACCCATCCACAGATACGTGAGCGCGAAGGATCGATGCACCCGAGCCAGCAGCGCGTCGCCACCGTGACGCTCCGCCATCGCCATGGCACTCTGCAGCGCCTGCTCCGCGTCGGCAGCCTGCCCGAGCGCTTCCAGGCAGGACGCCTTGGACACCTGCAGCCCCGCGACGACCAGCTCGTTTCCGCGGGCACCCGCGGCCGCAATGCCGGCCTCGTAATGCGCCAGCGCCTCCTCGTGTCTGCCCCGCCAGTGGCACAACGTGCCCAGGCGGCGCTCGATGCCGGCGCGTCGCCCGGACAATCCCTGCCGGGTCGCCATGCCGCTCGCCTGTTCCAGGCACGCGGACGCTTCGTCGTACCGCCCGATCCGTTGACGCGCCTGCGCCAGTTCTTCCAGCAGCAGTATGCGCGCAAGATCCTCGGGTGCGTCGCCACGCTCGAGCAGTTCCGCGGCCGCACCGAGATAGCTCGCCGCCTCGCGATTGGCATGCCGTCGCAGCGCCTGGCTGCCGGCGAGCCGCAGATATTCCACAGCCTTGGGCGCCAGCTCGCGGGCGTCGGCGCGGGCATAGTGGTACGCGAGCTCGTCGGCGAACGTCCCGGCGCGCGGACCATGATAGCGTTCGAGTGCCTCGGCCACCGCGCCGTGCAGCGATCGGGCGTGAGCCAATCCCAGCTCGCCATAGAGGGTGTCGCGCAGCACCGGATGCGTGAAGTCGTAGACGATTTCGCTGCCGTCCGCCTGCTCCGTGAGAATGTGCGCCCGGAGCAGTTCCGTGAGTGCCGCAATCAGGGCATCCCGCTCGAGGGCACTGACGGACGCCAGCATCGTGTGGGTCACACGCGTCCCGATCACCGCCGCCAGGTCCGCCACGCCGCGCGCGGCAGCGGAGAGGCCCGCGGCGCGTTCGATCATCACGTCGCGGACCGATGGGGCAAGCTGCAGGTGCTCCATCCCCCAGCCGTGCCAGGCGCCGTCACCGCGATACAGGCGCCCGTCCTGCACGAGTGCCTTGAGCGTTTCGCCCATGAAGAGCGGATTGCCGCGTGTCCAGCCGAAGAGCAGCGCCGCGAACTCACGTACGGTCGCCGCTTCGGCGTCGAACATGCGGCACAGCAGTTCCTCTGTAGCCGCCCGCGACAGTGACGGCACCGGCACTCGCTGCGCGACGTCGAGCGACGCCAGCGACTGCTGTACAGTCCGCAACGCGGCATTGTGCTCACTGGGCGCGTCGAGATACGCCACGAACATGGCGATGCGCGTACCTGCGAGCTGGCGCGCGACGAAGTGCAGCAGCTCCAACGATGCCGTATCGGCCCACTGCATGTTGTCCAGCGCAAGGAGCAGCGGCTGCTTGGCCGACAACCGGCCCAGGAACTGAGAAAAATTCCAGAAGAGGCGCGTCTTCACTTCGGCCGCATCGCCACGCGGCGCCGCACGAGGCGGCTCATCCGTGGCGAGTGCCGGGAAGAGGGAGGTAAGTTCGGCGACACCGCCGCGCGTGAGCGTGGCCAGCGTCGCGGCGGGCAACGATCGAAGCACCGGAAGCAGCGCATCCGCGAACGGTGCGTACGGCACGCCGGATTCCACCGGATACGCGCGCCCGAACGCGACTTGCCACCCCGACGACCCCGCCTGTTGTGCAACGGCATCGAGGAGCCGTGACTTGCCAATGCCTGGTTCGCCGACAAGGAAGACGGTAGCGGGATGACCCGCCTTCACCGAGTCGAGCGTATGGCGCAGCATCTCCAGCTCCGCCGCGCGACCGACCAGAGGCAACGGGGGAAGCACGGGGACTCGGGGCTCGGCGACCGCCATGTTCGCTCCCTGTGCAAGGGTGGGGACCGGCCACACCAACTTGGCAGGAACACACGGCCGGTCAAGGGGCAACCGGCGGCGCCCGGTCGAGGGCCGAACACTGGCCGGGGCAAACGTGAGGAGCTCCGGGCCGGATGTCGCTGCCGACATCCGGCCCGGAGCCCTCGCCCCACCCAGCATGCCAACTCGTTACCGGCCCTTGAAGTACTGCACGGCGCGTTCATGCTTCTCTGCCGCCGCGCGACTCCTGAACGTGCCAAGGTTGCGACGCCTGCCGGTCTTCGGGTTCTTCTTCTTCGAGTACAGGCGGTACTCGCCGCTCTTGAGTTTCCGGATCATCTGACACCTCCTGCCCGTCCAGTGCTCGTGCAAGGACCGGTCCGGCGGCTGGCTCACCCCCGGAGACATTGAAATCGGCTGGGAAACGGGGAGATTGCAACCTATGACGCGATCTGTTCTGCTCGTCGGAGCAACGGGGCTCGTGGGGCGCGAATGCCTGCACCTCCTCCTCGCCACACCTGTCTTCACGCAGGTGGCAACACTCGCGCGGCGCGCGCTTCCGTCCGACGTCGTCGATGGACAGCGTGCAGCGGTGGTCGAGCAACGCGTGGTGGATTTCGAGCAGCTCGTCGCCCATCCGGCCCTGGTGCGAGCGGATCAGATCATCTGCGCGCTCGGCACCACCATCGAGATCGCCGGGACCCGCGAGCGCTTCCGCCATGTGGACTTCGACTATCCGCTCACCATCGCCAGACTCGGACTGGAGCAGGGGGCGCGCCACTTTCTGCTCGTCAGTGCGCTCGGCGCGAATCCACGATCCATGATCTTCTACAATCGCGTCAAGGGAGATCTCGAAGAGGCGCTGCGCGCGATGCCCTGGCGCTCGCTTACCATCGTGCGCCCATCGTTGCTGGTGGGCGAGCGCGCGCGGCCCAGACGCGGCGAAGAGATGGGGAAACGACTGAGCTGGCTCGTTCCCGCGCGGTACAAGCCCATCTCCGCCGACATGGTGGCGACGGCGCTCGTCCGCGCCGCCGTGACCGACGAGCCGGGCCAGCGCATCATCGAGTCCGTGGAGATCCGCCAGCGCTACAGTTGATGCCCGGCCGGGTGCCTGCTACATGCTCTCGCGCACCTGGTAGCCCTTCCGCTCCAGCAACGCGCAGAGCGCCGTCACGTGATCGCGCCCGCGCGTCTCGAGCTGCAGGAGAATCTCCACGTCGCGCACCGAGATATCAGCGAACTCGCGCAGATGCGAGACCTCGAGCACGTTCGCGCCGGCCTCCGCCACGAGCTGCGTGAGCCGGGCCAGATTGCCCGGGCGGTCCGCCACGGTGACCGCGAAACGCGCCAGGCGCCCGTCCGCCACGAGCCCGCGGTCAATGATCCGTTCCACCAGATTCACATCGATGTTGCCGCCCGAGAGCACCATCACCGCCGTGTCCGCCGCGGTGAGCGGCAGTTGCCCGCCCAGTATCCCGGCGAGCGGCGTGGCACCCGCCCCTTCCGCCAGCACCTTCTGTGACTCGAGCAGCAGGTGCACGGCGCTCGCGATCAACTCCTCATCCACCGCGACAATGTCATCGACATAGCGCTCGATGATGGGGAAGGTATGGTCGCCGGGGCGCTTCACCGCGATACCATCGGCAATGGTGTCCGCCGACTCGAGGTGGACCGGCCGCCCTGCCCGTCGCGATGCCAGCGCGGACGCCGCATTCGCCGCTTCCACCCCAAGAATGCGCACGTTCGGCCGCTGCTCCCGGATCGCTGTCGCGACGCCTGCTATGAGTCCGCCGCCCCCAATGGGGAGCACGACCGTCGTGAGGTCGGGCACCTGTTCGAGCAGCTCCAGTCCGATGGTGCCCTGCCCCGCGATCACGCGCTCGTCATCGAAGGCGTGGACGAGCACTCGTCCCTCCTCGGCTTCGAGCCGGCGGGCTTCGACCATGGCCTCGGAGAGCGTCGCGCCGTGAAAGCGCACGCCCGCGCCGAACCGACGCGTATTCGCCACCTTGATGAGCGGCGTGTGCTCCGGCATGACCACTTCTACCGGAATGTCGAGGCGCGAACCGTGATATGCCACCGCCTGCGCATGATTGCCGGCGCTCGCCGTCACGACACCGCAGCGGCGCTGATCGCCGGTAAGATCGAGCATCCGATTCAGCGCGCCACGATCCTTGAACGATCCGGTGCGTTGCAGGTTCTCGAGTTTGAGGTGCAGTGCGCAGGGCAACCGCTCGCGCAACGCAAGCGCGGGGATGCATGGCGTGGCAACGATCGCATCCCGGATGCGATCGCGCGCGGCGCGAATGTCGGCGAGGTTTGGCATGGTTGTATTGGACTGTAATATACGCCTGCTCATGCGCGACTCGCATTGCCGGCGTAGCAACCTTGAGGCGCCCGGCACTGTCCAACGGAGCACACGTCTTTTCTTCTCTCCCCCGGCAGACGACAATCTCCAGAACGCCCGCTGTTCTCGCCGCACTCGTGTGCGTGTCCCTGCTGTTCGCCGCTCCCACGGCGGCGCAGTCCGCCGGAGCGCCGGCCGCATGTGGTCCCACCGCCCGGCAGCGCTCGATCCGGGCCGGCCGCATCACCGGCAGTGCACCGGCCATTGACGGACGACTCGACGAACCCATCTGGTCCACTGCGCCCGTCACCTCGGGATTCGTGCAGCAGCGTCCCGACCCGTACGCGCCGGGCACCGACTCCACACAGGTGCGCGTGCTCTACGACGAGCACGCACTCTACGTGGGCATGCGCATGTTCCGGCGCGACCGGAGCCGGATCGCGGCCACGGTCGCACGGCGTGATTACTCGGGCTATTCCGACTGGGCGCAGGTGATGATTGACAGCTATCATGACAAGCGTACCGCCTGGCGATTTGCGGTCAACCCGTCGGGCGTTCAGAAGGACGCCCTGGAATTCAATGACGGACAGGGAGAGGATCTGAGCTGGGACGCCATATGGGACGCGTCCGCGCACATCGATTCGCTCGGCTGGACGGCGGAATTCCGGATCCCGCTCTCGCAGCTGCGCTTCAGTACCAGCCACGCGGGATCCGACGGACTTGCCTGGGGAATCGACTTCCTGCGGGACGACGCATCAAGGAACGAGCGCGACTACTGGGCGCCACTTCCTCCGGATGGGTCGGCGATGGTGTCGTGTTTCGGGACTCTCACGGGACTCTCGGGGGTCGCCTCGCCACAGCGGCTCGAGATCCTGCCATACGTTCTGGGCGGTGACACCCGTGCTCCTGGCAACGCGGCCGATCCGTTCTACTCGAGCAACGATTGGTCCACGAAAGCCGGTGCCGACATCAAGTACGGCCTCACGTCGAACCTGACACTGACCGCGGCGCTCAATCCTGACTTCGGACAGGTGGAAGCCGATCCCTCCGTCATCAACCTCACGGCATTCGAAACCTTCTTCCCCGAAAAACGGCCGCTCTTTCTCGAAGGCGAGGAACTCTTCGACTTCAACATCGCGTTCGGCTTGTTCCTGCCGAATGGCGGCCAGCAGGCGCAGCCCTTCTATTCGCGGCGGATCGGCCGCGAGCCGCAGGGCACCGCCCCCGACTCCGCGGTGTTCAGTGATTCCCCGTCATCCACGACCATCCTGGGTGCGGCCAAGCTCTCCGGCAAGACGGCGAGCGGCTGGTCCATCGGACTGCTCGACGCCGTCACGCGGCGCGAGAACGCCACGTACACTGACGCCGCGGGACAGACGCTCGAGAGTCCTGTGGAGCCCCTCACCAACTACGCCGTCGCGCGCGCCATCAAGGATTTTCGCCGTGGCCAGAGCGCGGTCGGCATGATCGTCACTGCTGCCGATCGCGACATCACGAACCCGGCGCTCGACGTGCTGCGCTCCGGCGCCTACACGTTCGGCGTGGACGGCCGGCATCGCTTCGGCGACGGCAAGTACGAACTGACGGCGTCCGCGCTGGGGACCTGGCTGCGCGGAAGCACAGCCGCCATCAGCGCGGTGCAGCTCGCTCCCGGTCACTGGTATCAGCGGCCTGACGCGTCGTATCTCCACTTCGATTCCTCCCGCACTTCGCTTGGCGGCGGGGCCGCGAGCGCGGCAATCGCCCGGATCGCCGGCAACTGGCACTGGAGCATCGACGCGCACGTGCGCTCCCCGGGATTCGAAATGAACGACCTCGGTTTCCAGCAGACCGCGGACTGGATCATCGGCGGCGCCGAGCTCGCCTACCTGCGGTTCAAACCCGGGCGGGTGGTGCGCGACTGGAATGTCTCCGCGACCGGGTCATCCGGGTGGACGTTCGGCGGCGAGCGGCGCTCCACCGGAGTCGCGCTGTCGGGTGGCGTGGACTTCGTCAACAACTGGGGACTGTTCGCGCAGATCGGTCAGAGCCTGAGCGCCCTGTCCATCGACGCGCTACGGGGCGGACCGGCGTTGCGCGTGCCGGCAAACACAAGCGGGTTCCTCTTCGTCAACACGGATCAGCGACGGCGCACCTACGGCACCACGGAAATTGACTTCTCCACCGAACCCGGGACCGGCGGTCGTTCCCTGACCATCAGCCCCCTCATCAACGTTCGACCCAGCGGGCGGACGGAGCTGTCGCTCGGTCCATCGATGAGCTGGTCCCGGAATCCCTGGCAGTATGTGACGCAGCTACCGGCCTTCGGCGCGGCCCACTATGTGTTCTCGCGAATCGATCAGCGCGTCGCGGCACTCACGGTCCGCGCGAGCTACAGCTTCACGCCCACCTTGTCATTCCAGTTCTACGGCGAGCCGTTCATCGGCGCCGGCAGCTACTCGTCATTCAAGCAGGTGAGCGATCCGCGCGCGGCGGCATTCAGCAGCCGCTTCCACACCTTCACGCCCGGCGAAATCAGCTATGTGGACTCCACGCGCAGCTATCAGGTGGATCTGAACGGCGACGCCGAGCCGGATCTTGGTTTCGGCAACCCGGACTTCAACGTGAAGCAGTTCCGCTCTACGGCCGTGCTGCGCTGGGAATACCGTCACGGCTCCACGCTCTACGCTGTCTGGAGCCAGGACCGGTCCGCCTTCGATCCCACCGGGAGATTTTCGCTCGGCGCTGACACGCGTGCGCTGTTCACCGCGCCGGCACGCAACGTCCTGCTGGTCAAGATGAACTACTGGTTGAACTGGTAACGCCTGCAGCGGGGCGACAGCGCGCCAGTTTGCGGCGAGCAGGCGTTCAGCGCGTGGGCTCGGAGGTGATGCTGGCGATGTGTCCTCGCCAGTATGGCAGGGGACCGCCTGGGAGCACCCACTCCACCTCACCATCAAGCGGAATGCGCATGCCATTGCGAAGCGCGTAGTTCCAGAATCGTCCGCGCCACGGCGTCGGCACCAGGCGGTCGCCAACCGTGCGGTCGCGCGCCGACGTCGACACTTCGCGCACGAAGCCCTGTGCATCGAAATGAAATTCGAGCGACGCGTCAACGACGCTATCGCGGAGCGTGGCCCGCGCCGTGCTGTCATCAATGGCGTCCCACGACATTCCGTTACCCGGCAGCAGGCGCGTTGGATACCAGGTCGCCTCTGCCAGAAAGCGCATCAGTTCTCCCCGCGCCATTTCGGGCGTGCCGCGCGCGTCGGCCACCGTGAGTACCGCGCGGAAATAGCGCTGAACGGGCGGCGGAAGTGTCGCGATCGCGGCCGCGGCTACAAGCACGACCAGCGCGACGACAATGAGCACGGCGATCCCCGGCCATTTCATCATGCCCGGCGCACGCGGCATACCGTGGTCCCGACCACGTGCTCCGGCGCCGACTGACTCACGGCCTGATCGGCGTTTCCCGTTTCCCCCATTCGGGCGGCGGCGGCTCGTGCGTTGCGCGCACGACGGGATGCTCCTTGAGCTGCTGCATCGCGACGGCGACAGCGCGTTCGAGCTGGGCATCGTGTCCCGCGGCAACTTCGCTGGGCCAGTCGTTCACCTCGACGTCGGGGGTGATGCCTTCATTCTCCACCGCCCACTTGTCGTCCAGCGCGAAGAAACCACCACGCGGCGCGTACATGATTCCGCCGTCCACGAAGGTGGGTGTGTCCCAGATACCCACGAGCCCGCCCCAGGTGCGCTTGCCCACCAGTGTGCCGACCTTCCGCTCCTTGAACATGTACGGCATGAGATCCCCGCCCGAGCCGGACATTTCATTGATGATCATCACCTTGGGTCCCCAGATGCCGGCGGCCGGACTGGTGAACGGATAGCGCGTGCCCACGGGGTTGTTGAAGTACCCGTCGAACGTGCGCTGCAGCACGTCAATGATGTAGTCAGCCGCGGAGCCGCCACCATTGTAGCGTTCATCAATGATCGCGCCTTTGCGGTCCTGCTGCGCGAAGTAATAGCGGTTGAAGCTCGTGTAGCCGCCCTGCGCCGTGTTGGGCAGATGCACGTATGCAAGCTGCCCGTGCGAGAGCGAGTCCACGAGCCGGCGGTTGTGTTCCACCCATGCCCGGGCACGAAGCCCCGCATCGTTCGTCACGGGAACGACGGTGACACGCCGGGCGCCATTCATCGTGGGGCGCGCGTTCACGGTGATCACCGTCTGATGGTTTGCCGTGCCATCGAACAGCCGATAAATGTCATCCGGCGCCTGGAGCTCCTCGCCGTTCACCGCCAATACGTAGTCACCAGGGTGGACGTCGACGCCCGGCGCGGTGAGCGGCGCGCGCAGATCGGGGTTCCAGCTATCGGTGCCGTAAATCGTGGTGATGCGATAGCGGCCGTTCTCCACCTCGAAATCGGCGCCGAGCAGGCCAGCCGCGGGCTGCTCCGAGCGCGGCAGATCGCCGCCGCGTACGAACGAGTGGCCAATTGCGATCTCCGAGCCCATCATGTCCAGCAGATAATTGAGATCCGCGCGATGCTTCACGTACGGCAACAACTGGCCGTACATGGTCTTCATCGCCGGCCAGTTCGTGCCCTGCAGATTCTTCACGTAGATGTAGTCACGCTGAATGCGCCATCCCTCATTGAAGATCTGCCGGAACTCGGCCACCGGGTCCACGTACATGCGGAGATCCGCCTTCAGCTTCCCCTCCCCCTCCTTGGGCGCAGGCTTCGTGGCATCGACGAGATAGAGCGCGCCCTGCGGCCCGGGCGTGCGATAGAGCAGCTTCTTCCCGTCCGCGCTCACGAAGTACCGTTCGGCGTCGTGCACGAACGGCGTGGCCTTCCGATCCTTGAGATCGAACCGGTGAATCGTTCCACCGAGGAACGGGTTCGCCTGCGTGCCCGTCTCGGGGACAGTCTCCATGAAGAACACGGTGCCCGCCACCCCAGCGCTCAGCGCGGCGTAATCGCGCTCGGCAATACCCGGCACCGCGACGACACGCTGCTGAATGCCGTCAAAGTCGATCTCCACGTGGCGGCGCGGCGCGAGCATGGCCGCGAGCGTGTCCGATGGGATTGCGCCTGTTCGTGACGTGTCAGCCCCGGTCGCCCCCGAGCGCACACGCCCGCGTGGCGGTCCGGGCGGAACACCGGGCGGGACGCCCGGCGGCTGCTGCTCGCTCTGCAGTCCGGCGTCCTCGTCGCTTTCCGGGAGCAGTGGTGATGGATCGGACTTCCTGAGCACCGCGAGATACAGTGCGTCGGTCTCGGTGTGACCGTAGCTCGACATGTCCAGCCAGCCCGAGCCCAGGGCGAGGTCCGTGGATGCGAAGAACCAGAGATACTTGCCGCTCGCGTCCCATACCGGCCACGTCGCGTCGGCGAGACCGTCCGTGATCTGGTGCGTCTCTCCCTTCTCGACATCGTAGACGAAAATCGCCCGATAGAGCGACGGCAGCCGCTTCACATACGCGATCCACCGCGAGTCCGGGCTCCAGGTGGGATTGAGCGAGCGCTCCGGCACCATCCACTCATCGCCGCCGATATCCGTTGCCTTGCCGGTGGCGACATCCACCAGCCAGAGGCGAAGATTCGTGTCCTGAAACACGATCCGCTTTCCATCGGGAGACCAGGATGGCGTGTAGTAATGCGTCGGGTGCGACAACGTGATCGTGCGCGGCGCCGTGCTGCCATCGGCGGACGCGATGATCAACTGGTACTCGCCTGACGCGTCGCTGAAGTACGAGATCCACTTCCCATCAGGGGACCACGCCGGCGCACGCTCCGCCGAAGCGCTGGAATGCGTGAGATTGCGAACATCCCCCTTCTCGGCGGGCACGGTGAAGATGTCGCCGCGGGCTTCGATCGCAGCGCGCTTGCCGGTTGGCGAGAGCGCAATGCTCGCTGTGTACTTCGCGACGTCCTTCCACTCTGGCATCATGCCGGCGAACGCGCCGGCCGCGGTGATCGGCACGATGTGCTCGCGGCCGCTCGACGGATCGAGCTCGTGGATGCAACCCGCCTGCTCGAAGACGAGCACGCCCTGTCCGGCATCGAGTGTCTTCACGTCGAAGTCGGAGAACCGGGTGAGCTGCTTCAACTGTCTGGTACTCTCGTTCCAGCACCAGACATTCGACACGCCATCGCGATCAGAGAGGAAGCAGGCGGTCTGGTTGTCGAGCCAGACCGGGTCCATCTCCTTGGAGCGATCGTGCGGAATCGTGTCCACCGCGAGCGACTTGAGGTCGACGATCCGGATGGGACTGTTCTGCCCGCCCCGATAGTTGCGACGCTCCTCGTCCCAGGATGGGTTCATGCGATACACCGCATGGGTGCCGTCCGGCGAGATCTTGCCCTGATATGCACGATCCAGCGGCATTGGCGCCGCAATGCCACCATTCGCCGGCACCACGAACCAGCGTGGTTCAGGTGCCGGAAGATTTGACGAACGGCTGGAGGAAAACACGATGGACTTGCCATCGGGTGTCCATCCCTCCACGTCATCGGGCGCGGGATGCCACGTCAGTCGCTTCGGTTCGCCGCCCTCGGCCGGAATGACATACACGTCCGTATTGCCGCCGTAGTCGGCGCTGAACGCGATGCGCTTGCCGTCGGGGGAGAAGAACGGATTCGACGCCGCTCCCTCGAAGTTCGTCAGACGTCGCGCGGCGCCTCCCGCGCGCGGCACCACCCAGATGTCACTGCCATACGCGAACGCGATCTCCGTGGCACTCACGCTCGGAGAGCGGAGCATCCGGGTTTGCTCCGGCGTCTGGCCGAAGACGAGAGCTGGAACGACGCACAGCGCGAGCAGTGAGCAGAAAGCGCGATCCATGGCGTTTAGAGAGTACGGGGAAGAGACGGGAGGCGTACGGCGGGTTGCCGGCGTCAATCTGCGTATCGGCCAGCAACGTCAAGATGCGCGG
>Ga0070684_100002042_pt1 | contig 14869 bp, 14 predicted proteins | sample KBSC723LmetaG_FD_65653 | JGI IMG/M metagenome (GOLD analysis project Ga0070684, IMG submission 65653) | Corn rhizosphere microbial communities from Kellogg Biological Station, Michigan, USA - KBS C7.2-3L metaG | ecosystem: Host-associated > Plants > Roots > Rhizosphere ...
CAGACGGCACCGGCGGACGCAGCGCCGGGACGGAGGCGGCGTCGGTGACAACAGCCAGCTTGCTATCCGATGACGACATTCGCTCTTTCAGCGTACCACGCTCGTCAGCAACAACGGCAGCTCAGAGCCTGACCTGATCGCGGGCAGCACACCGCCTCGACCGTGCAACCCCGGAGCCAGGCCCAAACGATCGGGCACCTCGTCGGCGAAGCCGAACACCGACACCTCGTCACCGGCCTGCAGCGGTGCGGCGCTGGCCAGGTGGCCGCCGCTCGATAGAACGTAGACGTCGCCGCCGTCGATCGACAGCAGGAAGTCGTGGCCCTCCTCGAGCAGCACGCGTCCCTCGACAGCGTCGTCTTGCTCCTCGGTGCGCCAGATCGGCGCCGCCGCCTGGCCGGGCACGGCCGCGCAACGCCCGCGCAGATGGACCGGACCGTCGCCGGCGCGCAGCGCGGTGAACGCCGCATAGGACAGCGGCCGCGACGCCAGCACGAGCAATCGCCGCCGGGCGATGCGCGCCATCGCGGTCGATGGACGGCGCAGCGGCGCCAGCCAGCCGCTGTCGACGATGCACGCCAGCGACGCCCAGCTGTCGAAGGACACCCGCGCGTCGGGCGCCGCCTCCAGCAGCCATGCACGCGCGCGCGCCAGCGCCCCCGGTGCGGGCAGCTTCGACACCGTGCGAAACCCGTCGCGAAGCTCGTCGTCGGACAACGAGGGGAGTCTACAAGCGAAGCGCGAAGCGGTCCGGTCCGCGCTGGATCACCAGCGTCGCGTGGGCGCCATGCTGCAGGCGCGCGACGACCGCTTTCAGGCGCGCCATCGTGATGCCCCGGTTGTCCAGGCCCAGCAAGATGTCGCCTTCTTCCAGGACGCCGCTGGCCGGACCGCGCGGATCGACCGCGGTCACCGCGAGCCCCTCGCCCGACCCCAGCCCCAGCGCCGCGGATTCGCGCGGATCCAGTGGACGCAGCTCGACGCCGAGGATGCTGTCCCCGCCCGCGCCCGTCGACCCCGGCGCGCCCAGCGTCACCGCCGTCTCGACGCGCTGGCCCTGCCGCTGCAACACGAGCTTCGCCTTCTCGCCCGGACGAAGCAGCGCGATCGTCGCCACCAGGCGCCGGTAACCGTCGATCGGCTTGCCCGCGCACTCGACGACGACGTCGTTGGGACGCAGCCCGGCCGCGGCCGCCGGCGTTCCGCGCCCGACGGCGTTGATCAGCGCACCCGGCGTGAACGGAACGCGCATCTCCGTGGCGCGCTCGGCGGTGAAGTCCTCGCCGCTGACGCCCAGGAAGCCGCGCGCGACCCGCCCCGATTTCCGGATCTGCTCGGCGATCTGGCGCGCGATGTTGATCGGAATCGCGAAGCCGACGTTCATCGCGAGGCCCGGGTTGATGATCGCCGCGTTGATGCCGACGACCTCGCCGCGAAAGTTGAACAGCGGCCCGCCCGAATTGCCCTGGTTGATCGCCGCATCCGTCTGGATGAAGTCCTCGTAGCGCGGGTCGATATCGCCCAGCTTCTCGCCGATCACGCGGTTCTTCGCGCTGACGATGCCCATCGTCACCGTCTGGCCCAGCCCCAGCGGGTTGCCGATCGCCAGGACGTAGTCGCCGACGCGGGTGCGATCGGAGTCGCCCAGCGCGACCGTCTGGAGATCCGCCGGCGGCTTCTCGATGCGCACGACGGCGACGTCGGTGGGCGGATCGCTGCCCAGCACGCGCGCGGCGAACCGCCGGTTGTCGGCGAGCCGGACGATCACCTCGTCCGCGCCCGCGACGACGTGGTTGTTCGTCAGCACGATCCCCGACTTGTCGACGATGAACCCCGAGCCCAGCCCCTCCTGCTTCTCCTGCCGCGCGTGCGGCGCCGGCATCCCGAACTGCTCGCGCATCATCCGGGTCCAGGGATCCTCGACCGCAAGGCGGCGGATGTACTTCGTGCTCTGGATGGTGACGACCGCGCCCTTCACCCGGTCGACCAGCGGCGCGACCGTGCCCGGCTCGGCGCCTGTGCCGACGGCACCGGGCGGTGGCGCGGCATGCGCAGCGGCGGCAGCCGCGAGGACGCTACCCGCGATAAACGACGATACCGCGCGTCGGATCATAGGGCGTGAGGGCCACGGTGACCTTGTCGCCGAGCACCACGCGGATGCGGTGCTTGCGCAGCTTGCCGCCGAGATGGGCGAGGACCTGGTGCCCGTTTTCCAGCTCGATACGAAAATTTCCAGCGGGCAGCACCTCGATGACGCGCCCTTGGAACTCTATATGCTCCTCTCGACCCATCGGCGGCGGGAACCTTACGCGCTATGGTGTAGGAGGTCAACAATGTCGACGCCGCCAGACGCCTCCGCGAATGCGGAAATTACTGACGATTTCGCGGGCACCGCCGCAATCGTGAAGGCGGCGTCCAACATTCCCGCGCGCTACATCGAGGATCCCCACGAGCTGATGGCCGGCCATGCGGTTCAGCTGCTGCGCAACGGCGTCGAGACATTCCCGGCCTGGCTCGCGGCGATCGAGTCCTCGCGCGTGCGGATCTCGCTGGAAATGTACATTTTCAGTGACGATTCGATCGGCCGGCAGTTCGCGGACGCCTTGATCGCGGCCGCCCGGCGGGGCGTCGAGGTGCGGCTGCTCTACGACTTCGTCGGCTGCCGCGATACGCCCGGCGAGTTCTTCGATCGCATGCGGCAGCACAAGGTCCACGTGATCGCGTATCACCGCTACCGCTTCTGGCGGCCACGCTTCTGGGCGCTGCTGCGGCGCAATCACCGCAAGACGCTGGTGTGCGACGGTCGCATCGCGTTCGCGGGCGGCCTCAACATCTCGAACGAGTGGGTCTCGCTGGCCGACGGCGGCGGCGACTGGCACGACGCCGTCGTTCAGGTCGAGGGGCCGGCGGTCGCGGCCATCGAGGGGATCTTCCTCCGCACCTGGAACCGGCGCGCGAAGAAGTGGGCGCGGCTGGACCCGGCGCGCCTGCCCGCGCCGGCCGCCGCGGGCGCGACGCCGCTGGTGGTGATCTCGAACAGCGAGCTGCGCGATCGGTTCGTCATCCGGCGGGCGGCGCTGCACGCGATCCGCGAGAGCACGCGGCGCGTGGTCCTCGCGAACCCTTACTTCGTGCCCGATCGGGGCGTGCTGCACGCGCTGCAACGGGCGGCCCGGCGTGGGGTCGACGTGCGCCTGCTGCTGCCGATGGAGAGCGACTCCACCGTGCTGGATCTGGCGGCGCGGGCGGTGTTCGGGCCGCTGCTGGCGGCGGGCGTCCGCATCTTTCAGAGCCGCGCGGTCGTCCACACCAAGGTGCTGGCGGTCGATGACGCGTTCGTCTCGATCGGCAGCTACAACTTCGACCACCGCTCGCTCGCTTACAACCTCGAGATGGTGGTCAACGTGCTCGACGACGCGGCGAGCAAGGACACGGTCTCGATGCTCGAGACGGACATGCTGGCCAGCGAGGAGCTGACGCGTGAGACCTTCGGGCGGCGGCCGTTGCTGCTGCGGCTGATGGAGCGCCTCGCCTACTCGTTCCGCAAGTGGCTGTAGGAAGAAGGAAGGGCCTCAGGCCTCGGGAATCGGGCCGCGGGCCTCGGAGACAGCGTCGGCGATTGCGCCGAGGGTGATCGGGCGCCGGAGCCAGCGCGCCCATGGGCGGGCACGCAGGCGCGCGTCGCCTTCATCGGTCGCGCCTGCGACAGCGATGACCGGCGCGCTCGCGGCAAAGAGCGCGTCGAGCAGTCGATCGTCCACGGACGCGTCCTGAAGATCGAACACGACCAGCTCGGGTGGCTGCGCGCGGGGCAAGCGTGCGGCGAGGACTGTGTCGCGCAGGGACTCGAAGCCGACCGTGTCGTGGCCGCGCTCGATCAGCTCGGCGCGCAGCGCCGCGCGCGGGCCCCACTCTGCGCCGATGACCCAGACCTTCAGTGCGTCTCCGCTTCGCCGTGCATCACGGACGCGCGGATCGCGAGCCGGCCGTCGGGCTCGCGGCGGATGACGTAGGTCGACGTCTCCTCCCCGATCTCGTCGCCGTCCGCCGCCAGGTAGGGCCAGCGCACCTCGACGATCACCAGCCGGTCCGTGACCCAGTCGAGGCGCAGGATGTCGGGGCGCGTGTCGGCGATGCCGCGCGCGTTGTATTGCGCCTTCGCGCCTCCGAAGACCTCCTGAAGCTCGTCGTGCGAGGTCACGGTCAGCGCCAGGTCGTCGGCGATCACCAGCGCCGGCGTCGCCCACGTCGCGGCCGCCCTCTTCCCGTCACCAGAAGTCAGCGCGTGCGCGAGGCCGACGAGCAACGCCCGCACGGCGGCGTTGTCGGGCGCCGGTCCGACGCGCTCGGGGATTCCTCGGGTGTCCGCGTGCATGGCCGTGGCGAAAAGCTGAGTCGCCGAACCCGCGCAGCAACCCTGAGCTTTGTGCGACCATCGGCGCGTGCGCGGGAAAAACATCGCGATCGGCGTCCTGGCGGCCGCCGGCTTCTTCGCGATCGTGCGTCTCTCGGGCGGTCCGGCCGGCGACGGCGCGCCCGCGCCGGCGACGCCACCACCATCGCTGCCGCTCGCCGAAGCGCCGACGGGGCCGGAGGCGACGCCGGAGCCGGGCGAAATCAGCGTGCTCTCCTTGCTGGGCGAGATGATCGATCTCGAGCGCCTCGCGCACCTTCCCGCCCCACCGTTCACGGCCGGCCAGGCGGCGAGCACCGACCGCCGTTCGACGCGCCCGCAGGACGGCGAGTCCTGGTTCGCGAATGACGACTTCGTCACCGAGACGCAGCCCAACCTGGTGCGCGTCGAGAGGCGCCCGGACGGCGGCAAGCGCTACGTGCTGCTGGACACCGACGGCCCCGGCGCGATCGTCCGGATCTGGACGGCGACGACCGGCGGCACACTGCGTATCCACATCGACGGCGACGAGAAGCCCGCGCTCGAAACCCCGGTCGCGGACCTGCTGCGCGGGGCGGTGTCGCCCTTCGTGGCGCCGCTCGCGCACGTCGCGGCGCGCGGCAACAACCTCTACTTCCCCTTCCCTTTCGCGCGCCACTGCCTCGTGACCGTCGACGACATCGTCTCGCCCGATCCGTTCACGGGGAAGCCGATCGCGAAGCTCTACTACCAGATCGGCTACCGGCGTTATCGCGCCGGCGAAGCCGCGCGCGTGCGGGCGTACTCCGCCGCCGAGCTTGCCCGCGCCGCGCCGACGATCGGCCGCGTCGCGAAGGTGCTCCGCGATGGGCCGCCGCCGTTTCCCGCCCGCGCGGATGGCCCGCGCGCCATCGCGCCCGCCGCGGTCCAGCCCAGGCAACCGTCGGTCACGACGATCGATGCGCCGCCCGGCGGCGGCGAGATCCGCGAGCTGCGCATCACCACGGCGGAACGCTCGCCGCAGCGGCTACGCTCGACCCGGCTCACCATCGAATTCGACGGGCAACAGACCGTCAACACGCCGCTGATCGATTTTTTCGGAACGGGCCCCGCGTGGAACACCTACGCCACGCTGCCGTTCACGGTCGCCAGCGAGAACCTGCTGATCTGCCGCTTCCGGATGCCGTTCGCGAAGCGCGCGGTCGTGACGATCGCGCGCAACGATCCGGGTACGATCGACGTCGCCGGGACGATCGACGTCGTGGGCGCGCGGTTCGGCAACGACAGCCTGCTGTTCCACGCCGGCTCGAAGGCGCGCGAGATCATCCGGACGCGGCCGTTCCGTGACTGGACGATCGCGACGATCGGCGGCGAGGGACAAATGGTGGGCACGCTGCTGAACGTCGAGAACCCGCCCGACGCCAGCTGGTGGGGCGAAGGCGACGAGAAGATCACCATCGACGGAGAGACGTTCCCCAGCCTGTTCGGGACCGGCACCGAAGATTACTTCGGCTACGCGTGGTCGACGCCGGAGCGCTTCGAGCACGCGTATCACGCGCAGACCGCGACCGCGAACAACGGATTCGGCGGTCTCTACTCGATGAACCGCTTCCACATCCTCGACCCGATCCCGTTCTCGCGCGAGCTGCGCTTCGACTTCGAGATCTGGCACTGGCAGGACACGTCGATCGCGGTCGACGCGACCGTGTACTGGTACGCGCGGCCGGGCAGCCGCCCGCGCCCGCCTCACTCGTCGACGGGATCGGCCTCGCGGCCCGCCGCCAGGTAGGCGCCGACGCTGACACCCGCCAGGGTCAGCGCCGCGCCCCCGAGCGCGAGCCGGCCGATGCGATCGCCGAACAGGACCCACCCGAGCGCCAGCGACGTCACGGGCGTCAGCTGCGCGATGATCCCGCCGACCGCCGCGCGCACGTAGCGCAGGGCGTGCGTCATCAGCAGCTGGCCGACCACCGACGTCACGCCGACGACCACGAGGATCAGCCACTCGCGGGTGGTGGGTGACACCCAGCCGTGCAGCGCGGGCCCGGCGCAGATGACCGCGCCGGCGGCGCAGAACGCCGCGAAGATCTCCCACGAGCCGTCCGTCTTGCGGACCTCACGGATCGTGGCGACGGCCGCGCCCGACAGCATGGCCGACACGACGCCGGCCAGCTCCCATCGATCGAGCGCCAGCGATCCGGCCGGCGCCGTCCCCAGGATGACCAGGACGACGCCGACGCTGGTCAGCCCGAGCGCGCCCAGCGTCGGCCGCGTGATCCCCTCGCCCAGGAACGCCGCCGCGTAGATCGCGGTGAACACGGGCGCCGTGTAGTTCAGCAGCGTCGCGATGCCAACCGGCAGGTGCGCGATGCCGATGAAGAAGAACAGCACCGCCGCGCCGCCGTACGCGCCCCGCATCAACAGGCCGAGCTTGTTCCTCGCGCGCATCGGCACGCGCGTTCGCGCGACCGCGCACGCCGCCAGGCCGATCAGGAACCGGACGAACGCGATCTGGGGGCCCGGCAGGCGCGCCGCCGCGAACTTCGTCGCGAGCGCCATGGCGGCGAACGCGAGGGCCGCGGCGACCAGAGCCGCCACCGCCGGGGGCCTGCGCAACGGCTACTTCTTCTTCTTCGGCTTGCTGGCCGGCTTGGCGGCCTTGGCGGGCGCGGTCGCGGGCGCCGCCGCTGCCGCCTTGGCAGCAGCGGGCTTCGACGGCTCGGCGCCGCCCGCGGCGTTCTTCCGCTGCCACAGGCCCAGCACGTTCCCGTCCGGATCCGCGAACAGCCCGATCTCGCCGCCGCCCGCGAACGGCAGGCTGCGCACCAGCACGCGACCGCCCGCTTCCTCGACCGTGTCCAGCGTTGCCGTCAGGTCATCCACAGTCAGGTAGGCGATCGGCCCCGGCGACTGCACGAGGTCCGCGCGAACCCAGCCGCCGCTGGGCCCGTCACCGCCGTCGAACTTCATGTAACTGCCCGACGCGTTGGACTCTGTCTTCCAGTCGAACAGCTTGGCGTAGAAGGCCGAGGTGCGCGCGAAGTCAGAGCTCTTGAACTCGATGTGAACGATCGCGGTACCGGCCATTCCCAGCGACCGTAGCAGCATGTCGCCAAAATGGCTATTTCGACGTCGCTGTCAGACAGCGCAGCAAAGAACCAGCATCGTGACCTCCCCGACCTCGATCGCCGCGCCGTAGACGTCGCCGGTCAGCCCCCCCAGCTTCCGGTGCATCCAGAACGCGAACCCGAACACGACCGCCGCGGTCCCCAGCGCGGGGAGGATCAGCGCGGGGCCCAGAACGCCGACGACGACCACCGCGATCGCGGTCGCCGCCGCGACCTGCACGCGCCCCGCCTCGCCGTTGAACGCGCGTCCCAGCCCCTCGGCGCGCACGTAGGGAAACAGCACGATCAGCAGCGCGCCGAGCCAGCGCGCGATCGTGGGGAACGCGAGCAGCGCCAGCAGATCGTGGCGCTCGGCCACCTGCGCGAGCGCCGCGACCTTCGCGATCAGCAGCAGCGTCAAGGCAGTCGCGCCGTGTGCGCCGATCCGGCTGTCGCGCATGATCTCGAGCATCCGCGCGCGATCGCCGCGCCCGCCCCCCAGCGCGTCGAAGACATCCGCGACGCCGTCCAGGTGGAGGCCGCCGGTGAGCGCCGCGAGCACGCTCGCGAGCAGCACCGCCACCAGCCAGGGCGCCAGGTGGCCCGCGAGCGCGGCGGCCGTCCCCGTCAGCCCGAAGCCCAGCACCAGACCGACCAGCGGGAAGAAGCTGACCGACCGCCCGAGATCCGCATCCCGCAACGGCCCCCGCCAGACCGGCAGGCGCGTCAGAAACGCGAACGCAGCGACGAGCGCCTTCATGAAGCGCCCCGGGCATCGCCCGAGAGCGGCTTCCCCGCACCCCACCCCTCTCCCGCTCGAGCGCTCGCTCTCGCAAGGCCTGCCCTCACCCCGACCCTCTCCCGCAAGCGGGAGAGGGTGACTTCTCGGCGTGCGTCGCCGCACCCTCTGGTCCCCTCGCCCCGCGAAACGGGGAGAGGGTTAGGGAGAGGGGTCTGCTCCGAGCCCCCGGCGGCCGCCGCGCTCACGCCGCCACGATATCGACGGGTCCGGGGCGCAGACGTAGCACGACGCCCATCGCGGCGAGATACAGCTCGTCGGCGACGGCGGCGAGCCGCTGGTGGGCCAGCCCGGTCAGGTCGCGGAAGACGCGGCCCAGCGGCGTCGGCGGGATGAGGCCCATGCCGACCTCATTGCTCACGATGACGACGTGCGACCGCCGCCCCGCCAGCGTCGCGAGCAGCGCGCCGATCCGTTCCTGCACAGCGTCCGTGGTCGCGCCCCCGACCAGCAGGTTCGAGATCCAGATCGTCAGGCAATCGACCACGATGACGTCGTGATCGCGATCGGCGGCCAGCGCCTCGGGCAGCGCGCGCGGCTCCTCCAGCGTGTCGAAGGTGGCGCCGCGATCCGCGCGGTGCCGCGCGATGCGGTCGCGCATCTCGTCGTCCGAGCGCTCTGCCGTCGCGATGAACAACCGGCGCGCGCCCAGCGACTCGCCGGTGGTCAGCGCGAAGCGGCTCTTGCCCGAGCGCGCCCCACCGCCGATCACGATCAGCCGCGGCACGCTCATGTGCTCGTGCCCAGCCGCGACAGGTTCGGGACGACGACCACGACCGGGATGCGCGTGCCGCGGATCAGGCGCTCGTTCTCGTAGCCGAAGAAGAGCCGGTGCTGGATGGCGCGGTTCTCGGCGCCGACGACGATCAGATCGTAGTGGCCGCGCTCGACCTCGTCGGCGACCGCGCTGGACCTGGGATCGAAGGCCAGGTGCAGGATGTTGGGCTTCACGTCGGAGGCGCGGAACGCGATCGAGATCCGCTGCAGCTCCTCCTCGCTGGTCGGATGCACCTCGGCGGGCGGGTGCGTGCCGCTCAGATCGGCGTACGCCGCCAGCTGCGGTCGCCGTTCGGTGAGGACCGCGAGCGCCAGCTCGGCGTCCGAGGCCTCCGCGTAGCGCAGGGCCAGCTCGACCGCCAGGCGCGAGGCGACGCTGCCGTCGACGGGCACCAGGATGCGCTTGAAGTCGGTCGCGCGCGCCGGCGCCTTCATGATGGCGACGTGACACGGGGCCTCGCTGACCACCTGTTCGACCACGATGCCGCCGACCGATGGGCCGTCGCCCGACCCGAGCATGATGATGTCGCAGCCGCGCTTCGCCTCGCTGCAGATGGCGTGCGCGATGCTGGGGCCGCTCACCTGCACAACCTCGGGCGGTCGGCCCCCCGCCGCCAGCGCGCGCATCAGCTCGATCTGCTCGGTGGCGCTGCCCGAGAACTTCGGTCGCTGCAGGACGCGCCGCCACCAGGATCGGTGCTCGGAGACGTGCACGATCTTCACCGAAGCGCTGCTCTTGTGCGCCAGGCCGAACGCCAGCGGCGCGGCGGCGACGGCGTTCTCGCCGCCTCCGCTCGCCAGCATCACGCGCACCCGGGTCGGATCGAACGCGCCGGTCGATTCCGACGCCAGGATGCGGCGCGCTTCGTCCTCGGTCATGCGGACGCGCGGCATCGTCAGGCGCAGGCCGACCGGCGCCAGGAACGACGTCACGATCGCGACCATGACGATGATCGAGAACATCTGCGGCGTCAGGATCCCCAGCGACAGGCCGATCGTCGCGACGACGATCTCCATCGCGCCGCGCGCGTTCATCGCGACGGCGATCGACGCCGCCTCCCAGAAGCGCAGGCCGCCCCAGTACGCGCCCACCGAGCAGCCCACCAGCTTCCCGACACAGGCGACGAGGATGACGACGCCCAGCATCGAGCCGCCGCCCAGCGCCCACAGGTCCACGCGCAGGCCGACGATGCCGAAGAAGATCGGCGCGAGCACGCCGAAGGTGAACGACTCGAGGCGGGCGATCGTCTCGCGGCGCAGCCGCGGCGTCTGGTGAAGCACGACGCCGGTCACGAAGGCGCCGAACACCGGGTGGACGCCGATGCGCTCGGTGATGGCGGCGCAAAGGAAGGTCACGACGATCACCAGCACCAGGTCGGAATCGCTGGCCTTGAAGTGCTCGGTCGCGACGCGCACCGCGACGCGGAGGACCGGATAAAGAACGAAAATGGCGACGAGGATGAAGATCGTCAGGTAGAGAACGGTGAGGCCCAGGTCCTGGATGTGAACCACGCCGTGGGTCGCCGCGGCCGCGATCAAGGACAGGATCAACCATCCCACCGTGTCGTCGACGACGCCCGCGGACAGGATGACGAGGCCGATGTTCCGTTTGGTCAGATCCAGGTCGATGAGGATCTTCGCGATCACGGGCATCGCCGAGATCGACATCGCGGTCGCGAGGAACAGGCTGAAGAGCATCCGGCTGCTCGGATCGGCCAGGTACTCGGCGGGCATGAAGTAACCGAGCCCGAAGCCGAGACCGAACGGCAGCACCATGCCCATCACCGACGCGATCAGCGCGGCGCGACCGAGGTTGCGCAGCAGGCGCAGGTCGGTCTCGAGCCCGGTCAGCAAGAGGAGCAGGCTCATCCCGACGGTGCTGAACGCGTCCAGCAGGTGGAACTGCGCCTTGTCCGCCGGAAAGATCGTCTCGAAGACGTGTGGGAAGTAGTGACCGAGCAGCGTCGGTCCCAGCGCGATCCCCGCGGACAGCTCGCCCACCACAGCCGGCAGCCCGAGCCGCTTCGAGATCTCCGCCCCGATCCGCGCCACCGCCACCAGCAACGCCAGCTGCACCAGCAGCAGGAACACGGAGTGGCCCGACAGGCCGGGGATGGGGGTATGCAAGCCGCCGCGACCGTAGCATGGGATCGCGTGGGGAGCCGGCGACGAAAACGACCCGAAGCCCTCGCGCTCCCGAGAGAAATGGAGACCCTCGGCCGCCAGGCGCTATAGTGTCGGCCAGCGGCAATTCACGATGGCAAAGGTGAAGATTTACACCGGTAGCGACCACGCGGGCTTCGACCTGCGTGGCCGGATCGTCGGGCACCTGCGCGCGCTCGGCTTCGAGGTCGACGACCTCGGCACGCCCAATGCCGAATCGACCGACTACCCGGACTGGGCGGCCGCGGTCGGCCGCGCGGTTCGCGACAACGCCGGCAGCCTCGGCGTCCTGGTGTGCGGCAGCGGCCTGGGCGTCTGCATCGCCGCCAACAAGATCAACGGCGTCCGCGCGGTCGACATCTGGAGCGTCGAGGCGGCCCGTTTGTCGCGTGCCCACAACAACGCCAACGTGCTATGCGTGGGATCGCGCCTGGTGCCCGAGGCGACGGCGTTCGCAATCGTCGACGCCTGGCTGGACACGGATTTCGAGGGTGGGCGGCACGCGCGCCGGATCGACAAGATCACGGCGCTCGAGGTCGAGGAGGCGCAAGGCAGGAAGCAAGACGCGCAACGCACGAAGCAAGAGGAACGTTCGAGATGACGGCAAGCAAACAGACGACCCTGCTCCAGACCCACGCGCTCGGCCAGAGCATCTGGTACGACAACATGCGCCGCAGCCTCCTGACCTCTGGCGGGCTCGCGAAGATGATCGCGCAGGGCGTGCGCGGGATGACGTCGAACCCGACGATCTTCGAGAAGGCGATCGTCTCTTCGGGCGACTACGAGGACGCGCTTCGCAAGCTGGTTGCGGACGGGCGATCGACGATCGAGATCTACGAGCAGCTGGCGGTCGACGATATCCGCGGCGCCTGCGATCTGATGTTGCCGCTGTTCCAGGAGAGCGGCGGCGTGGACGGCCGCATCTCGCTGGAGGTCCTGCCCGAGCTCGCGACGGCGACCGACAAGACGGTCGCGGAAGGCGTTCGCCTGGCGGCGGAGGTCGGCCGCCCCAACGTCATGATCAAGGTGCCGGCGACGCCCGAGGGCATTCCGGCGATCCGCGCGCTGACCGCCAAGGGCATCAGCGTCAACGTCACGCTGATCTTCTCGCTGCTGCAGTACGAGGAGGTCGTCGAGGCCTACCTGGCCGGGCTCGAGGACCGCGTCGCCGCCGGCGGCAAGCTGGACGGGCTCGCGTCGGTCGCGAGCTTCTTCGTGTCGCGCGTCGACAGCGTCTGCGACAAGCTGCTCAAGGAGAAGGCGGCCGCGTCGCCCGAGCTGGCGGCGCGCTGCGAGGCGCTGCAGGGCAAGCTGGCGATCGCGAACGCCAAGATGGCGTACGAGATCTACGAGCGCACGATCGCGGCGCCGCGCTGGGCGAAGCTGGCGGCGGCGGGCGCGAACCCCCAGCGGCTGCTGTGGGCGTCGACCGGCACCAAGGATCCGCGGTACCCGGACACGTACTACCTGGACACGCTGATCGGCGCGGACACCGTCAACACCGTGCCGCCCGCGACGCTGGACGCCTTCCTCGATCACGGCAAGCCGGCCGTGCGCATCACGGACGACCTCGACGGCGCGAAGAAGGCGGTCGCCGAGTTCGCGGCGGTGGGCCTGGATCTGTCGCGGGTCTGCCACGGCCTGCTGGACGACGGCGTGAAGTCGTTCATCACGTCGATGAAGACCTTGCTGGACGCGGTCGGTGGCCGCCGGGCCGCGCTGCTCGAGTCGGCGTCGGGCCGTCAGAAGCTTTCACTGCCCGAGGGTCTGCAGAAGGCGACGGACGCGCTGGTCGCCAAGCTGACGAAGGACCGCGCGCTGGCCCGGATCTGGGAAGCCGACGCGACCTTCTTCACCAGCGACGCGTCCCACGAGAGGTCGATCAAGAGCCGCCTCGGGTGGCTGCGCGGGCCGGCGCTGATGAACAGCAAGCGCGCCGACCTGGAGGCGTTCGCCGCCGAGGTGAAGTCGGCTAACTACACGGACGTCGTGCTGCTGGGCATGGGCGGCAGCTCGCTGTGGCCCGAGGTCGTCAGCATCGTGTGGCGCAATGCCGGCGGGCCGGCGCTGCACGTCCTCGACAACACCGACCCGGCGGCGGTCGCCGCGGTCGACAATCTGGTCGGGAACCGCAAGGCGCTGTACGTCGTGGCGTCCAAGTCGGGCGGCACGATCGAGATCCAGGCGTTCGAGCGGCACTTCTGGCAGAAGACGCTGTCCCGCAACGCCAATGACGTCGCCCAGGCGGGCGCCAACTTCGTCGCCATCACCGATCCGGCGACGCGCCTCGGCCAGCTCGCCGAGGAGAAGCACTACCGGCGCGTCTTCATCAACCCGGCCGACATCGGCGGGCGGTACTCCGCACTGTCGTACTTCGGCCTGGTCCCGGCGGCGCTGGTCGGCGCCGACGTCGGTGCGCTGATCGGGTCGGGCGTCGAGCTCGCGGCCGCCTCGGGCGCCGCGGTCCCGGTCGCCGAGAGCCCGGGCGTCGTGCTGGGCGCCGCGATCGGCGCGGCGGTGGCGGCCGGCCGCGACAAGCTGACGCTCGTCATCTCGCCCGACATCGCCAGCTTCGGCTCGTGGATCGAGCAGCTGGTGGCCGAGTCCTCCGGCAAGGAAGGCAAAGGGATCGTCCCGGTCGATCTCGAGCCGGTCGGCGCCCCCGAAAGCTACGGCGCCGATCGCTTCTTCGTCTACATCCGCTCGGCGGCGGCCGACGCGCGGCAGGACGCCGCGGTCACGGCGCTGGAGCGCGCCGGCCAGCCGGTCGTGCGCATCACCGTCGATCGGCGCGAGTCGCTGGGCCGCGAGATCTTCCGCTGGGAGATGGCGACCGCGATCGCGTGCGCCACGATGAACGTCAACCCGTTCGACGAGCCCAACGTCACCGAGGCGAAGGTCGCCACCAGCGCCCTCCTCGCCCAGCACGCCGCCGAGGGCAAGCTGCCCACCGCGGCCGACGACACCTGCGAGGTCGGTGACGTCGAGCGCATCCGCGCGCACCTGGCGACCGCGACGCCGGCGGACTACATCGCGTTCTGCGCCTACTTCGTGCGCACGCCCGCGCGCGACGAGGCGCTGACCCGGCTGCGCGCCGCCTGCCGCGACCGCACCCGCAACGCGACGACCGTCGGCTACGGCCCGCGCTTCCTGCACTCGACCGGCCAGTTGCACAAGGGCGGCCCGAACACGGGCGTGTTCCTGCAGCTGACCGCCGACGTGCCGGCCGATCTGCCGGTGCCCGGCGAGAGCTACAGCTTCGGCACCCTGCGCGACGCGCAGGCGCTGGGCGACCTGCAGGTGCTCCGTCGCCGCGGCCGCCGCGCGCTGCGGGTCCACCTGGGCGCGAACATCGACGCGGCGCTGGGAGCGCTGGTCGACGCGATCACCGGCGAGACGCGAAGCCAGGCACGCAAGTCGGCGTAGCCGACGATGCGCGAAGACCCCGCAGCGCCGTCGTCACCGCCGGTGATGCCGAACCCGCTGCGGGAAGGCCTGGCGGAGGAGCGGTTGCCCGAGCCGGCGGTGATGGTGATCTTCGGCGCGTCGGGCGATCTCGCGCACCGCAAGCTGCTGCCCGCCCTGTACAGCCTCACGCGCGACCGGCTGCTGCCCGGGCGCTTCGCGATCGTCGGCTTCGCCCGGAAGGCG
>Ga0070684_100002045_pt1 | contig 14860 bp, 15 predicted proteins | sample KBSC723LmetaG_FD_65653 | JGI IMG/M metagenome (GOLD analysis project Ga0070684, IMG submission 65653) | Corn rhizosphere microbial communities from Kellogg Biological Station, Michigan, USA - KBS C7.2-3L metaG | ecosystem: Host-associated > Plants > Roots > Rhizosphere ...
GCCCATGCTGCTGGGCGCCGGTGGAATGCGCGTCTGGTCCGCCGACGCGTTGCGCGCGGTGAGAGAGATCACGCGCCGGCACGAAATTGTTCTCATCGCCGACGAGGTGCTCACGGGGTTTGGACGAACCGGACCGTTGTTCGCCTGCGAGCACGCCGGCATCTCGCCGGATCTCATGTGTCTGTCGAAAGGCATCACCGGCGGATTCGTACCGTTCGCCGCGACCTTGGCGACCGACACCCTGTTCGACGCCTTCCGCTCGACCGATCGTAAGCGAACGCTCTTTCACGGACACTCGTACACCGCGAACCCCATCGCTTGCGCCGCGGCGCTGGCGTCGCTGGCGCTCCTCGATGAGCGGTCGGCCGAGCGGCGTCGGGCAATCGAGCGAAGTCACACCGATGCGGCCGTGGGGTTGTCAGCGTTGCCTCGTGTCGAGAACGTTCGCGTCCTCGGGACGATGCTAGCCATGGAGCTCGTGGCAACGGATCGCGGGTACCTGAGCGCCATTGGGCCCGCGCTCCGGTCGTTCGCACTCGAGCGGGGCGTGCTGCTTCGGCCGCTCGGCGATACGGTCTACCTCCTTCCGCCGTACTGCTCCACGACGGCCGACCTCCAGCGCGCCTACGACGTGATCGCCGAGTTCGCGGAGGCGCGATGATTCGCATCGGCATCACGGGGACGGATACGGGCGTCGGAAAGACAGTTGTCGCTCGCGCGCTCGCCGCGTCGATGCGCAGCAGCGGAATGCGTGTCGTCGCCATGAAACCGATCGAGACCGGCGTGTCGTTCGACGATCCCAACCGAGACGGAGCGCTTCTGGCTCGCGCCGCCGGCGAGACGCGACCGTTGTCGGTCGTGGCTCCGCTCACGCTTCCTGACCCGCTCGCGCCGCTTGCGGCGGCTCGTCAATACGGTACGCGGATCGACGTCGATGCGCTCGACGCGGCTGTGAACGAAGCGAGCACGGGGGCCGACGTACTCATCGTCGAAGGCGCCGGCGGACTCCTCGTGCCGATCGCCGACGGCATCGCGTTCGATGCCTTGTTCGCGCGCTGGTCACTCGACCTCGTCCTCGTCGCCGCCAACCGGCTCGGCGTCATCAACCATACGCGACTCACGATCGCCGCCGCCCGCGCCGCGGGTCTAGGCGTCCGCTGCGTCGTGTTGAATCGCATTAGCCGCGAGGCGAGCGATATCTCCGTGCCCGGCAACGCGGCGCTGATCGCCGAATTGGAACGCGTTCCGGTCGTCGAGCTACCGTGGCTCTCCAATGCCGACGATCTTGCGCTCGCCGCGACACGTGCGGAGGAGTGCGGCCTGGTGAGCCTGTGCTGCTCGTAGCTCGACAGTCGTCCACTATCACCCAATCGCAATGCAGAACTGGAATGATCTCGCTGACCGCTCGCTCGCCGGAGAGTTGATTTCGCGAGATGACTCGCGCGCCGTGCTCCAGGCGCCCGACGATCTGCTGCTCGAACAGCTCGCGGCGGCCTATCGCGTGCGTCGCCACTATTTCGGCAATCGCGTTCGACTCCACTTTCTGCTGAACGCGCAAAGCGGACTCTGTCCCGAAGACTGCCATTACTGCTCGCAGTCGGCCGTCTCGAGCGCCGAGATCGAGAAGTATCCGTTCATGGCGCGGGAAAAGATTCTCGCCGCCGCCGACCGTGCCGCGAGCTTGAATGTCGGCACGTTCTGCATGGTGATATCGGGACGAGCGCCTGGTGAACGCGTATTCGAGAAAGTGCTCGACGCGGTCCGCGAAGTGAAATCGCGACACGACATGCACGTCTGCGCGTGCCTTGGGCTGCTCACCGCAGATCACGTTCGCCGCCTCGAGGAGGCCGGCGTCGATCAGGTGAATCACAATCTCAACAGCTCGTCCCGCTTTCACGACGAGATCGTCACGACGCATCGCTTCGAGGATCGCGTCGCGACGGTCGAGCATGTCGGTCGCTCGGGCATGAAGACCTGCTCCGGCGGAATCATTGGCATGGGGGAAAGCGACGACGACGTCATCGACCTTGCCTTCTCGCTCCGCGAGCTCGGCGTCCGCAGCGTGCCGGTGAATTTCCTCATCCCGATTCCGGGCACGCCATTCGAGATGCGCGGCGCGCTCGACCCGCGGCGCTGTCTGCGCGTGCTCGCCCTGTATCGATTCATCCTGCCGTCGCAGGAGATCCGAATCGCCGGCGGCCGCGAAGTGCATCTCCGCTCCATGCAACCGCTCGGCCTCTATGCCGCGAATTCGATTTTCATCGGTGATTACCTGACGACGCCCGGCCAAGCTGCGCGCGCGGACTACGAGATGATCCGCGACGCCGGGTTTGTCCTCGAATCGCCCGACGGCACAGCGCTCGACGCGAGCCAGCTCGACGCGTTGTTGGCGGAGGCGGAACAGCCGGCCTAGGCCGACGACCCTCGCACCATCAGATCAGCGGCAACGCTCGCCGGTTCGTCTCGCCATCGACGACCGAATAGCCCGCAACGGCGATCGCATCGCGCAGCTGCGCGATCGTCACTCGCCCGTCGTGCTCGACCTCGACGGCGCCGATCGTCACATCGGCGCGCGTGATGCCGCCGACCGCCGTGAGCGCGGTGAACACGGCGCGTACGCAGTGCTGGCAGCTCATTCCGTCGACGCGGGCGCGGGTGATCATGCGCGAAAGATAGTGCGATGATAGTTTCCGTCGCATGAACATCGCCTTCCTTGGCCTGGGCGCGATCGGACGCCCAATGGCATCGCGGATCGCCGCCGCAAAGCTTCCGCTCGCCGTGTGGAACCGCACCGCCGAGCGAGCCGCTGAATTCGCCCGGCAGACGGGCGCTCGCCACGCCGCCACACCCGCCGACGCTGCGCGCGACGCCGACGTCGTCATCACCTGTCTGTCGACGTCGCCCGACGTCTACTCGTTGCTCGACGGACCTGACGGGCTACTTGCCGGATTGAAACGCGGCGCCACGCTCGTCGATTGCACGTCGGGCGACCCCGGAACCTCGCGCCGCATCGCGCAGCGCCTCGCCGAAGCAGGCGTCGGTTTCATCGATGCCCCGGTCAGCGGCGGAGTCGTCGGCGCGGAAAAGGGCACGCTCACCATCATGGTTGGCGGGGATGCGGCCGCGCTCGACCGAGTACGCTCCGTGCTCGAGACGTTCGGTCAGAAGATCGTCCATTGCGGCGACGTCGGCGCCGGCGATACGGTGAAGGCGGTGAACCAGGCCTTCCTTGCCATCCATTTGTTGTCGGCGGCAGAGGGATTGGCCACGCTCGTGAAAGAGGGCGTCGATCCAACCAAGGCGCTCGAGGTGATCAACGCATCGAGCGGCCGGTCGAACTCATCGATGAACCTGATTCCCGAACGAGTGCTCACGCGCGCCTTTCCGCGGACGTTTCGGCTCGCACTGCTCGAGAAGGACATCGGCATCGCCGCCGCGATGGCACGCGAGCATCGTGTGCCGGCGCCCGTCACGCAACTGACTGCAGACGTATTCCGCATCGCTCGCGGCGAGCTCGGTGAGATCGCCGATCACGTGGAGATCGTGAAATTGGTCGAACAATGGGCAGGAGTGGAGATCGCATGACGACGATGCTGGATCGCGGCGCCTCGGTCGTCACGACCGTCGAGGGCATTCGCACGCACTTCCCCGCGCTCGAGCGCATGCACGACGGCAACCCTGTCGCCTACTTCGATGGGCCCGGCGGAACGCAGGTGCCGCGCGCTGTCGTCGACGCGATGGACGACTATCTGTTCAACCACAACGCGAACACGCATTGGCGGTATCCAACGAGCGAAGAGACCGACGCGCTCATCGCCGCCGCGCGCGAAACACTTGCCGATTTCCTGAACGGACGGCCTGACGAGATCGTGTTCGGCCAGAACATGACCACGCTCACCTTCCATCTCGCGCGCGCCCTTGGGCGGCAGTGGGGAAAGGGTGACGAGATCGTCATCACCGAGCTGGATCATCACGGCAACGTTGCGCCGTGGCGCGCCTTGGAGAAAGACCGCGGCGTCACCGTGCGCATGGTCAAGATGCGCACCGAGGACGGTCGTCTCGACTGGAGCGATCTCGAAGCCGCGATCACGCCGCGAACCAAGCTGCTCGCCATCGGCGCGGCGTCCAACGCGCTCGGCACCATCACCGACGTCGCGCGCGCAACCAAACTCGCTCACGCCGTCGGCGCGCTGTCCTTCGTCGACGCGGTGCACTATGCGCCGCACGTCCTCGTCGACGTCCGAGAGATCGGCTGCGATTTCCTCGCCTGCTCGGCGTACAAGTTCTATGGACCGCACATTGGTGTGCTCTGGGGCAAGCGCGATCTCATCGAATCGCTCGACGCGCCGCGTCTCGAGCCCGCGCCGCAGGAATCGCCGGAGCGACTCGAGACGGGAACGCAGAACCACGAAGGCATCGTGGGCGCGGCGGCGGCAGTTGAATTCCTCGCGTCGCTGTCGCCGGATCATCGCGACCGTCCACGTCGTGAATCATTGGCCGCCACGTTCGCCGCGTTGCACGCTCGCGGCATGTCGCTCCTCGAGAAGCTTTGGAATTCACTCGCCGAGGTCGAAGGACTGACGCTGCACGGTCCGAAACCCGGCACACCGCGCACGCCGACGCTTTCGTTCACGATGCGCGGCGTCAAGACGGACGACATCGCCACCGCACTCGCCAAGCGCGGTGTGTTCGTGTCGAACGGCGACTTCTACGCGGCGACGATCGTCGAGCGGCTCGGACTGGTGCCCGACGGTTTGCTCCGCGTTGGCTGCAGCTGCTACACGACCGAGAGCGAAGTCGATCGTCTCATCGAAGGAGTGCGCGCGTTCAAGCGCTAGTTCGTCTTCTTTCGCGAGACCAGCGTTTTCTCGAGGCCCGGGTTGTAGACGTCGTAGATCGAGCCCGGATTCCACATCACCCAGCCGTCGTAGCCCGAATCGTACACCGCCTGCTTCTCCGCCTTGAGCTGCTCGGCACCGTATTCCGGCTTGCCGAGCGTGAAGGCCTGTAGCCACGGGCGAATGTGCTCGGCCTCGGTGATGCCGAGCTTCTTGTCGCGCTCGCGCGCTTTGGTGATCGACGTGACGATGACTTTGTACGGCTCGGCGTTTGGATTAGCGATTCCTAAGTCGCCGTGCGGATAGTGCGACGGATACACCATCGGCAGCACCACGTCGACATTGGGCGAGATCTTCTCCCAGTACTGTCCGACCTCGAGCGGGCCGCCCACGGTCGTCACCAGGCCGAAGATGTCGGCCGTCGAACGCACGCCGAGCTTGTTGAGCCGCGTCTTTGCTTCCTTCAAATAGGCCGCCAACGCGTCCGGCTTCGACACGTTGTTCGCATCGGGGAACACCTGCGGCGGCAGGCTCGGATACGGCTCCGGAAAGCGGATGTAGTCGAATTGAATTTCCCCGAACCCCATCTTCACCAGCTCTTCGGCGACGCCGATGTTGTACTCCCACAGCTCGTGGTGATACGGATTCACCCAGGCGAGTTTCTTGTGGTCGCGCCAGACCGAGCCATCGGGCTGGCGGATCGTCCATTCGGGATGCACGCGCGCCGTCACTGAATCCTTGAAGACGACGAGGCGCGCGATCGGAAGAATCTTGTGCGCCTTGAGCGTGTCGAGCAGCGCGGCGACGTTGGCGACCGACGCGTGTCCGGCATTCTTGGCGAACTCCGGATTCGAGGTTTTGAAATTCAGCCCGAACTCGTCCTTCATGTCGATGACGAACGCGTTGATCTCCGTCGAGTCGGCCGTCGCGATGAGCTTGGCCATCCGTCGCCGGCTTTGCGATGCCCATCGATTCACATAAAGCGCGCGAACGATTTTTGTTGCCGCCGAATCCGACACACGGCTCTCGGCGGGAATCGTCCCCGCGGCTTGGCCGGCCGGCGCGGCTTGTTGATCCGCGTGCTCCGCGGCGGTGCTGCAGGCGGCGAGGAACGCGAACAGGAATGAATGGCGGCGCATGACGGGTCGACGGTGAGGTCCGGTAAATCTAGCTCCAATGCCGGTGAAGTCCGGTGAATCGATGGACCATGTGTGCAGTATATTTGCCACAATGCGTTACCCGCCGGTCCTCGCCCGCACATTCGCCTTCGTCGTCGCCTCCGCATGTCTCTCCGCGTGTGCGGGACCGCGTGAGCCGGCCGGAGGCCCGCCGCCCCCGCGCAGCGAATTCCTGTTGAGCAGCGCCGACTCGACGTTCTGGATCTCGACGACGGACGGCAAAGCGCGAACTCGCGGCGCGCCGCTGATGTTGGCGCGTTACGATGGCCGATTCTACGAGCTGTTCACGGCCGACGACGACTTCTCATACGAAGACGCGCTCCTCCTTGGCGAGCGACTCTACCGCCGCGACTTGGTCTCGGGCGACAGCGCGGTCGTCTTCGCGGACACGACCGTTGCCCGGGTAGCGAACGCGTATGCACGGGCTCATCCGGATGAAGATCCGCTCCGCCCGGACGACGACGGAGCCGCTGACCCCGCCACCTCGGCAACAGCCGAGGTTGACGTGCTGGACGTGTTCGGTCCGTATGTGTCGTTCGAGTATCGCGTCGACATCGACCTGCCCGGACGTCAGCCGTGGCATTCCACACGGCGAGGTGTGCTGGATCTGCGCTCTGGGAAACCGGCCAGCGTCGCGGAACTGTTCGGGTCGGCGGCCGCAGGCCGCATCGAATCGAGCGGGCGCCGTCTGTACGAGGGCGAGCGCGATTCCATACTTCGCAGCCGCGCCAATCTCGACGCCGACGATCGGCGCGCGGCCGCGGCGCTTGCTCGGCTCCACTTCGACGAGCGCAGCTTCATCCTGTCCGACGTGAACGGACGTCCCGCGGTTGCGTTCAGTGTGCCCGGTGCGGGCGAAGGACCGGCGGGTCATCTCATCGAGCTCGATCCGATCGCGGCCGATTCTGCGCCGCCGGCGTGGTGGCCTGAGGTTCGTCCCGGCCTCTCGATCACCGACGATCAGGGCAGCGACCGCTGGACCGGAGCCGGTTATACGATTCTCGCTCGCTACGACACGAGCGGTGGCGTGGCGCATCTCTCGATCGGCGATTCGGCGAATCGCGAATGGCCGCTCGCGGCGGTCACCGCGCCACTGCGCCGCATCGATTGGCTCGATCGGCCCGCGATGCACGACGCCGATCGGCGCGCGCTCACGCGCGCGTTCAATGAGGCGGCGAACTACAGCGAAGCGACGCGCGTCGCCACCGCCCGCACACAGGCAAATCTTTCACTCGTCACCCGCTCCGGCACTTCCCATGCGTCAGGCCAAGCCCGTCAGCGACAGTCGGCACGAAACATCCGAGCTCATGATGCCCGGTCATGCGAACAACCTGGGCCACGTGTTCGGCGGAGTCATTCTTTCGATGATGGACAAGTGCGCTGCCATCTCGGCGCTGCGGCACACCCGGACATCCGTGGTCACCGCGTCGATCGACCGCGTCGACTTTCGCGAACCGATCTACCTGGGCGACCTGGTCGTCATGCGGGCGAGCGTCAATTACGTGGGACGAACGTCGATGGAAGTTGGTGTCCGCGTCGAGGCGGAGGACCTCGAGACCGGCAAACGCCGCCACACAAACTCGTGCTATTTGACCTTCGTTGCGGTTGACCGAAACGGTCGTCCCATCGAAGTCCCCGACTTGATTCCCGAAACCGACGACGAAGTGCGCCGCCACGCCGCGGCCGTCCAGCGCCGCCGGCGTCGAATCGAAGAACGACAAGCCGAGGAACTGGGAAGAAACGAGAGCTGAACGGCCCCGCGTTTGTCGACCCATCCGCTCCCACACCCTGGTAGCTTCCACGTATGCAGCTCTTCACCGTCGATCAGGCGAACCGCACGCTTCCTCTGGTTCGGAAGATCGTCGAGGACGTCGTACAACAGCATCGCCGCTGGCGCGAAACGATCCTCGAGCTCGATCTCGTCGCCTCGACCGCGCGCGCCGATGAGCCCTACGACCGTGGCGAAGAGCTGGAGCGACAGGCGTTGGCGCTCGCCAAAGAGCTCGACGGCTACCAGCGTGAGCTCGAGGCGCTCGGCATCCAGCTCAAAGATCCGCGCCTCGGCCTCGTTGATTTTCCGAGCGAAACCGGCGGCCGTCACGTGCTGCTCTGCTGGCGCTTGGGTGAGCCCGAAGTCCAGTTCTGGCACGAGGTCGACGCGGGCTACGCGGGACGACAGCCGTTGTCTCCGGAGCTGGTCGGCTAGATTGCGGCCATGAAACTTTGGCGCTCTCCCGATGGCATCGAGTGGGCCGTCGACGTCGATCTGCCCGGCTCCAGCAACGCGATGGTGGTCTTCCGCCATCCGAACGGCGGCAGCGCGCGCCTCGACCGCTACAACTGGTATCTCAGCAACGGTCCTGAAGCGCGCAGCGTGACGTCGCACCTGTCCAAGTCCAAGGTGCTCGACTCGTTGGACGATCAGGCGCTCGCGCGCCTCTATCGCCGGTCCATGCGCATCTCGCGCCCCGACCCGCTGCTTCCCGCCGTCGCCTCCAACGGCTGACGGCCGGCAACACGAACGCCGCTAGCTCGCGGCGTCGGGGAAGGGCACGTCGAGCTCCGTTCCATCTCTTCCAATGAGCGTTTCCGCGAAAACGCTCCGCGCTTCGCGCTCGAGCTCTCCCGCGTCGCGGGAATAGCGCGCGGAAAAATGCGTGAGCAGTAGCCGGCGCACGCCGGCGTCGCGCGCCACCTGCGCCGCCTCGCGTGCCGTCGAGTGTCCTGTCTCCACGGCGCGCTCGGCCTCTTCGTCGCCGAAGGTAGCTTCGTGGATCAACAAATCGGCGCCGCGGGCGGCTTCGGTCGTTGCCGCGCACGGCCGCGTGTCGCCCGTGATGACGACGGTCCGACCCGGACGCTGCGCGCCGACCAGCACCGACGGCTCGATCACGCGGCCGTCGTCGAGTGTCACGGCGATCCCGCGATGGATCTGTCCCCACAGTGGCCCCTCGGGAATCCCGATCTCGCGCGCCAGGTCGGGGTTGAATCGCCCCTTGCGAACCTCTTCCACGAGCGCGAATCCCAGCGATGCCGAGCCGCGGTGGTCGACGGCGAATGCGTTGATCGCGTAACCCTTTCGCTCGACTCGCTGCCCCGCCTCGATCTCCGCGATCTCGACGGGGAATCCCGTCCGCTCGAATCCGAAACCCTCGGCGCGCTTCAACACGCGCGCCGCACCGCGTGGTCCCCAGAGACGCAGCGCGTCCGTTCGGCCTTGCAACGCCATCGTCCGCATCAATCCGATCACGCCGAGCAGGTGATCGGTGTGCATGTGCGTGAAGAAGATGTCGTCGAGCGCGAACGAGATGCCGTATCGCATCATCTGACGCTGCGTGCCTTCGCCGCAGTCGAACATCAGCGTCTCGCCCTCGCGATGAATGGCGAGCGACGACACGTTTCGCTCCACGGTTGGTCGTGAGGCGGATGTTCCAAGAAGATGAACGCTGAGCGACATGGCGGGGAATATAGTCGCCGACTGGACTGCTTTTTGCGGCGCGACCAGCGTATGCCGAAAACCAAACGCTCGACATCTCACCGACCCAAACCTCCCTTCAAAGCACAGCACCAAAAGCGTCCCGGGTTGGAATCGAAGATGTCACCCAAGCCTCAGTTCGAGGCGCCGGAATACAAAGGATCGGGAAAGCTCGACGGACGCGTGGCGCTCATTACCGGCGGTGATTCGGGCATCGGTCGCGCCGTGGCCGTGCTCTTCGCGCGCGAAGGCGCGGACATCGCGATCGTGTATCTCCCCGAGGAGCAGAGCGACGCGGAAGTGACCGAGAGCACAATCGGCGCCGAAGGACGACGGTGCTTGTTGATTCCCGGAGACGTGCGAGATTCAAGATTCTGCGATGCCGCCGTGCAAGCGACCGTCGATACGTTCGGGTGGATCGACATCCTCGTGAACAACGCGGCGTATCAGAAGCATCAATCTTCGATCGAGGATGTCACGGACGAACAATTCGAGCGGACCTTCCGCACGAATATCTTTGGGTACTTTTACATGGCCCGCGCCGCGGTCAGACACATGCAGCGCGGCAGCGCGATCATCAACACCGGATCGATCACCGGATTGGAAGGCAGCGGTCAACTGCTCGATTACTCGGCGACCAAAGGCGCGATCCATGCCTTGACAAAGTCGCTGGCGCAGAATCTTGTCGAGAAGGGCATTCGTGTGAACTGCGTGGCGCCCGGGCCGATCTGGACCCCGCTGAACGTCGCTGACAAACCAGCGCCGAAAGCCGCAAAACATGGGCACGACGTGCCAATGCAGCGGCCCGGCCAGCCAGAGGAGGTCGCGCCCACGTACGTGTTCTTTGCCTCGAACGCCGATTCGAGTTACATCACAGGCGAGGTACTGAGTTTGCTAGGAGGAGAGACCACGGCAGGTTGATCGCGGATTGGTGATGTGCGCCACTCCGCCAAGCCATAGCGCGCAGTCCGGCGCGCAGTTTGCACTCGTTTCCGCTTTGGCCCGGGGGGGCCGGGAAACACACGACGGCGGAACCCGAATGGCTCGCGCGGGCTCCTACGTCTCCGATCGGAAAGAGCCAACTCTTTAGGAGGAGCAGGATGCCGAATAGACCGGGCAACGACGATCGCATCACGGGCGGAGTTGGCGACCGCGGCGCGCAGCGAGACGTCTCGGGCAACAACGCGCGCGGCAACGGATCGCAACAGAGCGGATCCGGCCAAGCGCGCAGCCGGAGCAACCGCGGTTTCGCCTCGATGGATCGTGAAAAACAGCGCGAGATCGCAAGCAAGGGTGGACGTGCGGCACACGCCAAGGGCACCGCACACGAATTCGATTCGGGCGAAGCACGCGACGCGGGCCGCAAAGGCGGCGTTGCCGTGAGCCGGAATCGCGAGCACATGGCGGCCATTGGACGGCGCGGCGGTGAAGCCCGCGGTCACTCGCGGTCACGCTCGAACGCGCAAACCAACACCGCTGGTGATGAGAACTCGCTCGAGGGCGGCTTCCAGAATACACGGGGAGGCGTGAGCCCCGATCGCCAAGTCGCGATCGACAAGGAGACCGAGGGCGTCAACACCAACACGCAGGGCACCCGCGGCGGCAACTCATCGCTCGGCGGCGAACGGCGTCCCCAAGGCGGGGACATCGCCTCCAACAGAAACGAGACGTTCGGAAACACGTAAGCACCGCTTAAGTACCGCGGCGAAGAACGCGCCAACGACGGCGCTGCACGGAGACAGCTCGCTGACGCCCACCCTGCAGACACTGCGATGGGCGCGGCGAGCCGTTTTGTTTTCGGCTCGCTACCGAGACGTCAACGCACGTTCGAACTTCGCCGCGTCGATGTTTCCGCCGCTCACCACGATCACGGCCGGCGTCGTCACACGCACGCGCTCGAGCAGCACCGCGCCAGCCCCGCACGCACCCGCCCCTTCCACGCGCTGGTGTTCCTCCGTCCACAACCACGCGATCGCCCGCGCGATGTCCGCCTCGCTCAGCACCACCATGTCGTCGAGCCCATGACGCCCAATGTCGAACGCTTCGTCGTCGATCTGCCCGGCCAGTCCGTCGGCCAGCGTCGGCACGCTCTCGATCTCGACCAGATGGCCGGCCGCCAGCGATCGCGCCATGGCCGCCGTGTTCTCGCTTTGCGCACCGACGATGCGCACCGTCGGCGCGACCGCGCGCACCAGACTCGCGCATCCGCCGAGTAGTCCGCCGCCGCCCACGTTGACGACGAGCGTCGCGAGATCAGGGATGTCGCCGAGAATTTCCAGCGCGACCGTTCCCTGACCCGCGAGCAGCATCTCGCCAAGACACGGATTGATGAACGTCGCGCCACGCTCGGCGGCGAATGCCTTGGCGGCGTCCATGGCAGCGTCGTAGTCGGGTTGCGACGTGTCGATCGTCGCGCCCAACGCGACGATGCCGTCGCGCTTGACCTTTGGCGCCGTCGACGGAACGAAGATCGTGGCCGGGACGCCGAAGTGTTTGGCGGCGTACGCCACGCCGAGTCCGTGATTGCCGGCCGACGACGCGACGACGCCAATCTTCCGTTGCGCGGCCGACAGCGTCGAGAGCACGTTGAGCGCGCCGCGCAGCTTGAACGATCCGGTGATCTGCTCGTTCTCGAGCTTAAGGAATACGTCGCCGCCGGCGAGCGCGCTCAGGGCATTGCTGCGCACGAGCGGGGTTCGGCTGATGAGCGGACGAATGCGGTCGGCCGCGGCGAGAACGTCGGTGGGGCGGAGGTCGGAAAACATCGTGGAGTGGGGAAGAGAAATGCCGCGCGAGACGTCTGTGTTACCTATTGTCCCGATGCCAGTCTGCTTGACGTATCACCAGTCGCTCTCTAGATTTACGTCAGTCGGGAGCGGCCCCGTGAAATCGCGGGGCCTTTTCCATGGTGCGACGATCGGCTTTCTGCTGCCGCCGCGCCGACGGACGAAGCGGGGCTGTAGCTCAGCTGGGAGAGCGCTGCAATCGCACTGCAGAGGTCACCGGTTCGATCCCGGTCAGCTCCATTGCGGCACAGGGATCAGAGCACCGCTCCCCGCTGCGACAATTTACCGGCACAGTTCTCGCCAACGGAAGTTTTGCCCGCCGCCGATCGGTAGGACGGAGAGTTCCAATGACGGCGCGCGAGGCAGCTTCGGCGAGACTGTCTCCCGAATCTTGAACGCCACGACACTGCTCGTGGCGTTTTCTATTTCTGGCCGCCAGCCCCGCCGCCTTCATCCGGCCCGCTCCGCCAGCGACTGCCCAGTGCGCGCATGTCGGCCTGCAGCGCGACGAAACCGTCGTGGAGAAATCGATCTTCCTCGATCTCGACTTTCTGATTCAAATCACCAACCGCGTGCGAGGCGAGCGATCCCACGAAGCGCATGATCGCGCTCTCCTGCACGTCGAGCCGCGTGCGCCGGTCGAACACCGACTGCGTCCCCGCGCTGTCGCGCACGCCGATCCGGAACATCGACCCGGCGCCCTCGAACGGCCGTCGCAGCGGCGCGCGAAGCAAACGCTCGGTCAGCATCGGCAGATCCCAGCTCGGCTCTCGCTGCGCAGTGATCGTGAAGGCGCGGTCGTGCCCAACGTTGGAGATGAGGAAATCGGTGACAAGGTTGTGAAAGCCCACCGTGAACACCTTCACCTTGAGTGAGATGTCCGACGTGAGCACCAGACTGTCGGGCCACGGCCGCGGCGGCCCAAGCAACGTCACGAGCTGCCCTTGTTTGATCCGGTACCGAATCGTCATCGACCGATCGCGGCCCACGATGTCGAACAGCGGAGCGCCCGAGCGATCGGCCAGCGCGAAGTGATACTTGGCCGGACCGAGATATTTGTCCAAGTACCCAGCGAGATTCGGATACGCCGCGCGCATGAGCTCCGGGTGAAAGCCGCCCGTCAACACCACGCTGGTCGCACCGACCGCGCTCGGTGTGATGCGAAACGAGTCGACGGAGAATCCCCGTCCAAACGCGACCGCCGCCCGCGGAAACGCCGCGCGATAATCCTCCCTGACGTCTCGTTCAGTCTTGCCCTCGGCTGTCCGAAGGAGCGTCGACAGAGCACCGCTCATTTCCTCGGCGGTGATGGAGCCGATCGCGAGCTCGACGTTCGTGTCCCAGCGATAGACCGACGGTGCGAGCTGCTCGAGCGCGATGGTGTGGCGCGTGTCTCCGGGTCGGACAGGCGGCGTCAGCGACGCGCGCGGCTCGAGCCAGTACCGTCCGTTCGCCGTGGTCCCGCTTACGTAGAGCAGCCGCAGTCCGGTCGACGGACGCGCTGTCCACACGACCGTGTCATCGAAGATTCGTGATGGTACGAGCGCCGACTGGGCGAGCCGAACGCGCGCGGCGTCGTATCGGGGCGCGAGCTCGACCTGATTGAATCGCGCCGCCACCGCGTCGAAGAGCTGATCGGCGTGACTCTCGGCGAGTGCTGGAGTGGGTCCGGCACCGCGGAGGGTGTCGCCGCACGCGACGGCGCCGGCCAAGAGGAAGCAGGCGGCAGCTCCGCGACGAACGCGTCTCAGCGCCGATGAATGCGAGTTGTGCAAACGATGGTGGTTGATCGAGTTAGTGGGGTCGCGCGGCGTGTTTCGACGCGTGCGGCGCGGCGCGCGCGGGGTTGATCGAGGTTGCTAACCGAACTATAATCAATGGGTTCCGCCGCGCGGGACGCACCCCAATAAACATCGATTGCCCCTTGGTGTAACTGGCAACACGCCTGACTCTGGATCAGGAGAGTCCTGGTTCGATCCCAGGAGGGGCAACTGAGAGCCCGGCAGCATGTTATATGTTGCCGGGCTGCTTTTTTGCGGTTGGGAGTCGCACCAATGCTGTGCCTCCCGCGGCGCTCCGTTCACGTTCACGTCGTCACGAATGCCCACGCACGGAGATCAGCGTCGCGCCGCATATCGATGGCGTCGCGTCGGGCTTGATGACGGCGGTTCGCGTGATCGACAACTGTTCAGCGGCTGAGCGGCGTCGTTGAGCGCTCGTCCGTCGCGGCTATTTTCGCCCGACGCCCTTCGATCGGCGGTCTGGTACCCGATCGCCGCTCGCTACCGCGCCGTCTGCTTGCAGGGCTTTCTCCAAGCTCGCCAGCCGCCGGCGCTCCGGTCCGTTGGCGTTCGCCCACGCTCTGCGGATCATCGTCACATAGACTCGTGCGCTGTCCGGCAATTGGGCTGCGAGAAACGATTCGGCGATCGCCGCCGTGATCTCTGTGCGTGGAGCATATCGCCCCATCCCATCGAGCGTGCCGAATCGAGCATCCTGCAACGACGCGACCGCATCGAGCGGCCGCCCCTGGGCGAGCTGCGTGCGCGCCAGCTCGATATTCGTGCGCGTCCACCCGCCCCG
>Ga0070684_100002046_pt1 | contig 14859 bp, 15 predicted proteins | sample KBSC723LmetaG_FD_65653 | JGI IMG/M metagenome (GOLD analysis project Ga0070684, IMG submission 65653) | Corn rhizosphere microbial communities from Kellogg Biological Station, Michigan, USA - KBS C7.2-3L metaG | ecosystem: Host-associated > Plants > Roots > Rhizosphere ...
ACCCTGGGTTCGTGTGCAGCGGCAGCCCCGCGCGATAAGCCCTCGCGAAGAGGCCGAGCAACAGCTTCAGTCGCTTGAAAGCAGCTACAGCGGATGGCTTGCCGGCACCGGCCTGCTCAATTACCGAAGCGGCGACCTGGGCTATAGCCGGCTGGCCGCGCTCGAGGCGCCTTTCGAAGCTTCTACGCCGCTCGGCTATGGCGGTCGCTTCACCTTCATCGCTCGCCCGGTGTTTCTCGATTCCGGCCAAGCCGACGGTTCCAGCGTCATCACAGTTCAGGAGGCCACCACCGCCGGCCGCACCCTGGTCACGATTCCGCAGCCGCTCGGCACCGCCACCAACACCGGTCCTATCGCCGGCAGTACAGCGGTTTCAAGCCCCCCTGCCCAGCAGAACGCGGCAGGCATCGGCGGCGAGGTGCAGTTCACCACCTCCACCCTGACCCTCGGCTTCGGATACACCCCTTACGGCTTTCTCGTCGCCAACTGGACCGCCCGCGCCCAGTGGCGTCCAGGCAACGGCCCGTTCACCTTCGCCTTTTCGCGCGATTCCGTCCGCGATTCGCAGCTCTCCTACTCGGGCCTGCGCGATCCTGGCACCGCCTCGCTCAGCTTTCCGGGAACCATCTGGGGCGCGGTCATGGCCGACCAGGGCAATCTGCAATTCTCCCGCGGAGATGCCATCTCCGGCTTCTATTTCGGAGTGGGCGGCCAATACCTCACCGGCTATAACACTGAGAACAACTGGCGGGCAGACGGCAACGGCGGCGCCTATTGGCGCGTCAAGGCCTACCCCGAGCACGGTATCCTCTCGGTCGGCGCCAACTTCTTCGCCATGCACTATAACAACAACCAGGGCGCCTTCACCTTCGGCATGGGCGGATACTTCAGCCCGCAGGCCTACTTCCTGGCGAACATTCCGGTCACCTGGGTTGGGCACTACCAGACGCGCTGGCATTACCAGATCGTCGGCGGCCTCGGCGTCCAGGCCTTCCAGCAGGACATGACCCCGCTCTTCCCGCTTGCCGGGCAAAAGGCCACCGAGATCGCGCTGAACAACGCCGCTCTTCCCGCGCTCACCAGCGTGGGCGCCAACTACGACATCCGCGCCGACGTCTCCTACCAGATCAGTCCCCACTGGTTCGCCGACGGCTTCCTCGGCGGGAACAACGCCCGCAATTACAACTCGGCCGCTGTCGGCTTCGGCATCCACTACCTGTTCCGCAGCCAGCCTTCCGCGGTGACGGCCCCCACGGGCCTCTTCCCCCACGAGGGTCCCCGCCCCTTCACCGTGCCATAACGAACGCCTTCGCCGCCGGCACAAAACTCGCGTAGGCCAGTAGAAGGAAAGTGGGCCTCATCCGCGAGTCTCTCCCACCCGGCCAGGTCTCTGGCCAATTCCGCGTCTGCCCGTAATAGAGCAAAGTCTCAACCCGTTGGCTCAGGCCTTCCGGCTCGCAAGCTCTCCCCTCACCTCCACCCGCTTTCCTCCAGACCCCACCGTCAGCCTTCCCACACACATCAACAGCAGCACTCCCGCCATCCACGCAAACCACGACCCAAACCGATTGAAGACCGTCACATCGTGCCGCAGCGGCACATCCACCAGCAGGGAAGTGAAGCCGGCCCCGCCAGTCTTCACCTCACCCAGAATTCGCCCGCGATCGTCTGTCACGGTGAGCAGCCCGTTCTTCGCTGCATGTGCAATCGCATAGCCCCCCTCCACCCCGCGCATGATCGCAATGTGCCCATGCCACACGGCGTCGATGTTGAAGTCCCACGCCGGGTCGAGCAGCAGGTCAATCCCGCGCCGCCCATAATCTAGTGCCGGATGGATAAAATCCATGTCCTTGCAGATTGCCACGCCAATCGGCGCGGAAGACTTCGGGAGAAGCGTGAGCGATGTCCCCGGCGTCAGATCCGACTCGAAAGGCGGCAGCATGTGCTGCTTGTCATACGTGGCAATTGGCTGCCCCGGCGAATAAATACGTGCCTGGTTGAACGAGTCTTTCCCCTCCACATGCACCAGGCCAAAGACGAGCGTCGCGCCCGTGCGGTCAGCAACAGTTTGGAACAGCGGGTCCGCCGTCCTCACTTCCGAATCCGTCAGTACCCCCGTCTTCTCCGGCATCACCACAATCTGCGCGCCCCGCCGCGCAATCTTCTCGGCCTGCTCCGCATAGCGCGCTATCAGCTGCTGCATCGCGGCTCCGTTGGCAAACTCCACCGTATCCGTATCCAGCAGCCCCACCTTCACACTCTGCTGAGCCCCGGGCGTCGCCGCCAGCCGCGACGCGCCAAACACCACCGCTCCCGCCACCAGGACCAGCGCCGAAACCACGACCAGCGCCGCCTGCCTCGGATTCCGCTGCCGCAGGTACAGCCCCGCCGCCACGGCGGAAGGAAGCAACAGCAGCAGGAACGTGATGCCCCATGGCCCAGTCAGCGAAGCCACCTGCAGGATGGGCAGAAAGCGCTCCTGCGTATAGGCCAAACTGCCCGCGGTTCCGTTTGCCGGCACAAAGCTGGCGGCGTATTCGCAGCAGGTCCACAAAGCGGGCAGCGCCAGCGCCGCCATCAGACCCGCCCCACGCCTCAGCAGGGTGCGAAACAAAAGGACGCCCGCTGCGAAGAATATCGAGGCGATCGAAAACGGAATCAGCCACGCTGTCACTGGGGCATGCAGTGCAACATGCAGGTAATGCAGCATGGTCAGGCCGCCCAGCAGAAAGGAGAGCGCCGCACCAGCCCCAGCCACGCGCCACGATTGCGCCTCCGCGGCCAGCAGCAGCACCGGGAGAGGCGCGATCCACATCAACGGCCAAACCGGCACCATCCCGTTCCCTGCAAGAAGGAGCCCGGCAGTTGCACAAACAGCGAGTACTGCAAAGAGCCCGGAATGCCTACGAACGAATGCCATCAAGGTATCTCCTGAACGAACGCTGGAACAGCGCGCGAAAGTCTTGTTCCTCCTGGGCCACACGGCCGCCCAGGTAAAGCATGATCAGGCCGTGGGAAAGAGCGCTCATTTCGAAGGCGATCTCGACAGTGTCATCCTTCCGCAACTCCCCCCTCTGCATCGCCTCGTCGAGAATGTTTACCGTCGGCCGGAACGTGGGTGAAAGCCCTGCCTTGAAGTCATCGGGATACACCCGCGCCCCTTCGCGCGGCTCCAGAAACATCAGCCGGTACAGGTTCGGAAACTGCATCGCCGCGTCGAGAAACACGTTGGACACCTGCGTCAAGCGGTGCTCCACGCTGCCCTCGAGCGTCAGCGCGAGAACCCGGGCCGCCAGCTCGCGAAACCCCTCGTCCGCAATCGCATTCAACAGGCTCGCCCGGTCCGCGTAGTGGCGATAAATCGCCATCGGCGTCACGCCCACCCGCTCCGCCACGCGCCGCATCGTCACTGCGGCCAGCCCTTCCCGATCCAGCAGTTCGCGCGCGGCTTCGAGAATTGCCGTGGCCGTGCTTGTTTTCGATGAAATGGAATCTTCACTCTGTTTCATGTTGTATACGCCGTACACATCCTTTTGTATACAGCGTATACGGTAGCACTGCAAGAGGAAAGTTCTGACACTACCGATGAGTCGTGACAGCCATCGCTTTCATGGTGGAGAAGCCGGTGCACACTCCAATCCGAATCGATTTTCGGGCGCTTTTCTCAGCATCCTCTCCGACACCCAAAACAATAATTAAGAAAGTTAATTATTTGTATTGCAATTATTGAAAAACAGAACTATTGTTCTCATATCGGACCTGAGAGGAACACGAACATGCCTTCCGATCCAAAACCCGCAGCCGACTGGCAGGAGCTTCTCCGGATTGCCCAGGGTTCTCCGCTGGTCATCGAGCGCGTTCGCATCCAGGAGAAGGGAATCGCCGTCGAGGGAGCGTTCACCCTTCCGCAGCTCGCCCGGCTCACTCTCGAAGACCAGATCTTCATCACGGCGTTCGTCCGCTCCCACGGCTCCATCAAGGAGATGGAACAGGTCTTCGGCGTCAGCTATCCGACCATCAAGGCCCGCTTGAACCGCGTCGCCGGCCAATTGGAATTTGTCGAAACCAACCCGTCACCGTCCCGCGCCGAGGTGCTTGACCGCCTCAACCGCGGTGAGATCTCCGCTGACGAGGCCATCCGCGCCCTCGAGGCGCTGCAGTAGGACTGGACAGGCGCCAGCAGGCGCCCAGGAGGAAACGACCGTGATACCGACCCTTGCTCTCGTCCGAATCGACAGCGCCCATTTCCGCTGCCCCGCGATTCCGATTCCGCTCTTTCTGTTGTGGATTGTGGCGGTCCTGCTCTCGCCATTGCTGCTCGTCGCGGCGATTGTGGTGTGGGCGGCTTGCGTGGCAAATGGCATTCCGTTCTGGCGGGGCCTGGCCGGCTTCTGGAACCTGCTCTGCGCCCTGCCAGGAACCGATGTCCGCGTCACCAGCGAAGGCAACCACGTCACCGTACGCATCCTTTAGCGGGCGCGTTGCGATCAGGAGAACTGCAATGGGCAACGAAAAGCGGACAATTCTGGCGCTGGTGGCAGCCGGGCGAATCACCGGCGCGGAAGCCGAGCGCCTGGTGCGCGCCTGGAATGAGCCGGTCCAGTGGTTTCTGGCCGCAGTCGCTTGTCTCGCGGCCGCGCTCGCCAGCCCTCACCTGCAGCCGCATGCCGCAGCCGGCGCGCATTGGCTCCACGATTTCGTGCGGCACGGACTGGATGCCGCAAACACAGCAGCCCAACTGCTCAAGGTACGAAAGGAAGGAAGTGTATGAACGAAAATCGGCGTCAGATTCTGGAAATGTTGGCGGCCGGCAAGATCACCGCCGATGAAGCAGAGCGGCTGCTGGCCGCTCTTGACAACAACACACCCGCCGCCGTCGAGTTTACCGGCAAGACAGGCAATGGCGCGACCGTGAAGACCCGCGCGAAGTACCTGCGCGTGCTCGTTGAAGCCGATGAGGCATCGACCGGCCTGAAGGGCACCACCACCGTGAACGTGCGCGTTCCCATGCAACTTCTGCGCGCCGGCGTCCGGCTCGCCAGCCTCATTCCGCAGCAGGCGCATGGCCAGCTTGACCAGGCCCTGAGCCAGCACGGCGTACCGATCACGCTTTCGCAGATCAAGCCCGAGAACCTGGAAGAAATCATCGATCACCTCGAGGATCTCACCGTCGACGTCAATGGCACGGAAGGCAACAAGACCAAGGTGCGCGTGTTCTGCGAATAGCGCGAGGAACGTGAAAGGCCGCCATCGGCCACCGCTCCGCTCACGTGGAGTGAAGAAGCCTTAACCGAACCACATCCGACTGGGACTTTTCAGGGCCGGAAACGGTCACGGGAGAGCCTTGCGCCTAAAACCAGCAACCACAAACCAGAAACACGAGGAGAAATGCGATGACGACAACAACAATGCCCAGGCCGCACGCCGACAGGCCAATCAAGGGAATCATGGCGAAGTGGTATGCCTCGAATACCTCGCAGATGATGAAGGAATATGTGGAATTGGCGCAGAGGATCGCGCGCGAGATTCCCGAAGGCAGCCGGGTGCTTGAAGTGGCGCCCGGTCCCGGCTATTTCTCGATTGCGCTGGCCAGGGTCGGCTCGTACTCGATCACCGGCCTCGACCTGAGCCACACCATGGTCCAGATCGCGCGGGCCAAAGCTGCTGAAGCCGGCGTGCGCGTCGAATTCCTGCAGGGCTCGGCGTCAAAAATGCCACTCCAGACCGGCAATTTCGATTTCCTGCTCTGCCGCGCGGCCTTCAAGAACTTCGCGCAGCCGGTTGAAGCTCTTCGCGAGATGTGCCGCGTGCTCCGCCCCGGCGGGCGCGCTCTTATTATCGACATGCGCGGCGACGCCACACCTGGCGAACTGGACGAGGCGGTCGACGCCATGAAGTCCTCGCGGGTGAACAGGCTGATCAACAGAATCGTCTTCCGCACGGTTCTGCTGCGCAGCGCCTACACGCGCGCGCAATTTGAAGCCATGCTGGCGCAGGCAGGATTCAGCCATGTGGAGATTGCACAGAGCGGCATCGGTGTTGAGATAAGCGCGACAAAATAGGAGCGCAGCCGGCGCCAAACCCGGCAGACGAACTGGCTCAGCGGTTCGTCTGCCCGCCCTCGATCACGCTCGCGGTCAACCGCTTCTCCTTGCGGTAGACGTTGGCCACGCCCAGCGTCCAAAGCGGAACCAGGTCGACGCCCGGCACCAGCTTGCCCAGGAAGGAAGGCGCGAATTCCCAATGCCACCCCAGCAGGAAGGTGAGAATGCCGCACATGGCAAGGTCGAGCACGTCATCGAGAGGCGAGGCGGCGCCCTCTACCACCAGCGGAAAGACGATCATCTGCAGAATGTCGGCCACGACCGACAGCGCAAGGGCGGTTCGCAGGCGCGGCCCGGCCTTTATGGTCATTCCTGCGGTGTTGATCGCGTCTGCCCGGCTCATGCTCGCATTTTACGCCCGATCGGGATGTCGCGAAACTCCGGCATCCGTCAGGGCTTGCGCAGAGGCTTGTGCGTCGGCACCACCTGCACGGTCACGTCGCGCACTTCGGCGAGAAACCGGTTCAGGGTGGAGCCGCGCAACAAGATCTCCCAGCGCGAGCGCGCCGACTGCCCGAACACCACGTGCGAAATGCTTTCCTGCTGCGCAAACCGGATGAGCGCATCGGAGATGTTCTTATCCACGATCTTGACCACTTTCGCGCCAAGATCGCGCGCCATGCGCTCGTACTCCTCGATGCGCTGATGCGTTTCGGGATCACCGTTGTGCTTGTCTCCCGGACGGGACACATAAACGGCGTACCAATTGGTGGCGAGCCGCCCGGCAATGCGCGCACCCACGCGGATCAGCCGCTCGGTGCCCGGCCGCTCGCTCAGGCACACCATCACTTTTTCCGGTACCGCCGCCTGTTCCAGCCCCTGGGTGCGCCGGTACTGGGCCTCGCGGCTCGACACCTGCTCGGCGGTTGTCCGCAACGACAATTCGCGCAGCAGGTTGAGATTGCCGATGCGGAAAAAATTCGCCAGCGCCTGCTCCACAGTTTCCGGGGCATAGATCTTGCCCTGGCGCAGCCGGTTGCGCAGCTCATTCACGGTCACATCGACGTTGACCATCTCGTCGGCGCGCCTGAAAAAGCTGTCCGGCACCGTTTCGCGAACCACGGTATTGGCCGAGCGATTCACCGCGTCGTTCAGTGTTTCCAGGTGCTGGATATTGACCGCGGTCATGACATTGACGCCGGCTTCCAGCAGCTCCAACACGTCTTCGTAGCGCTTCTGGTTGCGGCTGCCCGGCACGTTGGTGTGGGCCAGCTCGTCCACCAGAACGGTGTGCGGCTTTCGGGCAAGAATCGCCTCGACATCCATCTCCTTGAACTCGATACCGCGGTAGGGAATCACCTTCTGCGGAATGATTTCGAGGTCACGGATGCGGTCGGCGGTCTCCTGGCGGCCATGCGGTTCTATGAACCCGATGACCACGTCGATGCGTTCCTGGTGCTTCATGCGCCAGGCATCGTTCAGCATGTCGTAGGTTTTGCCCACGCCGGGAGCGGCCCCGATATAAATTCGCAGCTTGCCTTCGTCTGCCCTGCGTTCCAGCTTGATCTCCGGCATCTCAGCCCACCTCGACGGGGTGGCGCATGGCTTCCACCGCGGCTACGGGCAACGTGAACCGGAAGGTGGTGCCGTGGCCCAGGCGGCTTTCCACCGCGATCTGTCCGCCCAGCGATTCAACCAGGCGTCGCACCAGCGCCAGTCCCATCCCTGTTCCCGATTCCGACGACGCATTGAACCGGTCGAAGATGTTCGCGAGCCGCTCAGCCTCAATCCCGCGGCCGCTGTCGCGCACCGTAAACTGCACGAAGTCCTTGATCTCCTCGGCAGCCAATAATATCTGACCGTCCCGCGGCGTAAACCGCAGCGCATTCGTCAGCAGGTTGTCGAAAATCGATCGCACAGCGCGGCGGTCGGCAAGAACAAACGACAGGTCGGCAAAGCAGTTGATGTTGATGTCGATGTGCTTGTCCGCAGCCTGGTCCGCGTATCGTCCTTCCGCTTCGCCCAGCAATGTCAACGGACGCAGGCTCTCGAGTTTCATCTCGCGCTTGCCCACGTCGATCTCGGCCACTTCGATCAGGTCGGCCATCAAATCGTCGAGTTTTCGCGAGTCGTCCACGGCGGCTGCCAGAATGTCAGCCTGCAAAGACGAAAGCGGCCCGGCGAATCCATTCGCCAGTGCGTACAAGCCCCGCCGCACCTGCAGCAGCGGATCGCGCAGCTTGCGGCTGGCGACCGCAATGAACTGCGTCTTGAAGCGGTCGGTGTTTTGCAGCGTGGTCACGTCTTCCAGCGTGGTCACGGTGCCGAGCAGCCTGCCCTCGGAGTCGCGCATGGGCGTCGTGCGCAGGCGGAAGCTGCGATCAGCCTTGCCGAAGCGCATGGGCAGCATCGCCGAGTCGCCTTCGCCGGCCACCGGCTTCTGCATGGCCACGGCATCGCGAATCGCGGACAGGATCTTCGCGCCCCCAGGCGTATTGGTCAGGGCCATGCGGTCCGAGGCGTTTTCGCCCAGCAGCTCCGCCGCGGCCTGGTTCACCTTCAGCAGGTGCCCTTTGCCGTCGGTGACAATGATGGGCTCGAAAATCGACTGCAGCACCGCGTCTGAAAGCTGGAACTCCATTTGCCGGCGGCCTGCTTCGGTCTCCCGCAGGTCGCGCAGCCGTACCGTCAGGCGATTTAGTTCCGCGGTAATCGCGCCGAAACTGTCGCGGCTCTTCCATTCCAGACGATGATCGAGATTGCCCTCGCCCATGCGTCGCGCTTCCCGCGCCACGGTGCGGATCGGCATCAGCACGAACACGGCAGTGAGAAGGAGGACGGCGCCTGCCGCAACCGGCAGCGCAATCGCAAGGATTCCGTGTCCGGTGGCCACGAGCGGCCCATGCGCGGCCACCCCAAGCCACACCACAAGCGCGGCGACAACGACGCAACCGAGAATCAACCGCTGGGTCAGGTTCAACATGATTCTGCGAGGACGCGATTCAAAAGCGCCCTCCTCCGCTCACCGGGTCTCGAAATGAGGCAACGTATTCATTGTGGCCGATATAGGGGGCTGGGCGCAAAAACTGCCGTTCGCGGAATGGTGCACAAGGTTTGGCCATGGAGCGGATACCGGCAATCCGGCGTTCACGGAATCCGGCAAACGGCCAGGCGATCGTCATGCCACGGGCAAACAAGGCCCGTGGGCGGCGGATGGCTTACAAGAGCCCAGTCCACACCGAACTCGCGTTTCAGGCGTTCGAAGTCGGCAATTTGAAAGTGAGTCCATCCCTCCTCCGCCTGAGTCTGGCGCGCCCATTCCGGGCCGAGCTGCGGAACCTGCGTCACGACTGCTGTGTCTTTGACTGCGTCTGCCATCTGGCTCCGCTCGGCCAGGGCGCGAAAGCCATGGTAGTCCTCTCCGGGAGCGGTCATGTAGTACGGGTCGACTGCGAAATACGCGTCGCGCGGAGTGTTCTGGCGGATCCACGCGAATGCGCATAGCCACTGGTTATCCGACTTCCTGCCGGGCCACTCCAGGTGCGGGCTCGTTCCGAACATTGCTCGCTGCGGAATCAGCATTCCCACGTTGGTTACCGTCAGAAATGCTGCCCATCGCCAAAGACTCGATTTCAAAACATGCCGCCCGAAAAGACAGCCGGCGAACAGCGTCATAAACAGGTACACCAGGTGCAGAAAGCGCATGGGTTGCAGCGGGGTCATGCGAACCAGGGGCGGAAATCCCAAAATGATCATGGCCACAGCCTGCTGAAATACCCCATAGGCCGCCATGGCCAGGGCGAAACGCGCGAGCAACGTCGCCCCACGCCGCTTCGCATATTGGTGCAGGAACCAAAACAGCGCCAAGGGTGCCAGAGCGCCCAGCCACTCATACCACGTCCACTGGAACAGGAAGTAGTAGGTCCGGGTCTGCATGGCGTCTCGCCAGGTCCGGGATGGCGGCTCAAATATCCAGCCCAGCGGCATGGCGCCGGCCATCGCTGCTTCGCCTGACCGCGCCGGCCGGCGAGTCCGATCTGCCAAAAAAAACACCAGAAACATGCAGAATGACACCCCAAACGCAGCCATGATCGGGTGCATCACGAGCGCCAGGGCAAGCAGAGGCGCGGCTTGCCATCTCTTCCGTGCCAGGATCCGTTGAATTGCAAAGAGGATCAGCGCGGTGGCGATCGCTCGCGGGTGCAGATGCTGATCCACTAGATAGAGAGCGGTCCCGGCCACAGGGAGGGTAAACATGGCGGCCAGAAGGGCCACTCCTGCCCATTGCGCCCGAGGCTCGTCAAAGAGTTGCTGGGCAATGGATTGGGATGCCCATAAGATGCTAAAAAGGATCGAGAACTGCCACAGGAATTCGGCCCAAGCCACAGAAATATGGGTGGCAGCAACAAAAGTTGCAATAGACTTGTCAAACACAGTGGCTTGCAACTGCAACCGAAAGAATTCTGAATCGTGAGGGAACAGAGTGGGCTGGAGATCCGTTTTGACTGCTGCCAGGTAAACCGCGTCATCCTCGATGCCGGGGTGGTAGCCCATGACGGCGAATCCGAGCAACGAGAAAACCAGCACCATCAGGACTTTTACGCGGAGTTTTGTGAATTTCAAACGGCAGGAGCTCCATTTACTCGTCAGCAAAATGTCGGATTTAACCGTAGAGCCATGCTACATGCCGATAGAGGACAGGGCAATTGGGCTACTGGTGCCCATTGTGCCGGGCGGTGCACAGCGGGGCAAGCTGGCACTGGTCATCCCTACACTTAGAGAAGTTGAAAATCTGGGCTTGTTGCTGAGGCAAATACGCTCCGAGCTCGATCGCGCGAGAATCCCTTTCGAAATCCTCGTCGTAGACGACAACAGCCGCGACGGAACTGAAGAGCTGGTCAGCGAAATTGCCGCTGAGGATTGCCGCGTGCGTTTGCTGGTGCGCCGCAGCGAGCGCGGACTTTCCGGGGCCATTCTCCACGGCTGGCAGCATACGGACGCATCCATTCTCGCGGTCATGGATGCCGACATGCAGCATCCGCCCGAGGTGCTCCCGCGGCTGCTCTCAGCAATTGAAGATGGCTACGACATAGCCATCGCCAGCCGGTATGCACCGGGGGCGTCCGCGGCCTGTCATCATTTTCTTCGCCGCGGCTTGTCTGCGGCTTTCATCTGGGTCACCCGTCCCATTCAGCCCGCCGGCCTGTGCGTGCGCGACCCTCTGAGCGGCTACTTCGCGGTGCGGCGCCGCTGCGTCGAAAACATCCTGTTCCGCCCCACCGGCTTCAAGCTGCTGCTGGAAATCCTGGTTCGGGGACGTGTCCGATTGGTCCGCGAGGTACCCTTTGCGTTCAGGCGCCGAGGCGGCGGCCAGAGCAAAGCGAGCTTCCGTGTCGCGTGCGATTACCTGCAACTGCTGGCGCAACTCTACCGCGCACATCTGCTTCCGGCGCGCATGGAAGACACGCCCGCGGATGCACCCGCGGACTGACGCAGATCAGAAAATGGCTGCTCGATACTGGATTGCCGCGTCGCGTTAAGAGGCGGCGGCGGCTAGACGTGGGATTTCGGGAATATCGAATTCAACCACGGAATATGGATGAATAGCAGGAATGAAATCAGGATGACGCATAGGGCCAGCGCCACCATGAGCTTCCGCTCGCGATAGAGCTTTTCAGGATTCTGTACCGGGCTGTCATTCCCAAATGAGAGATTGAAATAGATCGACATCACCCACGCCACTACCGGGAAACACAGAATCAGTTCCATGCGATAGCGCATGATGAAAGCGCCGAAGAAGAGCATGGCGGCCGCCGCGTAGAAAACCACCGATGTCAAAAGAGATTCGCTGGTATAAGAACGGAACGATTTTCGATAGTTTCCCGCACGAACCGGATCGCCGATCTGCCGGTATTCACTGAACCGCTTGAGGCTCATGAAGTAGGCCCCCACCATCCAATAAGCGATCAGCAGCGACAACGGGGGCAGCATGGCAGAGGTCACAATGTACCAGCCAAGACAGAAGCGAATCGGGTTATTGACTGACTCGCTCAGCACGTCGAGGTAGGGAACGTCTTTGCTCCGCAGCGGGGGAATGTTGTAAACGCAGCCCATGACCCACAGGGCAGCACAATTGATGGCGAATCCGGCGGAAATCGTCCAGCCCATCGCCACGCCCAACAGCATCAGCACGATCCACTGCGTATATCCCAAGCCGCTGTGAATGAGCCCGCATGCCGCGGGGCGAAGTCTCTTGGTCGGATGCAGCCGGTCGTAGGGCGCGTCGAGCATCTCGTTCAGGACGTAATTGCTGCTCGCAATCAGCGTGGCGCTGATCAGGCCCACCACGGTGCCCAATGCCAGATGCCAGTCCAGTGCGCGGCCTGAAAGCGCAATCGCCAGCACGATACCCGGCAGGATGAATGCCTGCTTGATCGAGTGATCGAGCCGCATCATGCCCACATGAGCGGCAATCCGCGACCGGACCGAGCCGGGGATCGGAATTACTTCAGGCGCGACCGCCTGGGAAACGACATCAGGGGGCATTCTGGTTCTCGAGGGTGCTGTGAACTGCAACCTAGCTTACCATTTACCTGAATTTGTTGGGATAACACGAAGCGGCCAGAGGTTTTGCCGATCTAGACGGCGGGCAGCAGAAGCCGGAGCAACAGGAATCCCGCCACGCCGAGGAAAAACACCAGCGCCATGCGGATCCCCGGCTCGCGGTTTACCTCGGGCACCAGGTCGCTCGCGCCCACATAGAACGCCACGCCCGCCGAGATGGGCAGCCCATAGGGAAGCAAGCGCGGCGCCAGCTCGATCACCAGCACGCCGGCCAGCGTGGCCACCGCCAGCGCCACCGCCGCCCAGAACGCCGCCCGCCGGCTGCGCCCGCTCGCCAGCATCACCGACGACATGGTGAATCCCTCCGGCGCTTTGTGCAGCAGGATGGCGAGAAAGATGAGCCAGCCCATCTTGCTCGAGACCACAAACCCTGACCCGATGGCGACGCCGTCAAACAGCGCATGCGTGCCAAGGCCGGCAAGCACCGCGTAGCCCGTGGTATGCGAGACGAATTCATGATGGTGCGTCTCTTCGCCGTAATGAAAATGCGCGTTGATCGTGTGCTCGAGGAAATGTACGGCGCAATAGCCGGCCATCAGGAGAATGGGGCCGAGCTGCGGACTGAGGCGGAAGCTCTCCGGCGCCATCTCGAGCATCGCGGTTCCCATCAGGAAGCCCGCGCCCAGGGCGACGAAGTAGCGCAGGTATCGCTCCACCCCGCGCGCCCGCACCAGCACGAGCCCGCCGGCTACGTCGGCGAGGGCGGCAATGAGTCCGAGAAGGATGGAGAGTCGTAGCACCTAAGCCCTCAGCCGTCAGCCTTCAGCCTTCAGCTTTCACATTCTCAATGCAAGTGCACTTGTTTTCTATGAAGCTGAACCGCGAACTATACATGGCGCCCGTACATCGCAGTCATGAGCTGACGGCTGATGGCTGAGGGCTAACGGCTTCTCTTCAGCCGCTATGCCGGATATGCATCACGTCGCCGTCCTGCACTACGTATTCCTTGCCTTCCAGGCGCAGGGTGCCGCGGGAGCGGGCGTTTGCTTCAGAGCCGGCATCGAGCAACTGGTCCCAGCGGATGGTCTCGGCGCGAATGAAGTGATGCTGCAGATCGGTGTGAATCGCGCCCGCCGCTTCCGGAGCCTTTGAGCCCACCGGCACGGTCCACGCGCGGCACTCGTCCTCACCCGCGGTGAAAAAGCTGATCAGGCCCTGAAGCTCGTAGCTCTTGCGGATGAGCCGCACCAGGCCGCTCTCCGTGAGCCCGTAGCTCGACAGAAAGTCGGCTGCCTCGGCGTCGTCCATCTCGGCCAGCTCGGCTTCCACTTTGCCGCAGATCGCGGTCGCGCCGGCGTTTGGACGATGCGCCACCTCGTCGAGCTTGAAGCGGCTTGCGGCCGAATCGAGATCCGCGCCCAGGGTCGTGCTTTCGCCGATGTTGAGCACGTAGAGAATTGGTTTTTGCGAGAGGAACATGAAGCCCTTGATGAGCTTCTTCTCGTCGGCCGTCATCTCCAGCTCGCGCAGCGGCTGCTCCTGTTCGAGCGCTTCCTTTGAGCGCAGCAGTAAAGCCTGCTCACGCTCCAGTTCGCCTGTGCGGCCCTTCTTCAAATCTTTTTCTACGCGCTCGAGCCGCTTCTCGATCTGCGTCAGATCGCTCACCATCAGATCGAATTCGACGTTCTTGATGTCGCGCAGGGGATCGATGGGCCCGACGTGCGGTATGGCATCGTCTTCAAACGCGCGCAGCACGTGGATCAGCGCGTCCACGTTGCGCAGGCTGGTGAGGAACGCCGTTTCCTTGAGCGCCTCCTGGCCAATGGCCGCCACGTCGACGTAATCGACGGTGGCGAAGGTCGTCTTCTTGGGGGAATAAAGCGCGGAGAGCTTGTCGAGCCGCTCATCCGGCACCCGCGCCACGCCGATGTGGGCCTCGCGCGAGTAGCCGCGGTCTTCCACGCGGGCCTTGGTCAGAATCTTGAATAACGAGGTTTTGCCTACCTGTGGCAGGCCGATGATGCCGGTTTTCATGCGTTTCCTGTATCCCGGCGCGAAAAGTTGCGCGCATCCGGGCCTTTACGATTCTACCGGATACGCACGGAAGGCCCGGCAGGCGCAATCAGAACTGCGTGATGCCTTTCTCGCCCATATCGGCGAAGACGCCCAGCAGGTTGGTCAGGCCGAGCAATTCCTTCACGCGCTTGCCCAGGTTCACAAGCTGCAGCTTGCATCCCGCCGACTTGCACGC
>Ga0070684_100002051_pt1 | contig 14834 bp, 15 predicted proteins | sample KBSC723LmetaG_FD_65653 | JGI IMG/M metagenome (GOLD analysis project Ga0070684, IMG submission 65653) | Corn rhizosphere microbial communities from Kellogg Biological Station, Michigan, USA - KBS C7.2-3L metaG | ecosystem: Host-associated > Plants > Roots > Rhizosphere ...
CACGAGATGGGCATCCGCACGGTCGCGGTCCATTCGACCGCCGACGCCGATGCAATGCACGTGCGCCTCGCCGACGAGACTGTCTGTATCGGACCCCCGCCGGCGACCGAGAGCTACCTCAACATCCCCAACATCATTTCCGCGGCGGAGATCGTCCACGCCGACGCGATCCATCCCGGCTACGGCTTTCTCTCCGAGAACGCGCAGTTCGCCGAGATCGTCGAAAGCCACGACATCATCTGGGTCGGCCCCAAGCCCGAGCATATCCGGACGATGGGCGACAAGATCGAGGCCAAGCGCACCGCGGCGAAGCTCGGGCTGCCGCTCGTCCCCGGCTCCGACGGACCGCTGGTCAGCATCGACCAGGCCAAAAGGCTGGCCGAGGAGATCGGCTATCCGGTGCTGATCAAGGCCGCGTCGGGCGGCGGCGGCCGCGGCATGAAGGTCGTGCCCGAGGAGGACCAGCTCGAAAGCCTGATGAGCCAGGCGGCAGCCGAAGCTGGCGCGGCGTTTGGCGACGACACCGTCTACATGGAGAAATATCTCGGCAATCCGCGCCACATCGAATTCCAGATATTCGGCGACGGCCGCGGCGGCGCGATCCATCTCGGCGAGCGCGACTGCTCGCTCCAGCGGCGCCACCAGAAGGTGCTGGAGGAAGCACCCTCGCCGGTGCTCACGGCCGAGGAACGCGCGCGCATGGGCGAGGTCGTCCGTAAGGCGATGAGCGAAATGGCCTACCGCGGCGCCGGAACGATCGAGTTCCTCTACGAGGACGGTGAATTCTACTTCATCGAGATGAACACCCGGCTCCAGGTGGAGCATCCGGTGACCGAGATGATCAGCGGCATGGACCTCGTGCGCGAGCAGATCCGCGTCGCCTGCGGGGAGGGCCTCAGCTGCTCGCAGGAGCAGGTCCACCTCCACGGCCACGCGATCGAATGCCGGATCAACGCCGAGGATCCCGAGACCTTCGCGCCCTCGCCCGGCCTGGTGAAGAATTACGTCGCCCCGGGCGGAATGCACGTGCGGGTCGATAGCGGGCTCTACACCGGCTATCGCGTCCCGCCATATTACGACAGCATGATCGGCAAGCTGATCGTCTACGGATCGAACCGGCAGAGCTGCATCCGCCGCCTTCGCCGGGCCCTCGAGGAGTTCGTCGTCGAGGGGATGAAGACGACCATCCCGCTGCACCAGAAACTGGTCCGGGACGAGGACTTCCTCGCCGGCAATTACACGATCAAATGGCTCGAGGAGTGGCTGGCGAGGGAGAACGGCTGACGCACGAACGCCGCATCTCTGCTCTCTCCAGCGCTCTAATACTCAGTAATCATAGCCCGTAAAATTCACGTCGGGATCGACCTCGGTATCAACCTTGTGCGCTAGCACCCACCGAGAATTCGTCGGGTTATTTTTCTTGCAGACACCATAGGAAACATTGTCGTCCTCGAACGTGAATGCCATGCTTCTGATGCACATGTGGCGCGCGGGATTGGCAGCATCGATCTGACTGCCGTCGGCGTTGGTGTCTGGAGGAACGCTTGAAGGATTCTCCGGCGGAAGCGCAAACCAGAACATGTATCGGGCGTCGAAAGGATTAGCCAAGCTTTGGCATTGGCCACCGTTAACCGTCCACCACCCTCGCGACACGAACGGTCCGGTCAGCTCATTTTGTGTGTCGTTGACCCCGGAGCTGTAATAGCCGACCGCCACGGCGACCGGATTGGATGTCCGGTTGCAGAAGTTCAGCGGCGCGGTGGCGGGTTCTGCAAAGGCCGGCGCGGAGATGATCAACATGCCCGTCGCTGCCATAACCAACAGCAACCAAGAGACTGGCCTCATGGCTTTACCCTTTCCCCCGAGAGATGTTGCAATAGCACAATGCGCGCATTTGCCCGAACCGATATTCAAATGGCTCAGGAAGCTCGCCCGCGAACGGGAAACGGGTGAGTGAACAAGCCCCTTTGCACCGCCGCGCAGCAGGTCATACTGCTCGCCCATGCGTGATTCCATCGACCATGCCGGCCCCGCGTTCGAAGGCGGCGGCGGCGCTGCCAACGCTGCTGACCCGACCTACCTGAACCCCGTTCTCGATTGCGACTTTCCCGACCCGGCGATCGTCCATGCTCCGGACGGCTTTTATTACGCCTACGGGACGCAGACGCTGCGCGGCGACGAATGGATCAACATCCAGGTCGCCCGCTCGCGCGACCTCGTCCACTGGGAGCATCTCGGCGACGCACTGCCGAACAAGCCCGACTGGGCGCAGACGACGCAGGACTTCTGGGCGCCGAGCGTGATCTTCGACGGCAAGACCTACTTCATGTATTTTTCGGCGACGCCCGACGTCTGTCACAGCCATGAGCGCGGCCATGCGCTCGCCGTCGCGACCTCCGACAATCCGGCGGGCCCGTTCGTCGACATGGGCATGCCGCTGCTGCTGGGTATGGGCTTCGAATATATCGACCCGATGGCGTTCGACGACCCCGCGACGGGCAAGCATCTGCTCTACTGGGGATCGGGCTTCCAGCCGATCAAGGTGCAGGAGCTCGCGGCCGACCGGATGTCGTTTCCACCCGACAGCGCCCCGATCGACCTCATCTGGCCCAACGGCAGGAACGGAGCATTCCCGCGCCTCGTCGAAGCTTCATGGGCGACCTTCCGCGACGGTTTCTATTACCTCTTTTATTCGGGCGACAATTGCTGCGGGCCCGACGCCGAATATGGAGTGATGGTCGCGCGCTCCGAAAGCGCGACCGGGCCGTTTGAAACGCTCGAGCAAGCCAAGGGCGTGCCTCACAGCCTGATCCTGTTCAAAAACGACCGGTGGCTGGCGCCGGGCCACAATTGCGTCGCCGAGGATGCCGCCGGCGACCTGTGGATCGTCTATCACGCGATCGACGTGAACAAGCCGCGCCAGACCCAGGAGGACGAGATCAACAGCCGGCGGATCCTGCTGATCGACCGGATTGAGTGGCACGAGGGCTGGCCGTGGGTCGGTACGCCTTCGCACGAGCCGCGGAGCGCTCCGGCCACCTAGCGCGGCCGTTCTGCAACAACCGTTGCAACCGCGGGTTCTGCCAGTGCGGCCGGTCGGTCGTGACTTAAGAGGACTCACGGCATGAACGGCGATCGATCAGGCTCGGACGAAGCGATTTTCCCCACCTTCTTCATGGCCGGATTCGAATGCTCGACCTTCGTATGGAAGGATCGGCAACGGAAGGACTATGTCGTCGCGACCGGTCACGATCGTCATCTCGAGCCGGACCTCGCGGCCGCGATGGACCTCGGCATCGGAGTCGTCCGCGAAGCAATCCGCTGGCCCGCGGTCGACCGCGGCGGCGGACGCTACGACTGGTCGACGGTCAAGGCGGTCCAGGATGCCGCCACGAAATGCAGGATCACGCCGATCTGGGACATGTGCCACTACGGCCTGCCCGACGGCTGCGACCCGTTCACCGACGAATGCCGCGACCGCTTCGTTGATTATTGCCGAGCGGCCGCTGAGTTCGTCATCGGCTCGGCCGAAGGGCCCTATTTTTTCACTCCGATCAACGAGATCACTTTCTTCTCCGCCGCAGCGACCGACCTCGAGTGGATGTATCCCTTCGCCAAGGGACGCGAAGACGAGCTCAAGCGTGCCCTGTGCCGAATGGCGATCGAGGGCGCGAAGGCGATCCGCGAAGTCGAGCCGAAGGCCCGCATGGTCCACGTCGATCCGATGATCGTCGCCGTTCCGCCGCGCGACCGCCCCGACCTTGCCGACGAAGCTCGCAAGGAGGCGGACAAGGAGGATTTCGACGCGTTCGACATGCTGTGCGGGCGGTGCCTGCCGGAGCTCGGCGGCTCACCCGAAATCCTCGATATCGTCGGAGTGAATGTCTACCACTACAGCCAGGTCCAGCTCGGGGCGGACAAGAAGCGCGAGATCCTCGGTCCGCGCGACCCTCGCCGCAAGCCGCTGAGCGAAATGCTCAAAGCGGCGTGGGACCGCTACCAGCGCCCCCTCATCATCGGCGAGACGAGCGGCTACCAGGAGAACCGCGCCGAATGGCTGCGCATGACCATGGAGGAATCGCTGAAGGCGCTTGACGCCGGCGTCGATCTCCAGGCCGTCTGCCTCTACCCGTTCGTCGACGTTCCCGACTGGTGGTCCCAGAAATGGGCGAAGATCGGGATCTACGACGTCGCCGACAAAGAGAGCTTCGAGCGGGTCCCGTGCGACCCCTACATCGAGGAGCTGCGCCGCTGGCAGAAGCTGCTCGACCAGCCGGAGAATGTCGAACCCGACGGCTACGGCCGGCAATGGGGCCGGGTGCAGCTCGAGGAAGTCCGCCGCTACGCCGCGCAATGGGCGGACAAGTCGCGCGTCCCGGAAAAGGCGGACGCGGCCTAGGAGCGTCCAGTGGCGAGCCGCAGACTCGGGCGGCGCGGCTCGGCGTTCGCGAACAACGCGCGCTGCCGCTCCAATTCCGCGAGCAGGCGCTCGTCGACGTGGCGCGTGCCGTCGGCGACGACGGTCGAGAAGAGCCCTGTTTCGGCGTGCCTGGAATTGTCCCAGCCCGGATAGGCGGTGATCGGATACCAGCAGATGCCGCGCATGTCGGCGCCGCGGCTCATCGCGTCGCGCACTTCGCTGCTCACGTAATGGAGCCATGACGGCTTGCCCGAGCCTTCGGCGCCCGTTTCCGACAACATCATCGGCTTGCCGTAGCGCTTGGCCATTTCGACCAGCATGTCCGCGAGCGGCCGGTATTCGTGATGGCCCATCGGGATCGTCGGGCCTTTCCTGTACCATTGGTTGTGCGGGTAGAAATTCCACCCGACGACGTCGACCAGGGAGGAGTCGCCGCCGAGCTCGGGCCGCTCCAGCCCCATGATCCAGTCATAGGCTTCGTACATGCCGCGCAGGTTTCGTTTGGCGGCCTGGATGCTCGCTCTTCGCCGATCGTGGGGGGCGATGTGGATCAGCGGCTCGGCCCAGATGATCGTCGAATCCGGCCATTGCTGCTTGATTGCCCGCGCCGCACCGATCGCTGTGGTCACGAGCTGCTGCTTGAACCAGCCGCGCTCGCCCGGGCCGACAGGGGGGAAATAGCCGTCGTCGACCGCCCAGGCGAGGAAGTTGATCTCGTTCACCGGACAGACCAGCGGCGGCCGCCCGCTGACTGTTTGCTGGAGCTCGAGGGCGGCGAGCGCGAAATCCGTGAAGCGCTGCGGAAAATCCTCGGCGCCCTGGTCGACGCAATCGGGCGAGCCGTAGTGGAACAGGTCCCAGATCACCTGCACGCCGGTTTCCTCGGCCGCTTCGAGCATCGGCAGCCAGCTCGACCAGTCGTACTTGCCCGGATTCCTGCCGATGAGGTGCCAGCGCACCCCGTCGCGCAGCGTCGTCAGGCCAAGCTTCCTGCATGCGGCATAATCCTGGCGCACGTGGCGGTCGTGCGACGTCGCCCCGATGAGGTCGAGGCGAACGCCGTCGCGCCGCCGGTGCGAGGAGCATTCGAACCCGCCCATGAAGAAACTGTCGAAGCCGTTCCCCATCTTTCTCCCTCCGGCGCGAGATCCTGACCCGCAGCCGATGATTGAGCCGCCTCAGGCGGCGTTACATGTCGGAGATTAACCGAGAAACGCCCCTCCGCCGCCAAGCGTTCCGCCGAGCGGGCTTGTTGTGGGTTGCCGCACGCGCGCCGCGCGGGCACTAATCCGCTCCAGGGGGAGCTTCGAATGAGCCTGATCGCCGACCTGAAATCGCTCGAGCCGAGGCAGCGGAGCGCGATCTGGGCGAGCTATCTCGGCTGGACGCTCGACGCGTTCGATTTCTTCCTTCTCGCCTTCATGCTCTCGGCGATCGCCAAGGAGTTCGGGACCGACATCAAGGCAGTGACGGTCGCGATCATGCTGACGCTTGCCGCGAGGCCGTTTGGCGCTTTGTTCTTCGGGATCCTCGCCGACCGGTTCGGCCGACGACCTATCCTGATCGCGGTGATCCTCGCTTTCTCGGCCTTCTCCGCTTTGTCAGGCATCGCCCAGTCGCTCACCCAGCTCCTCGTCATCCGCACGCTGTTCGGCTTCGCCATGGGCGGCGAATGGGGGATCGGGGCGAGCCTGGTCATGGAAACCATCCCGCCGAAGCTCCGCGGGCCCGTCTCGGGACTGCTCCAGAGCGGCTATCCGTCGGGCTATTTCGTCGCAAGCCTCGTCTATTTCCTGCTGTTCGACCAGATCGGCTGGCGCGGCATGTTCTTCGTCGGGATCGCGCCGGCGCTGCTCGTCTTCCTCATCCGGATGCACGTCGAGGAAAGCCCGGCCTTCACGGCGAGGGCCGACAAGCCCCGGGTCAATCCGTTCGCCGAGCTGGCGCGCAACTGGAAGATCGCGCTCTACATGATCGTGCTGATGACCGCCTTCAACGCGTTCAGCCATGGCACCCAGGACCTGTATCCGACCTTCCTTCAGAAGCAGCACCATTTCGACACCCGGCTCACCGGGACGCTAACGGCCATCATGAATCTCGGCGCGATCGTCGGCGGGATCGCGTTCGGCATCTGGTCGGAGCGGATCGGGCGCAAGCGCGCCATCGTCATCGCCAGCCTGCTCGCGCTGCCGATCATCCCCTTGTGGGCCTATTCGACCACGCCGCTGATGCTGGGGATCGGCGGCTTCCTGATGCAGGTCGCGGTCCAGGGCGCGTGGGGCATCGTTCCGGTGCACCTCAACGAGCTTTCGCCGGGCGCGGTCCGGGCGATGTTCCCCGGCTTCGCCTACCAGCTCGGCAATTTGCTGATGTCCCGCAACGTGGTTTTCCAGGCGGGGATCGCCGAAGGGCGCGGCGACGATTATGCGCTCGCGCTCGCGCTGTTCGGCGGCGTGACCGCGGTCGTCATCGCCGTCTGGACCGCGTTCGGCCCGGAGCGCAGGAACGCCGACTTCGTCGCCGACGCGCGCTCGGCGCACGAGTAGCCGCCCAAGCAAACTTCAGCCGTGAAAAGCGTTTGTCGGGCGGAGGACGGACTCTCCGATGTCCAGCTACGCCGCAGCAGACCCGAAGGACCGGTGGAAAGGCATCGCCGCGGCCGTCGTCGTCAATGCCGCGCTCGGCCTGATGATCGTCAGCGGCCTCAACGTGCGCATCGTCAGCGACGCGGTCGAGCGGCTGAAGACCTTCAACCTCCAGCAGCCGCCGCCTCCCCCGCCGGTGCGTCCGCCGCCGCGCCCGAAGCCGCAGCCGCAAATGAAGAAGCCGCAAGGCGCTCCGGCGAAGAAAGCGGAACCCTCGCCGATCGTCGCGCCGCCCACTCCGCTCCCCGTGCGTTCGCCGCTTCCGGCGGCGAAGATCGCCGGGACGGGCAATGCCTCCACCTCGGGCGCCGGAACATCGGGAACGGGGACCGGCGCGGGGGGCAGCGGCTACGGTGCCGGCGGCGGCGGCAGCGGCAACTTCACGCCCGCGCGCAAGCTCACCAAGATCCCCGACCGCGAGTACCGCCGCTTCGCCGCGAGCGGCCTCCCTTACGGCAACGTCGCAATCAGCATCCGCGTCAATCCCGACGGAAGCGTGTCCAACTGCCGCGTCGTGCGCAGCAGCGGGAGCGCGTCGGCCGACTCGCTGATGTGCCAGCTGACGCAGGAATATGTGCGCTTCAGCCCGGCGCGCGACCCGTCCGGCCGCGCCATCGCCCAGGACGTGACCTGGGTCCCCAACTGGGCGCCGCGCTGAGCCCGCTTAGCGGGCGGCGACCGAAGAGGCTGACGCGCCGTTGCTGGTGTCGCTGCCCGCAAGCATCGCTTTGTCGCGGCCGTAGGCGTCGTCGTAATATGCGATCGACTGCCCATCGGGCACCGCCGTCAGGTAGGTGATGTAGACCGGCACCGGCTGCGCGAGCGGCACTGGCTCCTCGGTCCCGTGCCCCTCCCAGGTGAGGTCGCGCCCGAACAGCCAGCGGCTCAGCCGCCACGCGTCCTCGAGCCGAACGCACCCGCCGCTGAAGTAGCGCGTCGACTGCTTGAACAGCTCGCGCCGCGGGTTGTCGTGGAGATAGACCCCGAACTGGTTGGGGAACATGAACTTGATCCGCCCCATGAAATTCTTGGGGCCGGGATTCTGGCGGATCATGATGTCGACCTTGCCGTCGACCACGCCCTGCCAGTCGACCGTCTTGGGGTCGATGATCGTCGGGTTGCGGCTCCAGTCCGACACGACTTCGTAGCCGTATTCGTCGAGATATTTGAGGCCGTACTTCAGCACATATTGGCCGACGTCCTCGCCGGCGAGGTCGGACGGAACGTACCAATAAGGATTGAGCGCCGCGTAGCGGATGTAGGCGGTCAGCATCGGCGTCGGCCATTTGGGCTTGCCGACGACCACGACCATCGAATCGACGGGCTTTCCGTCCTCGTACATGTAGAGCCGCTGCTGCGCGGCATTGACCAGCACGTAGCGCTGCTTGCCGGCGGGAAGAGCCCGCGCGCGCTTGAGGTTCAGCTCCAGCACGTCGCGTTCGTGATCGTCGCTATATTTGTGCTCGGCGAGCGCCTGGCGAAGCTCACCGTAGAAGGGGTGCATCCAGCCGAACCCGGTCACATATTCGCTCAGCGACGGCGCCGCGGCCGCGCCGAGCAAGGCGGCGAGCGGCGATGGCGGCGCCGGCCTCAGCGACGGGTCGACATAGGTGATTCCGACGCCCGGGTCCTGGCGCAGGTCCTCGACAAAAGCGACGAACGCCTGGCTCAGCGCCTGGTCTGCGCGGGCGACATCCTTGCGCTTGTTCTTGGCGCGCGCGAGCTGCACCTCGGCCTGCAGCTCGGCGGGATGATATTTGTCCGGGTTGAGCCCGTCGAGGCTGGCGCTGCTGAGCAGCGAGATCAGCTGCTCGGCGGCATTGCCCGCCGCGGGAGTCAGCCATAGCGGCGCGCCGTTCCGCGCCTTGTAGAAGTCGGCGATCGTCTGGCCGACGGACGATGGGGCCATTGCCGCCGCGGGCGCCGTCTGCGCATTCGCCGCTCCAGGCGCAAGCAAGGCCGCCGCACCGAGAAACAGCGCCGCGACCGGCCCACCCTTGCTCTGAAAAGAGTGCACCGGCCAGCGGCCGGTGCACCAGTTACGCAAACTTATCACCTGTTCTCCGATACTTGGCTCGCGTTTTAGCCGCGTTCGCCACTCCGGGTCGGCGCCGAATAGGTCGGAGCCGGGGCCGGAGCCGGAGCAGCGGCGGGGCCACCCGCATAATATTGCCCGTTGTAGACGTATCCGTCCACCACGCCGTCATTGTTGCGGTCGGCCCAGATCGCGCCGGCGAGACCGCCGACGGCCGCGCCGATCACCGCGCCGGCCGGGATGCTGAGGCCCGGAAGGACTGCGCCGGCCGCTGCGCCGAGCGCCGCGCCACCGAGCGCGCCGGTCACGACCGCGTGGGTCGTCGGGTCATAGCCCGCCGGGGTGCCAGGATAATATTGGCCGTTCATGACATAGCCGTCGACATAGCCGTCATTGTTGTTGTCGGCCCAGACCGCGCCGCCGAGGCCGCCGATCGCCGCGCCGACCGCGGCGCCGGTGATCGGGCTAACGCCCGGAAGCACTGCGCCAGCAACCGCACCGCCGGCGGCGCCGACTGCCGCGCCGGTCGCGATATCGGCATTGGTACGCGGATTCGACGTGCACGCGCCAAGCGCGGCTGTGCCTGCTAGCGCCAGGGCCAGAATGGAAATACGCATCGCTCTTTCTCCCGTTGTGTTGAGCTGCCTGAACATGCGCCGCATGCAGCTGGACCGCCGCGCGGCGGTGCATGTTACAGTCGCAGGAACGACGATTGCGGCTCATCGTTCCGCAACCGCGACAAAGACCCGCCGCAGGCAATGTTTCTATGCTTCAACGATTTTATTCAAACCATTGATCATGCAGAGGAAAGTTCAACCGGAATGAAGGCAATCATTTATCACAATCCAATGTGCGGAACGTCGCGCAAGACGCTCGACATTTTGCGCGATTCGGGCTGCGACGTGTGGGTCCAGGAATATCTCAAGAACCCGCCCTCGCGGGACGAATTGCAGCGCCTCTACAAGAGTGCCGGGATCAGTCCGCGCGAGGGCCTTCGAGCCAAGGAGCCGCTCGCCGGGGAGCTCGGCCTCACGCGGCCCGGAGTCACCGATGACGAGATCCTCGACGCGATGATCGCGCACCCGATCCTGATCGAGCGCCCGATCGTCGAGACACCCAACGGCGTCCGCCTCTGCCGCCCGCAGGACCGCGTCAGGGAAATATTGTGACTCGTCACCCCCGCGAAAGCGGGGGTTCCCGCTGCCTTTCGCTCAGAGCGGGATTCCCGCTTGTGCGGGAATGACGGATAATCGCTCCCGATGACTCGCCTCGACCCTCGCCTGCTCCTCCAGGGCTACGCGACCGGCATCTTCCCGATGGCGGACAGCCGCGAGGCGGGCGAGCTGTTCTGGGTCGAGCCGAGGAACCGCGCGATCATCCCGCTCGACGGCTTCCATCTGTCGCGTTCGCTCCGGCGGACCCTGCGCTCGGGCCGGTTCGCGGTCACTCACGACCGCGACTTCGGCGGCGTGATCGCCGCCTGCGCCGACCGCGAGGAGACCTGGATCAACACCGAGCTCGAGCAGGCGATGCGCGCGCTTCACGGTTCCGGCCACGCGCATTCGATCGAGGTGTGGGAAGCGGATGAGCTGGTCGGCGGCCTCTACGGAGTGAAGCTCGGCCGCGCCTTCTTCGGCGAAAGCATGTTCAGCCGCCGGACCGACGCGTCCAAGGTCGCGCTCGCGTGGCTCGTCGCGCGCCTGAAGGTCGGCAATTTCACCCTTCTCGACTGCCAGTTCATGACCGAGCATCTCGCCTCGCTGGGGGCGATCAGCGTCCCGCGCGAGACTTACGTCGCGTTGCTCTCCGCGGCGCTCGGCGCCGGCGTTGCGGCCGCAGGCGCGGGCGCTGCCGCCTTCGGCGCGGGAGCAGCCGCCGGCCCGCCAGACTTCTTGGCGCTCGACAGGTTGCTCGAGCTTGCCGGCGCCGCGGGCGCTGGCGGCCCGGGCGGATATGTCATCGCGCAGCTCTTGGGCCAGACGTCGTAGACCGGGTGCTCGACCGCGTTCAGCGACGGCGATTCCTTGTAGATCCAGCCCGAGAAGACTCGCTTCCAGCTCTTGTCCGGCTGGTGCACGTCGACCTGGACGAAGGCGCCGGTCAGCTTTTCCGGTTCCCACGGCGCGGTCGTCTCGCACGCGCGCAGCCGGACGATCACGTCCTTCCAGCGGGCCGACTGGCCGGGACGAAGAGTCACGTTCTGGACGATTCCGTTGCGCTTGTTGAGGATTCCGAGGACCGCGACGCGCTGCGCCATCGGAGTGACGCCGCCCTGCCCGGCTGCCGTCACCGGCACGTTCTTGGCCGGCCCCGCAGCCATGTTCTGCTGCTGCGCGCCCTTGCCGCATGCGCCGAGCGCGAGCGCAATCACCAGCGGTGCCGCGAGCTTTCTCACGCTTATTCGGGAATCCAGGGCTCGTAATCGCCCGTCGAGGCAGGACGGATTCGCCCGCTCCCGAGCGCTCCGTCGGGGCGGAACGCCTCCATCGTCCCGGTGAGGTTCGGCACCGGCTTCTTCTGGAACTTGCGGATCGGCGGGAGCGCCTTGTCGGGCAGGTCGTCGATCGTTCCGCGAAGCCACAGCTGCCAGTCGGGCGGGACTCGGCTTCCGTCGTTGCTGCCGTTGTAGATCACCCACCGACGCCACGGCCGCTTGGGGTCGTGGTAATAGACGTTGCCGGCCTCGTCCTTGCCGACCTCCGCGCCGAAGCGCCGGGTCCACAGCGCCGTTCCCCACGTCGCGCCGTTCCACCAGGTGAATGTTTTCGACCAGAAACCCATGGGTGCGTGCCTGTGCCAACTTCCTCCCCTCCCTGCAAGGGACGGGAACTCAGTGCGGCCAATCGACCTGGTCGCCCTCGCGGATGCCGAGCTCGGCCGCTCGGCCGCCGCGGATCTCGAGCACGACGGCGACCGGTTCGCCCGACGGAAGCGGCGTGTCGTCGAGCGGTTTCGCATTGGCGATGCGGGCGATGGTCCCGTCGGCGCGGATGAAGATGATATCGAGCGGGATGAGCGTGTTGTGCATCCAGAAGGACACGTTCTGCGGCGGGTCGTATGGGAAGATCATCCCCTCGTCGGGTTTGAGCGAGCGGAAGAACATCAGCCCATGTTCCTGCTGCTCCGGGGTTTGCGCGACCTGGACGGTGAAGCGGTGCGTGCCGGTCGCCGAGCGGATCGTCAGCGGCACTTGTCTAAGCCCCGTCTGCGGAGCGCCTTCCTCGCTCGGGACATTTTGCGCGGGCGCTTGCGGGCTGCACGCGGCGAACGCAGCCGCGGCGGCGGCTAGTCCGGCGAGCCGCCGGAGCCGCGCAGCTCGACGGCGGTCAGGCCCTTGCCGCTCGGAGCGATCCGCGCCTCCAGCTTCTGCCCGGGCTCCAGCTCGGGAAGATGGGCGCTGCGCACCGTCTCCATGTGGACGAACACGTCCTCGCCGCCCGATTCGTCCGGACGCTTGACGAAGCCATAGCCGCGAACGCGGTTGAACCATTTGACCTCCACCGGCTCGAACTCGCCGGCCGCATCGGAAAGCGCCTTGCGGTCGGCGCGCTCAGCGGCCGGAATGGACGAGCGCGGCTGCTGGGGCAAGGCCGTGCTCAAATCGATCGAGATGATGCGCTTGGCCTGGAGCCCGCGCTCGAGCCGCACGGGCACGCATTCGATGGTCGCGCCTTCGGGCACGCTTCGCCGTCCGTGCTCGCGAAGGACGCTGAAGTGCACGAGCACGTCGCCGTCGACGTCGTCGCTGACCAGGAAACCGAACCCGCGCGTCGCGTCGAACCATTTCACGCGCCCCGTGACCGGCGGAAGCTCCGCCTCCGGGGGATCATCCTTGGACTCCACGATGGGCCGTAACCCTCCCTCGGCCAGACTCACAGACGCGCTTACCATTTGCAGTCCCTTAACATGCGCATGAGTGTCGGCAAACCGACTTTCGGCAGTCGTTATCCTTAGTTAGCGTCGGTTCTGCTCGCGCAGCTCTTCCAGGTCTACTGCTGCTCCGGGCGCGAGGCCGGCGATCGTCCGCGAAAGCGCGAAGGAATGGCCCGCGCGGACCATCGCGGCAATCGCTTTCTCGCGCATGCGAGGATCGCCAGCCGCTGCAGCGAACGGGCCGATTCGGCGCCGTTCGGCAAAGCGCAGCGCGGCTTCGACGGCTTGCGCGTCGGCATGCTCGCGCGCGGTCGCGCCATCCTCTTCGGCGACGCCGGCGAGTCTCAGCTTCTCGGTCACCCGCCGCTTGCCATAACCGCGGCTGCTCAGCGCCTGCGCCTTGGCCATCGCATAAGCGGCATCATCGACGTAGCCGAGCGCGCACAGCCGGTCGGCGAGCCGTTCGAGGTCAGGCTCTCGCGGCTCGTTCCATCCCCGCTCGCGGATCTTGCGCGTCAGATAGGCGCGAAGCTTGGAGCGAGTCGTGGCGTAGCGCCCGACATAGCGCAGGGCGAGCTCCTCCAGCCGCTCCGAGTCGAGCGGCGGCCGTTGTCGCGGGCGCCTGCGAGGTGTCATTGCGCCGTTTTTGTGCCACACTCGCCTCACATCAGGAAACCGCCTGCCGGGATGAATGCGGGCGCAAGTGACGAACAGCGAAGGAAGGGCCGGCGTGCTCGAACGCAACGCCTCAGTGAAGAACGAGCTTGCCCCGCCGGGCGCCACTCCGACCCTCGACACGCTTCCGCGCCGCCTCGCCGACTTCGGCACGATCGGCGACGCGCTCGATTATGCGGCGACCGGCCGCCGCGGGCTCAATTTCCACGACACCCGCGGGACGCTCGCTCGGGCCTATCCCTATTCCGAGCTGCGCGAGGATTCGCTCGCCCATGCACGCCGCTTCATTGCGCTCGGCGCGAAGCCGGGCGACCGCATCGCGCTGGTGGCGGAGACCGGCCCCGATTTCGTCTCCTGTTTCTTCGGAGCGATCTATGCCGGCGCGTGGCCCGTTCCGCTGCCGCTCCCGACCAGCTTCGGCGGCCGCGACGCCTATGTCGACCAGCTCGGCGTGCAGCTGAAGAGCTGCGACTCCATTCTCTTCCTCTATCCGCAGGAGCTCGCCGATTTCGGCAGCGCCGCGGCGGCCAGGGCCGGTGTACCCTCGCGTGCCTGGGAAGACCTTGCCGACGTCGAGCCGGCGGCGGGCGACCTTCCGCCGGCCAGCCCCGACGACATTGCGTATCTTCAATATTCGAGCGGCTCGACGCGCTTCCCGCACGGAGTCGCCGTCACCCACCGCGCGCTGCTCGACAATCTGCGCTCTCACGGCATCGGGCTGAAGGTGCAGGACAGCGACCGCTGCATCACCTGGCTCCCGCTCTACCATGACATGGGGCTGGTCGGCTGCTTCCTGTCGCCGTTGTCGCTGCAATTGTCGGTCGATTATCTGAAGACCGAGGATTTCGCGCGCCGCCCGCTCGCCTGGCTCGACATGATCACCCGCAATCCGGGCACGTCGGTCAGCTATTCGCCGACCTTCGGCTACGACATCTGCTCGCGGCGAATGAGCTCGCAGACCCGCGCCGAGGACCGCTTCGACCTGTCGCGCTGGCGGATCGCCGGAAACGGCGCCGACATGATCCGGCCGGACGTCATGCAGGCGTTCGTCGACTGTTTCGCGCCGGCGGGGTTCAAGGCGAGCGCCTTCTGCCCCAGCTACGGCCTCGCCGAAGCGACCCTCGCGGTCTCCCTGATGCCGCCGGGCGAAGGGATCAGGCTCGAGCTGGTCGAGGAGAATGAGCTG
>Ga0070684_100002054_pt1 | contig 14821 bp, 11 predicted proteins | sample KBSC723LmetaG_FD_65653 | JGI IMG/M metagenome (GOLD analysis project Ga0070684, IMG submission 65653) | Corn rhizosphere microbial communities from Kellogg Biological Station, Michigan, USA - KBS C7.2-3L metaG | ecosystem: Host-associated > Plants > Roots > Rhizosphere ...
GGTAAATGGCGCTGGTCTATAATCTGAACCACTTTTTCATCATCTGGTTTTAACCAGATCGTCCGAAAAGCTTTCCCATTAATGTTCATGAAATGATTTTAATTAACGTACCAAATATAAGGAAGTACGCCTTGAGATGTCGCAAGGGATTATAAGCGACTTGCTTAAACCTCGTTTGTTGTATGATTGTCTGTTCGTTTGTCGTTTCGTCATTGGTTGCGCATCCCAAGCCAATGAGGTCGTCCCATAAAAAACTACCACTTTTAGTAAGCTGTTTCATTAATAGTGGGATCAGAAAAAATAATCCTATTGTTTTAATGATACGCATAAGTTAGTATTCTTTTCGATTTTACTATGATTCATTTATGCCGGTGGTTGTTTTGTAGTAAAGCATTTCACAACGAGACAGTTTTTTAGTAATAAGTATATCAATAATGTTCCTATCTTGTTTGAGGAAACCTTCATTCGGGTAATAAAAAAATAAATCTTGAACAAGAACAGTGAATCGCTCTTAGAAGCAAGAGTAAGGACGTCGCGCTTACTTGGCCAAAACAAATCACTGGTTTTACACGGAGGGGGTAATACATCTGTAAAAATCACCGAGGAAAATATCTTAGGGGAGCAAGAAGAAATCCTTTATGTTAAGGGCAGTGGATGGGATCTTGAAACAATTACGGCCGCAGGTTTTTCACCTGTCCGTCTGAATCATCTCAAGAAGTTAGCAGAACTACCCATTTTGTCGGACTCCGAAATGGTAAACGAGATGGTTACTCACTTGACACGATCATCCGCCCCTGTACCATCTGTCGAGGCGATTTTGCATGCAGTGATCCCTTATACTTATGTAGATCATACGCATGCCGATGCAATTGTGGCGATTTCGAATTCCGTCAACGGAGAAAAAATATTAAGAGAATTATATAAAGACACGGTCGTCTATATCCCGTATATCATGCCTGGATTTGATTTGTCCAGGTTATGTGCCGGGATAATTAAAGAAAACCTTACGAAAGAAAAGGTGGGAATGATTTTATTGCATCATGGTGTTTTTACATTTGGGGAAACGGCGGAGGAATCCTATAGCCGTATGCTTGAAATTGTAGGACTGGCAGAAAAGTATTTGAAAGAAAATTCAGTTTCGTCCGGACCTGAACCTGAAAATAGAATAGTTTCGGCTGAAGAGATTGCCAGCTTGAGAAGGGAGGTGGCAGATATTGCAGGCTTCCCGGTGATCATGAAATGTATCACGAATAAGAAGAGCTTATTGTTTGCAAACCGTCCGGACCTGGACGTTGTTTCTCAGCAAGGTCCGGCAACTCCGGATCACGTAATTCGAACGAAACGATTGCCGCTTTTAGGAAGAAATGTCCGCGGTTATTCCGTGGCCTACAAGAAATATTTTCTGGAGAATGAACCATTAGCAAAAGAAAGAAAGAAAATGCTGGATCCTGCCCCGCGGGTAATTTTGGATCCCCAACTTGGTTTATGCGTGGTTGGCAAGACGGCAAAAGATGCGCAAATTGTCGCGGATATTTATGATCATACGATCGATATTATCGAGTCAGCAAGTCAGCTTGGAGGATATAAAGCATTATCCGCAAAAGATATTTTCGATGTTGAATACTGGGAGTTAGAGCAGGCGAAATTGTCCAAGCCAGGAAGCGCTCCTGTTTTTTCCGGCGAGATCGCGTTAGTAACGGGAGCAGCTTCTGGTATCGGTAAAGCATCTGTTGAGTCGCTCCTAAAAAGAGGTGCAGCGGTGGTTGGTTTGGATGTAAATTCATCCGTTATCAATCTTTTCAAAACTGATGCCTACATAGGAATTGAATGTGATATTACCATTCAATCACAAATTACTGCTGCGTTGGAAGAGACCATTCGTTCGTTTGGAGGACTGGATATGCTGGTGTTGAATGCGGGCATTTTCCCGCCAAGTGCACCGATAGCAGCTTTGAAACAAGAAGTGTGGGAAAGAGTATTAAAGGTTAACCTCGATGCAAATTTCTTTCTATTGAACAAATCATATCCGTTTTTGAAGTTGGCTCCGAAAAGAGGCAGGGTTGTAGTTATTGGCTCCAAAAATGTTCTGGCACCTGGTCCCGGTGTCGCGGCATATTCGGTTTCAAAAGCGGCACTCAACCAATTGGTAAGAGTAGCCGCATTAGAATGGGGAAAAGATAGAATTCGGATAAACACCATTCACCCCAATGCTGTTTTCGATACCGGAATTTGGACAGATGAAGTGCTTGCAGCCCGTGCGAAAAATTATGGACTTACCGTTGAGGAATATAAGAGGAATAATATTTTGGGCACCGAGATAGATAGTAAAGATGTCAGCGAATTGGTCGCTGAATTGTGCGGTCCTTTATTTTCCAGAACAACAGGGGCACAAATTCCTCTTGATGGCGGCAATGAACGAGTGATTTGACAGTGACGCTTAAGGTAGAATTATTGCCGCTGAAAGATGCATTCCGTCGTTGTGCACCGTTCATCTGGTTGATTCATCGTAACGTATCGAGTAATAAAAATCTATTCCGTTCACGAACATCTTGAAAAACGTAATAATCTTTCTGAGCGTTAATAATTTTTCACTTTCAAAATTCTTGGATCAGGAAACCAGGTTAACGAATCGATTCGTGCCGGCATTTGTTGATGCAATTATAGAAGTGGATCCTTACTCTAAATGATCATTTGTTGCCGGCCCGAAAAAATGAAAAACAGCCTGGACCATTCCATGATTGGTTTTGTGCTTCCCGTTGTCTTTATGTAACTTGATTCAATAAAATGCAATAGCAAATGAAAACAGAATCAATACGGGGCAATATTTCCGCTCTTCAATCCATACCAAGAAGGCGGATAATCAAAACACTTGCGGCAGGAACAGCCGGCTTGCTATTTTCTCCTAACCCATTATTGGCCTGCACCCGAAAGAAGAAGGACAAGCTCGGTATTGCATTGGTAGGACTTGGTTATTACAGTACCGATCTCCTGGCTCCTGCCCTTCAACAAACAAAGAATTGTTATCTCGCGGGGATTGTTACCGGAACGCCATCGAAAGCGGAAGCGTGGCAAAAGAAATATAATATACCGGACAAGAATATTTTCAATTACCAATCATATGAGCAGCTTGCAAATAACGATGACATAGATATCGTCTATATTGTTTTGCCTCCTTCGATGCACAAAGAATACGTGGTTCGCGGTGCCAATGCGGGCAAACATGTTTTTTGCGAAAAGCCGATGGCCATCACAGCGAATGAATGCCAGGAAATGATTGATGCTTGCAAATCACAGAAGAAAAAATTAGCCATCGGATACCGGCTGCAACATGAACCGAACACGCAAGCATATAGAAAGATCATCAGAGATCAATCGCTTGGAAAAGTAAAGAAGGTGAGTTGCGCAGCGGGTTACACTGAGAATAGGACAAATCATTGGAAACAGAAAAAAGAAATGGGTGGCGGTGTTATGTATGACATGGGGGTCTACTCGATCCAGGGAGCACGCATGGGTACGGGGATGGAGCCAATTGCAGTTGTTTCAGCAAAGACATCCACCAATCGGCCGGAAATTTACAAGGACGGTCTCGATGAAATTGCGATCGCCACTCTCGAATTTCCTGGTGGCGTGATGGCCGATATCAAAACCAGCTTCGCCGAAAACATTAATTCCCTCAACATCACCTGCGATAAAGGGGATATCAACGTTGCTCCTTACCAGGCATATGCGGGAGTGAGAGGTCATAGTCCTTTAGGCGAAATTAATTTTCCCTACGATATTCCCTGGCAACAGGCCAAACAAATGGACGACGACTGCCTGTCTATTATGAACGATCAACCGATGCAGGTTCCGGGCGAAGAAGGCCAGAGAGATATTCGGATCGTTGAAGCAGTCCACGCTTCTGCTAAGAACGGGCTACGCGTAAAGGTGTAAAACTATTCAGATCAACACATCGAATTCCCATCCCGCTACAAAGATTTCATTTTACCAAAATAAAAAAACCCCGACATGTCGGGGTCTTTTATTTGCATTAGCCTCACTTATTTTCTTCCACCGCCTACTTTAGCGATAATAAAAATGATCAGCGCAATAAAACCAACCACCAGTAGAATGCCCCACACCATGCCGGCTTTGAAAATTCCTTCCACGACAGAACAACTGCCTAAACTAAAAGCCAAAAAGCAAGCGAGTAGAAAAATAATTGATCTCATACCATTCCTTATGCCTTATTAATTACCAAATCGCATACCTTTTTTAAATGACGTGAAAAAACAATGAATAAAGAAAGTTTTTGAGTACAATTGGGGAATGCATTCTACAAATCGTGAATTGTGTTGGTGAATTGTCGGTGGTCAATGGTGAGTGGTGAATGATCCACCACACACAGTCCGATCTATCAGGACACAAAGACGCTTGCCCCTTTTGTATTATCCTTTGCGACTTTGCGTGAGGTGGTAACTAAAACGAAAAGATCTTTTTCAATCGGGTCATAACTTTTTCTGAATTAGGAAGCATCGCGTGTTCTAATCCGATATTTAATGGTACTGCGGGAAGATCCAATGCACCCAACACATCAACCGGCGCATCGAGCCACCTGAAGCATTCTTTAGAAATACGGCCAGCTAATGCTTCGGCAAAGGAATTCGTCTGTTGCTCCTCAGTCAACACAAGGCATCTTCCATGTCTTTTTACCGTTTCAAAGATCAGCCCTTCATCAAGAGGAAATAAAGTTCGCAGGTCAACAATTTCAATCTGGCCCTGGAAACTTTTAGCGGCCGCCTTCGCCCAATACACACCCATTCCATAAGTAATAATGCAACACGTTTCACCATTTGCAACTTTATTTTCATCTGCTTTCAGAATTATATTTCCTCGCCCGAATGGAAGTATATAGTCCCTTGCAGGCTCAATTGTCTTTGCTTCTTCTGTTCCGGGAACCTTGCTCCAGTATAAGCCCTTATGTTCAAGCATTACAACCGGGTTTGGATCTAAATAGGCAGCTTTCATCAAACCTTTTATGTCTGCAGCATTGGATGGATAAGCGATCTTAATTCCTTTCACGGATAACAACATTGTTTCTATGCAGCCACTGTGATAGGGACCGCCGCCGCCGTAGGCTCCTACCGGCACTCTTATAATTGTACTCACGGAAAATTGTCCATTGGTCAAATAACAGGACTTTGATATCTCACTCACCAATTGATTGATAGCAGGATGAATATAATCTGCAAACTGTACTTCAACGATCGGCTTCACTCCTACCGCACTCATGCCGACTGTTGAACCAATGATATATGCTTCCTGGATCGCCGTATTAAAAACCCGGTGGTCACCAAATTTTTCAGCTAGCGTTGCAGTTTCGCGAAAAACACCGCCCAACCTTTTCCCGACATCTTGCCCATAAAGAACAACTTCACGATGTTCCTCCATCAATTCACGGATAGCGTACAGGGCTGCATCAACCATCATCACTTTTTCTTTACCCACCGGACTTCTTTGTCCTTTTTCTTCCCTGGCCGGTGTTGGCAAGAAAATGTGTTCCTCTATTTTTCCAGGATCAGGCTCATCAGCATTTACTGCTTTTGAAAAATCATTTGCAATTTCTTTGTCTGTCGTTGATTCAATTCCCTTTAAAATATTTTCATCGATATTGTTTTGCAACAAAGCATTTCTCAGCTTCGGCAAAGGATCATTTTCGAAATGTTTGGCAAGGTCTTCTTTAGTTCTGTAAAATTCTTTTCTCACGCCGCTTGTATGGTGATTAAGCAATGCAACTTTTGCATGGACAAGCCACGGCCTTCTTGATTTTCTCACATCACTGATCACGTCGCTCATCACGCGGTAACTTTCGGCAAACTCAGTTCCATCCACGCGTATTTTATTCATGCCTTTGAAACCTTCCGCATATTCATACGCATCCATGGCTCTCGATTCCTCGGCTGTAACGCTAATACCCCAGTGATTATCCTGCACCAAATAGATAATCGGTAGTTGTTTTAATACTGCAAACTGAAACGCTTCGCTTACCTCTCCTTCCGTCACCGATGCGTCGCCGAGCGAACAAATCACGACAGGTCTTTCACCACTTACTGGCGAAGATTCATCACCGACCTTCTCCCAAAACTGAATGCCTTGCGCAATGCCCGTTGTTGGTATCACCTGCATGCCCGTTGCACTACTTTGATGAATAATGATCGGTTTTTTCTGTTCTTTATTTGCCGGGTGAGAATAATAAGAGCGGCCGCCACTAAAAGGATCATCCGCCTTCGTTAATAACTGTAGCATTAATTCATACGGCGAATAGTCAAGTCCCAATAGCAAGCTTTCGTCACGGTAATATGGACTGACATAATCGGTGGGCCTCAATTGAAAAGCAGTGGCTAATTGTATCGCTTCATGACCTCTGGATGTGGAATGGACATACCTGCATATTTGGCGATTTGCTTCATAGGTGTCGGCCATCACTTTTGCTGAATACATTAACCGGTAGGCTTTCAATAAAATTTCAGGATTCATAAAGTTGCACAAGCAATAAAAAACAAATGTAGGAATTTGATTCTTGGTTTTATAGTTGAAGAAATTTTGTTACCCCGGGTCTTTTGCTCAATTGATAACCTTCAAAAATTACCAGGGCAAAGAGACCCCAGGTAGACGAGTATTTGATTGTTGGAGTTATAGTTGATGAATTATTGATCGTTTTCCAACCTTCGCGGCAATGGCTTCTATGTTGTTTTTATGCCGGGGAGAAGAAAAGCCGATAAGTAAATTAAAAAACCTATTAAAATTGCAAGGTTTACTTCATCGAATGGCGTCATATCCGGGGTCATTCATTTATTTTTACTGCTAAAAATTATTCACATGCGAAACCTATTCCTTGTTTTTTTCTTTGTGCCATTCGTTTCCATTGCACAAAAAAAACAGATCACCCTTGAAGACATTTTTAAGAATAAAACTTTCCAGGCTGACATAGTTCCTGGTTTTTCAGAGCAACCATTGGATAGTATCATTAACACGGCGGATGTAAAGGACAATAACGGAAAACAGCTTTCCACAAAGGATTATAAGTTGAGCGAGGATAAAAAACGACTCATCTTTTTTACAGGAAGTGAACCGATCTATCGTCGCTCGTCAAAAGCGACGGCATATTTGTTTGACCGTGCTTCAAAAAAGACGACCCGCTTAAATGAAGGAAAGATCATGCACGCCAGTTTTTCTCCGGACGGCAGCAAAGTTGCTTTTGTCAAAGACAATAATCTTTATGTTTACGATATCTCAACGGCGCAAACGAAGGCCATCACAACCGATGGCAAATGGAACTACATCATCAATGGCAATTGTGACTGGGTTTATGAAGAAGAATTCGGATTTGCACAAGCCTACCAGTGGAGCCCGAAAGGAAATTACATTGCTTACTATCGATTTGATGAGAGCAACGTAAAGGAATATGAGTTTACAGTGTTTGACAGTTCTTATAATAAACAGTATAGTTACAAATATCCAAAGCCCGGCGAGGCAAATTCAATTGTCGACATACATATATATAATATAGTCACGGGAAAAGATGTAAAAGTACAGTATGAGCAGGGTGACATTTATATTCCGAGGATAAAATGGACGCAAGACGACAATTTGCTGGTGGTCTATTGGCTAAACCGCCACCAGGATAATCTAAAATTATTACTGACCAATGCACAAACAGGGACGAACAGTCTTTTATACGAGGAAAAAAATAAGTACTACGTCAGCATCAATGACAACTGGTGGTTTTTAAAAGATGGCCAGCATTTTCTTTTTACGAGCGAAATGAATGGCTACAACCAACTTTATTTGTATAGCATCAATGGCAAGGAAAAAGTGCAAGCAACAAAAGACAAATATGATGTAACAGAGGTAAACGGTGTAGACGAAAAAAATGGAATGATCTACTACACTGCCGCATATCCAACACCCATGGACAGGACTTTGTTTGCGACGGATTTCTCCGGAAAAAAGAATTATCAACTTACTCAAGTGCAGGGCTGGCACCGGGCAGTATTCAATAAAGATTTTAGCCAATATTATGATTATTATTCAACGATCAATACGCCACAGGTAGTTGGTCTTTATAATATTTCATGGGATAAAAAGAAGCGACTCACTTCAAAAATGATCAAAGTATTGAATGATAACTCAAAGCTTGCAACAAAGATGGATGAATACGATCTGACCAAGGCGGAATTTATCCGCATTCCCAACAGCAAGGGTGACACTTTGAATGGCTGGATGCTCAAACCCGTAAATTTTGATCCAGGTAAAAAATATCCGTTGCTGTTTTGTAACTATGGTGGCCCGGGTTCGCAACAAGTTGCTAATCGCTTCGGCGCCGTTAGTTTCTGGCACCAGATGCTTGCAGAAAGAGGCTATATTGTCGTGAGTGTTGACAACACAGGAACTGGTTACCGCGGTGAAGAATTCAAAAAGAAGACTTACCTGCAGTTAGGAAAATATGAGATCGAGGACCAGATCGATGCGGCGAAATATTTTTCAAATATGTCATTCGTCGATAAAAATAACATAGGTCATTGGGGCTGGAGCTTTGGAGGCTTTATGAGTTCTCTCGCGATCACAAAAGGTGCTGATGTATTTACTGCTGCGATTGCCGTTGCACCGGTTACGTCGTGGAGATTTTATGATAATATTTATACGGAGCGCTACATGAGAACGCCGCAGGAAAATGCGAAAGGCTATGACGATAATTCACCATTAAATTTTACGGACAGAATAAAAGGAAAGTTCCTGATCATACATGGAACAGCTGATGACAACGTGCATTTTCAAAACAGCGTGGAAATGATCACAGCCATGATAAAGAATAACGTTGACTTCCAGAGCGCCTACTATCCGAATAAAAACCATAGCATTTCGGGAACGACCGATAATACCAGCTTTCATTTATGGGGCAAAATGACCAATTGGTTGTATCAAAACCTTAGCAATGAAAACGTAAAAACCGGGAAAATGCCGGCAAAAGCTTTCTAAAAATGTAATCGATTGTAAAAAAGAACCCCGACCAAAAGTCGGGGGCCCTAATCAAAAACCATTAACCATTAAACCTTATCCTATGAAAATTCACGACTAATATCGTTAATAATTTTTTAACACACCAAATAATATTAAAAATATTTTTGCAGCAAAAGAATCTGATTTTTTTCTGATGTTGTGAAAGGGTTGACTGCCTTGCGTTTTTGCCAGATAGAATTAATTTGCAATCGTTTGCGTAATTTTCATTTTTTTAGAAGCATGAAGAAAATTGTAATTGCTATCACCGGTGCCAGTGGCTCGATCTATTCGAAGCTGCTGCTTGATAAGCTCGAAAAATTACGTGGCCAGTGGGATGAGGTTGCTATCGTTATCACTGAAAATGCAAAGCAAGTGTGGCAAACAGAGCTTGGTGACGACGGTTACAAAAAAAATTCTTTTAAAAATTTTAGCCCTTCCGATTTTGCCGCACCATTTGCCTCCGGCTCAGGGCAATACGACACAATGGTGATCATTCCTTGTTCAATGGGCACACTCGGCAGGATTGCAAGCGGCATGTCAAACGACCTGATCTCAAGAGCAGCCGATGTGATATTGAAGGAGCGAAGGAAACTGATCTGCGTGATCCGGGATACTCCTTACAATCTTATTCATATTCGCAACATGGAAACCGTATCAGTTGCAGGAGGAATCATTTGCCCAGCCTCCCCTTCTTTTTACAGCAAACCTTCAACGATTGAGCAGGTTGCTTCCACTGTCGTCGATAGGGTTCTTGACCTGGCGGGCTTTGATTCCAAAACATTCAGATGGGGGGAGAAATAATTATCTTCTGAACGGGCTGACACCGAGGGTGAATAGGACTCCTCCGCTATTCAGATGAACCTTGCCTGCCCCAATCCCTGTTAGCGGAACTTCCAAATAAGGCTCAGCGGACAGCGAGAACGTCTTGCTCAGCCGGTAAGAATAACCTCCGGATAAATTCAAGACGGAGAAATAATGTTTGTTTTCATTCTTTGTTTCATATGAATGATAGTAAGAGTTGCCGGTATTCGATTTATACTCGTACAAATAATCTTCGCGTTTCATGAGGTACGAAGAAAGACCGGCACCCGCGAACCAATTAGTTTTGTCTTTCACTGCAAAATTGTAGTTAACCTTTACAGGAATTTCGATTACCCTACAGTTTGCGTCGGCACCCATAAATTTCAAACTCGGGGGAGGCGTATAAGAAAGTTTATAGTCGTCGGGCCCTGCCCAGTATATTTTATCTGCACTAAAGACTCCGGTTTTAAGAGTAAACCGGCCTAACGTATAAGCAATCCCTAATCCCCAGGACATAGTGATCTTTCCTGTCTTGCTGTTTTGTGCTTTGCTTATATCGGGTCCTGTGGCAACAAAGAAGCTAAGTCCGTTCATCGTCCGGGGCCTCCCCTTTTTTGGAGTTGCTTTCGTTGCAACAGAAGCCTGCACCTGTTGAGTAGTGGTTGACGTCGTCGGGGCATTGACCTTACTTAAAGCGCCATTGTCAGCTGCTATATCTTTGACATTGGAATTAGGCTGGGATGTCACGGGCGCCTTCAAACTTTCTTTGTTCTTTTGTTGAGGCTGACCAACAGCCACGTCTTTATCTCTTTCGACATTTACATTGTTTAATAATGATTCATTGTCTGCAACTTTCTGGGTTGATTTGCTATTGGAAACAAACTTTTGATTAGTGATATCCAACCTATTGTCGCTCTTATTTTCAATTCTTGTTGCTGTCCCACTTATGTCGTTGTCGCTTGCAATTTCTCTGCTTCCATTATCGATAGCCGGCAGAACAACTGTAGACCTGTTCCCCGTTTTGTCATCCGCCTGGGGCTTCGTATTTGTAGAAGTTTTGTTTTGCAGCACGACCTGTTCAGTCTTCTTAACATGGGGCCTGGAAATTAGAAAGAATGCTCCGCCACCGATCACTAGAACGGTGAACGCTAAAAGAAAAAACCTTCGCCTGTCTTTTTCCCGGGGAAGATGCTCATTCAGGAGGGTTTCCATCTTTCTCCACGCATTTTCGTCGTAAGCAGGGTGGTGCTGTTCCGCAGCTTCTTTTATTTTCTTATCGAAATTGTCAAACAGCATTTTTTGTTACTTGTATTTGGTTTTGCTGAAATAATATTTTTTGCAACTGTCGTCTCGCTTTAGCAAGATTCGATTTTGATGTACCGATCGAAATACCCAGTTTCTCCGAGATCTCTTCATGAGTAAAGCCTTCAATGATAAAAAGATTGAAAACGGTTCGGTAGCCTGGAGTCAAATCCTGTATTGACCGGATGATCTCTTCATACGAAATTCTGTCGAGCGCATCCTCGGTATGAGAAGCGACTTGTATCACCCCGTTGTCCAGGTCCGTGGTAAACTGGTGTTTGTGATTTTTACGAAAATGGTCGATAGCCGTGTACACCATTATCTTTCGCAACCAACCTTTGAAGGAACTTACCACATCCGCATAGGCCGGTTTATACCTGTATATCTCCCTGAAAACTTTTAAAAACCCGTCATTTAGGATCTCAATTGCATCGTCCTGGTTATTCGTATAGCGGTCACATACAGCCATAGCATATCCGTAGAAAGAGGTATAAATCTTTTTTTGGCTCTCTCTGCTGTTTAGAGCACATCTTTCGATATGCATGCTTAATTCCTCGGCTGAAAGCAAATTCCCTGTTTTAGTTACTGAATAATAATCGCAGCACAACCATGATAGGTTGCTTTATTGTAAGTTACTACTATTTTGAATTTTTTCGGCCCTATCCCGTTAGGAATCAAAGGGAAAAAAAGCTTGCAAGGAATTTGGTGAAGGTCAGATAGAGCAATATAAAACTTAAAAGATTCATGACGAAACTGGTCAGGATAATTTGAGCCCACCCCATGCGGGGGTTTAACAACCTGATGAGCCATGCCTCGAACAGGGAGATGATGCAAAACAATACGATCAACTCCGACGGCTGGGAGACTCCAAACTCAGTTTTATTAAAGACCAGGAACAATAAAATACCCAGCAATAGAGATCCAATATTTGCCATGATCGAATACACCAGGCTTCTCCTGAAACGATCGAATTTAAAAAGGACCATAACGACAGTCTCCAACACAACGGTAAATATTCCCATGGCCAGAATAACCAGGCCGACCTTAACAAGACTCCAATCGATGGCCAGGAAAATGCTTTTCATAATTCCATTTTGCCTTTAAAAATAAACCAGAATAGTGAATTGTCAATGGCGAGTGGTGAGTGGCAAGTGGCAAGAAGGATTGACTATAATTATTCGCAATTCAAATTGACAATTTACTGCCTCTAATCGCCTCTCGCCACTTACTACTTTACCTCATTATCGGCAACTCAATATAAGTTGGATATTTCGCATTGAAATAGATCGTATGCGTGGCCTTAATGAAGTCTGATTCTTTTGCTTCAAAAATGTTTGGTATAAATTTCTGCGGATTACGATCAATAACAGGGAACCACGTGCTTTGCACCTGTATCATTACCCTGTGCCCCTTTTTAAATGTATGATCGATGTCGTGGAGGTCAATTACAAACTCTTCGGCCTTGTTTGGAATCAGTGGCGACGGTTTTGAAAAACTTTTACGGAACCGACCACGAAACACTTCCATAGCGACTGGTAACTGGTACCCGCTCATCAACAAACTTTGCGGATCGAAATTCGGATACACATCAATAAGCTTTACGATCCAGTCTGCATCGGTGCCTGTGGTGCTCGCGAATAAATGGGCTACTATCTTACCTGTTACTGTTAGGTCTTCTGTGAGTGAGTCCATCAGAAAACTGATCACGTCTGGCCTCGAATAAACAAAGCGCTGATCTTCCACATGCCATGTCCTCCACCGGCTTCCAGGCCCATAAGTTGCCTCTATCGGAAGAGTTCTGTAGGGCACCGGGTGTGAAGGATCGCTTACAAAACTTATTTGACCGACTGTTGATGCAGGCTGTGTAAACGAACACCTATTATTGGCGCCGGCATATAATTTCCTTATGGAAGCTTCTTTCGGCGGCCATGAAGAATAAGTTTTCCATTGATTACTTCCTGTTTGAAAACACGTCGCTTCATCAAACTTTCCGTCTCCCTGATAGCTATCGGGACCTTTAAGCCAGTAATCAAACCATTTCTTTTGCAATGCCTGAAAGTATGCAGCTGTGTTGCTTTCAAAAGAGATCTTTCCCAAACTATCTGCTTTATCCCTGCTCCACTGGCCATGAAACCACGGACCAAGTACGATATAATTTCTGTTGAAGCTATCTCTCTTCTCCATATGCGCGTACATCAATTGCGGACCATTGATATCTTCCTGGTCAAAATATCCGCCAACATGCAACATCGGGACCTGTGGATACTGAACATAATTCAAGGGCGAATTTTTTTGCCAATAAGAATCATAATTAGGATGCTGTATAAAACTGTTCCATGTCGGGATCTGGTTGTGAAGATATTTTTCGTTCACATTTTTTAACGACCCGAGTTTCAAATACCAGTCATAAAGATCAAACTGTTCAAATGGAAAATTGCTGTCCTTTGTTTTATCGAATTCAACATCATAACTATACTCCATCCCATAGCTTAACCTGAATGCTCCATTGTGATGGAAATCATCTCCTAAAAAAAGGTCTCCCATGCAGGCTTGTTCAGACGCAGCTTTCAATGCAGGATGCGGATCAACAGCGCCGACCAACGTCAGCCAACCGGGATAAGAAATACCGAAGATGCCAACCTTGCCATTATTATTCTCTGTGTTTTTTACCAGCCAGTCAATGGTATCCCACGTATCAGTACTTTCATCGACAGACCCTTTTTGAGTTGAATGAACCAGGGGCTGATGTATCTGCATGGTCCCTTCGCTTTTATACTTACCACGAATGTCCTGCACAACGAATATGTAACCCTCCTTTGCCATACCAGAGAAATATGAAATATTCACCGGATTGAAACCCGATGGCAAGGTTGCTCCATAGGGAGTGCGCTGCATAAGAATGGGAATTGCATGTTTGGAATTGACGGGAGTAAGTATTGTAGTAAACAATTTTACTCCATCCCGCATCGGGATCATTGCCGTTGTCAGTTGATAAGAACTGATCGTATCGGGTTGGGTCCATGTGATCTTGAAGCTGCAGATAAAAACAAGCAGAGCGAATAGTTTTTTCATACGTATGTGAAGATTCAATTGATTAAACTGAAAAAATTGTTTATGATGATGATCACGCAACGAAGTGTCAATGTGTGTGCCTGCGTTTAAGAACTCCTCCGGAGGCTTCTTTTATGGTATTTGCAAAAACAAATGCTTTCGGGTCGGCTTCATACACAAGATTCTTCAATTTTCTTAGTTCAAGTCTTGTAATAACAGTAAAGATGATGTCACAGTCGATACTCACTTCAAATTTGCCGGGTAAGTACCCTCGTTCACCTTTATAAATAGTGATACTTCTTCCTAACTCATTCACCAACTTTTGCTTGATGAGTTCACTGTTTCCGGAAATGATTGTGACACCGGTATAAGCTTCAATACCTTCCACTACATAATCAACTGTTCTGGTAGCGGCCAGGTAAGTAAGCACCGAATAAAGAGCAGTTTCAGGACCGAATTCAAAACCAGCGATACAAAATATGATTATGTTTATAGCCATGATGATCTCCGTGATCGTAAAGCTGGTTCGTTTCCTGGTGTAAAGGGCAAGCACTTCAATTCCATCCAATGCACACCCAATGCGCATGGCGAATCCTATACCTACTCCCAAAAAAATACCGCCAAAAAT
>Ga0070684_100002055_pt1 | contig 14821 bp, 9 predicted proteins | sample KBSC723LmetaG_FD_65653 | JGI IMG/M metagenome (GOLD analysis project Ga0070684, IMG submission 65653) | Corn rhizosphere microbial communities from Kellogg Biological Station, Michigan, USA - KBS C7.2-3L metaG | ecosystem: Host-associated > Plants > Roots > Rhizosphere ...
ATGATCTTCACATGGTCGGCGCCCTGTCGCATCTGCTCGCGCGCGGATTTCCGGACTTCATCAACGCCATCAGCGATGGCGGATTTGAACTGCAGGCCGTTACAGCAGACGCATTCGCCGCCCCGGTTGGTGCGCCGCCGCGAATCCGAATGGCCGCCGGTGGGGCCGATCGACTGGCCGGCGATATAAAGCCGTGGACCGACGATATGCCCGGTTTCGATGGCTGTCTTGATGCCCCAGTCGGCCCCGCCGGTGTCACGCACGGTGGTGAAGCCGCGGTTGAGCATGGCGCGCAACCGCGTCGCCGCGCGCGCGGTGACCAGGGTCATCGGCAACATCTCCATGAAGCGGACATTGACCTCGCTGTGGATGGCGTGCACGTGGCAATCGATCAGTCCCGGCATCAAGGTGCGCTTGCCGCAGTCGATGACCGTCGCCTCGGACGCCTTGATCGGCCGCTCGCTGAGTTCCTTGACCGTATCGCCCTCGACAAGCAACTGATATCCGCCACGGAGCTCGCCGAACGAAGGTTCGAGCAATTCGAAATTCCTGAACAGGATTTGCTGGGACATCGGCGCGCTTGTCACTGCAGCCGGTTCTTGTGAAAGCGCCCGCCCTTCATGATCGCCGACAGGTGTTTGCCTTGCTCCTGAAACAGCTTCAGGTTCTTCAGCGGGTTGCCGTCGACGACCAGCAGATCGGCGAAGGCGCCCGGCTTCAGGCAGCCGATCTTGCCCTCCATGCGCACGACCTGGGCGCCGATCGTGGTGGCTGAACGGATGATCTCGGCCGGTGACACGACCTGGGCGCGGAGCGTGAACTCCTCCGACTGCGCCCGCTGCAACTGGCCGAGCAGATCGGTGCCGTATGCGACGGGGATGCCGTGACGCTTGCAGATTTCGAGCGACTTCAAGGCACCGTCGATGACCAGGTCGTTCTTGGCCAACATGTCCGAATTCATGCCGTATTCGGCGGCATGCTTCTTCATCTCGAAATAGGTGACGAGATTGGCGACCAGGAACATGCCCTTCTCGGCCATCAGCCTGGCGGACGCATCGTCGATCAGATTGCCGTGCTCGATAGTACGTACGCCGGCGTTCGCCGCGCGCGTGATGGCTTGCGGCGTATAGGCGTGAGCACAGACATAGCGGCCAAAGGCGTGCGCCTCTTGCACGGCCGCCTCCACCTCCCCCACCGAGAACTGCAGGCTGTCGAGCGGATCGTAGGGCGAGGCGACGCCGCCAGACATCATGATCTTGACCTGGTCGCAACCCTGGCGCATTTCCTCGCGCACCGCGCGGCGGACTTCGGAAACGCCATCCGCGATGCCCATGGAGAACGACAAAGCGTTGCAGCATTGACAGCGGACGCCAAAGTCGGTTCGGCGGCGGCTGTCGCTGTGTCCGCCGGTGGGACCGATCGCACGTCCGGCGATGAACAGGCGCGGCCCCGGCAACAACCCCTTGTCGGTCGCTTCCTTCAGGCCCCAGTCGGCGCCGCCGGTGTCGCGCACGCTGGTGAAGCCGCGGTCGAGCATCCCGCGCATCAGCGCGGCGGCGCGCGCGGTCATCAGCGTCAACGGCACGCTTTCGAGGTTACGGAGTGCGACCTCCGACAGCACGACGTGCACATGGCTGTCGATCAGGCCGGGCATCAGCGTGCGCCTGCCGCAGTCGATGACGCGGGTCTTTGCAAGCTTGATCGGCTTGGCCGAGACTTCCTTGATGGTGTCGCCTTCGACGATTAGTTCGTGGCCGCCGTGCAATTGCCCGGCCTCGGGATCGAGCAGCTCGAAATTTTTGAAATGGTAGACGTCCATGGCCTGATTCTCGATCGCCCGCGCCTCGATTGAAATGTCCTATGCTGATTTGCCGCCGTCAATGGGCAAGCTGCGTGCTAGCTTCGAGAGCGCTTACGACGAACGAGAACGGTACGCGCGACTTTATACCCCGGCGGCGAGTGCGCGCGTGCCCAGACAACACCCTGGTTTTGGCTGCGAGACCGGACCAGGATGCTTCATCCGTGCTTGGCGGCGGTGAGGTAACCGGCGGTGCCCCTGCCCTTGTGGGCAAGGTTTAGCGTTGATATCGCACAGTTGGTGCTACGTCGATCATGCCTAGATCGACAAGGGTACGGTGGAACCGGCGTTTTCGTTCCGAGGGCGATGCGAAGTAGGCTCCGCCGCAATGCTCAAGCAGGCTCGCTCGCGTAGCGAAGATCTCATCAAGCGGCAGACCAGCATGCTGCAAAACCACTGTCCCAAGAAAAGCAATATCCAGGTCTGAGCCGCGTCCACAAGGGATTCGATCAGAGAAGTCATTCAAGGTTTCTATGGCGTAGAACGTGCGAAACTGCCGCCTCGCGTCCAAGTCGAGCTTGAGTTTTCTCTCGATCCGCCGTGTCATTACGGGTTGATGATCTCCATAGTGCATAATGAGTGTGGGACGTTTGGGAAAACGGGAGGAAAGCTCGGATTTGAGTTTGTTCCAGGTCACGGCGGTCTCTACAAGCCGCGCGTAGTACTCGGCATAATATGGATCGGGAAGGCTCGCGGCAGCAAACGCACGCTCGCCTTCAAAGCGTCCAGGTGCAACCAGGTTTCGGTTGTGTGGGCCGTGATTGAAGTTGGTCAGTGCATATAAAAAGCGAGGTGAGGCATCGTCAGCAATGCCTTTCATATGAGCATTGAGTGCGGCGTCCAGAAAAAATGCATCGGAATATGTCGTTTCGAATCGATTGACGTCGAAGGGCGGATGAAAATCGTCTGTGAAGAGGCGCTCGTCGATGCCTATTGAACGGTAAAACCTGTCGTAGTTGAGAAAGCTGCGACGGCAACTCGAAGTGAGCATTGTTCTATATCCAAGCGCAGAGAGTGTCTTTGGAAGACTGCAGTGGAAGCGGCCGGCACCTCGCTTAAAAAGAAAATAGGCGTTTGAACCGAAGCTCGCGCTTGAAAGGCCAGTTAGCAGGCTAAATTCCGATTGCCACGATCCTCCGCCAAAAATATCCACGTTGAGGCTTCCATAGAGACCATCTTTGGGGGACAGAAACGATTCGACAACTGGCTCAACCGGGAGACCAAATATACGCGGATCGAAGATCGACTCGTGCTGGATAACGATAATGTCAGGATAGTCGGGGCTGCGCGCTGGTACGGCCGCCATCAGCGGCAGCGGGTCTTTGGCTATATCGCTCAGAGTCAGCCCGCCGAACTGCCGCCAGGAAAGTGGGTTGAGAAGGGAGGCGATGAAGCTCGAAAGAAAGCACCGGCGGAGAGCCGCATTTCGCTGGAAAGCAACTGGCCCGCCGCTCGCCCTGTATGCTGCCACCAGGCTAATACAAGCAATGCTGAAAAAGAGAACCTTGAATTCCAGGGAAACCGGCGGCCCGCGCACGTAGAGCAGGGTTGCGACTGCGGCCAGCATGAGTGCGATGCTTCCAGCGAGAACAGCCGTTAGTGCGAGCGGATACTGTGTTAACAAAAATGGAACTGTTCCCGCAAAAGCCAGCGGTAAATCTGTTGCAACGAGTTTGATCCCGCTGTGATTGTATTTGACTCTCGATGCTCCGAAAATTCCCACCGCCAGGATGGATGACAACAGTATCGCTCTTTCCAAATCAGTAACGACGAACAGCAGCACCGCGGTGCTAAAACATAGCGCGGCAACAGCCAATTTAAGGTGCTCAACGCTCCGTTCCGCAAACCAGAGAACGGCGAGGGCGGTCACAATTATCAGGGCTAATGACATATGGATAAGATGCCAGAGCAATGGATCGACGTCCACGATTGCGAAACGGTCAAAACAGGCAAAGCCAGAATTGGCGTTTGCAAGATGTGCCGTCAGGTAACTAAGCTATCCAAATATGGCACCTGATCAACGAACGGCCGCTCTTGGCGCAAAGCGGACAGTCGCCGAAACGTCGACTTCTGCTAAGTGCCAGAGCCCATCTCACGGCGGGCCATCCCCCGTGAATGACCCCAAAGGCAAAGCATTTGGTGGTAGTATGTAGGCAGGGAACTGGGGAAACCGACCCCAATGGCCTCAGATCAGACCAAACGCAAGCTCGCCGCTATTCTCGCCGCCGATATTGCCGGCTATAGCCGGCTGATGGGTGCGGACGAAGAGGGCACGCTTTCCCGCCTCAAGCTGCTTCGCCGCGAGCTGATCGATCCAAAGAACAAGCAACATCGCGGCCGCATCGTGAAAACGACCGGTGATGGAATTCTAATTGAGTTTCCAAGCGTGGTGGATGCAGTTCGCTGCGCGATCGAAGTTCAGCAGGGCATGGTCGAACGCAATGCCGACTTGCCGCAGGAGAAACGAATTGAGTTTCGCGTCGGGGTTAACCTTGGGGACGTGATGATCGAAGGCCGCGACCTCTATGGCGATGGCGTGAACATCGCGGCACGACTTGAGGCGCTGGCCGAACCCGGCGGCATATGTATCTCACGTACAGTCCTCAGTCACGCGCGCGATAAGGTGTCTTTCGACGTCGAGGACGCGGGCGAACAAACGCTGAAGAATATCGCCCGGCCTGTCCACGTTTACCGTATCATCGATCCCAGCCAGCGGCCCACGACGCGCAAACCTGAGGTTCCGGCGCTCGCGTTGCCCGACAAACCGTCCGTCGCCGTGCTGCCATTCACCAATATGAGCGGCGACCCCGAGCAAGAGTTCGTCTCCGACGGGGTCGCCGAGGATGTGATCACGGCACTGTCGCACTATCCCTCGCTGTTCGTCATCGCCCGGAACTCGTCCTTCACCTACAAGGGCCGAGCGGTCGATGTGAAACAGGTCGGACGCGAACTCGGCGTGCGCTATGTGCTCGAAGGTAGCATGCGCAAGGCCGGCAATCGGATCCGCGTCACTGCGCAATTGATAGAGGCGGGAACCAGCAACCATGTGTGGGCCGAGCGTTACGACCGCGATCTCGCCGATATTTTCGCGATGCAGGACGAACTCACCGAAGCGCTGACGACCGCCCTGGCCCCCGCCATTGCAGACGCCGAGCTGCGACGCGCCATGCGCAAGCCACCGGAGAGCCTTGATGCCTGGGCGGCCTATCAGCGCGGTCTGTGGCATCTGAGCAAAGCTACCCCAGACGACGATGCCACGGCAGAGAGTTTTTTTAAGCAGGCAATCGATCTCGACCCGACCTTCGCCGGCGGCTACAGCGCGCTCGCCTTGTATCAGCTGCAAGCGGCCGCGATCTATCAGAAGCTGGATCTGCCAAGCGCGCAACGCTCGGCCGAGGCCTTGGCCCGTCGGGCGGTCGCGCTCGATGGCGCCGATGCAGAATCCCGTTCATGCCTCGGCTGGGCCTTGCAAGCGCGCGGCGACGCCGACGGTGCGTTGGCGGAGATCGAGCGAGCTCTCTCAATGAGTCCAAATCTGGCCATCGCGCATGGCCACAGAGGCGCGACGCTGATCTTCGCGGGACGGCCAAGGGAAGGGCTCACGGCTCTCGAAACATGTATCAGGCTCGATCCCCGCGATCCGTATCTGGCGGTACGTTTGTTGCACGTTGCGTGCGGACTATATTTCTGCAGCGAATACGAGGCTTCGATCGAAGCCGCGAAACGACTGATCCGGTCGTTTCCCGATTTTCCGATGATCTACCGCTGGCCAGCGGCGGCGCTGGGCCAACTTGGGCGCGCAACGGAAGCGAAGGAAGCATTGGAGAAGGCCGTCTCGCGCGCACCGGGGGCATTCGACATGTATGTCCGCAAGAGAGCTCCGTGGTTTCGGCCGGAGGACCACGCTCATCTCGTCGAGGGTTTGCGCAAGGCCGGCTGGAACAGTTGAGGCCGCATTGAAGTCCGTCGCCGACGCGATTGACCCCAATGCCAAGGGCCGCCACTTCCGCTACGTGGTAGCCATCGCGACCGGCGATCTCGGTGAGTTACTTCGTCTTTCAATGCCATTCTCAGAGATCGTAGTCTTCAACCCAATGGTTGCTGCTGGATATGGCCGAGAAAGATGCACCAGAGCGCGATGCCGCGGCAAACATCGATGCGCAGGTCCCGGCCACGCCCTTTCAGCTCCAGCAGCGCGCCCACCAATGGCTTCGCGGCTGTCGCGAGCAACTCGGGTTCAAGCTGCAGATGCCGACCGCGCAACACCCTGGCATTGCGTTCGATCTCCGCCAGCGTCCGGCGAAGGTCAGGGTTCGGCGCGGCCCCACCGCGATGCTTGTCGAGGTCGACCGGGACGCCATCGCATCGGCTCCCGAGAATCGGACAGATCAATCGAACTGATCGTCACCATCTCGACGGAGCTGCGGGGCGGCGGCGCAGGCGCCATCATCATGGTGGCGACGGGCCGAAAGGAAGGAAATGACAAGCCTTCCATCGTCTCTTCGTCGGTAATAACCTCATACGAGCCCGCCTGTAATAGCCGTTCGATACTTGCGATCCGGACTGGGTGCTTGAAAACCAACGTTTCACGTCGCGATCGGGTCATCATCATGATCATCGTCGCACGTTGGCGAAGACGCGCCGGCACATCGGATAGCAGCTGGCGTATAGAGGCGATGTCGCGGGCGCTGAACGCTCAATGACCAGGCTGCTCAGCACTTCGGGCGAAAGCGTTTCCACTGCAAACTGCAACCGGAAACTCCGCCTCAAAGCCCTGCGCGTCCGGGTTAATACTTATCGAATATTTGTTGCCGTCCCGACAGCCAACGCTCCAGCTATCGACCCCGGATTCGGTTCTGCCTTGATACTTGGTCCGAACGACAACACTGCAAGCCTGCTTTTTATTTTTCAGAATGGAGGTCCAGAAAGCGAGATGCTTGGCCTGATCCAGTGCAAGTATCCTGGTCGTCATCGAGTTAGCGGCGTCGGCCGTTTTGAAAGGCTCGGGAGCAACGGTCTTGGATGGCACGATGGTTGATGTAGTGGCATCCGCCTTTTCAGTATCCAGAACAAACCAAGGAACCAGCCATATGACGGCGAAGCTTGCGGCAGCTACCAAAAAGAGAATTGGCAATCGCTTTGTCATGTCTCTTCCTCCCGGAGATCGAGACACTGGCGGCCATCGCGACGTCGCGAGGTCCGCAGAAACCTGACGAATTATGGCACCTTGCAAATAGCACCGATCGCTGCAACCGCCTGCGTGCCAAGCCCGAAACTTCGATGAGCAGTAGCTCAGCGGGGGTGTCGCACCAACGGCGCGTTCAAGCAGCGGCACTGGCGTATCGTGGAAAGGATGCAAGATGGGGTTGACTGATGCCTTTTTGAACCGTGTCAACTCGGCTCGAACCCTCGCGTGTCGTTGCGTTGCCGAGCAGCGAGACAAGTCGCGTAGCGGCGAGATGCGGAACGTGGCATCCATTGATGGGATGTCGAATTCGGCCACACGCGACCTTATCGATCTGCGCAGCATGATCCGATGAGGGGCAAACACAATTCACGATTTATGTGCGCGTGGAGGTTTCACACAACCGCTGAGCTAACGAACGGCAGCGGCGCGCGAGAAGGCCCAGATCACATGACGCGCAGAGCGAGAGGAACGTCTCTTCCTGGCACTTAGCAGACCTCGTGTTTCCTTGAACCTGGGCAAGCCGTGTTCTAACTTCGAGAGCGCTTACGACGAAGGAGAATGGCACGCGCGACTTTAAATATCCGGCGGCGAGTGCGCGCGTGCAACTGCGGGCGCGAAGCGGTCGTTTACCAAAACGTGGACGGCACCGAGGCGCCAATGTCTCGGACCATTCAATGCCCGATGATGACAGGCACCTTAGTCGCCGGCGGCGTGTTGCGGCTGCGCTGGGTGCGGACGATGCCGTCGATGATGGTCATGCCGATGCCCGGGAGGTCGCCAAGCTGCACGCTGTGCAGGATGTTGGTGCCGGCGGAATGCTGCGCCTTGTCCATGATGACGAAGTCGGCCGATCGTCCGACCTCGATGATGCCGCAGTCCAGCGCGCGCATCCGCGCGGTGTTGCCGGTCGCAAAGCAGAACGCGGTTTCCGCAGGGATGTCGCCGAGCGATGACAACAGCGACACCATGCGTAAGATTCCGAGCGGCTGCACGCCGGAGCCGGCCGGTGAATCGGTGCCGAGGATGACGCGGCTGAGATCACCCATCTCGCGCGCGATCCGCAAGGTGTAGAGCGCCGAGCGCTCGTTGCCGTTGTGAACCAGCTCAAGGCCGCGCTTGCAGCCCTCGCAGATGCAGCGGATCTGATTGTCGGGCAGCGCGGTGTGGCCGCCATTGATGTGGCCGACCACGTCGGTGTCGGCTTCCAGCACCACATCCTTGTCGATCAGGCCGGAGCCGGGGATCGACGGGCCGCCGGTGTGGATGGTGCTCTGGATGCCGTATTTGCGCGCCCATCCCACCATCTTGCGCGCGGTCGGGCCGTCCTTGACGCCGCCGAGGCCGACCTCGCCGAGCAGCTTGACGCCGGCGGCGGCCAATTCCCTGAAATCCTCCTCGACCATCTCGTTTTCGATCACCGGCGCACCGGCGTGAACCTTCACGCCGCCGGGGCGCAGCGTCCAGAACGCGCGCTGCGCGAAGATCGCCATCGCTTTCAGGCCGACGACGTCGCGCGGGCGGCCGGGCATATGAACCTCACCGGCGGAAATCATGGTGGTGACGCCGCCGTGCAGAAAGCTGTCGATCCAGCCGATCTGGTTTTGCCGCGGCGTCCAGTCGCCGGCGACGGGATGGACGTGGCTGTCGATCAGGCCGGGCGCCACCGTGGTGCCGTTGGCGTCGATCACGGTGGTGGCGCCCTCGATGTCGATATCTTTGGCGCGGCCGATTCCCGTGATCCTGCCGCCTTCCGCGACAATGGTGTCGGCGTCGAGAATCGGCCTTTCCAGCGCGCCTGAGAGAACGAGCCCGATATTGCGGATCACCAGTCTGGTCGGGCCGGCGGCCTGGGGTTCGTCGTGGGCCATGGGCTTTTTTCCTTTTGGTTCAAGGCTTTCGCAAGGCCGGGGAGGGACATCTTGCCCGCGGCTTGACGGCGGGATCAAGCTGGATTATTCATTTGTACACAAATGAATGTATACGAATGAATTAAACGGCCCAAACCAGCTTCCGGATCATGGAAAGATGAGCAACTTCAATCAGGAAAGCGTCCTCAGCGTCCATCACTGGACCGATACGCTGTTCAGCTTCACCACCACGCGCAATCCGTCGTTCCGTTTTCGCAACGGCGAGTTCACCATGATCGGTTTGCAAGTCGGCGAGAAGCCACTGCTGCGCGCCTACAGTGTCGCCAGCGCCAATTACGAGGACCGGCTCGAATTCTTTTCGATCAAGGTGCCGGATGGGCCTCTGACTTCGCGTCTCCAGCATCTGAAACAAGGTGACGAGATCATCGTCAGCCGCAAGGCGACCGGCACCCTGGTGATCGACAATCTCGAGGACGGCCGCAATCTATATCTGATCGGCACCGGCACCGGGCTGGCGCCGTTTTTAAGCGTGATCAAGGACCCCGAGACTTACCAGCGCTTCGAAAAGGTGGTGCTGCTGCATGGCTGCCGCCGCGTCGCCGAACTGGCCTATGGCGAGATGATCACCAGGGAATTGCCGAGCGACGATCTGATCGGCGAACTCGTGCGCAATCAGTTGATCTATTATCCGACGGTGACGCGGGATCCGTTCCGCAATCGCGGCCGGATCACCGACCTGATCACTTCAGGCAAGCTGTTCGCCGACGCCGGCCTTGCGCCGCTGGCGCCTGAGCATGATCGCGTCATGATCTGCGGCAGCCCGGCGCTGCTGAATGACACCCGCGCGCTGTTATCAGACAGAGGTTTTGTCGAAGGCAATCACGGCGAGCCCGGCCAGTTCGTGGTCGAGAAGGCATTCGCCGAGCGCTAAAGCGCCGCGCACTTGCACCCGCTCCTTATCCGACGTGATTGCGACTATCTCGTCGGACAAGCCGCCCCGGTTTTTACCCAGGCATCGACAAGCGCACCGGCTTCCTTCTGCGTTCCGGGCGCGGCGGAGCGACCGAAGCCGGGGTGCCATGCCCAACCGACCAGCGTGTCGGTACCGATGTGATGGATGAGGTCTTCGGCTTTCCGGCCGCCGTTACGGGCGGGATCCTTGATCTGCGCGCAGATCTCGGCGAGCGTCTTGCCCTCCCACGCCATTTCGCGCGGCGCGATATGCCATTCCGGGTGACCCGGCACGCGGCCGGGATCGAAGTTGGCGTTCTGGTGACAGATCGAACAACGCATCGTCTCCGTGCCATGACCGTCGGGGCCGCGCTCGACTGGCGGCTGGTGCAGCCGGCGCTCGTCAGTCTGCCGAGGACGATCGCCGGCCGGGTGGCAGTTAACACAGCGCGGATGGGTCAGCACCTTGCCGAGCTCGGTGAATATTGCTGCCGACCGCACCTCGGTATCCGCGATCGAGCTAAAACTCTCCGGCGAAGCCAGCGTGTTCGAAACGGTTTGCGAAGCCGCGTAACCGCTCAGCAGGCTCATGGCAAGCGCTGAAACCGAAACGAAGATCCGAGACCGCATGTCCGATTGCATTGGCATTTTGCCCTTCCGGGTCCAGCTGAATTCAAGAGTCGCTAAACCAGATAACGTTTGGGATCGGCGAGAATCACGTCACGCACGGCCTCGTGGTATTTGATGTAGCCGGTACAGCGGCAGAGGTGCCCATCGAGCGCCTCGGCGATCGTCTTCTCGAGCTCGGCACGCGCCACCTGCTTTTTCGCCAGCCGCTCCAGCAACACCTGGGCCTCGTTCAGGAAGCCGGCGGTGCAGTAGCCGCACTGGAACGCGAAGTGATCGATGAAGGCTTTCTGAAGAGCGGAAAGCTCCCCGTTCTTGGCGTGACCTTCGACGGTTCGGATCGCCTTGCCGTCGAAACTCGCGGCTGACACGATGCAGGTCGGGCTGGTGTAGCTGGTCCCGTCCGGATTATCGACGATCACCGCGCAGCTCAGGCACTGCGCGGCGCCGCAGCCGAACTTGGTGCCGGTCATCCCGAGGTACTCGCGCAAGAAATCATTCATCGTCAAATCGTCGCGCACTTCCCTTGGGCCGTGCGCGCGACCATTGATCGTCAGAGCCAGTGTTGTCACTTGAGCGCTTCCTTGAGCATGGCTTGGCTTACCGGCAGGGATTGAAAGCGGCGGCCTGTGGCATCGTGGATGGCGTTGAGCAGCGCCGGCACGACGGGGATCATCACGACTTCCGCGATGCCTTTTGGCGGCTCGTCCGGCGTCACCGGCGGCAACACCTCGATCTCGAGATCGTGCAGCGGCAGGTCGGATCCGCGCGCGACCAGGTATTGTCCGAGATTCCATTGCCCGTTGCCGGGTCCGCCTTCGTAAGGCGGCAGTGTCTCGAGCAGCGCGTACCCGACACCCATGGCAAAGCCACCCTGCGCTTGCCCAAGCACGACCTCCGGCACAAGCGCCTTGCCGCATTCGAACACGCTGTAAGCCTTGGCGATGCGTAGCGCACCGGTAGCGCGAACGATCTCGACGCGGACCAATGTGGCGCAATTTGCTGTGTAAATGTTGCCGAGACGGTTGTTGTCGGTGGGCGGAAATTTCACGCTGGTGCGATCGAGCCGCGCGAATTTACCGCCGCCCCTGCGCACGGCCAGCGCATCGATATCGGCGGTCCATGTCCGCCCGGCGACCGGGAAGGTCGCCCGCGACCACCCCCAGCGCGAGAAGGCATGCGCCATCGCCCCGGTCACGAAATTGCGCGCATGGGCCTTCGCCGCCAGCGCCGGCAACGCGAGCGGCGTCAGCCCCGGCATGACCAGCTGCCCGTCTTTCCAGCGCGCGGCCTCCCATTGCCTGGCCGTCGGATGGGTCGGTGCGATACCCCACAGCTCGAGCGCTGCCGGCCATAAACCGAAGCGGAATATGACGCGCGCGGCCTCGGCCGCTGCCTGCGTGCCGACATGCGCGCCGTTCGATGCGAACGTGGCACTACTGATCGCCGGCACCCAGCGCGGATTCTTCGCCACGGCGTCCTGGGTCGCCTGGTTCATGGTGTAGGAGTTGCCTGAGGTGACCAGCGCAAGCGCGCCATAGGTGTCGACTTGGTGCACGGTGACTTCGTCGGCCACGCCGCCCAGATGGGTCGCTACCCGGTTGGCAAGCGCCGTCCCGAGGCCGGTGCCCATCTCGACGTGATCGCCGTGGATGGCAATCCGGCCCTGCGGATCGATTTCCACGGTCCCCTGCGAACAGTCCGCGCCGCTGCCGTAAGGCTTGGTGACGCAGGCGACGCCGGTGCCGACGACGATCCCGTCCGGCTGCCCGCGTGTTTTCTCTTGCGTGCGTTGCTGCCAGATCGGGTGGTTCACGAGCTTGTCCAGAATTTCCGGCGTGCGGACCGATACACCGTATGTGCTTCCCGTCAGGGTTTTTCCGCCGGTCTTGAGCGCGTTGCGCCGACGGAACTCGATCGGGTCGAGCGACAAGGCCGCGGCCGCTTCATCGATAAGTGTTTCCAGCGCCGTCATCGTCTGCAGCGTTCCGTAGCCGCGCATCGACCCTGCGGTGACGCCGCGCGAATGCAGCGCGACCGTCGTGATATCGACCTTCGGAATATCGTAGATGCCGATCGCCGCGATGGCGCCGACGCTCGCGACGTTGGCTGAAAAATTGGCGAGGCCGCCGCCATCCAGCACGTGATCGGCGGCAAATCCACTGATCTTGCCGGTCGCGCGATCGACGCCGATCCGCGTGCGCATCTTGAAGGCGTGACGCTTGATGCCGCCTTGAAACTGTTGATAGCGGTCCTGCGCCAGCCGGACCGGACGGCCGGGCAGGAAGATCGCAGCCAGCGCGACATAGAACGGGAAGGGGGTATGGTCGCGTCCGCCGAATCCGCCGCCCATATAGGCAAACAGGGTTTTGATGTGCGCCGGCTTGAACGGACCCCGCGCGTTGGCGAGCATGTACGCAAGCGCTTCAGCGTTCTCGTAAGGCGACTGCACGCCGAGCACTAGCTCCAGGTTTTTGGCGCCCGTGTCGTACCAGGCGAGCCCGCTTTCCGGCTCGAGAAACATCGGGTCGACGGATTGCGTTTCGAACTCGCGGTCGAGCATCAGCAGCGCCGGATTGGTCGCGGCCAGTTCGGCGCGGATCTGCTCGCCATGGGTTGCGGCTTCGACGTAGGCGCGCCCGGTCGGAATTGGAAGCCGCGCCCATATCGGGCGCTCCGTGTTCTGGAAACGTCCCGGACTAACCCAGCCGTTCTTGACCGGCGAGTAAACATCGGGCGCCTCAGGGGTCGGGCCGGCCACACGGGTGTAACGAAATGCGCCGTAGTTAGGCCCCGCGACGGGGCCGGTTGCCTCGCCGAACTTCACGAAAGTCCCGTCGCGAAGCGCGAGCCGCGCCTGATCGAAGGCGTCGAACTGCTCGAACATCAACAGAGCCACCGGCTGACCCATATACAGCGGCGTCTTGCCGACCGGGCAGAGCAGGTCGCCGGTGTAGTATTCCGGGACCCGAGTTCCGATTTTCTCGAGATCGGCCGCCGTCACCACCACCGAGGGCTTCAACGCGCCGGTGAGACGCGCCAGGTCCATGCCAGTGTAGACGCGGGTTGCATCCGGGGCGCGGACCAGAATCGCGTGCGATGTCGTAGCCGGCCATCCCGGGAGATCGGCGGCACGAAAATCGGAGGCGTAAAGTTTTGCCCCGGTGACCTTGGCGACGCCGTCAATGCGGCCGGCGCCGTTCGCCGCCGGATTCCAGTTCTGTCGTCCGGGCAAGGTCTCGCGCGCCGCGAATCCGACTTCCTCGGCTGATCCCAAGCGCGACAAGCTGAGCGCAATGCCGCTCGCCGTGACCCACTTCACGAACTCGCGCCGCGAAGGCTGCATGTCGCTACCTCTTGGTCAATGCTGTCAAGGGCGTTTTGATAAGTCGGCGATGGAGGCGGGACCGGGACCCGGTGTGACCAACGTCGGCCATTGGTGCGAGCCGAACGGCACGGCCGGCGGCAGGAACGGCGTCATGCCACGCTTGCCGGTTTCCGCGATGATCGCGGCGCGCGCGTCGCCACCCATCAATTCGTAGTCCATCAGATGATAGTTGCCGAAGAACAGCGAACCGACCGAGCGATCCGCGATGATACGCGTTAGCGACTCCAGCATGTCCGCTGGCGTTGTTGTAAAGGAAATCGTCTCGATCAGCAGAAGACGATCGTTGATCGCCTCCGGACCGAAGAACTGTGCCAGCACGCTGAACAGCACGTTATTCTGGCGCGCCACGTAAATGGTATTGCTCGCCGCATAGGTTTTGTCCCAGTCCGCGCCAAGCATGGTCTTCCAACCCGCGAGCACCGTCATCCAGTGGCCAACTTGCGTCTGCGCGGCCCATGCCACGTTCTCTGCCAGAAAGGGCGTCTGTTTTTTGCTGAACGCTTCGAGCATAGCGAAGGTGATCATGCCCTTGGCAATGCAATCATCCATGAACGCGATGTTGTTCTGCAGGATGGTACGATTATTGGGACGCCAGTCCGCCTGCATCGGGGTGGCATCGAGTCCGTCGAGTGCCGACTGCATCCGGCTGCGGAAGGCAAGCATGGAACCGCGCCAGGACTTGTCAGCCGGATTGTTCAGATAAGGTCCGACGACTTCGGCCAGCGCCATTGTGCTGTGACCGACAGATTTTAGCAGTTGATAGACCATCGGCACTTGCGGTGCGTCCAGTGGCGGCATTCCGGGGCGATAGAGGACAAGCCGCCCGCCGGCGCCGGAAAAAAGCCCGAGGATCACCGGGTGGTTGCTGAGAAAATTCTTCTGAAAGATCTTGGCGGCGTCGCCATACAGTTCGAACATGCCGGTATTGAGCGCCAGCACGT
>Ga0070684_100002056_pt1 | contig 14819 bp, 19 predicted proteins | sample KBSC723LmetaG_FD_65653 | JGI IMG/M metagenome (GOLD analysis project Ga0070684, IMG submission 65653) | Corn rhizosphere microbial communities from Kellogg Biological Station, Michigan, USA - KBS C7.2-3L metaG | ecosystem: Host-associated > Plants > Roots > Rhizosphere ...
TGGAATGTGCGACTCGGGGACGAGCGTGTTCATGATACCACCCAGGTGACTTTCCCATGGGTCGGCGGCGCGGCGCAGCAAGGTGCCGCGGCCCGAAGCAGGAGGCCTGCCCGCTTCAGCGCGGTCAATGTGCGGACGATCGAGGTTGTATTGCAGGACACGATACGGGTCGCTTCTCGTCCGAGCGCGCTCGTATAATTGGCCTCAGCAACGAAGGAGTGACCAGCGACAGCGTGCTCCTCGCCGCCCTCCACGATGAACTTGACGCCAGCCCGACGATACGCCTCGGCGTTCCTCGCACCGAACTTCTTCGGCGTACAATCGACGACAAGGTCGACTTGGCTAAGCAGCTCATCCAACGTTCCAGCCACCCGCAGGCCAGCCTGCTCCATGGCCCGGACATGCTCTTGGGTCCCGCCAAACAAAATCAAAGCCTTTGCGCGTGACAATGCGCATGCGCCAGTCGGTAGCAACGTCCGATATGCCGACGAGGTTCATGTCGTGCTGCAAAGCAATCGCATCTGCAACGCGTTTGCCGATCACCCCGTATCCGTTGACGGCAACCCGAACTTTTCTTTGCGAAACCATGTAATCTCCGTTCCCCACCTAGGCGCGGCCCAGGAGTAGGTCCTTCAGCACAACAGCATCGTTGTGTGCTTCATCGTGGGCTGAGAACACGAGTGTGATCCGGCCATGTTGCGCAAGCGCGCGCAGCCGATCAAATTGCTCGCGATGCTCGCGGATCTCCGACCGGTAGCGGCGCCGAAACTCCGGCCAGCGCTCGGGATCATGCCCGAACCATTTGCGCAGCGCGGTGCTGGGCGCGACATCCTTCATCCATTCATCGATTGCGGCATTCGCCTTCTTCACTCCGCGTGGCCACAGGCGGTCGATCAGGATCCGGGTGCCGTCATCGGATGCAGCTGGCTCATAAGCCCGCTTGAGTTTGATGTGATCTGCCACGATATTCTTGCTCATAATTTCGTCCCTTAGGTGCAATGTGCGCCCGGCCGACCGATCCCATCCGGTTGCCTGTTATGTGGAAAACTTCAGCTTCGAGTGCACGGTCTGTTGCCGCTCGATCTCGGCCATACTCGGGAACGCCTTTTGTGCGGCAAGCGGCACCGGCTCCCACGTCCGGCCCTGGGCCACGAAATAGTCGAAGGGCAGCGAGCCGGGCCCCACTGCTTTGCCGACGATCAGCCGTCCGACCATGCCGGCCATCTCGTGCGGCGCGCAAAAGTAGTCGTACACGCCTTCGACGGTGAGCTTGACCTCAAAGGTCTGGCCCGGCAGCAGGAAGTCGGAAGCCCAGGGAGCCGCAGTTTCGGGAATGCGCAGGGAGTGGTTGTCATTCTTCGGGCTGTACGCGGTCGTCGTGTGGACGTTTGCGTCACAGATCCAGCGCACGATCTGACCCGGCTGCAAGAAGACCCCAACCGGGTCGAAGCCTACTACTGCGCCTGCCGCATCGCCTTTCATATGGACTTCGACGACTTGGCTGGACGATTGGGCAAAGGCTCGCCCCGGCACGAGGTTCCATGAAAGAACTCCGCCGGCTGCTGCCAGCAAACTGCGCCGCGTCAGGGCCATCACTTCGCAACCAACTGCTCGTCCGCCGCCGGTACATTCCAGAGCACAATGTGATAGTGAGGCTCGGGCACACCGGGGTGGCCAGCGTTGAACTGGATCGACACATGATCGACCTTGCCACCAGGAGCCGCCAGATCGGCGATATTTTTGTGACCGTCCATGTCCTTCAACGGGATCATGTAGATCGTGCTGACGAGCTGGCCCTTGTGATCATAAGCGAGAAACGGACCAGCCGGCAGCGTCTTGGGATCGACATAGAGCGTCCCCATCCCGGGTATGAAGTCCGGAAGCTTCACCAGCTCGCTCACCTTCTTGTAAGGTGCAGGCGGTGGGGCTTTCTCAACGGTTTGAGCCGCCGCTGAAACCGTGGACAGTGCGAGGACACCGCAGGCTGCAAGTGCTATAAGATTTCTACGCATTGGAGACTCCCGATCCGATCTATTTGACAACGCGATTTTCGATAGCTGCCCCTTCCCAAACGGCTTGATGCTGGACTATCAATCAAGTTGTTGCACTACTTCCCGGCATTGCGCTGAATCAATGTTCTTCGACATAGGTGGTCAGGCGAGGGTTGGCTCGTACTGCCTGAGGATTCTATGCCATTCCCGACCGATGGGTCGGGAGAACCATAGGCGGGACCATTGTCTTTGGAGTGCTTCTGCTCCAAAGCAGAACAGCCTATCTGTCAGTCCCGCTGCCTTCCTTCTTGGCTGCGAATCCTTAGCACGGGCTGAGTGCGCGTCCTCATCGCCGTAGCTTTGCGACTGCGACGCGGTCAGAGATTACGGATCTTTGGAATCACTTCGATCAAAGGATTTGCAGTCGAACTCGTGGAAGCGCGGCGGTGAAGGCAGTGTCCATTCGAGAGTCGTCGCGCCCGCTCTCCATCGTTTGTTGCCGGCCCTCACCTTGCGAACAAAGGCATAGGCGAGACCTGCGAAAAAAAGACGATCAAGCCGACGGCGGAAATATAGGCTACGATCGAAGAAATCTCGTTCATGCCGGCGAACGCATCCCGATAGTTGGTGATGCCTCGCGGCATTCCCGACAGCCCAGGAAGTGCATCGGGAAAAATGCGAGATTGACGCCGACGAAGGTCAGCCAGAAATGGAGCTTCCCCAGTGCTTCCGAATACATGTATCCGGCGATCTTGGGAAACCAACAGTACCAGCCTTCGAAGACCGAGAAAACGGCGCCGATCGACGAGACGTAGTGGAAATCAAACATCGAGATGATGAGCAGCGCAAGCGATGCCGGTCATGATGGGCGGCTTTGGCAATTGGCTCGTGCCGTTGTGCCGGGAGCCGCCAGAAGGAAATGTTGTTCATCCGTGGGAAGGCCATGTCCGGCGCGCCGATCATCGGTTAATGCGACATAAGTACCGGGACAGTCATGGAACGCAGCATGCTGCGTGTTACGCCACCCAGAATGAACTCGAACAGCCGCGTATGGCCGTACCCACACATCACGATGAGGTCCGCGCCGCTATCGGCTGCGTGCGATAGGAGTGCGTCAGCAACATCAATTTTCCCGCGGATGATGCGGTTGATGTTCACGTCAAGCCCGTGACGAGCCAGATGTTGACCAACGCCGACACCATGGAGCTCATCTTCCTTGTCGGGTTCATCGGACAATAACCACTTCAGTACTTTCCGCCAGCGCCAGGAGGGGCATTGCGTCCGCCATGGCGCGCACGGCGGGCCGGCTGCCATCCCAGCAGATCATGACCCGACCGAGCTTGAATGGCACTGTCTGAATGTAGGGCACGACGATGACCGGCCGACCGGAGTCAAATAATGCCCCTTCGACAATCACGCTCTCGACCGGGGCTCCCTCGGCCTCCGGTCGAGCGACAACGGAGAGATCAAAGCGTCGTGCGATTCGGCCGAACTGATCCCCGATGCTGGTAAGGTCCGCAGGGAGCATTAGTCGTTCGGGCGAAATGGCTGATCGAACTGCCGCTTCGCTAAATCGGTCGAGCGTAGCGTTGGCTTCGCCTCTCCAATCGGGCAACTCCTTTTCGGCCAAACTACCGCCCATGTAGCTCAATGGCGACATGAGCTCGATTGGATCAAACGCAAATGTGATGCCTGCCATATGCGCTTCCAGCGCAGCGGCCATTGAAATTGCATATTTCTCGGCGGGAGACTCTCGCGTACTCACCTTCAAACTGACCAGGATGTCTTTGATCACGACGTTCTCCTGCGATTGGTTTGCATGACAATACTCATCGGCAAGGCCTACCTCATTTGGATCGAGCGTCGGACGAAAGCTCAGCCAAAGACGTGGGTCGCTGCTTCCGCACGCAACCGCTTCAGCTCCTCAAATCGCTGAGTGACATCGCGGAGGATCGCAGCCATTCCCAATATGCGACCGGTTCGGTCAGGGAACGGCAAAATCGTAAATTCAATCGAGATGCGCGTTCCATCTCTTCGCAACGCCGGCACTGCAAGGACATCCCCCGCGCCGTAGCGCGTCTTTCCGGTTCGGATGGTTTCTGCAAAACCGTCCCAGTGGCGTTTTCGGAGAGTCTCTGGGATGATGATGTCGAGGGATTTTCCTATGGCCTCCGACTCGGAAAATCCAAAGACGCGTTCCGCAGCTCTGTTCCAAAAAGTGATCGTACCCTGTGCATCCGCGTAGATGATGGCGTCAGGCGCCTCACGCACCAGCGTTCGATAGAACCGATCAACTTCAGGGGTCATGAAGTCGCCTCCTGATAATCTGCCTCGATGGTGTGATCACGGCCACGGTCGGGATGCGCGATATTCAGAAGCCAAGTGAGCGCCACCGTGACCACCAAGTTGACGATCAGAGACGCGAGCGCCGCATAACACGGAACCGTGAGCTCCCCGATTTGCAGCGGAAAGACGGACGTCGAGAAGCCGAGCGATGCCACCATTGCAGTTCCAACTACGATCCCGGCCGCCCAGCCGACGAGCAATGCATGTCGATGAAACCAGCCGGTATAGAGTCCGAGCACAACAGCCGGCAGGGTTTGAATGATCCAGACGCCGCCCAACAGCTGGAGCTGGATTGCGTATTTCTGCGGAAGCAACAGGATAAACGCGAGGGCGCCAAACTTCACAACCAGAGAGGCAATCTTCGCGACCTGCGATTCCTGAGCCTTCGTGCAGTCCGGCCGGAAATAGATCCGGTGAATGTTGCGCGTATAGAGATTCGCGGTAGCGATCGACATGATCGCAGCCGGCACGAGGGCGCCGATCGCAATGGCTGCAAAGGCGAAGCCAACGAACCAGGATGGAAACGAAGCGAGGAATAACGCAGGCACCGCGAAGTTAGGCCCATACTGCTTGAAGTTGGGTGCGAAGCCCGGCATATCGCCGACACCCGATGCAATGGCCATGTAGCCAAGCAATGCAATCAGGCCCAGGAGGAATGTGTACGCGGGCAATAGCGCGGAGTTGCGCATGATGGCGCGCCGGCTGCTCGCGCTGAGCACACCGGTCACGGAATGCGGGTACAGGAAGAGCGCGAGGGCCGATCCCAATGCGAGCGTGGCATAAGCACTGTACGAGCCAAGAGACCCTGCGGGAGGTTCTGGAAGGATAAGCTTGCTGAGGGGGACGCTGGCAAATATCTTGCCATAACCGCCGAGCTCGATCGGGATCACGATCACCGCCGTCAGGACTGTCGCATAGATGAGGATGTCCTTCACCACTGCGATCATCGCAGGGGCGCGAAGCCCGCTCGTGTAAGTGAAGGCGGCAAGAATCACGAACGCGATAATCAGCGGGAGGTCACCGACGAAACCGCTACCTGAAATGCCCATGCCGGCGAGAACGACTTGGATCCCGACCAGTTGCAGGGCGATGTAAGGCATCGTGGCAAAGATGCCTGTGATCGCGACGGCAAGCGCGAGTAGCCGGCTGCCGAAGCGCCCCTGCACAAAATCGGAGGCGGTTATGTAGCCATGCTTCTGCGAGACCGACCAGAGCCTCGGAAAAACGACAAAGACGAACGGATAGACAATGATGGTGTAGGGAAGTGCGAAAAACCCGATTGCGCCAGCGCCGAAGACCAGCGCAGGCACGGCGACGAAGGTGTACGCCGTGTAGAGATCCCCGCCCAACAGAAACCAGGTGATGAGAGTGCCAAGCCGCCTGCCGGCCAGCCCCCATTCGTCGATAAGGTCGAGATCGCCGCGCCGCCAGCGGCTCGCAACAAAACCGAGCACCGTTACCAGCGCAAACAGTGCGACGAACACCGTAATGGCAACCGAATCCATGGACGTCCCCCTACTGCCGATGACTTTCTTGCCGGATGGCACGCAGCCGGGGAGCAACTTTGAAATACACGAGCGCCGTCACAATCGCGCTAATGCCGACCCACAGAAACTGGTACCAGAAGAAGAATGGAACGCCCCACAGCTTCGGCTCGATCCGGTTGAAGAATGGAACCCACAAGACGCCGACGAACGGCGCGAGCAGCAGGATGAGCCACCACTGATTTTGCTTGCCGTCGCGTGGTTGTTTCAACATGAAATTAACTCCCGCCCGCATCACCGCGGGCTCTTTGCACGGCGGCAACCGTCATCCAGCGCGGTAACTCGGCTAGACTACCTTCGCCCAGACCGAAGTGCTTCGTTTCCAATCATTGCGCCTGCGCAATATACGGGCATCGAAGCTGGTCTAGTCTCACCTCGCGCATGGGACTGACGTTGGCCTGGAATTCGGCGGCTCGATCGCGGTGGGCGATCTCGGTGCGTTTGAAGGGATATCTTCGAGGTTTACGGCTGACCGAGACGGGTTAATTTCCAAACACCTGCGCGGCTGGCTCGGTTTCGAGTTCCGGTTGTTTTGCACTGGCAGGCGGGTCAAATATGGCCATGACTGGGATGACTGCTTGCCACGGCGCAGCGAATGAAGCGGCAACTTGATATGCCGTGCCAAACGGTAACGGTGCGCGCACGAGGGCCATTCGATCTGCAACTTTCGCTCGCAGGAGCCGATAGCTTCTTCCTATCCAGCGCTCGGCCAAGGCCCTCGAGACGGCCATCGATGTGGATGGTACCTCGGCAGTCATAACCGTCCGGCAACCGCGGGCGCACTCTTCCATCCACGCGTCGGCGACGCCCAATATCGGCCTGTTGTTGCTTCGGCGGATGACAAGGTGGCTGGTTTCCTCTGACCTTGATCTGAGCCCGTTCTATCGGCTCGTCAGTGGGCATCCGATCATGGGCCCGGTGGCTTCATCCTTGGAGGGGTTGAAGCCCCTGCGCCCTGCAACGCTGTTCGAGATGGCGGTCATCGCCATTACCGAACAGCAGCTGTCCCTGGCCGCAGCATTTCACATCCGTGGCCGGCTAGTGCGGCGGTTTGGCAAGCCGATCGGACCCCAGTGGCGTTTCCCGCTGCCGGACGAACTGGCAAGTGCCTCGTTACGCGCCCTCACGAGTTGCGGCCTATCTCGGCACAAGGCGGAGTATATCAAAGAGCTGGCCGCACGAGTCGAGGATGGTCCCTGGACCTTGATGCGCTCACCCGACAGAGCGACTCCCAAATTCGGGAGCAGTTGTTGGCGTTGCGGGGTTTCGGGGATTGGTCCGTTCAGTACATTCTTTCCCGGGGCTTCGGCCGGCCCGACGTTCTACCGTCAGAGGACGTAGGGTTGAGGCGGGTCATCGGCCACTACGTCGCGCGGGGTCGGACGCTGAGCCCCAGCCAGATGGATCGAACGCTCGCCGCGTTCAAGCCTTTTCGTGGATTAGCTGCCTACTATCTCGCTGTGCACTGGAGGCTACGCCGCCCGAAATAATTGGCGGCCCCCAACAGGCCGCTTAGTGCACAGACCGACCGGTTTCGCAGAGCGATCAGCGTAGTCGCCCCTCGCGGGAGTCACCTAAGTGACGTCGCGGGCCTGCTTAGCTCAAGGTCCAACAACGCTCTGCTTGAGGGTGCTGTCAATTGTCGCGTCTCTCTGCTCATGCGCAATAATCGCACGCAACGATGGAGTCCTGATTGAGCGTATAGCTGCAGGCCAGGGTTCGAAAGAGCTCGGCCTACCGTTTCGAGCTTGAAGGCATGGGCTCTGCATACGCGAGAACAGGTCGGAGGGATACAGCAATGCTCCCAGTCGCCCAAGCAAATAAGAAGGGATCTGAGGTTAGCGAGGCCAACTCCAAACAGGCTCGGACAGACCGAGCGCGCAAACGAGCCAAGGAGCGATTGGACGAGGCTCTCGAGGAGGGGCTTGAGCAGACCTTCCCGGGCTCAGATCCGGTCGCCGTGATTGAACCTCCGCCCGAACGTCCAAATCTGGGATTGCATGACTCCCACGGCGGGCTGTTGAGAGCGCTCCGCGGACAGCAGGTGCGACTGTCGCGCATCAGGAACCTTCTCATTGGCTTCTGCAAGACTTGCGTCAGATCTCTGCATATTGATTTGGAGCCACGATGGGCGGCAGCTTGCGGGGCGTGGTTTGGGGCACTGCTGGCGGTGCTGTTAGGCCTTACTGATTGGCGGATTGCAGTGATGGCGGCCGCAACCGCGTTCATGCTTGCTCGGGCCGGCGACGTGCCCGATGATTATTGAACAAGCGATTGTTTGGTGAGTCGATTATGCTTGCCTGACATCGGCTGGCCAACCTCCAGCGAGGTGAGCGCTGGTCGCGGGCTGGCTGAAGGAGATAATGTAATGATCGCTCGATCTCCTGGTGAGGTGCCGCAGACTACGTGCTGAAGCGCTTCCCGGTGCCCAGGAGCTTCGGCACATCTTCGGATCGCGCATTAAGCGCGGACGGAGTGGCCCGCCCCGAATGGGGCCGTTCGGACGAAACGCCTTGATATCTATCGCTACGCCCCCAACTCGGAAAAAAATCCTCGGATACATAGCTACCTGGTCGCAGTTGTCAGGAGTGTGAAATGACCGATACCCTATACCCGCCATCGTCCCGAGGGTTGGCCGAGAAACGCCGGGCTCTTACTCCCGAGACTGAGAAAGCCTTCCAGGCGTTCAGCCGCCAAGTATTCGCCGACGGCGCGCTGCCGGCGAAGACTAAGCAACTGATTGCGGTTGCCGTGGCGCACGTGACGCAGTGCCCGTATTGCATCAAGGGGCACACCAAGGCGGCGCTCCGCCACGGCGCTACGCGTCAGGAACTGATGGAGGCGATCTGGGTCGCGGCCGAGATGCGGGCGGGGGGTGCTTATGCACATACCGCCGCGTCGCTGACGGCAATGGATGAAGCGGAGAGTCAGTCCGGAAGTTAGGCACCGGTGGGAGATGCGCGCAGGCTGAATAGGTGTTTAGGGAGTCATCGGGCCTTGCTATAATGCGTATTGTCTACGTTAGCCTGAAACGGGAACTTTCATGTGAAACGGGAACTCGCTCATGAAAGAGGGCGTACCTCCTGCTCCCAAGGTCCTACCTTCAGATGAGCCGATCGTATTCGTGATCGATGATGATCCGCTCACCTGTGGCGCGCTCACCAGCTTGTTCCGTTCCGTCGGACTAGGTGTGAAAGCGTTCGCATCTGCAATCGAGCTCCTTGAGAATCCGCTACCTGCCGTCTCCAGTTGCCTCGTGTTAGATGTGAGACTGCCCCGGGTTAGTGGTTTCGAGCTGCAAGCGGAGCTCAGGCGTTTGGGCATCGAGATTCCCATTATCTTCATTACCGGTCATGGTGATATTCCGATGTCGGTTAGGGCCATGAAGTCTGGCGCGGTCGACTTCCTGACCAAGCCGTTTCGGGACCAAGAGATCCTCGACGCAGTGACTGGGGCACTTGGGCGAGATCGAAAGCGTCGCAGCCAAGAGAAATCCAACTCGGACAGGCGAGCCCTATTTGAGTTGTTGACCCCCCGAGAGCGTCAGGTCATGTCGCTGGTGACGGCCGGCCTTATGAATAAGCAAGTGGCTGCCAGAATCGGCCTAAGCGAGATGACAGTTAGGATCCACCGTGGCCACGTCATGCGAAAAATGGCCGCAAAATCATTGGCCGATTTGGTCCTCATTGCCGAAAACCTTGGCGTTCGTGGTGAAAGATAGGGGGAGTACTGAGTAACACACACGTAGTATTGGCTAGTCAGCCGTCACGTGGCACTTTCGCTCGTGGCTAGGTCGCAGTTGACCTATCTATCAACAATGGAGCGAACGGTTGACAGAAAACCCGCTCATATCCATCGTAGACGACGACGATTTGTCTCGAACTGCGGTTGAAAACCTCGTAAGGTCGCGCGGATTTGCAACCTGCACATTCGCGTCGGCAGAATTGTATTTGCAATCACCGTTCTTGAACAAGACCCGTTGTTTAATTGCGGATGTGCAAATGCCCAACATGAACGGCCTCCAGTTGCAGGCGCATCTGTCTTTACAGGGCTTAGACATACCGATCATTTTCTTAACCGCCTACCCAGACGAGGCCGTCAAGGCACAGGCATTGAGGGCAGGTGCTGTCTGTTTCTTGCGAAAAGGGTTTGATATCGGGGGAGAACGACTTTTCGATTGTCTGCGGGAGGCGTTAAACAGTGGCGGGCCTGCGTCAATCTCGTAATCCCTCACAGATTATCGCGAGATTTTTCAGATCGTCGGCAATGCTCCCGAGGCCCGCCTATCGGCAAGTTTGGCTCTGCTCACCGGGAAAATGCTGGTAGCGCAAAACAGCGCCGCGTGTGCTTCCCGGTTGCCCACGATTGTCGTACCCTGCTGGCGACGGCAGCCCTATCGAATGAACTGCCGGATCTAAGCGGTTAGGTTGGTGGCGGTTCGGCATCAGAGTTCCGTCTGTCAAATGATGGGGCAAGAGAGTAGATTCGACGGCCTGATCGGCCCAATGGTCGTTTTCAAGTTGGCGCTGGTTTGGGTGGGTGACGTTTTGGTGCGCCCCTAACGCTCCGCCCCGGCGACCGCATACGGCCATGTCAGTTCGAAGTAGACCTGGTGCGCCGAGGTGAAATCGTGTCCGACCCTGCCCAAACGAGAAGTGATGTCGCCTGTTCAATTCCAGGCGCGGCTCCCTTGGAATCAATCATCTGTACGGAGGAGTTGCTTAAGCGGCCACGGCGTCCGGCTGATCACGAGAAGGAAAACTCCGCACTCGCAGCACTGGTCAGCGCGCTCGCCGACTCCCCGGGCACTGTTCTGCAAGTGCTGGCTGACAAAGTCCTCGAGATCTTGCAGGCCGATTCCGCCGGCCTAAGTCTTTTGACGAAAGACGAAAGGAGATTCTACTGGGCGGCTATTTCCGGCGAGTGGCGGCCACACGCCGGCGGTGGCACCCCGCGCGATTTCGGCCCGTGCGGCGATGTGCTCGACCGCAATATTCCGATGCTATTCACACATTGGGAGCGGCGTTATCCATATTTGAGCTCGGCGACGCCGCTTGCTGACGAAGGATTGCTTGTTCCTTTCCACGTCAAAGGTAGAGCGGTCGGTACGATATGGGCGATCGCTCACGGGAGTCGCCGCAAATTCGATGCCGAGGACCTAAGACTGCTCGAAAGCATGGGTCGTTTCGCATCTGCGGCTTATCAAAATGTGGAATCCATTGAGGAGCTCAAAATTGAAATCGCGGCGCGCGAGAAGGCGGAGGCGGCGGTGCGCGAAATGGCAAGTGGATTGCAGGCCAAGATTCGACGTTTGGTCGACTCCAATATTATAGGTATCTTTATTTGGGCTAGCGACGGTGGGATCATTGATGCGAACGATGCCTTTCTCCGTATCGTCGGATACTCGCGCCACGATCTCGCGTCCGTCGGCCTCAACTGGAAAAAATTGACGGCTGCCGAATGGCGCGCTGCCGACGATCGGCGTGTGCAAGAGCTGGAGGTCACGGGAACTGCCCAGCCGTATGAGAAAGAGTATCTGCACAAAAACGGCAACCGCGTGCCGGTGCTGGTCGGCGCCGCAAAGTTCGAGGACGCGGGGGATCAAGGCGTCGGGTTCGTGGTTGACCTGACTGATCGCAAAAGGGCAGAACAGGCAGCTCGTGAGATTGAGCGGCGATACCAAGAGGTACGTCAGGAGTTGGCGCATGCGAACCGTCTCGCGACGATGGGACAACTGTCAGCCTCGATTGCGCACGAAATCAACCAACCGATCGGTGCGTCAATCACTTACGCCAATGCTGGTTTGGCTTGGCTGCGCGGTCAACCACCGGATCTTATGGAGGTCCGGAAGGCACTCGACCTAGTCGTGGTGAGCGGCGTTCGAGCTGGGAGCGTGATTGATCGCATCCGTGCGCTTGTCAAGAACGCACCGCCGCGAATGGAAAACTTGCAGATCAACGAAACAATCCTAGAGGTCATAGCATTGGCTCACGGCGAAATTGCTAAAAAAGAGGCTTGGGTGCAGACCCGACTTGCGGAGGGGCTGCCGGCTATCAAAGGAGATCGTGTCCAACTTCAGCAGGTGGTTCTTAATCTGGTTGTCAATGCCATCGAGGCAATGAGCGGAATGCACGAGGGCCGCCGAGAATTACTGATCGGCACGGCAAAAAGTAGTTCGGACAACGTGCTCGTCACGGTACGGGATACGGGGCCTGGCTTGGCTCCCGAGAGCCTCGAGCGACTTTTCGAAGCTTTTTACACAACCAAACCTGACGGTTTGGGGATGGGATTGTCGATCTGCCGCTCCATTGTTGAGGGCCATCAAGGACGATTGTGGGCAACCGCGAATAAACCGCACGGAGCCGTCTTTCAATTCACGTTGCCGGCGTCACAAGGCGAGAATGGCCAATCCACCAAACGCAACGCCCCGAGCCAATGAAGTTAAGTGCAACGCCCGGATCATAATGGTGATTGGGATCTGCCTAACCGGTAGGCTTTTTGTCCGACGAGAGGGTTGAGCTGCGCAAATTACACTCCGGTTGCGCAGCCGGGTCTTTTTTGGGCGCCGGAATATCGGCTGCCTTCTCGAAAGCCTTCGAAGGGTTCTTGCTTAGCGCGATCGGTTCGCCAAACTCTGTCACTTGCAGGTGTCAGCTGTCTGTCCTGCCCCCGCTCCCGCCGCCGCCCCCTCCCGGAATCAAAGCGATGTGCTGTGGTGAGGGGACGATGGTCGGTCCTGCCAAGTAGGCTCTTGTAAACGAAGCGAAGGCGAACTGCCGTTTTAGTTTAGTACAACCAATAAAAGGGCTATAGGGCTCCGCTACCCCAAAGCGCTATGAACCAACTGACCCATCTGTAACCCGAGCGCTTGCTCAGGTCGCATCCAACGGGGATGTCTTTTCATGATCAAGGTCAGCTTGGGAATGTATCGGGACCAAACTCCGGCAGAGGTTCTCACTACCGGAAAGCTTGCCGTAGCCACAAGGCAGATACGGTCCGAAAGGAAATACGGAATGCGCGCCCAATCGGCGGCCGGCGTAGTTGCCACTAAGACTCGGCCAATCGAGGAGCATCCTCTTGTTGTCAAGCTTATGGCCCACGGACATCTCGATGCGGAGGACCTGAAAGCACTCAGTCGTGTACTCAATCTTAAGGTCACTGTGAAGAAGGGCCAGGACATCATGGTCCAAGGTTATGAGTACAAGACCATGGATATCGTCGAAAGCGGATTCGGTCTCCGTTTCACCTTGTTGCACCAGGGAGGACGGCAGATTCTCAATGCGGTGCTGCCAGGCGATCTCGTGGGCTTCCCAAGCTCTTTCTTCCGGCGTTCGATCTTTTCGGTTATGGCGGCAACCCCGATGAGTCTGCATCGGGTTTCGATTGAAGCGTTTACCGAGCTCTGTCGTCAAAGAACCAATATCGCGATCGCCCTCATCTGGTTTGCAGCCCGTGAAGCATCAATCTACGCGCATCATCTCGTGAATGCCGGTCGTCGGTCGCCGCTTGAGCGGGTTGCGCATTTTCTTCTGGAGACACACTTCCGATTGAAGGCCGTCGGATGGGCTTCGGACGGCTCATTCGAGCTGCCGTTCTCCCAGGAAAGCATCGGCGATACTCTCGGACTGAGCGCGCCTCACGTGAACCGCATGCTCAGCGAGTTGAGACATCAAGGATTGATCGGCACACAAAATCATACCATCAGCATTCTGGATAGAGCCGCGTTACAAATCCTGGCGGAGTTTGAGCCATCATATCTTGAGCGCACCTCGTTTTATCGAGCAAGTAGGGCCTGACGGGGCGGGTAATCATCAGCTCTGTGGCATTGCACGCTGACACGGGTGTAGGCTGCTCTTGCAAGACTCTGAATTCGCAGCGCACATGATGCACTGTGGAAGAATGGGCACCGACTTTGCTCAGGCGCAATAATCCGGCGCACACATCTTGCATTCAGTGGGGGTGTATTAATCGCTGCCACCACCGCTCAGCAGTTGCGGTGAAGTCTTAGCACTTTACTGTTCGGTTTGTGACGACAGATTTCGGTTACACCGTCGTCTTTCTTGCTATCGCGTCGCTGGGTGGATTGGCTGCGCTAACATGGCTACTGATGTCCGAGACCAAGCCATCGATTGAAGGGAACGCTATTTCATGAGGAGTTCCTCGTACTCGGCTGCTGCGCCCGGCTGGCCCGGCATCGCACCCACGTGGACGTCGAGCGCGAAGGATATGGTGATGACAGCGCTTGGTCCCAGCCGCGTTTGGGCAACGGTTGGTTACGGCATCGTCAATGAGGTGTATTGGCCATCGGCCGGTCGACCCCAGATCCGCGATCTCGGCTTCATTATCGCCGGTCCATCGGGCTGGCACGAGGTCAAGCGGGTCGCCCGATATCAGCTATCGCTGCCGAAGCCTTACGTCCCGCTGCCAAGAATCGTTCATGAGGATGATGACTATCGTCTCGAACTCGAATTGTCGCCAGACCCGGTGCGAGATGTCCTCCTCATCGCGTTCCGGCTTACTGGCAGCGAGGTCAAGCTGTACGCTTTGCTTGCTCCACATCTGGGCGGGAGCGGCCTGAACAACAATGCGCGCGCCATGGATGGCTTGTTGGCCTGGAAGGGTGCCAATGCGACCTACCTCGCGGCCGATTACGGCTTCTCGCGCGCCAGCGCGGGGTACGTCGGATATTCTGATGGGTGGCACGATTTCTCGCGTCGGTAGTGGACGGTCGTTCACCTGTTGAAGCGGGCCGTGCGCTTGCCGAGCTTTCAGATGCGCGGTGAAGCAGCTGTCAACTGGCAAATTAGCGATAGAAGAGCTGCTGATGCGCTCGACGACATCATTGCGCCATTCCTCAGTGCATCAGTTGGACGCCCGCATTGATTGATGCGACCGTCTCGTGTGCGCTACCCATCGCGGCCAATCAGTTCTCTGACGC
>Ga0070684_100002062_pt1 | contig 14806 bp, 15 predicted proteins | sample KBSC723LmetaG_FD_65653 | JGI IMG/M metagenome (GOLD analysis project Ga0070684, IMG submission 65653) | Corn rhizosphere microbial communities from Kellogg Biological Station, Michigan, USA - KBS C7.2-3L metaG | ecosystem: Host-associated > Plants > Roots > Rhizosphere ...
TCTGGCTTCACGTCTGCGGGTCCATCGAGCCCCGCGACGACGACACGCTTCGCTTTTCCGCGCGCGGCTTCCGCGATCTCAGGCTGCGCGGCAGGCGCAATGCCAACCGCTACGCCTTCGTACGCGGCGGCTTCTTCGCGCAGCACTCCCGCGAGATCGCCGAGGCCCTCGAGATGCTCTTCGGCAATTGAAGTGACGAGCGCGATGTCGGGCTCGACGATGTCCCGAAGAATTGCCACCTCACCCGGCAGGCTCGTTCCCAATTCGATTACCGCCACTTGCGCCTCGGGCGGCATGGCCAGCAAGGTCAGCGGCACTCCGACGCGGTTGTTCAGGTTGCCGGTCGTCGCGTGAACGTTGTAGGCGCGCTCGAGCGACGCGCGCAAGAGATCCTTGGTGCTCGTTTTCCCGTTGCTGCCTGCGACTCCCACAATCGTCTTGCCCCACGCCTTCCGCCAATACTTGCCCAACGCGCCGAGCGCGACGAGCGTATCCCTCACCTCGAATACGGGGACACCGAGGCTCCGAAGCTGGGGCGCCTTTGACACTATCACTGCCGCCGCGCCGTCGCGCACGGCGTCCGGCAGGTAGTCATGCCCGTCGAATCTCTCGCCACGCAGCGCGAGGAACACGTCGCCCTTGGCGATCTTCCGGGTGTCGGTGGTGATCCCGGCAACCGACTGTGAGCCGCGGGGCAGCTTGCCGGTTGCCTCGTGCCCCAGCGCAGCGGCGATGCGATCGAGGGTCCAGAATCCGCTGTTCACCGGTTGGCCCTCGCGCCGGTCATCTCGCGCACGATCTCTTTCTCGTCGAACGGATACGACGTCGTGCCGCGAATCTGGTAAGTCTCGTGGCCTTTACCGGCGAGAAGCACGATGTCGCCGTCGCGCGCCAAGTCGATGGCACGCTGGATTGCGGCGTGCCGGTCAGTGATGCGCTCGTGGCCACTATGTCCCATTCCAGCTTCGATGTCGTCAATGATCGCGTCCGGATCTTCGGTTCGGGGATTGTCGCTTGTAACAATAGCGCAATCGGATGCGCGTTCGGCGATTCTGCCCATCAGCGGGCGCTTCCCCTTGTCGCGGTCACCGCCGCAGCCGAACACCACGATGAGCTTTCCGGTGGTGAACGCGCGGGCCGTCGTGAGGCTTCGCTCCAGTGCATCCGGCGTGTGGGCGTAGTCGCGAAGTACCGTCGGGTGCGTCGACAATATCTCCAGCCGCCCTGGAACCTGCGGCACTGTCCCCAGTCGCTCGGCAATGACGCGCGGGGAGAGGCCGCGCGCAAAAGCGGCCGCAGACGCTGCGAGGGCGTTTTCAACGTTCACATCCCCGATCAGCGGCAAATGCACATCGACTTCGTCGGTGGGTGTTTGCAGGCGCCAGCGACTGCCTTGTGATGTGAACCGCACATCCGTGGCGCGCACGTCGGCCGTCGAGCGGACACCGAAGGTAAGCCGCCGTGAGCCGGTCTTGAGGGTCTTCCACTCATCGGCGTCGCCGTTGACGACCGCGGTGCCTTCTGGCTTGAGGTAGTCGAGCAGCCGGGCCTTCGCCTCCAGGTAGCGCTCCATGGTGCCGTGATAGTCGAGATGATCACGGGTCAGGTTGGTGAAGACAACGACGTCGAACTCCAGGCCTTCCACACGCCGCTGATCCAGGCTGTGCGAAGATACTTCCATCGCGATGGTTCGCACCGATGCATCGTTAAGCGTGCGGAGGACCCGCTGCAGCTCGACAGGTCCGGGCGTCGTGAGTCCCATTCCACCTGGGAGCGTCATCCCGATGCTGCCCACAAGGACGCCCAGGGTGCCCACCGACGCGCTCGAGCCGTGACCATCGTCGAAGAGATGGCGCATGATGGAAGTCGTGGTCGTCTTGCCGTTCGTGCCGGTAACGCCGAGCAAGGTCAAGCCGTGAGCCGGATTTCCGTAGGCGGTGGATGCGGCGATCGCGGCAGCGAGCCTTCCCTCCCGGACGACCATCGAAGGCAGCCGGGTCCGCGTAACATCCTCCACGATCGCGGCGGTCGCGCCGCGCTTGGCTGCAGCATCGAGAAAATCGTGGCCATCGCTATTCCAGCCCTTCACCGCGATGAACAGCTCGCCGGGCTCGACCATGCGGCTGTCATCGGCGATGCCTGAGACAGCGCCGGGCAGGTCACCGTTGACCCCCACTAACACCCCGCGCTGTCTGAGCGCGGTCGCAATGTCCTGCAACACAACTTTCATTCGAGCGGAATGCTTAGCTGAACGAGACTCCCAGGGGCAGCAATCGTTCCGGCCGCGGGCAGCGTGCCGGTCGATGCGCTCGACTGAAGTCGAACGCGAAATCCCGCCGCGTGAAGCGCCCGCACGGCCTGCCGAACACTCAGCCCTCGAACATCGGGAACCGGTCGCGGCGCGATGGCGACCGGCGCTGATTTCGGTTTCGCGGGAAGATCCACTACGAACGGCGCCGAGCCTTCCTCCGCATCGCGCGCTCTGACGTTCCGATTCGGGTCGTACGAATCGCGGTTGGGCTTCTCGACGCGCTCGGCGAGCTCGGAGGAGACCGGCTCATCGTGCGCGCCTCCGGTCGAGGACGCCGCGTTCTTCGTCGGCACGATCTTCTCCGACGCCGCGAGATCGTCGCGGTTGAGTGCAGCATCGCGCGCGGCCAGCGCGGCGCGCAACACGATCTTCGTCACCGGAGCGGCGATGTCGCCGCCACCATAGTGCCCCCCCCTCGGGTTGTCGATCTTCACCAGAACCACGTACTGCGGATCGGTGCCGGGGAAAAGCCCGACGAAGGAAGCCGTATAGCTGCCGCGGACGTAGCCTTCGTTCACTGAAGTCCGGCGCGCCGTACCGCTCTTTCCGGCTACATCGAAGGTGGCGAGATCCGCCTTCGTCGATGTGCCCTCCTGCACCACCGCCAGCATCATCTGCTGCACCGTTCGCGCAACCTCGCCCGACATCACCCGCCGGATTGGCTTTGGCTCTGCGCGGTAGATTACCTTGCCGTCGGCCGAGCGGATCTCCTTTACCAGGTGCGGTTCCATCACTTCGCCGCCGTTGGCGATCGCCGAGTAAGCCGTCACGAGCTGGAGTGGGGTCACCGCGATCTCGTAGCCCATCAGAATCGACGCGCTCGTCTGCTTCGACCATTCATCGGGTTCCTTCAGAGTGCCTGGCGATTCCGCCGGCAGTGGCACACCGAGCTGCATCCCGAAGCCCAGATCCCGGAACGTCTCGTACTTCTGGCGCGGAGTTAGCCGCTGCCCGAATTCGACGATTCCAATGTTGCTCGAGTAGCGAATGACATCGGCCAGCGACAGTGAGGCTGACTTGTGAACGTCGTTGATCACCCGACCATCCAGCTCGAGACGCCCATTGTGCGTATCGACGACGTCGGTCGGTCGCGCGCGGCCCTTCTCGAGCAGCGATGCGGCGACGAACGGCTTGAGGGTCGACCCTGGCTCGAACGGCTCGGTCACTGCCGTGTTGGAGAAGCTGGTGCGCCCGACCCGGTTGCTGGCGAGCGCGAGAATTTCTCCGGTGTGCGGATTCATCGCCACGATGTCGCCGCCGTCTGCCTGCAGACTGTCGACCGCCAGCGCGAGCTGGCGCTCGCAGATGTCCTGGAGCGCGTTGTTGATGGTGAGCATCACCGTCGAGCCCGGCCTCGGTTGGTCGGTCCAGCCGTCCGGCGAATCGAGCGCTCGTCCGTCGCGATCGCGCGCCAGCCTTGTTTTTCCCGAGTCGCCGCGGAGGATGGTGTCCAACGCCAGCTCGAGTCCGCCGATTGGCCGTCCCTGCCCGTCGAGCGTCCCGACGATGTGCTTGATACCAGCCGAGCTCGCGTACACGCGCTCGAGAACGGGCGTCAGATGGATGCCGTTGATGTTGGCGATCGACGCGACATCGGACGCGCTGTAAAGCCCGGGTAAATCGATCCAGCGACGGCGGCGCGCTATCGCTGTGCGCAGCGCGTCGGCATCGACGCTTGCGCGGCGGAGCGCGCGAATCACGAAACCGGTGTCGCGCACTTCCGGTAGCGCGACCGCGACCTTCGTCATGGCGCGGCTCTCGACCAGCGTATTGCCGCTCGCGTCCAGGATATCTCCGCGCGGCGCCGACAGCGCCGATGCAACGAAGTGCTGCCTCGTCGCCCGAGCCGCCCACTGCTTGCCGTCGATCACCTGTACCTTCGCGGCCCGCGCCACCAGGGCCAGCGCGAACAGCACAAAGAAGCCGTGCACGATGGCGACGCGGCTAGGGGCTTTCATTGCCCTCTGCTCTGGGAAGAATCACGACCTGCCGATCGGTTGGGATGTGCATGCCAAGGCGCTGCTCGACGGTTGCGCCGAGTGTCTGGCGGGTCGAGGCGGCGCGGATCTCGCTCTCGAGCCGCGCGCGGTCGCTCTCCAGTGAGCTGCGCTTCGCATCGAGGTCTGCGAGCCGCTCCGACTGCGATATGCCGATGGTGCGTCGCCACACGATTGCGAGCGCGACCACCACGAACACGCCAAGCACCAGCGCGACCAGCGTTCGGCCGCGAAATTTTACGCCGCTTTTCGCCATGCTCTCAATCTGGCGCTACGGGCGCGCGGATTGGCGGCGGTCTCTTCGACCGACGCAGTCAGCGCTCGCTTCGTCAGAACGTCTCCGAGTGCGCGGCCACGACAAGTGCAGTGGAGCTGCTTCGGCGGACAGACGCACGACAGGCTCCACTCGCGCATGGTGTGCTTCACCAGCCGGTCCTCTCCGGAATGATACGAGATGATTGCCATTAAGCCCCGAGGCTCGAGCCGATCGCGCAGCCGGGGTAGCGCTCGCTCCAGCGAACCAAGCTCGTCGTTGACGGCGATTCGCACCGCCTGAAAGAGTCTCGCGAAATCGCCCGGTCCGGATCGCGCGCCCAGCGCGCCGCGAATGGCGCCCACCAGGTCGTCACTCACGCGCATCGGCTTGCGTGCCCGGCGTCGGGTGATCTCGCGGGCGATCCGGCGGGCGCGCGGCTCGTCTCCATAGTCATGGAAGATGCGGGTGAGTTCGGCTTCATCGAGGCTGTTCAGCAAATCGGCGGCGGTGCCGGTAGAGCGACGGTCCATCCTCATGTCGAGTAACGCGCCAGGTCGAAAAGAGAAACCTCTCTCATCGGCGTCGATCTGGTGCGACGAGACGCCGAGGTCGGCAAGGATTCCGTCGAACGACCGGCCCGCGAGCTCCGCGATCGAGTCCAGCTCCGCGAAATTGCCCCGGAACGCGAGAAAGCGGCCGGACGCCGTGTAGGGCGCCAGCCGCTTTCTCGCTTCCATAATCGCCGCCTCATCGCGGTCAACTGCAACTACCGAGGACCCGCTCGAAAGGAGGGCCTCTGAATGGCCTCCGCCGCCCAACGTGCAATCAAGAACGAACGACACACCTTGGAATAGCTCGACTACCTCCTCGACCATGACCGGCGCGTGGTAGGAGCTATCCCACCGGCCGGCCACGGCTTCAGAGTCGATCACTTACAGAAGCGCTTCACCTCGCTATCGACGGCGGGCGTGAACTGCGGAATCGCCGTCAGGAGCTGTGCAGCTTCGGTCGGAAATTTCTGTCCACCCGCGGGCAGATTCATCGACGCGAGATTGAACATGTCGCGAGCGGTCCGAGCCAGGTCGCAGCTCTTCTTCTCGTTGGCGTCGGTCGCAGCACTCTGGCCCACCGAGAACGCGCTGGCGCCGAGCAAGAACTTGGCGTCAACGGAGCTCTGGAGCTGATCGGACAGCTGGAGGAACTTGATCGCGCGCTGGAAATCGGCGCGGTCCTTGGACGCCTGGCCAGCCTTGAAGGCGTTGCTGCCCTGCTGCAGCGCCAGCTGCGACAGAACATTTGGGTCACCGCCATTCATCTTTGCTGTGTTGATCGTCCCAATGACGTCGTCGTACTGATTGAGCGCGCCCTGAATCGTGGCCAGCAGGTAATAGCCCTGGGCGTTCTTCGTGTCGGCCGCCACCGCGCGCTTGGCCGCATCGAGGGCTTGCTGTAGCTGCCCGGACTTATATAGCGAGTTGGCGGTGATGAGCGAAAGTTTCGGGTCGTTCGGGAACTTCTTCACCGCTATGCTGGCGATTTCCGACGCCTTTTGTGGCTGGTTGATCGTGCTATACGCAGCGGCAAGACGCGTGTAGTAGTCGGCCGTCGCCGCCGAAGTGTCAACGCGGGCCAGCTCGAGGCCGACATTGATGGCTGCCTCGTACGTTGCGGTACGCGACGCCGGCACGGTATCCAAGCCAGCGGCGTTCAGGTAGACGAGCCAGGCCAGATTCAACAGCTGGGGATCGCCCGGATTGTTCTGGAGAAGGTCGCGCACCAGCGGAATCGCCTGAGGCGCGTGGCCCATCGCCGCGTACTCGTTCACTACATCCTGAAGCAGCCGGATGTTGGTCGGATCGGCGGCAGCGAGGCGGCTGAGCACCTCGAGACGCTTGGTGGTGTCGTTACGAGCACGGTAAGCTTCGGCGAGCATCTTGAGCGCCGGCGTGTTGCGCGGATCGCTCGCGCTCACCCGCTCGGCGACCGCAACCACAGAATCCTGATTCTTGAGAGCGTTGTAGGCTTCGGCGAGGCAGATACCGAGGATGTTCGCGTTCGGATTGCCGCTGAGGCCCTGGCGCGCGGCCGCCACCGCTTCCTGGTACTTCCCCTGGACGACGTTGTTGTGACACTGCTCTTCGGCTGGTAGCTGCTTGCGCGCGTCCTTGATCTCGCGCGCCACCTGGCTCGCTGCATCATCCAGCTTTCCGGCCTGGGCGCTCGCAAGGATCTGTCCCTTGGTCATGTCGCGCGTGATGATGAGCCGGGCGTCGATCTTGTATCCGGTCGGCGTCCTCGCGACGGTGCCCTCGAGATATTGGGGCGCGCGGACGAGCGTGGCGAGGGCTTTTGCATCGCCCGGAGCCAGCGCCTCGGTCGTCGAGTAACCGGATGAAATAAGGCTGTTGTTGATATCGTTTTTCGGAACGACAACCAGGTCACGCAGATTGGTCTGCTTGGTGAGCTGGTTGCGAATCGCTTCAGCAGCCTGGACTCCAAGGTCCTTGTCGGCGCTCTGAAGCGTGGGGATCATCACACGATCCCCCGTTTTGCTTTGCGCAGCCAGGGGAGCCGCGGCAAGCAAGGTGAGCAGCCCGAGAGATAGACCTGATTTACCAATACGTGCCTTCAATGGTATAACCTCCAAATCGGTAAACATTCTTACCCCACCTCCCAATCCGTGGGTCCCTGGTTTCGTAAAATGGGCGAGGAGGGACTCGAACCCCCGACATCCTGCGTGTAAGGCAGGCGCTCTAACCAACTGAGCTACTCGCCCGGTGCAGAAACCGAGCCCATGCCGTCACCGGAGAATGGCCAGCGGCACAAGCACGCAATACCCGATCACAAGCAGTATTGGAGCGAGAGTTTCACCGCCTCGCGCCAGGTCGGCGAAGCCGGCGAGCAACACTACTGTAGCGATCACCCAATACACCCAGGATCGCCGCGATCGGGACTCCCGGATCGCGCGCGGACCGCTGACAAGATCGGTTTTGGCCATAAGCGTGATAGTGTAGAGCGCCGATAAATCGGTGTCAACCCAACCGTAGCGCCCTTGGCCGCCTCGTCCGACGCCTATTTGGTCGCCCGCTGTCCCTTTTCGTAGTGCAGCTCGACCCACTCGCGGTAGCTGCCATCCATTACAGCGCGCCACCACGGCTCGTTTGCGACGTACCACTTCACGGTCTTCAGCAGCCCGGTGTCGAACGACTCGGACGGCCCATAGCCGGTCTCGAGCGTCGCCTTCATCGCATCGATCGCGTAGCGCCGGTCGTGGCCGGGGCGGTCCTTGACGAAGGTGATGAGCTCGGCGGTGTCGCGGCCCTTCGCCGCGGGACTCTTCGGAAAGCGCTCCTTCAGACTGGCGTCGGCGGCGAACAGCTTGTTCAAGTGCGCACAGATTCCGTTCACGACGTCGAGGTTCTTTCGCTCCGAGTTGCCGCCGAGGTTGTAAGTCTCGCCGAGTCTGCCCTTCTCCAGGACGCGCTCGATCCCACGGCAGTGGTCGCGAACGTAGAGCCAGTCCCTGATTTGCAGGCCATCCCCGTAGACAGGCAGCTCCTTGCCATCGAGGGCGTTCACGATCGTCAGCGGAATCAGCTTCTCGGGAAAATGGTACGGTCCGTAATTGTTGGAGCAGTTGGTGGTCGTAACTGGCAGGCCGTAGGTGTGGTGATATGCGCGCACGAGGTGGTCCGCCGCCGCCTTGCTCGCCGCGTAGGGTGAGTTCGGTGCGTAGGGAGTATCCTCGGTGAACGGCGGGGCGTTCGGGGCGAGGGTTCCGTAGACTTCATCCGTCGAAATGTGATGAAATCGACGTGCGCCCCCCGACCAGTCTTCTGTCCACACCGCCCGCGCCGCCTTCAGCAGCTCGTGGGTGCCCTTGATGTTGGTGTCGATGAACGGATCAGGCCCGTGAATCGACCGGTCGACGTGCGACTCGGCCGCGAAATGCACGATCGTGTCGATGCCTTCGCGTTTGATGATGTCGCGCATCATGTCGCCGTCACGGATGTCGCCCTTCATGAACTTGAAGCGCTCATGCTTCATCACCGGCTCGAGGCTCGCCATGTTGCCGGCGTAAGTCAGCGCGTCGAGCGCGACGAGTCCGTCATTGGGATGCTGCTCGACCCAATACTGGACGAAGTTGCTGCCGATGAAGCCGGCCGCACCCGTAACCATCATCCTACGCATCGTGATTGCCATCTCCGTTCATCTTTCCTCGGTGGTAAGCGTGAACCCGAACGATATGGATAGAGTGGTCATATGCCAGTCCTCCCACCGCTCTTCGAGCAGAAATCGCCGATGAGTGGCGCGATCTCCGCCAGCGTCGCAATTCTGTCAGCGCCCGCTGCCGCGAGCGCCGCCTGCGGCATTCCGTAAATGATCGAGCTCTCGCGATCCTGAACGATCGCCGCGCCTCCTGCTTCGCGAATGCGTCGCAGACCTTCCGCACCGTCACGGCCCATCCCCGTGAGCACGACGCCGACTGCGGCGGGCCCGAAGGTATCAGCCGCCGAAAAGAAGAGCGGGTCTGCCGCCGGACGGACTCCCCACATCGGAGCGCTGGTATCGAGGTGAATGGCTGCGTTCCCCGCCTCACCATTCACCGTCATGTGATAACCGCCTGGCGCAACGTACACGCGATTTTCGCGCAGCGTCTTTCCGTCGATCGCCTCGCCTACCCAGAGATCGCTCATGGCGCTGAGCCGGTCGGCGAGAAGACGCGTGAACTCGCGGGGCATGTGCTGCACGATCACCACCGCGGCGCCGAGGTTTTCGGGCAGGTTGGGGATGATCTCCGCCAGCGCGCGCGGTCCGCCCGTCGACGATGCGATTGCAACGATGCGGGTCGCCGAGTCGGGCGATTTCGTCGCGCGCGCGTCGGCCGGTTCGACCGAGCTGGGTGCGGACTGCCGAACTCCGCCCATATTCATGGCTTTCGCGGCCTCGAGTGCGGACAGCAGCTGCTGCCTCACCGACGACAGGTCGATGCTGACGGGTCCCGAGGGCTTGCGCACGAATTCGAGCGCGCCACGCTCCAGCGCGCGCAGCGTCATCTCGTTCCCCAGGTCCGATCCCGCGGCACTCAGCATCACCACCGGTCGCGGCATCTCTGCCATGATCTGCTCGAGGGCCTGCAGACCATTGAGCCGCGGCATCTCGATATCGAGCGTCACGATGTCCGGCTTGAGCGCGCGAATTTTCTGGAGTGCTTCGACCCCGTCATTCGCCGTGCCGATCACCTTGAACGCGCCAGTCGACTCGACGAGCTCCGCGATCAGCTTGCGCATGAAAGCGCTGTCGTCGACTACCAGCACGCTGGTGGTCTTCGCGGAGGCCTCGGTCATGGAGCCTTCCGGAAGATGCGCTCGCGCGCATTCACCGGCGAGAACAGCGATCGCGCTTCGCCGAGCAGCGTCTCCACCTTGCCGAGCATCAAGTAGCCGCCCGGTGCCAGCGCGCGGTGAAAGCTGGCGAAGAGCGCATCCTGCGCTTCGCGCTCGAAGTAGATGATCACGTTCCGGCACATCAACAAATGCACTCTCTCGAGCGGTGGCCGGTCACTCAACAGGTCCCCGCGCTCGAACTGCACGAGCTTCTTCGCGGCCGGAATCACCGAGTGCAGCCCGGCCATCTCCTCGAAGTATCGGGAGCGCAGCTCTGTCGGGGTTTCGGTGAGCGCTGACTCGCCGTAGATGGCGCGCTCCGCCGCGCCGAGGGAGTCGTCGTCGATGTCGGTCCCGACAATCGTGAGCTGTTCCAGCCTCTGACCGCGCTTCGTCTCCACGGCGTGCTTGTGCATCAGGATCGCGAGCGAGTAAGCCTCCTCGCCAGATGCGCAGCCCGCGCTCCACGCCCGGATCTCGTCACCCATCTCGAACAGTGAGGGAACCACCTTGCTCTCGAGCGATGCGTAGGCGTCCCAGTTTCGAAAAAACTTGGTGACATTGACGGTGAGCGACCGGAGCAACCGGTCGTATTCTTTTGGATCGGTGTCCAGAACGCCGGCGTATTCGTTGGCGCTGCCCGCGCCGCTCGCGCGCATGCGCACCGCTATCCGCCGCCGCAGGCACTTGTCCTTGTAGCTGGCGCAGCGAAAGCCACTGTCGCGGGTGATCTTCTCCATCAGGGCGCGGAAGCCCGCGTCGTCACCATGAATCACGTGCGACCAGCCTCTTACGAAAGAGTCGATGACTGGCTCGAGCCGGAGCGCTCGGCGTGCGAGATACCCTCCAGGGCGGCGGCGAGATTGCGACGCAGCTGCGGCAGCTCTGGCGCGATGGCGATTCCCTTCTCGGCAACATCACGCGCCGCTGCGAAGTCGTCGCGCTTGAGGTGAGCAGCCGCAAGATTGTTGAGCAACACCGCCGACTCCGGATGTGCCTCGACGGCAGCGGAGAGCAACAGCATCTCGCGATCAGGGTCGTCGGTGAGGGACGCGACCTGCGCGGCGTAGTGGAACCAGACTGCCGGTGGCGTGTTGGATGCCCAGAGGCTCCGCGCTTCACTGAGTCTGACTTTCGCCGCCTGGAAATCGCGCTGGCGAATCGCGATCACCGCCGCCTCGAGCTGGATCAGAGGCTCGGCGCCTCCCTCGACCGACAGAGCGCGATCGATCACCAGTCGCGCCTTCTCGAGCTGACCGAGCTGCTCGTAGGCTAGCGCGAGATTGTGGAGCAGTGTCGTCTTGTTCGCGGCATTTGGAGCCGCCGTCATGAACGCGTTCACGGCGCCCGACCACTCCTTCTCCCTCAGCGCGATCAAGCCGAGGTGGAACGACGCCACCGGATCGGCAGCCTCTTCGACCAGTGCGCGAAACTCACGCTGCGCCTCGTCGTGCATCCCGGCGCGATAGAGGGCGCTCGCCAGCTCGCGCCGCTCCAGAGGGCTCGCATTGCGCGGCAGCGTCGGCGTCGTGCGCTTCCTGCCCACCGGCAACAGGAACGAGGCGTTCAGCAGACCGTACAACGCCTTGCCGACCTCGAACTCTCCCAGCGCCGAATCCCGGATCAGGCCGTTGATGTCGCGGTGTCCGTCGATCAGCGGCAGCAGTGCCTCCTGCTCGGGCGACAGCGGGTCGCGGTTCAGCATCAGGCGTGAGCGGTCGATGCTGAAGACGACATCGAAGCTCGGGATCTTTTTCTCGATCAGCGACCACTCGTCGACGCGCCGCGCGCCCTCCAGCAGCAGAGACTGCGGGTCAACCGACACACGCTCGGCGCCATCTTCGGGCTCGACGTTGGGCTCGAAGTTGAAGGTGCCGCTGGTCCAGGTGAACAGCGTGTAAACCGCGTTCTCGGTGTCGAGCGGGCGATTCACGATCGACGCGTGGCAGATCCGCCCGCTGTCGAAGTAGATCTGGCCGAAGCTGTCGTGGAAGGACAGACCGAGGCAGCCGGTTTTCTTACCCATCGACAGCAGCTGCAGAACGTCGGGGAGACTCGCCTCCTTGAGGCTGCCCTTGATGGCCACTAGCGCATCTCCTCGATCAGCCTGTCGACGATGTTCGGCCACTCGGCGATGAGGCCGGCGTCGGCCGCGGCCGGAGTCTTCTTCCGCTCCTCGCCGGCGGCCGGAGTCTTCCTGGGCTCCGCTGCTGCTTCCGACTTGGGTCGCGGGTCGAGGGATTCGACGCGCTGCGCGATCTCCTGGCTGACGTCGGCCAGAAAGTCGGCGAATTCGCCACCGTCTTCTTCCTCGTTCTTCTGCGGCTCTTTCGCCACGCTCAGGATTCCCTGGCCGCCGGTGCGCTCAGTCGCGACAGAACCAGCGACGCTATACTGCGCAGAGTCTCGAACACCCCTCCACCGTTTACCGCCGTTGCCGCGTAGTGCGGAACTCCCCGAAAATTGAGCGTTTCGTCGAGCTCCTCCAGAGTGCTCAGCTCGCCGGCGGGGAGGTCGCGCTTGTTGTACTGCATCACCAGTGGGATGGTCCGCGGGTCGAGGCCTTCGTCAGCGAGATTGGCGTGGAGGTCCTGAAGGCTCTCGATGTTCTCCGCCATCTGCCGCGCCTGGCTGTCGGCGACGAACACGACTCCGTCCACGCCCTGCAACACCAGCTTCCGCGTTGCGGCGTAATACACCTGCCCCGGCACGGTGTACAGCTGGAACCGGGTCGCAAAACCTGAGATCGTCCCCAGATCGAGCGGCAGGAAGTCGAAGAAAAGCGTACGGTCGGTCTCGGTTGCCAGCGAGACCATTTTGCCCTTTCGCTCCTCGGGAAGCTGGGAGTATACGTGCTGCAGATTGGTCGTCTTGCCGGACCGGCCCGGGCCGTAGTAGACGATCTTGCAGGTGATCTCGCGAGTGCCGTAGTTGACGACGGACATTATTTCTTCCCGATCGGACCGAAGAGCGCATCGAGGCTGCGATTCAGCTCGCCCTCGAAGTCACCGGACGGTCGCACCTGAACCGCCTGGTTTTCCGGCAGCAGTTTCTCGAGCGCCTTCTGGAATTCAGAGAAGTAGATCTCGACGACTCCCAGCGAGCTCTCGCGGTCGAAAACACCCACGAACAGAAACTCCTGCGCGCCCGCGGCGGCGCGCGCCATGAAAACCTGACGCTCCGCCCCGGCGTGATGCATCTCGTAGAACGGTTTCCCGTCGAGCTGCCGACCCAGCTCGCGCGCCGACGCGTTGATCGCGGAAGTCAGAGCGCAAATCGACATCACGTCGGCAGCGTTCGAGAATCCGAACTGTCCAACCGCGCGTCCGGACGGATACAGAAGCACGCCCGAGATGAGTCGCGCGTCCTCCATCAGCCGTTTGAGGGGTGCGGCGACCCAGGCTTCTGCGACTGTCGGATTGGTCATCGATTGTCCTTCGCTGCGTTCATCATGTCGAGCCTCACGCGCCCGAGGTTGGCGTCGGGAGCGACGATCGTCACGAGCACCACGTCGCTCGCGCCCACGACACAGATGTGTCCCTTCTCCGCCTCCAGACGCATGAATGCGGGAGTGCCGAGTCGCGCCGCGTCGGATGCGCGGTTGACCTTCGAGTACAGATACGCTGCCAGCGCCGCGGTGGGCCGCCGCGTATCGGTTGCGCCGGGTGCGTATCCGACGATCTGACTCGCCTCGATGATCAGTCCGTCCGACGCACCGACGACCATCGCCGCGACGACACCCGGCACCCGGGACAGCGATGCAACTACCTGACTGACGGCTCTCATGCGCGGTTCCTCAGCCAGTTTATCGCCAGTGCGACCGAGCGGCTCAGCACCCGGCGAACCAGGCCGAGTGGAACGGTCGACGACGACGCCAGCAGAACGATGGTGTCGTCCGCCGCGGGAGCGAGCGCGATGGTCGCGGCGTCGGTTTCGACGACCACCGCCGACCAGCCACCGATCCCGAGCAACCGCATCGAGCGCGATACTTCCTTGCTGACGCCACTCAACGCGGCACCAATCTCCGTGGAGATGTCGCGCCCGCTGTCGTCGAGATAGCTCCCGGCCAAAGGAGTCCCCGCTGCGTCGAGCAGCAAAGCCGTTTGCTCCGCTTCGCCGATCGCCGTCGCGAACAGGATTCGCGCCGCCTCAGATACTCGCGCCATCGTGCTCCTGCGGGGCGATCTCGATCAACCCCGTGCTCAACATTCCGTAAATGATTTTCGCGACCTCGAACTCCGGCAGCACCAGCCGCTTGCCGATCTCGTGCAGGTTTCGCTCGCCATCGATGATCGACAGCACTTCCCACTCGCGCGGCAGCAGGTCGATGAACGACTCCGGTCCATCGTCGAGTGGAGCGAGCCGCGGTGTCACCCGCGCGTCGGGAATCCTGTCGGCCATTCGCGACCATTCATCGATCCTGCGCGCGCCTTCCATCAGCAGCGATTCGGTGCTGACGCGCACCGCGATGTCCTTTCTGATCGGTCGCGGCGGCTCCTCGGTGAACGAGAAGAAGCCCTCCGACCACGACATCAGATCGAACACCACCGTCTCGATCTGCTGGCGCATGAAGCGATCGATGTCCCGCGGCGTGACAATGCCGTGCGCGACGAGGATCTCCCCCACCCGCCGCTTGTCGCCGGCGCGCTGCATCGCCGTAGCCCGCGCGAGATCGGCGGCGGTCGCCTTGCCCGATCGCTCGAGAATCGTCCCGAGCAGGTGCGGATTGGATTTCATCGTCGCGGCGACGATGGTGCCGGCGTCGAAGTAGACGCTCCCCTCGTTGTTCCGCTCGGGGGAATGCACACGCAAAGTCCCGGTCTTCCGGCTCAGGTCCAGCAGCTGGAAGACGTCG
>Ga0070684_100002067_pt1 | contig 14797 bp, 11 predicted proteins | sample KBSC723LmetaG_FD_65653 | JGI IMG/M metagenome (GOLD analysis project Ga0070684, IMG submission 65653) | Corn rhizosphere microbial communities from Kellogg Biological Station, Michigan, USA - KBS C7.2-3L metaG | ecosystem: Host-associated > Plants > Roots > Rhizosphere ...
GAGCAGGACGACCGCGGACGTGATTCGGAACGTACTGATCAACATGGCAATGGCCCTTTCAGACGTCGGGCGGATGACACGCTATAGACGCCTGACCCGCCAATCCGGTTTACCGCGGCAGCGACGGTTCTGGATGTGCCGATAGTCGACACTAAAAGTACGCGCGTTCTATCGTGAAACGGGCATTCCGCTCCGCTGGCGTTCCCCGGCGCATGGTGCCCGAGCCGACCTCGATCAGCCGGTCGCCGCGATATTGGAAGGTGCGGCCCCGGCACTGCGATTCCCTTGACGGTCGGCTCGACCCGTTCACCGCGTCGCTGTGCGGTGAACGGGTCGGTCCGGTGTCGGGCAACTGGGCAGCCGCCCTTCAAGCGGCCGCAATCAGCAGTCGGTGGTCGTCAACCCGCTGGGGTGGGACGTTCCCGTGCCGGCTGGCGGGTTCACAACACGTCATGCGAGTCCGTGTGCCTGGAGGGTGTCCACGATCGACACCGCGAGGGTGCCGATCCGGTCGTCGGTGGTTTGGCTGTTGAGGCTGACGGCGAAGATGACGCCGCTGCTCGGCAGGTACAGGTGGAATGTGCGGAAGCCGAACGTGCCGCCCTCATAGGACCAGAACGTGCCAAGCGTCGGGCTGGTGGTCTGCTGGACGCCCAGGCCGAAGCCGACTCGATCGGCATCCGTTGTTCGGTCGATGGGCTTGCCGGTGGTCGTGGAGACGAGGCTGAACAGTTCGGCGCGTTGCTTGGCCGGCAGCAGTGTGTCGCCGTACAGGAGCCGTTCCCATACCGTCATGGCGTGAGTCGTGGCAAGGATGGCACCCGCACTGCGTGCCCACGAGAGCGTGTTCCGACTGACGTCGGTGCCGGGTGTCAGTCCCGGTACACCTGGGATCGCGAAGTAGCCTGCCGGTTGTCGGGAGGCTACGTAGCGGGGGTAACGGTGCGGGCCGTAGTAGGTGTCGTGCAGGCGTAGTGGTCGAATGAGCCGCTCGGACAGCAGGTGAGCGTAGCTGTCGCCGGTCGCCTTCTCGATGATCATCTCGGCGAGGACGTAGTTGGTGTTCGAGTAGCTGTAGCCGGCGGTTGGCGGCAACTGCCGGACATAGCTGATCAGCCTCTCCTTCGGGAAGTAGGCGTGCGGATCGGCGGCGTAGTCAGCCAGGAAGGCCGGCTGTGCGTCATAGGTGGCGATGCCGCTGGTCATGTTGAGCAGTTGTTTGATCGTGACGCTGGCCCACTGCGGGTACTGGGGAAGCCAGTGCCCGACGGTGTCATCGATCGACAGCCGGTGCTCGGCCTCCAGTCGCAGGATCAGCACCGAGGTGAACGCTTTCGTGTTGCTGCCGATCTGCACGATGCTGTCCGCCGCCACCGGTCGGTTGCCGCCGAACCGGGTGGTCCCGGCGGCGAGGTCAATGGTGGATGGGCGGCCGCGAAGGCTGACGCTCAGTACCGCCGCCGAGACGTGTTCGGGTTGGCCCCGGTCGCGCAGGTACCCGCGCAGGTCATCCAGGAGGTCACCGGCGAGGGTGGCGGTGGACAATCGGTTCGGTGCGGCGTCCGCTTGGACGCTCGTCGCCACGGCGCCGCCGATGCCGAGCAGGCCCGCGAGGACGGCCGCGAGCGGCGACGCCAGTCGGGTGTTGAGTGACATGAACAGGTCCCTTCTGTGCGGTGAACGACTGCAGCGACTGTCGCGGAACCGGGGCACTGCTGACATCGCCGATTCACGGGATTTCGGCCGGCCGGTCACCTCGCGTGCATCGGGCCTGCGCGCCCTCGCGTGCCGGACACAAATCGCGAGGTCGCGTGATGTCCGGCCACGCCGCGCCCGACATGGTCGACTGCATGACTCACTACCGGTTCACCCGTACTCGGCTCGGTGTCTGGCTCGGCGCGTTGGCGATGTGCCTGACCGCGATCACCTCGCCGAGGATCACTGCCCAGGCGGCCACCCAGCCAGTCCCGCCGGTCTCGCCGGCGATGTCCGTCGTGCCCGCGCTGTCCTGGGCTGACTGCGGCGGCGGCTTCCAGTGCGCCACCGTCGCCGTACCCCTGGACTATCGCCAGCCACAGGGCCGCACCATTACCTTGTCGGTCATCAAACGACCCGCCGACGAGCCGTCCCGGCGGCTCGGCTCGCTGTTCGTCAACCCCGGCGGCCCCGGTATCTCGGCGGTCGCCACCGTCCGCCTGGCGGCTGGGCTCATCTACACACCCGAGGTTCTCGCCCGCTTCGACATCATCGGAATGGACCCCCGAGGCGTCGGCGGCAGCACCCCGATCCGCTGCTACGACAGCACCGAGGAGGAAGCCGCGTTCGAATCGGACTACCCGATGTTCCCGGTCACCCGCGACGACAGCGCGCGGTCGGCGGCCAAGGCGGCTGACCTCGCCAATCGCTGCCGCGCCCGCAGCGGATGGGAGCTAACCCATCTATCCACCGCCAACGTCGCCCGGGACATGGACCTGCTGCGCCAAGCGATCGGCGACCCGAAGCTGTCCTACGTCGGCTACTCCTACGGCAGCTATCTCGGCGAGACGTACGCCGCCATGTTCCCCAACCGGGTCGCCGCCGTCGTGCTCGACAGCGTCATCGATCCCACCAGGTACGCGACCCGTCTACCGGGCCTGCTCGGCAGCATGCCGTTCCTGCGCGAGGGCAGCGATCTGGGCGCCGCCGACACTCTCGCCGAGTTCCACAACGCCTGCCGCGACGCGGGCGCGAACAAGTGCCCATTCGCGGCCAACGGCAACCCGGCCGAAACCTTCGCCCGCCTCGCCGAGCAGCTGCGCCAGCACCCCGTGACCGTCGATACACCCTCGGGGCCGGTACGCGTCGGCTACGCCGAACTCGTCAGCTACACCGTCAGCCAGCTCTACGCGGCCCGCAACTGGCCGCGCCTGGCCGCCACCCTGCACGCTCTCGCCGGCGGCGACGCCGCGCCGATCGCCGCTCAACTGCCCGATCGCAGCGCCGGACAACTCATCGACGAGCAGCAACTTGGCGTCCTTTGCTCCGAGGTCGACACAGTGGACAATCCGTTCCTGTTGCCGGCCGTCGCCCGCGCCGCCGAGCAACGGTCACCCTACGCCGGCGCAATGTGGACGTACGCCGGGGCGCAGTGCGTCAACTGGCCGGGACACGACCCGGACCGATACCTCGGCCCCTGGACGGCGCGGACCGCCACCCCGGCGCTCATCGTGAACTCCCGCCACGACCCGGCCACGCCGTACCGCAATGCGCAGGCGCTGCAGCGCCTCATGCCCGGGAGCAGACTGCTGACCCACAACGGCTGGGGACACGAAACCGTCCTCGTCAGCTCCTGCGTCGACCACGCCGTCGAGCGCTACCTGACCGAACACCAACTGCCGGCTCCGGGAGCGGTATGCCAACCCGACTCCCAGCCATTCGGGTAACCAGCACTGCTGGGCCGGTGACCGTCTTGGTCATGCCCCGTACCCCTCCGGCGGGCCGGCCCCGCGGGCAAGAGTTGGTCCAGGACAAGCCCCCACGGTGAACGTCGCCGCCTGGACCAACTCCACCCGTGTTTACGGGATATTCGTGGAGGGCATCGGCGAGCCGCGTTCAGCCACGACCCGCGCCAGCGCCACCCGCGACCGCAGCCCGAGCTTCGCGAAGACGTGCCGCATGTGAGTATCGACGGTGTACGGCGAGAGCCACAGTCGTTCGGCGATCTCCTTGTTCGTCGCGCCCGTTGCGGCGAGCGCTACGACCCGCGACTCGGCCGCTGTGAGGCTGTCCCAGCCGAAGGCCGGTCGGCCGGCAACCTTGTGTGCGGGGCGCGTCTTGCCGTCGGGAGCGGGCGGTGTCGCCAGCGCGGCCAGGCGGGCTGCGGCACCGTCGGCGCCGGCCGCGGTGAAACCGGCCGCCGCACGGTCGCGCATTGCGGCCGCCTTCGGGTCGCCCTGCGCCGCCAAGAGGCGCGCCGCGTCGGCCAGCGCCATCGCTTCTGCCAGGGCACGACCGCCGGCGGCGAACGTCTCGGCGGCGCCGAGAATTGCCGCGACATTACCGCTCAGCAGTCCGGCGGCTTGTTCGGCGGCCGCCTGCCAGCACGTGACCGTCGGGTTCATCGCGGCGAGCTGCTGGCTGGCGTCGGTCGCCCGCCGCGCTCGCCGCAGATCCCGGCCGGCGAGGGCAACTCGCACGAGACCTGGACCGTGGGCCGGGTCACGAACGAGTTGCGCAAGCGTGTCGTCGAACTGGTCAATGACCGGCGCCGCCAGGCCGAGCGCCCGGCCGGCATCCTCGGGCAGTTCCACCAACGCCCGCGACAACGGAACCGTGCCGAGCATCTCACCAAACGCGAACACGCCGAAGGCGCCGCTCACCAGATGGTCCGCGCTGCGGCGGAGGATTTCACTGGCAGCGGCGTCGTCACCGGCCAGCCAGAGCGCCGAAGCGGCGCATCCGAAGAGGTCCGCGGCGAACGGGTTGCTGGCCGACAGCTCCAGCGCGGCCAGCCCGGCTTCGACCTCCGTCACCGCCTCGGCGACGTGTCCACGGGCAAGCAGTAACCACGCATAGGTGACGTGAGCCCCGGGAAGCGTGACCGGGTCACCGGTGACCCGGACGTCGCGCATCATCGCCAGGCAGATGCGATCGGCGTCATCCAGCCGATCCATCGCCATGAGGCTTCGAGCAAGGTAGATGCGTGAGTCGGGTAGGCGCGCGAGCGCGCCGTCGTGCGGGGTGAGCGTGGCCTCGGTCGCGACCTGCAGCGACTCGGCGAACGCACCGGTGAACCGCAGCGCATACGACTTCACGACGAGCCCGAACACAAGCGACGCGACGTCGCCGAACTCCCGCGCGATCCGGATCCCTTCGTCCAGCCGGTCGATCGCCTCGGACGGATGGCCGGCGAGGACGAGCGCGCGCGCCAGCGACAGGCTCAGCCGAGCGCGCAGGTCGGGGGAGATGTCGGCCCGGTCCAGCGACGGCTGAAGCACCGCGATCGCCTCGGTGTATTGCCCGGTCAGCCAGCGGGCCTCGCTGAGGTCGGCACGGAACGCCGCCTCGGCATCCGGCGCGGGACCGGCGGCGAGCGTCTGCTCGAACAGTTGCTGGGCACCGGCAACGTCGCCGGCGCCGATGAGAGCCTGCCCGGCCCGTGGCGCCAGTTCGAGCCAACGTGGCCGGTCGGCGGCGGAAAGCTCGACGGCCCGCCGGTACAGCGCGGCCGCCGGTTCGGGTGCGGTCGCCGTCAGCCGATCGGCGGCGGCGACAAGGAAGCGCACCATCCCGTCGTCGCCCATGTCGGCGCCCGCCAGCAGATGCCCGGCCACGTCCTCCGGCGGCGCGCCGGCGTCGAGCAGGCGCTGCGCGACGTCGCGGTGCAGCAGGGCGACCAGTGGCGCCGGCAGCCCGTCGAGGACGGACCGGCGGATCAGGTCGTGGCGGAAGACGAGCACGTCGCCGTGCTCCGCGATGACCCCGGCGTCGATCAGCTCGCGCACCGCCGGCAACGCCTGAACGGCCGACCGGTTGACGAGCGCCAGGACGTCGTCGAGCCGGAACGAGCGGCCGACCACGGCGGCGATCTCGAGCAGATTGCGGGCGCCGGTCGACAGGACGGCCAGGCGTGTCCGGACCGCCTCGTCCAGTCGGCGCGGCACGGCCTCGGCGGTGAGCGTGGCGATGCCGTCGCGGATGCTGATCACTCCCTCGGTGACGGCGCCTTCGATCACCTCGGTGAGCAGGAAAACGTTGCCGCCGGCGGCCCGGGCGAGGTCGGCCAGCGGCGGGTCGGGCGGGGCTCCGACGAGGTCCTCGACGATCTGGCCGACGGCCTCGTCGCCGACCGGTACGAGGGTGAGAATCGATCCTCCGGCTCCGCTCAGCGCCGACCGTAGCCGGGTGAGCTTGTCGTCGGCCGAGGGGCGGGCGGTCAGCAGCCATGTCACCGGGCTGCTGATCAGCTCGCGCACGAGCCGGCGGATTGAGTACACGGTCAGTTCGTCGGCCACGTCGACGTCATCGATTGCGATGAGGACCGGGATGTGTCTGGTTACCCGCTCGAGCACCGACTGGACCTCGCGGGCGACGAGCGGCCCGCCGGCCGCCTGCTGCCGGACGGCGGCGATCTGGTCGGCCGTGAACACGGCCGGGCGGGCGTCGGCGAACGCGCGCAGCAGCGTGCTTAGCGGGGCCATTGAGTCGATCTCGTCGGCGTTGGCGCGCGCGACCGCGTACGGTTCGCGCTGGGCGAGGGCGACGAGCTCGTCGAGCAGCCGGGTCTTGCCGGCGCCGCCTTCGCCGACGATCAACGCCGCGCTTCCGCTGCCGAGGCGGGCGTCCTGAAGGAGAGCTGCCAGTTGCGCCAGCTCACGTTCGCGACCCCGCAGGCTCCCCGCCAAGGCGCACCCCCCGATGCGGTCAGGTCAATCGGCCATTGAAACGCGCGTCGAATTCCTCGCGCACGGACAGTTGCCGCGGCAGGAGTCCGAGCCGGTAGAACACGTCGGCCTCGTCCTGCTGCGCGGCGACGACGCTGTCGTCGATCGGCGCGTATTCGACCTGGGCGCGGCCGGTCGTCACCTTGGCGAGATCGAGCGGGATGCGGTTGGCCGCGGCGTAGGCCGCCGCCCACTCCCCGGGATGGTCGTTGGCCCACTGACGGGCCCGAAGCGACCGGCGCAGGAAGTCGAGAACCACGTCGGATCGTTTGGCGTTGCCCAGAATCTCGGTGCGGACCAGGTGGAAGTTGTACCCGGCGACGTAGCCGACCCCCGATACCAGCACCTTCGCGCCGATGCTCGTGGTCAGCCGGGCCAGCGTGGGATCGATGGCGGCCATCGCGTCGATGTCTCCACGCTTGAGCGCCGCGCCGCCGTCTTGCATCGAGAGGTTGACCGGCGTGATGTCGGCATACCGGAGGCCGGCCCTGGCCAGCGCCTTGATCAAGAAGTATTGGACAACCGTGCCCGGGGTCACCCCGACCTTGCGGCCCTTCAGCTGAGCGACGCCGGCGATGGGTGAGTTCTTGCCGAGGATGACGGCCAGCGGTGACTGAGCCGGGTCGCGCAGCTTCGTGGCCGCTACGATCTTGACCGGGGTGTTGGCCGCCTGGGCGAAGATCGGTGGTGTTTCGGCCGTCTCACCGACATCGACCGCCTTAGCCCGCTCGGCCTCGACAAGCTGCGGTCCAGCTGGAAACGAGCTCCATTCGATCCGGTACGGCAAGTTCTTGTCCTCGCCGGACGCCGCGAACAGCACTTTCGTCGTCCCCAAGGTGCCGACCCGAAGGACCACCGCAGCGGCGACGGTGTCCGAGCCGTGGGAGGACGCGCCGCAGCCGGCGACTGCGGCCAACGCGGCGCCTACCACCACGGCTCTCAGCGTCCTATTCATCGTCGACTCCGAGTTCGGTGAGCAGGCGCGCGCGTAGATCGGCGAAGCTCGGTGAGTGCTGACGTCGAGGTTGCCGGATGGCTACCGGCCGGTCAAGGCGGATGCGTCCGTCGGCCAGCACGAGTACCCGATCAGCCAGACCGATCGCCTCGTCGACGTCATGCGTCACCAGCAGCACCGTCGGGCGGTACCGGTCCACCAGCCGGCGCAGCAGCGCATGCATGCGGATGCGGGTCAGCGCATCGAGGGCGCCGAAGGGCTCGTCGAGCAGGAGCAGGTCCGGCTCGCGGACCAATGCCCGGGCGAGCGCGACCCGCTGCGCCTCGCCGCCGGACAGTGTGACCGGCCACGACCGTTCGCGACCGGCCAGGCCGACCTCGGCGAGCACTGCCTGCCCGTGCTCCCGTTCTTGCCGGCGCAGGCCAAGCACGACGTTGTCGAGGACGCGGGCCCAGGGCAGTAGCCGGGCGTCTTGGAAGACCACGGCCCGTCGGGACGGCACGCTGATCGTGCCGTCGTAGTTGTTGTCGAGTTCGGCCAGGATTCGCAGGAGCGTGGTCTTACCCGATCCGCTGCGACCGAGCAGCGCGACGAACTCGCCCGGTTGGATGGTCAGCTCGAGGTCCTCGAGCACCACCCGGTCGCCGAACCGCTTACCAAGCCGCGTGATGGTGGTCAGCTGCCCGCGAAGCCCGGACGCCACCGCAACGCCCTCCGCTCAGCCAGCCGCACCAGCGCGTTCGAGGTCAGCCCAAGCCCGCCATAAACGATCAGGCCGACCACGATCACGTCAGTCTGCCCGAACTCGCGCGCCTGGGTCATCAGGAATCCGACGCCGCTGGTGGCGTTGATCTGTTCAGCGACGACCAGCACGAGCCAGGCGATGGTGACGGCGAACCGCAGCCCGACGAAGAACCCGGGCAGGGCGCCCGGCAGGACGACCCGTCGGACCAGCGCGGTCCGTGACAGCTGCACGGACATTGCGAGGTCGACGTATCGAGGGTCGAGACCGCGGATCGCCGCGTGCGTGTTGAGGTAGATCGGGAAGGCGGTGGCCATCGCCACGAGGACCACCTTGACCTCTTCGCCGATGCCGAACCACAGGATGGCCAGCGGGACGATGGCGAGGATCGGCAGTGAGCGCAGGATCTGCATGCTCGAGTCGATAAGGTCATCGGCGAGCCGGAACAGTCCCGCCACGAGCGCCAGGCCGGTGCCGGCCGTCACCCCGATCGCCAGCCCGAACGCGGCGCGGCGCAGCGATACGGCCAGGTGTTCGGCGAGTTCGCCGCTGGCGATGAGACGGCCGGCCGTGCCGGCGATCGTCGCCGGGCTGGCCAGCGTCTGCGGGTCGAGCAGGCCGGCGCTGCCCGCCGCCTGCCACAGCAGCAGGATGACGACCGGTCCGATCAGGCGGCGGAGGTTACGCACGAGCCGGTTGCCCGTCATGTGAGGACGATACCGTCAGCTCTGGTCGGTCAACGCCCGCAGTTCCTGGTCGAGGTCGAGGTGGCGGGTCTCCTCGCCAAGAGGCACCAGCGCGAAGGTGTCGATCATGAAGCGGCGAATGTCGTCGGCATCGAGGATGACCCACAGGTCGCCGATGATCCCGTGGACGGTGATGCAGAGCCGTCCTGGCGTGAACGGGGCAACCCGGATGTCACCGTCGCCGGCGGGGGAGCCGAGGCCCTCGGCCAGGAGGTCCCGACCGACCACCAGCACGAGGCTGGCGAAGGTCACCCTCGTGGCGAGCAATACGTGCACCGCGTACGGGTCATCGATGGTGTAGCTGAGATACACCAGGACGTTGCCGTCGGCCTGGTCGGCCCAGCACTGACCGACCAGGGTCTGCCAGATCGACGTTGTGGGGCTGCTCATCTCGTACTCCTCGAAGGTTCGGCGACGACCCCAGAATCACCCATCACCGGCGAGGAGACATCGCGTGAACACGTGATGTCCCGCGCATCCCGTGACGACACGCTTGGGTCCACGTCGAAGGCACGGAAGGAGTGCACGATGACCACCGCAAGAGCGCGGGTCCGGCCGCTCGGCCCGCTCGTCGCGATGCTGCTCGCGATCGCCGGAGCGCTGACCACCGTCACCGCGGCACAGGCATCGACCGAGTTCAGCACGGAGCGGCTCGTCGGGTATGTGGTCGGGGCGCCGCCGCCCGACACGCTCCGGGCCTTGGTGTAGGCCGCCATGCACCCCGACGAATGGTTCCTCACAGCCGCCGAACGCGGCAACCCGGCGACCATCCTGGATGTGCGGCACCCGGATGGCCTGGCCTGGACGAACGGCAACGAGGTGCGACCCCTCGTCCACGGGGCGACGTACTTCACCGAACTCTTGGACGCGATTCGCCGGACCCGGCCGGGCGACCAGCTGTTCTTCACCGACTGGCGCGGCGACGCGGACGAGCGGCTCGACGGCCCCGGCACCGAGGTGGCGCGGGTACTGGCCGACGCCGCACGGCGCGGCGTCGTGGTGCGGGGACTGCTGTGGCGCTCGCACGTAGACCGATTCCGATACCACGAGCGGGAGAACCGTCATCTCGGCGAGGAGATCCAAGCCGCCGGCGGCGAATGCCTGCTTGACATGCGCGTGCGCGCCGGCGGCTCGCACCACCAGAAACTCGTAGTACTGCGCTACCGGCAGCACGCCGAGTGGGACGTGGCCTACGTCGGCGGCATCGATCTGTGCCACGGCCGCCGGGACGATCACACGCACGTCGGTGACGACCAGCCCTGTCCGGTCAGCCGCCGATACGGCTTCCGACCGGCCTGGCACGACCTCCAGCTGGCGATCCGCGGACCGGCGGTCGCCGACCTGGAAACGGCATTCCGGGAACGCTGGGAGGACCCGGCGCCGCTGAGCCGCAACCCCTATCGACGCTGGCGCGACCGCATCCTGCGCCCGACCGGCCCGCGGCCCTGCCCGACCCGGCTGCCCGATCCGCCGACCTGTGGCACCGACGCCGTTCAGATCCTGCGGACCTACCCGTACCGGCGGCGCGGGTACGCCTTCGCGCCGTCCGGCGAGCGCAGCATCGCCCGGGCCTACCGCAAAGCCCTGCGCCGCGCTCGGACCTTGATCTACCTCGAGGACCAGTATCTCTGGTCGCGGCCGGTCGTCGGCGTATTCGCCGAAGCCCTGGCCGCCAACCCGGACCTGCGCATGATCGCCGTCGTCCCACACTTCCCCGTTGGCGACAGCCGCACAGCCACGGTGCCGCAACTGCTCGCCCGCGCTGAATCGGTGAACCTTCTGCGATCCGCAGGCGGCGACCGGGTCGCGGTGTACGGCATCGAGAACCATCTCGGCTCCCCGATCTACGTGCACGCGAAGGTGTGCATCGTCGACGATCGCTGGGCGATCATCGGCTCCGACAATGTCAACCTGCGCTCGTGGACCTACGACTCGGAACTGAGCTGCGCAGTGCTCAACGACGATCGGTCGCTGGCCCGCGACCTGCGGCTGACGCTTGCCCGCGAACATCTCGAGCGGGCCGACGGTGACGACGCGGACCTGACCGATCCGGTCACCACCTTCGACGCATTCCTGCAGAGCGCCAAGAATCTCGACGCCTGGCACGAGAACGGGCCGGCAGGACAGCGTCCTGCGGGTCGCCTGCGGCCGTACGACGCCGAGCCGTTGACGTGGGTGACGCGGATGTGGGCCCGGCCGCTGTATCGCATCCTGTACGACCCGGACGGCCGGCCAGCGCAGCTGCGGCGCCGGGGCGAGTTCTGAAAGCAACCGAGGTGCTTGCCATGAACGCTCTTCCGCTCCACCCCGTGCGCCGCTTCACCCGCCGGAGCGCCATCGGCCTGATGGCCGTCGTGGCGGTGACGGCTGTCGTCGGCGTGCTCCTGGCCTTCGCCCGCCGTGGCTGGCCCTTGGTCGTCCGCGGCGACCGGGTGGTCAGCACTCTGGTGAGCCGCGTACTGGCCGATCACACGTTCGCTCGCAGCGGGCTGGCCAACATCGCCGCGCTCGGCCGCAACACCGTGATGTGGTGGATGGTCAGCGTGACCGCAGCCGGCATGCTGCTTCGCCGCCAACTGCGGCTGACCGCTTTCCTCGTGGTCACCGGGCTCGGCGCGCTCGTACTCGCCCCGATCGCCGGCCGGCTCGCCGGAATGCTGGTGCCGGCCGACGGATTCCCGAGCCGGTACGCGTTGAACGCCACCGTCTTCTACGGCGCGATGCTGCTGGTGTTCCTGCCGATCGTGCCCTATCGCCTGCGCGGCCTGGCATCCGGCGTCATGGGCGTGATCGTCGCCGTGATCGGATTCGCACACCTGGCGGTGTCCGGCGCCCGGCTCTCCGACGTGGTGGCCGGCAGCGTCGTCGGCGTGGCCTGGCTCCTGGTGACGGCGCACGCGTTCCGGCTGTGGCGACTGGAGACGGGCCGATCGGTCGGCCCGTGGTCCGACGGGCTCGACCCGGACGCCCGGCCGTACCTCGGCCCGGCGACAACCGGTTCCACCCATCGCGCCGGGCAGCGGGCGCTGACCCTCGCCGTCGGCTGGCTGGCCTTGGCGGGCGCCCTGTACGGCCTCGGTGTGCTGATCACCGCCCACCCACCGGTCCTCGACGAGGCGGTGCCAAGATGGCTCGCCGAGCACCGCACCGCCCGACTGACCGCCCTCAGCGAACTGTGCAGCCAGACGGGCGGCACCCGATGGATCGTCGCCGTGGCCGCCCTCGCCGCCCCGCTCGCGATCGCCCTCACCCACCGCTGGCGACCCGGCATCTTCCTGGTCGTCGTCATGCTCGGCGAGGGCGGCCTGTTCCTCGTCCTCACGACCGCCGTTGGCCGGGTCCGCCCGTTGGTGTCCCATCTCGATGGCGGCCTGCCCACATCGAGCTACCCGTCCGGGCACGTCGCCGCCGCCCTGTGCCTGTACGGCGCGCTCGCGGTGCTCCTTGTTCCTCGTCTGGACGGCTGGCGGCGCTGGCCGGCTGTTCTGCTGGCCGCCCTCGTGCCGGCGCTGGTCGGCCTGTCCCGCATGTACCGGGGCGAGCACCACCCGCTCGACCTGTTCGGCAGCCTGCTGCTGGCCGCCGCCTGGCTGGCCATCGTGACCGTCGTCGTGCACCCGAACGTCGACCTCGACAACCGGAGGAGTACGGGCCATGAGCACCCTGACCGTCTCGCCGCATGAGCCTCTGACCAGCCGCGGCAAAGCCGTACTCGGAGCCGCGGTAGCCGTCGCAACGTCGCTCGGCCTCATGCTGAGCCTCGCCCCGGGGGACTGGGGGAGCGCAGCGCCGCTCGCCGAGGTGATCGCGCGCTATCCGGCGGTCGTCACGGCGCTGACTGCGGTCATGAACCTCGGCGGTGACGCCGTGCTGTGGTGGCTGGGAACCGTCGGTGCAGCAGCGCTGTTGATCAGCCGGCACCGGTACCTCGCCGCCTACGTCGCCGTGACCGCGCTCGGCGCGCTCGCGTTCGGGCCCGCCGCGGCACTTGTCAGCGGCTCGCTCAACGGGCCCGCGATGAACGCCGTCGTCGCCGGTGGCCTTGTGCTGTTCGCATTGCTGCCGGCCCTTCCGCGCCGCCTGCGGCCCGTCGCCGCCGCCGTTGTGCTGACCGTCGTGCTCGCCGTCGTGTTCGGCCAGATCACGGTCGCCGCCGGCGAAGTCTCCGGCGTCGTTGCCGGTGGGCTGATGGGAATGGCTTGGCTTGGCGCCACCGTCCTTGCCATACGCCGCTGGCCGGCCGACGGCCGCGAGTTCACGGCCGTCTACCGGTTTCGTCCCGGTCCTTGGCTGCGCACGAGCGTGACGCTCGTGGCGGCCTGGGTGCTCGTGGCTGCCGTCACGGCCGCCCTGGGCGCGGTCATCACCGCCCATCCACCGGCGTTCGACGAGGCGGTGCCTCGCTGGCTCGCCGCCGCTCGAACACCGCGCTGGACGGCGCTCAGCGACTTCTGGAGTCAGGCCGGCAACACCCACTCCATCCTCGCGGTGTGCTTGATCGTCGCCCCACTCGCCGTTGCCGTTTGGCGCCGATGGCGGCCGGCGGTCTTCCTGGCCGCCGTCATGTTCGGCGAAGTCGGCGTGTTCCTCGCCGTCGCGGCCACCGTCGGGCGGCCCCGGCCATCCGTCAGCCACCTCGACGGCCATCTGCCCACCGCGAGCTTCCCGTCCGGCCACGTCGCCGCCACGACCTGCCTGTACGGCGCGATCGCCGTGCTGGCGATGCCGAGTCGCCGTCGTTGGGCCCGATCGCTCGCCCTCGCCTTGGCGATCCTCATGCCCGCGATGGTGGCGCTTTCCCGGGTGTACCGCGGGGAGCACCACCCGCTCGACGTGGCCGGCGGCGAGCTGTTCGGTCTGCTGTGGCTGGCCGCCGCGACGCTCATCGTCCGTCCCAACGCTTCGCCGTCATTGAAGCCACCGCCGCCCTGTCCGGTTGAACCGTGGTGTGCGGTGATCGCCAACCCGGCGCGGGTCGGCAACCTGCCCAGGCGTCGAACGGAGATCACCGCCGCACTGGCCGCCCGCGGTCGGCCGGCACCCATGTGGCTGGAAACCACCCGCGACGACCCCGGCCGCGGCCAAACCCGCCAGGCCATCAACGCCGGCGTCACGACGGTCGTCGCCTTGGGCGGCGATGGCACCGTCATGGCCTGCGCCGACGCCCTGGCCGGCACCTCGGTCGCGCTCGGCGTCATCCCCATGGGTACGGGCAACCTGCTCGCTGCCAACCTCGGGATCCCGACGCGGCTGACCGACGCGGCTGCCGCCGTCGCCGCCGGCCACCGCCGGCTGCTCGATGTCGGCGTCGTCGACGGCCGGTGCTTCACGGTCATGGCCGGCATGGGCTTCGACGCACGGATGCTGCACGACGCCCCAGCCGCGCTCAAGGCTCGCATCGGCTGGCCAGCCTACGCGGCCGCGGCCGTTCGGCACCTGTGTGGCGTGCCGATGAACGTTACCCTGCGCCTCGACGACGGTCCGCCCATCCGGCGCCGGGCACGCGCCGTGCTCGTCGGCAACGTCGGACGACTGCCGGGCGGTCTTCCCCTGCTACCGGACGCCGATCCGGAAGACGGGATCCTCGACATCGCGATCCTGATGCCGGCGCGGCGGCGCAACTGGCTGATGCTGGCGTGGGCCCTCGGTCGGCGACGACACCCGCTGCCCACCATCGAGACATTCCACGCCAAGCAGGTCACGATCCTCAGCGACCGGCCACAGCCTCGCGAGCTCGACGGCGACCTGATCGGACCGTCCGACCGAATGACCGCGGCCGTCCGCCCCGCCGCGCTCTGGGTCTGCGTGCCGGCGCTGTCTCCGACTCCTACGCCCCAACCGCCAACGAGACCGACAATGCGTTTCTGATCGCCGAAGCAACGGACTGGATCGACCGCCCACGCAGTACATACGGACGGTCGACGCGCTAGAT
>Ga0070684_100002069_pt1 | contig 14795 bp, 10 predicted proteins | sample KBSC723LmetaG_FD_65653 | JGI IMG/M metagenome (GOLD analysis project Ga0070684, IMG submission 65653) | Corn rhizosphere microbial communities from Kellogg Biological Station, Michigan, USA - KBS C7.2-3L metaG | ecosystem: Host-associated > Plants > Roots > Rhizosphere ...
GGTAATATTTATTTCAGCTGCAGAATCTTATTTCCTACAAGCAGAAGCGAGAGAGCGCTATTTTTCTGGTGACCAGGCGCAAGCGTTATACAACCAGGGCGTACTTGCTGCTTTTGCATCAGTATCACAAGATGGTAGTTCCTTTATTAATGGAGCATATAAATATCCGACAGCAGGTACTCTGGAGGAAAAGATCCAGGCGATCGCGACGCAGAAGTGGGCATCATTTCCTTACGGAGTTCATTTCATTGAAGGTTTTTTTGAAAAGCAACGGACAGGTTACCCGCTTACGAGTCCCGTTTATTCAACCGATCCATCTTATGTGCCAGGAGAGTTTGTTGTCTCAAAGAATTCGGTACTTCCACCTGGTGCACTTCCAAGAAGACTTGCCTATCCTGATGTAGAAGTATCCCGAAACGCCAATACTCCGGAATTACTTCCCATAACCACCCCGGTTTGGTGGGCTAAACCATAAAATTTAAAAGATTAAGTATGAAAAAATTCATTCCCTTATTTTATTCTCTGTTGACAGTCGCATTTGTTGCCTGCAACAAAGATGAAATTCATAATACTGAGGACCAGGTTGGAATTTCAAGAGTTACGCATTTTCCTGTTTTGACTCTCAATGGTGATAGATACGTGACGATTGAAGTGGGCGGTACGTTTACAGATCCAGGCATCGTGGCAACAGAAGGAGGAGCCACTATTCCCTATACCACGGAAGGATCAGTGAACACAGGTGAGGTTGGCGTTTACGATATCACTTACACAGCAGTAAACAAAGATGGATTTCCTGCATCATTAACAAGAACCGTAGCGGTATACTCTACGGAAGCAAGCGGTGCTGCTAATGATCTGTCAGGAACATATGTGCGTAGCTCTAACGGTGTGGAAAGCGTATGGACCAAAATTGCTCCTGGCGTTTATACGGTAGCTAATCCGGGCGGAGCGCTTGGCGTCAATCTTACTGTCATTGCCTTTAATCAGACAGGAAATAACATACACATACCCGAACAAACAATTGGCGACGGTTCCACAATGACCTCCGCACAGGAGGTTTATAGTGCGGGTCCACCGGCTACATACACATGGCAGATACTGAACCCGGGATACGGAACCGGTTTGAGAACCTTTGTTAAACAATAAAAAATTTTACCCCAGATATGAAAAAGATATTGTTATTACCAGGAGCTATAATTTTCCTGCTAAGCTCATGTAAAAAAAATTTGCCGGATATAGGTAGCACCGCCGCTCAAAAAATGGCAAATGAGTGGTGGGTCACATTGGACCAGGGTGGCACGCAGGATGTGCTTGGGATTGGTCATTTCAAAATTGCAACGTACAACACGTCAGCTAATGATGACTCAATTTGGATTGACGATTTTCAAAGCGGGTGGCAGGTTAAGTTTAAGGCCAGGGCCGACTATAGCAATCTAACATTTGCCACTACAAATGCCACGAATCAATATTACCCAATAACCATTAATCTGACTGACGGCAAGATCCTCCTAAATGCTGCACACTCAAAATCGGGAAATGTGGTAGACAGCATTCATATGCAGCTTGAATTTTCCGACGACCCGGGAACGACATATGAGATGAATGGTGGAGCAAGAACGAGGTTCGCCGAAGACGATTATTGAGAAAGTTTACACCGGGACATTTATATAAAAAGGGATCACTTGAGTTTCAAGTGGTCCTTCTTTTTAATGGTTAATTGCAGTCAAGAATTTTGAGCTTGATTTTTTTGAAAGTTTGAAAAGCTGCTCGTTTTAGGGCCTTAGATTTTTATTTTTACAATATATATGCTAAAAAAATTGTTTTTTTTAGAAATTGTTAAAAATTCTTTTCCTTTGCGCAGCATTTCAAAAGATAGAATTGTCTCGTTTCAATTCCATTCTATTTGAAATGGGATTTTAATTCATTGCTTTTAATTAAAAATTGACTTTCACATGAGAAAACTTGCATCACTGCTATCAGTGCTGATGCTGCTGTGCACATTGGCATACGGTCAGACTCGTACCATCACAGGTGTAGTGAAGAACGAAAAGGGTGAGCCTGTTCCTTTTGCGACAATCCAGGAAACAGGAACCAAAAACGCCACTACGGCTGACGTACAAGGAGCTTTTTCAATCAAAGTTCCAAACGACGCAAAATTAACCATTACCGCGGCGGGCCACACGCCACAAACGATAACGCCCTCGGGCAACATTGCAGATGTTGTATTATCGACTTCTGCTGCCCAACTTTCAGAAGTTGTCGTGACTTCCGCTTTTGGGATCAAACGTTCACAAAGAGTTACTCCTTATAGCTCCCAGGTTGTGGGCGACGAACAACTTCACATCATTCCTCAAACAAACATCAACAGCGCACTAGCTGGGAAAATCGCTGGTGTTCAATTCAGGGGCCAGTCTCCAATGAAACTGGATAACCAGGGATCACTCAGGATCAGGGGTGGATTAGATCTTACGGGAGACGTTGCACCGATATATGTTGTTGATGGATCAGTTACCGGCTCTTTTGATATTAACCCGGACGATGTCCAGGATGTAACTGTTTTAAAGGGAGCTAATGCAACTACGCTGTTCGGTGATATTGCAAAGGGTGGGGCTATCGTAATCAATACGAAAAAGGCGGTTGCCGGTAAAAGCTCTATTGAAGTGAACCAAGGTGTAACTTTTGACAAGGTTTATGTCCTTCCGGAATATCAGAATAAATATGCTGGGGGCGCTTCTGCGGATCTAACCAGGTTTACGTGGCAGGCGGGAATGCCCGATGAATGGAAAGCACTGGATGGCAAATATTATCCGGAGTACACTGATGACGCAAGCTGGGGTCCACGCATGGTGGGACAAGAATATATTCCCTGGTATGCATGGAATCCAAACAACCCCGAATCAGGCAAAACAGCACGCTTAGTTCCCCAAAAAGATAACGCTCGTGATTTTTATAACACAGGAGTCACTTCGAATACAAATGTTGCTTTCTCAAAAGGATGGCAGGGAGGAACTCTCAGAGTTTCTTATACTAATCAAACCGTACATGGTATGATCCCTAATTCAATGTCATACAGAAACGGTTTGTTTACCTCTTTTTCAATGGAATTGAATAAACATTTTGTTGTGTCATCTAACCTTACTTATAGTAACACTATTATTAAAGGGGAATTCGATGATGGATACGCCAACCAGTCTTCCGGATCATTCTCCTCATGGTTTCACCGTGACCTTGATATGCAAAAATTGAAAGATTACAAAGACATCAAAACACCAATCGGAACATACCCAAGCTGGAACCTCGGTTCTAATCCTGGCTCAGCCGGCGTAGTAAATAACGTTTACAAGGGTAACTACTGGTATAATTATTATACGTATTTCATGTTGATCAATAACAAGCAAACCCGCGATTACCTCTCAGGTAATGCTTCATTAACGTATAAGCTCAATAGTCTTTTCAAAATAACGGGTACTGTTCGTAAGAATTCGATCAGCCGCTATTGGGAAAATATAGTGCCTTCTGCCCTGGAAGCAAGCGCAACCCAAACCGGTTTGAAGGCCGGGTACGAAACAGGCAATTCAAGGGGGATCAGCCTGCTGAATCCTAATTCTACATCCTTTGATGTTCTTGCGAATTATAACCAAAGCTTCCTGAACAATAAGTTGAACGTAAATGTAAACGCAGGTGGCTCCGACACAAAATATAAGTATTATTCTGTTGAAATGGCAACGAAGAACGGCTTAAATGTTCCTGAACTCTATGCGATCTCCAACTCAAAGGATCAACCTACATTGACAAATAATAGGAACCAATGGGAAAACAGGGCGGTATTTGCAACAGGTGACGTTGAATGGAACAAAATGATTGATGTAACCTTTGCCTTGCGCAATGACTGGTATTCGACCCTTCTTCCAGACAATAATAGATTGTTTTCGCCTTCAGCAGGAGTAAGCTTCTTCTTCTCAGACTTCACTAAAGATGCGCTTCCGTGGTTAAGCTATGGAAAGGTATTTGGAAGCTGGGGAAAGAAACCGACTTCAGGTTTTGGTGCGGGTCTCAATCCTTATGCAACGAATTTCACTTATTCGATCAATCAGAATAAATGGGGTACTAATTTCTTAACAAACACCCCAGACCAGGCCATCAATCCTTCTATACAGGGCTCATTGATCACTTCATACGAGGCGGGTATTGATTTGAAATTTAGCAATAACCGTTATGGCTTGAATGTCCTGTACTACAACGAGACATCTGAAAATGCGCCATTCCCAGTGCCAATTTCCGGATACAGTGGATATTTCACCTATTTGACTAACATTTCCCTGATTAAAAGAACCGGGCTTGAAATTGTGGCTGATGCGAAGATCATGTCCCGCAAGGACTTTACCTGGGGCGCAACAGCAAATTTTGGGATACTGCTTTCCAATCCTGTAGAGGAAACTGATACTTCAGGAAACAGAGTTCAGATCTCAACAGGGGCTCAGTTTCAGGGTATTGTTCCTCCGAAGGTCTACCAGGTAAAAGGGAAATCATGGGGTCAGCTAATTGGTACCGCCATTAAAAGAAATTCTGATGGTATAGCTGAAGTCGATCCTGCTACAGGTTTCTACGTAGGCCAGGACAACCATGATTTCGGTTCTGTTGTTCCGAAATTCACAGGCGGCATCGTCAATACTCTTACCTATAAGAATTTCATTTTGAACTTCAATATTGATTACCAGGTTGGCGGTAAATTCTTCTCCCTTTCTGAAATGTGGGGAACTTATTCAGGACTGTTAGCTCCTACTTCGGCAACCAATGATAAAGGCTGGAATGTACGTGATGATGTTTCACTTGGAGGCGGTGTGCATGTTGTAGGTGTTTCGTCAGTAGATGAAAAAACACCGGTTGATATGTATGTAAATGCACAAGGCTATTTCCACAACTTAGGGGGGAGCAACGCTATTGCCGATTACTTTGTTCACAGTTTGACCTATGTTAAATTAAGAGAGTTAAGTATCGGATACATTCTTCCCGTTGACAAGTTCGGTTCAAACTGGAAATGGGTGAAAGGAATCACTGCTACTGTAGTAGCGAGAAATCCCTTAATGATATATAGGGAGACACAAAATTTTGATCCTTCTGAAATTTCAGGAGTTTATGGGGAAGATGGTCAGTTCCCAGGAACACGCGGACTTGGCTTCAATTTGAAATTCCTCTTTTAAATTTAAAAATTGAAAAAGATGTATAAAAATATTTTATGGGGAGCAGGAATAGTTTCACTTTTCACTGTTACCTCTTGTGACAAGATCGAAGACTTTAAGGATACCAACACCAATCCGAATCAAACTACCACGCCCATCCCGTCTGCGTTGCTAACAAATGTGGAATCCAATATGGGTGCGCAGCTTGGGTTTGATGCAGGTGGTATCAATACAGGTTCCGGGTTGTATGCCCAATACTATTCTGAAACGCAGTACACCGAGGTATCCAGGTATAACAAGCCGAATTATAACTATGATACTTATTATGGAGGATCGATCGAAGACCTGCAAAATATCATTAATTATAATTCTGATCCGAACACTGCGGACGCTGCTGCTGTTTTTGGCTCCAATAACAACCAGATCGCCATTGCGCGTATCTTAAAAGCACACTATATAAAATTCCTGACGGATGCAGTCGGCGACCTCCCTTATTTTGATGCTTTTAATGGAAGCACCGGCGTGATCACTGTGAAGTATGATGCTCAACAGGCGATTTATACAGACCTGCTCAAGGAATTAAAAGAAGCAGTGGAACAATTTGATAACGGAACGGCGGTTCAGGGTGATATCATTTTTAACGGTGATGTTTCTAAATGGAAGAAATACGCAAATTCTTTACGTCTCCTTCTCGCGTTAAACATGCGAAAGGTAGATGCAGGTACGGCACAATCAGAATTCGTCGATGCATTGAACAACTCCGCCGGGGTGATCGAGGACAATAGCGATAATGTTACGATCAATTATCCAGGTGGCGTGTTTCCACAACCAATTTTCAACTATTACGTATTGACACAGCGTTTGGACTTCGCTGTAAGTGAAACGATGACTGACCAGCTATCGTCTACCAATGATCCAAGAAGCGCTGTATTCGCAAGTTCAACCAAGGGCTTCCCTTATGGTTTGACAAGGGATGATGCAGTTGCCTTTGCAGGAGCAAATGCAGATTGGGCAAGGATTTTAGCCGGGACAAACACACCGACTAACTCGTCCTGGACGCTTTTATCAGCTGCAAACGTCTACCTGGCTAGAGCTGAAGCGGCTCAGTTAGGTTGGACATCCGAGGTAATTTGGGATGGAAGTGGAAATGGCGTTTACGAGAAGGGAGTTGCTGCAAGTTTTGCTCAGTGGGGAGTAGATGGATCTGTTTATGTATCGAGCCTTACTGATCCAAGCGAGGAGGATATTGCTACGCAGGAATGGCTGGCATTTTATCCCAATGGTTTGGAAGGATGGGATATTTACCGCAGAACAGGATTTCCTACGCTTACACCGGCACCAGGCACGACAAGTGGTATCCCAAGAAGGGCCACTTACGGTGTCAGGGATTACAGTTATAATTCAAGCAACGTAGGTGCTGCTGCTGCCAATTATACAGTAAACGGCCAACCAGACTCCCAATGGGGAAGGATCTGGTGGGATAAACAATAATTAATACTATAAATTATTTCTATCATGAAAAATAAATTGTGCCTGACTTATTGCTCGTTCTTAGTCTTGCTCCTTGCAATGTCGGTTGTAAGCTGCGTTAAGAAAGATGATATGTATAAAGAGAATTCTGATGAATCTGCCCGCAAAGAAGTGGTGCAAATAAACGGAGCGGATGATATAATACAGTACTCGAGGGACGTGAAACCAGTTAATGATACCTTTATTTTGATCGACCTCCGTCGCTATCCAAATACTGAAGCTGAATTAAATCAACCATTAACGGTGAAGCTGCAATTAAATCCACAATTGATTGCTGACTACGATACCCTTAATGGTACTTCGTTTATTGAATTGCCTGCTGGTTCATATACATTGTTGGATGATATCAACAACATCACCTTTCCGGCTGGCGAAGCCATTAAGGAGATAAAGATCAGCGTTAACCAGAGTCTGTTAGATCTTTCACAGGCTTACGCCCTTGGTGTGTCTCTGACTGACGCCGGTGGCGGTGCCATTAATACAACCCTAAGTAATGCTATCTATAACATTGGTGTGAAAAATGCGTATGAGGCTTACTACACTACCACGGGGTTCGTTTTCCATCCTTCATCACCACGTGCGCTTGATGATACAAAATACCTGGCAACGGTGGGGACTACTACGTGCCTGGCTCCATTGGCGGATCTGTATGGTTCGGGATACTATTTCCAGTTCGATGTAGATGCTTCAAATGCGCTGACAAATTGGGATGCTACACCTGTCGCCCCACCGTCTTCAGGATTCATGACAGCGGATAATCCAGGGGCTACCGATTATAGTGCTGCTGCTCCTGATGCTCCAGGCACTGACCCATGGATTCAATCTACATATAATAATACTTATGACCCTGCCACCAGGACTTTCTGGATGCATTATGGTTATGGATCCGGGTCCACTAACCAAAATGGATTTACTCGGCAGTTTTATGAAAAATGGGTTAGACAATAAATAGAGACAATCTTTTAAAATAAATAAGGCTATCAATACGGTAGCCTTATTTATTTAGTGAACGAATATTGATGCATTGACTATTTTGCATACCGAATTATGAGAAGAGTTTTTTCACCCAAAGCCTTTTATCTACTCCTGTTTTGTTTTATTGCGTTTATTTGTTTTTGTTGTGAGCAAAATAAATTACCAGGGACAAAGATTAGCTTTCACATTCACCATGCTTATGGTCACAAAGTTTTTTTGCAAACCATACCTTATGCGGACGAGAGGCCGGCAGTTGTGGATTCGGCGATGGTTAAAAATGGCAATGATACCGTTGAACTTTTTATTCCGCCGGGAGATGAACGACCTTACAGCCTTAGAGTGAATGATAGTAGGATAGATATTTTAATTATTAATGATAATCCGGTAATTACCGCCGAAGCAAATATTTTTAAACCACTTGATCATACAGTTGGAAATTCAAAGGCTACCAAATCTGTTGCCTCGTTTTTAGATGACCAGTTGAAATTATCTTTCAAAGGAAAAAGTGAAGCGGCAAAAATTGATAGTTTGAAATCAAGAAATGCTCCAAAGCAAACTATAGATTCTTTGACTGAGGATTATAACCAGGGATCTGCTTATTTCTTCAAACAATACATTAATTATGCCGACACAGTGTCCAGCCCAGCAGCGTTTCTTTTTATTTATAATAGTGTAGATTTTGGAAACGACCATAGGGCACTAAAAGATTTCATCTCAAAAGCCGCTAAGCGTTTTCCCGAGAACGAAGAAATTCAAAAACTCAGGCAAAAGACATTTGAATATCTCAAAATTTTTGAAGTTGAATATAATGTTGGCGATTATTTACCTGAATTGATTTTACCAGATAGAAATGGCAACAATTTTTCTACCTATTCTGCGAAGGGGAAATATGTGTTTATGGACTTTTGGTCTACCTGGTGTGGGACTTGTTTGAAATACGACCAGGCAAAAGCAGCAGCTAAAAAAACCCTTCCGGGTAATAAATTTGAGATCGTTAGCATTGCATTGGATTCAGAGAAAGATACATGGCGACGGTATATTGATGCAAGTAAATTTGATTGGGTGCAGTTGATCGATGAAAAGATGTGGCGGGGTCCTACACTTAAGGCGTACAGCATTGATAGCATTCCTTTTAATTTTTTATTAGCTCCCGACGGTAAAATTTTATCAAAAGCCATCAAGCCGGATTCTGTCTTACCTGTTATCTACAGGTCGATCAGGTAACTTTTTGAATTATTAAAATGGAATTGTTCCCAGCAGCATTAGTTGACAAAAAATAAAGGAGACTTCTGCTGAAGTCTCCTTTATTATAACAGGTAAATAAGATTTTAGAATCCTTTCTTGTCGTCTGCCGGTAATTTTGAGATTACATATTCCGACAGTTCAGTAAGACCTGCCTCTTTCTTCTTTGCTGCGAGTCCTTTCAGCAAAACTCCATTGATATATGGATCTGTTTGCCCTTTAAATGCCTCAGGAATTGCGTCTCGGAACGTAACAATATCGTCTATTCCTCTCTTGAAGATATCCGCATTTTTCGTCTTGCCAAGAAAGTCGCCCAGCGACTGCAACACGTTAAACTTATTTTGGGAGAGAGGCATCATTTCAAAATTTTTTAAGATCATATCTGCCGAAGATTCATCGCCTGATTCGATCATGACCGCAGTGATCACCGAAGAAAGTTTGCCTTTAGCTGGTTGGCTTGCCAGTCGTTTTGCTTCCGCCAAAGTACCAACACTATCGATTTCTGATAAAGCCTCTAATGCATTTCCTGCAACAGTGTAGGACGAATCATTAACTGCAGCTTTAAATAAAGACGCGTATTCAGGCTTTTTATATGTGCCGAGTTTTGCGATCGCTGCGGCCCTGATTGTTCTTTTCGGATCATTTTTAGCAAGGTCAAGCAATACTGGTTCTACTTCCTTTTTCACGTTGTCCTTTTTTATATCAAGCCGTCCAACAGTGAAACCCCTCAAGCCTTCATACCTGTCTTTGAGTGCAGTTTTCAAAAATGAAACAGCTTTCTCATCATCCTGGTGTTTGGATGCAAAATCAATGGCCTCTCTTCTGTCGAGATAAGTACCGGCATATTTATACTGATGAATATATTCGTCAAGTGTTTTGTTCTCTTTCTTTGTGCAAAGAAGAACTTTATCACCATCAAAATTGACGAGGTCGGGCTTTGAGGCAGAGGCAAAAGAGAATGTATCAGATTTATTTTGCGCCCACACTCTGTATCTGGTTTTATTGGCTCCATTATACACGTCTATCGCTACAGGCAATTTAAAAATTTTATCTCCCGCCTGTGTCTGGTTGACAATCACCCGGACCTTTTTCGCGGCTTCATCAAAATTGTAGTTAATGTCAAGGCTCGGATTGCCAGCTCCATAGTACCACTGGTTCCAATACCAATTCAGATCTCTACCGGTAACTTCTTCAAATGCCAGTCGCAGTTGTTGTGCCTCGGCCGATTTAAACTTATTTGTCGTAAGATAAAGGTTCAATGCTTTGAAAAATGCACTATCGCCAACATAATTTCGCAACATGTGAAGGACCCGGCCACCTTTATTATAACTCACCGCGTCAAACACATCTTCTTTGTCGCTATAAAAGAATCTCACCAGGTCTTTCTTAGCGCTGTTGCTTTGCAGGTATCCCTGCATATCGCCAAAGTTTTGATCGTCACCGGCGTCCTTGCCATATTTGTATTCATTCCACAATGTTTCACTGTAGTTGGCAAATGATTCGTTCAAAGTAATGTTGCTCCAGCTTTCAGTAGTTACATAATCGCCAAACCATTGATGGAATAATTCGTGAGCTATTACCAATTCCCAATTATTACCGTCGGTTAATTCTCTGGCATCCTGCTGTGCAGCATCCGAATGAAGCGTAGCGGTTGTATTTTCCATGGCACCGCTCACATAGTCGTGGCCCGTGATCTGGGAATACTTCACCCATGGATAGTCCACGCCTGTTATCCTGGAATAAAAGGCGATCATCTCCGGGGTAAGGCCAAATATCTTTCTTGCTACAGAAGAATATCCTTTGTCTACATAATAGCTTACTTCCTTGCCTTTGTATGAATCTTTGATAATAGCGAAATCTCCAACCCCCATAAATAAAAGATAGGGAGCATGTGGCAACTCCATTTTCCATGTATCTGTCCTGGTGCCATCAGCATTTTTTTTCTGACTCGCCAGTTTGCCATTTGACAGCGTTACATATTTGGCGGGAACCGTCATAGCGATTTCATCGGTCATCTTTTGGTTGGGTTTGTCAATAGTGGGCAACCAAACTGAATTTGCTTCTGTTTCACCCTGCGTCCAGATCTCAGTAGGCTTATCCTTTTCTTTGCCATCGGGATTGATGAAATACAACCCACGGGCGTCGGTTATTGCCGCACTTCCCCGCACTTTCACTTCGTTCGGTTTTGAAGTATAATCAATAAAAATCGTGTATTGCTCACCACCTTTGTATGTTTTATCAAGGTGAATATTCAATTGCCACTGATCGTAGTCATATTTTAAGGGCAATTCCTTTCCGTTTTTTACAATGGCTACCTTATGAATATCCATGCCTTTTGCATCAAGCCGCAGAGAATCGGTAGGATAAAAGTGGGGCTGCAGGGTGACCCATGCTTTACCGTACATATAGGATTTGCTAAAGTCAAATTTCGCATCCAGTTTAGTGTGAACAAGGTCATTGATCTTTGTCGCAGTTTCTCGGTATTGTTTTTTCCAACTGGTATCAGTGGATTTGGCAGGTTGGGCCATCGCCAAATAATTAAGTAGGACTGTCAGGAAGCAAATCGATAGTTTCTTCATTACTTGTAAATTTTTAGGAGCACAAAATTAGACCTAACGACTCATTATGGTGTATAATTTTTTATATATGGAGGGCATTTAACAGGGTGTATAGTTAGAATTGATTTAAATTTGAAGTGAAACCAGCTTTTGTATGATGCGATTTCCTTTGCTCTGTTTTTTTGTGTTGCTTGCTTCTTTGTTAAATGCTCAGAAGATATATTTTGTTTACCTGCAAACGGAAACAGGCGAACCGTTTTTTGTAAGGATGAATGATAAACTTTATAGTTCAGAATCGTCCGGATATTTGATCCTTCCGAAGCTAAAAGACAGCACGTATAAATTTAAGTTAGGCTTCCCTGCAAAAGATGTTGACCTTGATTTCACCACAACTATCAACAAAAAGGATCACGGATATCTTATAAAAAACCTGGGAGATAAGGGCTGGGGACTTTTTGATCTGCAGTCATTGGATCTTCAGATGTCTGCATCGAATGTAAAAAAGGAATCGGGCTTTAATAATACAAGTACAAATACACAAGTAAATGCCTTCACTGCCTTGCTGGCCAAGGCAACTGACGATCCTTCATTGAGGCAGAACGCGGTTTTCGCTAAGCAAGTTGAGAAAAAACCTGAAGTTGTTCGGACCATAGAAAAAGAGGAAAAGAAACCGGTCGTTACGGATGCTGTTGTGAAAGAAGTCCAAAATGACTCTCCAAAGGAATCCTCCGGGACCTTCGAAGAAAAAAAACCGAAGCAGGTTATGCAACCCGCAACCAGGTCGGATGAAAATAAAACGAACGCTGTAAATACAAATGATCAAAAGGAAGATTCGCAAAAGAGTTCTGTAGTTCAAAGTGATATTTATAAAAGATCAGAAGTCATAAAACTTTCAGAAGGCAGCAACGCAGATGGATTTGAATCTGTGTACATAGACCAGAACCCGGACGGAGCAAAAGACACAATAAGAGTATTCATACCTTCAGGCAAGACTTCAGTGGCGATTAAAGAAGAGTTAAAAAGTGATTCAACAGCCGAAATAAAAAAGACAGACGCGCCGGATACGGCGCAGGCAGTGAGCAAGACAAAAAAATGGTGGCAAATTTCAATAGGCAAGAATAAAACTGAAACGGCAGCCAAACAAGAACCAAACAACAATTCAGAGGCTGAAACAAAGACCTTAAATGTTTCTACCGACAGTTCGCAGGCAGTCACTGGAGCGAAAGAAGAACCGAAAAAGGAAGAGGCCAAAAAATGGTGGCAAATTGCAATTGGTAAGGACAAGACTGAAACGGGCGAGAATAAAAAATGCCAGGTTGTTGCTAACAATGATGATTTTTTGAAATTGAGGAGAAAGATGGCAGCCAGGACCAACGATGATGGTATGCTCGATGAGGCCAAAAAATATTTTAAATCAAAATGCTTTGCAACAGAGCAAATAAAGAATCTGAGCACAATGTTTCTTTCCAGTGCGGGAAAGTTTAATTTTTTTAACGCTGCATACAACTACACTACAGATGTCGAAAATTTCTCCTCTCTTCAATCTGAATTAAAGGATGAATACTACGTGAACCGGTTCAAAGAAATGGTTAAGTAATTAAATGTTCCTATGTCACGGTACTTTCTTGAAGTTTCATACAAGGGAACAAACTACAGCGGCTTTCAAATTCAGAAAAATGCAAATTCGATCCAGGCAGAAATAGAACACGCGCTTCAGATCTTACAAAAAGAAAAAATTGCTCTGACCGGTTCATCACGCACGGATGCAGGTGTGCATGCGTTGCAGAATTTTTTTCATTTCGATTTCGATGGAGAGATACACACGCATTTTGTATACAAGATGAATGCGATCTTACCGGCTGATATCGTTGTTCAAAAATTAATACCGGTAAAGGCGAACGCTCATTGTCGTTTTGATTCGATGAGCCGGGAATACAAATATTTCATTTATCGTCATAAAGATCCATTTTTAAAAGACAGGGCTTTTTATTTTCCTTATAAATTGAACGTGGAGTTGATGCAGCAAGCCGCGACGATCATAAAGCAGTACACAGACTTTGCTGCGTTTTCAAAGCGGAACACACAAGTGAAAACATTCAACTGTTGCATTATGGAAAGTAAGTGGGCGTGGGACGATGAATGCCTGGTGTTTTATGTAAAGGCAAATCGGTTTTTGCGCGGAATGGTCAGAGCCTTAGTGGCGACGATGTTAAAAATTGGCCGCGGCAAAATGACGATCACTGAATTCAAAAATGTGATTGAGGAAAGAGATTGTTCAAAGGCAAGTTTTGCGGCTCCTTCGCAAGGTCTTTTTTTAGTAAGCGTAAGTTATCAAGACAACTATTTTGAATGACGAAAAAGTTTTTTATTGTCCTAAACCTGTAAGGGGTGCTACTTCTGATAATTCCAACTCTTTATTTTTAAAAAAGATTTGCGGGTAAAGTGGAGGTGCTTATCTTTGCGTCCCGCGTTTAAAAATAAACGGAAATAAGTTCTCTGAAACATTCATCTGAAGCAATTTTGGTTAGTTTCTGATGAGTAAATTGTGTGACGAATGTGAACAATTATCACAGTAAAAGTTTGCTGTGAAATCATCATACTGTATTTTTGCAGTCCGTCCCAAAAATTTTCATTTTAGTTCTCTTAAAGAAATTGAAAATCAGCTAAGAATGTTGAAAAAAGTTTTGGCTGATAATAATATGGCTCGTACATTTGCACTCCCAAAAAATGGGTGGCAGAGTGAGCTTCGAAAAGCGAAGGAAAGCCAAAAGATCTTTGAAAGTTGGGAAGCAACAGCACGTTGTTCTTAGTTTCAACTAAGGGCAACACAATAGGTAAGTCAAAGCGAAAACAATTCGATTTGACACGTTAATTCTAATGAATTAATAATGTCAGTATCAAACAACATTTACAATGGAGAGTTTGATCCTGGCTCAGGATGAACGCTAGCGGCAGGCTTAATACATGCAAGTCGTGGGGCAGCATGTCCCGCAGCAATGCGGGATGATGGCGACCGGCAAACGGGTGCGGAACACGTACACAACCTTCCTTTAAGTGGGGAATAGCCCGGGGAAACCCGGATTAATACCCCGTAATATAATGAAGTGGCATCACTTTATTATTATAGCTCCGGCGCTTGAAGATGGGTGTGCGACTGATTAGGCAGTTGGCGGGGTAACGGCCCACCAAACCTACGATCAGTAACTGGTGTGAGAGCACGACCAGTCACACGGGCACTGAGACACGGGCCCGACTCCTACGGGAGGCAGCAGTAAGGAATATTGGTCAATGGACGCAAGTCTGAACCAGC
>Ga0070684_100002073_pt1 | contig 14767 bp, 10 predicted proteins | sample KBSC723LmetaG_FD_65653 | JGI IMG/M metagenome (GOLD analysis project Ga0070684, IMG submission 65653) | Corn rhizosphere microbial communities from Kellogg Biological Station, Michigan, USA - KBS C7.2-3L metaG | ecosystem: Host-associated > Plants > Roots > Rhizosphere ...
CGGAACTGGCCCGGTGTGTCGTAGCTGAACGGACGCATGAACTGCATGTAGGTGCCGATCGGCGGTGCCTGCGAGGTCGGGATCCACACGCCCGGGATCGGCGGATCCGGCGGTGTGTAGGGGACATCCACTCGGAAGCCGTCGTCGGCGCGCTGCGCGATCAGCGTCGCGGCGACCTGCTGGCCAGTCGCGATGCCATCGGTCTTGGCCTGGCCGTCCGGAATCGTCGCCAGCGAGGTGACGTATGCCGGATCGATGATCGTCGCCGCCTGCGCGGGCAGGTAGTGGACGAGGGTGTCACGAGCCGCCGCGGCGACAGCCGCCTCGGCCGAGGCCCCTGCGGGCGCCTCGACGTCGACCGCGAACGGCTGATAGCCGCCCCTGATCGCCATCAGCGAGTCGTAGACGGCGATGTCCACGTTGGCGAAGATCACGAAGCCCTCCGGAGCCGCCAGCCCGGAGGCGGTGAACGCCTGCGTGCCCACCGTGTCCCAGTAGGTGACGTACGTGTCGGGAGTCGAGCCCGGTTGGGCGTTCGCTCCCGTTGTTGCGGCCATCCCGCCCAGCCCGAGCGTGGCGGCTGCCAGCAGCGCGATGGCGATCAAGCGAACTCTCACTGTGTCCTCCTTTGATGTTGCTTGGGTTCGCTGCTTGGAGCGAGCTCGGCGCGTCGGATTACACGGAGCGCGAGCTCCACCGACATGTCGATCCCATGCGCCTCCAAAGCGTGTCGTCGAACCGAATCGACGCACGTGGCCTCGTCGGATGCCCGGACCTCGTATCCGCATTCGCAGCGGACTGCCTTGCCAGCGAACATGTTGCGTTCGATACTGCGTGGATGCGGCTAGGCAGCCGCTAGTGCCCCGCTAGCGGCCCGAAAGGAGGGCGCTTGAACCTTCGGATCTCCCTGACGGAGCGTCTCTCCATCGAGACGAACGGTGCAAGCCTGGACGAGCAACGCTTCCCGGGCCGCCAGGGCCGGGTCGTCTTCGCCTATCTGGCTGCGCAGAGCGGGCGGCCGGTTCCCCGTGATGAGCTCGCCGAGCTGCTCTGGGGTGAGGAGCCTCCGGCGACCTGGGAGAAGGCGCTCCGGGTGCTGATGACGAAGCTCCGCGCGCTGCTCGAGGAATGCGGCATCGATGGGTCGACTGCCCTGACAAGCGCCTTCGGCTGCTATGCGCTCACGCTGCCCCCCGGCACGTGGATCGACGTCGACGCAGCGGTGGACACGCTCGGCCGAGCAGAAGCAGCGCTTGCCGCCGGCGATCTCGGTGAGGCTCATTCGGAGGGTGCGTTGGCCGCCGAGCTCGCTCGGCGGAGCTTCCTCCCCGGACAGGACGGAAGCTGGGTCGAGGGGCGCCGTCGCGACCAACACGAGCTTCTGGTGCGCGCACTCGAATGTCTGAACCAGGCGTCGTTCGGCGCGAAGGATTTCGCCGAAGCTGCGCGGCACGCCGAGGAAGTGATCGAGCTCGAGCCGTATCGCGAGAGCGGTTACCGACTCCTGATGGAGGCGCACGCCGCCGCCGGCAACAGGGCCGACGCCCTCCGCGCGTACGAGCGGTGTCGACGACTCCTCGCCGAGGAGCTCGGCGCCTACCCCTCGCCCGAGACCGACTCCGTCTACCGCGAGTTGCTTGCAGCACCCGTTTCGGCTGCGCCCGACAATGGCTCCTCCCCGGTCTCGGAAGCGTCAGCCGAGACCGTATCTCCGCCGCCGAAGGCGCAGCGCAAGACGATCACCGTCCTCCTCTGCGACGTGGCGGACTCATCGGCGCCCGGCCAGACGATCGACCCCGAAGCGATGCAGGCACGAGTGGCCCACTTCTTTCAGGACATGCAGACGATCGTCGCGCGCTACGACGGCACCGTGGAACAGGTGATCGGCGATGCCGTAATGGCCGTCTTCGGTGTGCCGATGGTCCACGAGGACGACGCCTTGCGCGCCGTCCACGCCGCGGATGAGGCGAGGGCAGCGTTAGCCGAGCTCGGCCTGGCGGGGCGAATCGGCGTCATGACCGGTGAGGCGGTGACCGGCGAGGGAGCCTTCGCGACGGGCGAGGTCGTCGCCCTGGCGAAACGAATGGTGGAGGCTGCTGCGCCCGGCGAGGTGCTGATCGGACAGCCGACCCTGGCACTCGTTCGGACACCGGTCGACACCGAGCCGCTCGAGCTAGGCGCGAAGGACAACGCCGTCCACCGGCTCTTGCGAGTTCGAAAGGAGGCCGAAGCGCGCCCGGCCGGACCGTTCGTCGGACGGAAGGCCGAGGCCGCGTTCCTCCGCGAGACGTGGGACCTCGTGCGGTCCGATCGATGTTGCGACCTCGTCACGGTCGTCGGGGAGGCCGGCGTCGGCAAGTCTCGGTTGGCCGCCGAGTTCCGGGCGTCGATCGAGGCGACCGTTGTCGGGGGCCGCTGCCCGCCCTACGGCGAAGGCATCACCTACCTGCCGGTCGTCGAGGTCTTGAAGCAGCTCGACCTGCGTCCAGAGGACGAGGCCGCGGCGGCGGCAATCAGCTCGCTCTTAGGCGAGACGGACACGCCCACGTCGGCTGACGAGATCGCCTGGGCGGTCCGCAAGGTGTTCGCGCAGGCGGCGGCAGAACGCCCCCTCGTGGTCCTCTTCGACGACCTCCAGTGGGGCGAGGAAGCGTTCCTGAACCTGGTCGAGCAGGCCGCTCTTCTCTCGTCCGAGACACCGATTCTTCTGCTCTGCCTCGCACGTCCGGAGCTCGCGGAGCGTCGACCCTCCTGGCCGGTTGCCCTTCGGCTGGGGGCGCTCGACGACGAAGAAGTCGACGAGCTCATCCCGAACGGCGTCCCTGCTGATGTACGCGCGAGGATCGCCCGTGCCGCGGGCGGCAATCCGCTGTTCGTCGAAGAGATGCTCGCGGTGGTGGGAGAGGCGGACGGCGACATGCCGGTGCCTCCCACGCTGCAAGCGCTGCTCGCGACGCGCCTGGATCAGCTGGAGAGCGCCGAGCGGAGCGTGCTGGAAGGCGCGGCAATCGAGGGAGAGGTCTTCCACCGGGGCGCCGTTCAGGCGTTGGCGCCCGACGTGCAGGTGACGACGTCCCTGGCGTCGCTCGTCCGCAAGGGACTGGTCAAACCGGACCGAGCGCGCATTCGAGGCGAGGACGGCCTCCGCTTCCACCACATCCTGATCCGGGATGCCGCCTACAACGCGCTTCCGAAGGCGACCCGCGCGCAACTGCATCAACGCTTCGCCGCCTGGCTCGACCAGAAGGGACGCGATCTCGTCGAGCTCGACGAGATCGTCGGCTATCACCTCGAGCAGGCCGACGCCTACCGCTCCGAGCTCGGCCTGCCCCAGGAGCTCGATGTGAGGGAGGAGGCGAGGCGGCGCCTCCAGGCAGGCGGTCAGCGCGCGGCTAGCCGCCAGGACTTCGACGCCGCGGTGACTCTGTTCCAGCGCGCCTCCGCGCTCGTCCCCGAGTCCGAGATCGATCTCGTCGTCGAGCTGGAATTGGGAGACGTCCTCTTCTGGGAGAACAGGTCAGACGAAGCGCTCCGACGCGCCGAAGCCCTCGCCGAGCGCGCGTCCGCCGCCGGGGACTCTCTCGCCGAGCTGTGTGCGAGGGTTCATGCGGGTCGGCTTCGAGCCCTCTCCGATCCGGATGGCATAGGCGACTTCGCCGCGCTCGTCGAGGAGGCGCTTCCCGTGATGGAAGCCGCCGGCGATCCCATGGCGCTGTACGTCGCCTACTACGCACGAGGAGACGTCGAGGAGGCAAGGGGACACAGCGACGCTGCGCTCGAGGCATTCGAACGTGCTGCCGCGCATGCGGGCCGTGCCGGCTATCGACCATCCCCGATGCTGGGCTTCCTGGCCTTCCTGCGGTTTACCGGGTCTACACCTGTGCCGGAGTTCTTGGCGTGGCTAGACGAGGTCGCCGACGGCAGCGGCCCGCATCAGTTCGTGCGTGCGTACCGCGGTTGGTCGTTAGCGAAGCTTGGTCGATTCGACGAGGCGCGGGCGATCATCTCTGAGGCGCGGGCGAAGCAGGCCGAGCGTGGCAGAGACCTGTTGCTCGCCAACCTCACCGCGTTCGAATCTGTGGGCGTCGAGCTTCTGGCCGGCAATCCCGCGGCTGCCGTCGAGTTCGGAGAAGAAGGATGCAGGCTGCACGAGGAACTCGCTTCGGAGAGATACTTCTTGCCGAACGCCTGCGCACACCTCGCGCAGGCGCTCTACGAGCTCGACCGGCTGGAGGACGCCGAGGCGACGATCGGTCGCGCTCTGGAGCTCGGCTCGAGCGGGGACATCTGGCTTCAGCCGGTCGGAATGCAGGTACGCGCGAAGCTGCTTGCCCGTAAGGGTGAGCAACAGGAGGCCGCCCGGCTCGCCCGCGAGGCGACGGCGCTCGCCGACGGAACCGACAACCTCGACCGGCAGGGAAACGCGTACGCCGACCTGGGAGAGGTGCTCCTGCTCGGAGGGAAGCCGGACGAGGCGGCTCTTGCGTTCGAGGAGGCGCTCGACCGCTTCGAGCGCAAAGGGAGTCGCGTCATGGCCGAGCGAACCAGGGCGCGGCTCGAAGAGCTACAGGTCACACCGGTTCACTGACCGCCTTGCTGGGCTTGACACGAACGCGCGAAGAAGAAACGCTCAACCCGCGGCCCGCCTCGAGTCAACGAAGGGAGCCGATATGAACCGCCGCCTATCCCGCTTCATCCTCGCCGCCGCGGGCGTTTTGGTGCTGTGCGGCCTGATCGCCACAGCGGCGGCCGCACGTCCCGTGCCGCAGACAGAGCCGGGCGACACGCTCGATCCGCGAACGTATGCACCGGAGAGCCAACTCTTCCTCGTCGTGCACGCGATCGGTGTGCAGAAGTACACGTGCCAGTCGAACGGCACCTGGTTGTTCACGGACCCGGAGGCCACGCTCTATAAGACGACTGGTGTGCAGAGCCCGATCGGCAGCCATTTCCTGAACTTCGCGAGTGGTCGGCCCGTTTGGCAGCTGAATGACGGCAGCTCCGTCGAGGCCGCGCGCAGGCAGACGGCGGACGGCGGGACCGGAAACATTCCGTGGCTTCTCCTCCAGGCGGTCGTGACGAGCGCCGGCACCGGCGGCGACCGTCTGTTCGAAACGACGTGGGTTCAGCGGCTGAACACCTTCGGAGGCGTCGCTCCCGCTGGAACCTGCACGCCCGGCGACCGGGTCCGCGTCGACTACTCCGCGGACTACTTCTTCTGGCGGGCGAGCGAGGACTGACGGGGACCACGCGGCGCGACTCCAGGCAACTGAGCGACGAGGCGCCTCGATGCGGGCGATCCCTGGAGCTGCTCATGGCGCTGGAGAGAGCCCCGACCGCCGGGGCTCTCTCCCGAGTCGTCTAGGCCGCTCTGGGCCACGTGGCGATCGCTCTGCGGATCGCGAGGCGGTACGGCTCGCCCATGAACAGGTCGTAGGTCGCGTTCTGCTTCGTCTTCCAGTCACGGCACGCCTGGCTCTGTGAGTTGGCCGCAGTGTCCTCGTTGCACGGAGCCTTGAAGTTGTCCACGAAGTAGCCCCCTACGAAGGTCTTGATGATCGTCGACTGTCCACGAGGGCCGGTGCGGAACGGCAACTGGACCCGGCCGAAGAATCCGCGCCCCCCGTTGTACGTGCCATCCGACTGCGGCAGGAGCGTGCCGCCGCCCTTTCCGTCGATCGTCACTCTGGTCATGAACGTGTTCACGATCCCGGGCTTGCCCGCCTTCGCAGCCTCGTCCACGACGACGTTCTTGATGCCGGTGGTGCCCCAGTTGGCCATCAGGCCGTAGAACTCGCCCATCACGTTCGACCAGTTGTGCGGGAAGAAGGTTCTGTCGTCGACGTGCTCGAAGAGCACGCCCAACTCGCTCAGGGTGCTGCGGTTATAGGTCCAATCCTTCTTGCCGGCCCCCTGCTTGCAGCCGGGATAGACGTTCGTATGTGTCAGTCCGAGCCCATGGATGCGCGCGTTGATCGTCGCTGAGCCGTACTTGTTCAGGAGCGCCTCGTGTGCCCGGTTGAGCGATTCGCCGAGCCCGCGGGTGAGCGTCTTGCGCAAGGTCTCCGAGTAGACCTGCGTCTTCTTGCCCTTGTCCCGTAGGCGGCACCAGATTTCGTCGGGCTTTCCCTTCAGAGCCCTCCAGGTGATGCCGTTCGGCTGGTCGAGCAAGTCGAGGCCCGGATCCTTGTCAAGGAGATCCATGACGTACAGGTGCGGGATCAGCTTGAGGACGCTGAGCGGCTGGTAAGGCTTCGTGTTCGCCAGGCCGACGTCCACCGACCCTTCGACCTCCTTGGCGTAGATCCCGAACCAGGCGTCGGTTCCGTTCGGCGCGTTGGCCATCGTGCTCGAGCGCCAGATCGATCGGATCCGGCGATTCTCGGCCGAGGCGTTGTCGATCAGGCTCGCGGCGTAGCGCGGGCTTCCACTCTTCGAGTACCGCTCGAGATCCGTGATGCGCAGCCCGTTCGAGGCCTGGAAGCGGAGCAGATCGCTCAACGTGTAGTCGTACACGTGCCGTGAGTACGCGCTCTCGTCGTTGCGCTGCATGATCACCGTCATCCGGCCCGCCTTCGGGCGTTCGACGTCGATCAGCCTCGCCCCGTGCGCCTGCGCCTGCTGCTGGACGAACTTCGGAGTGACGTTGACGTACCACCACCAGGCCTTCGCATCGACGCCCTGATTGTCGATGCCGATGTACGAGTAGCGGCGCTTGCCGTCGACGACGTAGGTCGAGAGGTCGATCAGGCGGACCTTGTACTTGTTGATCTCCTTGATGACCCCTTTGACCGAGAGGTCGTAGTTCCAGTGCCAGCCTTTGCCGGAGTCGCCGCTGTTCTTCACCCAGGTGTATGCGAAGCGCCTCTTGCCCTGGTCCGTGTACGGCTCGAGGTCGATGAGGCGGCCCTTCGTGGCCTTGATCTTGCTCGTCACGGCGCCCTCGCTGCCGTACGACCAACCGCCGATCCGCGCGTAGGCCCCGGTGTTTCGGACGAGCACCGCGCTAAAGCGCAGAGGACTGACGGAGTCGACGTTGACGTCCACGACTCGCTCGCCTGCCTGGTCCGCCAGCTTGTCGATCTGCGCCTTGGTCTGTCCGACCCAGAAGTGCCACCCGGTCGGAGTCGTCGCGTTCCGCTCGGGATCCTGCACGGCTGCCGATGGGCTCGCGCTCGAGGAGGCGACTACCGCGGCGAGCAGCACGAGCGTCACGAGCGCTGCCAGAGTCGTCTTGCGGATCAGGCCTGCGAGGGATGGGGTGGACATCTTCGCCTCCTTGGTCTGGCGGAGGCCGCAGGCACCGCGTTCATGTGACAAGACGCGCAAGGACTGGCCCGTCTTCCACCGGGGCGCTACGAGGGCGGGCTCTGATGCGGACGGCGCCTTCCGCTCAGGCGCTGTCCGTGCCCGCGAACAGCGCGCGCACGTCTAGCGAAGGAGCGTGCGTGTCCGCGGCGAGAGACACGTACCGGCGCGCGAGCGCGTCCTTGCCTGCACCGAGAAGTGTGCTGACGAGGCCAAGAGCGTCCGCGAACTCGGACGGGTCGAGATCGGCGAGGACGCGTCGCCACGACGCTTCTTCGAGCGCGTTGAACGCCGTCTGCACCTCCACCAGGTCGTAGCCCGCTTCGAACCGCTCCTCGGCGAGCGACTGGGCATACGCCATCATCGGCCCGAGGTCACGGTCTCGCAGGCCATCGAGAAGGTGGTCGAACAGGCGCTCGAGACGGCGCCGGACCTCGGCCTCGCCTGCCGCCTCGTAGTGCCGAGCGTGTGAGCGCGCGAGCGCGGCCTCTGCGTCCTCGACGATGGTCGCGCGCTGCTGGGCGAAATGGGTCTCTACGCTCACCGCGTGATCGTACGCACCAAGGACCTAGGCCGTCTTCTCCCAGACCGAGATGTGCTTGGTGCTGTCGCTCGTGAACGGCTCTCGCTTCCAGCCGCTCCAGCGCTCGCGCAGCCGCATCCCGGCCAGGCGCGCCATCAGGTCGAGCTCGGCCGGCCACACGTAGCGGAACGGGATCGACCGCAGCTCCCACCGGTCGCCGGCGGGAAAGAGGTGGTGCGAGACGAGTCCCTGGTTCGCCGGGTCGTACTCGTCGATCCCGATGTGGTCGGCGCCAAATGAGAAGACCTGATGCGTCTTGCCCGGCGGGAGCGTCCGCAGGCCGGGGACGCCGACCTCGATCACGAAGCAGCCGCCCGGCTGGAGATGCGCTGCGACGTTCTCGAAACACGCGACCTGCGCGTCCTGGCTCCTGAGGTTGTTGATCGTGTTGAACACGAGGTAGGCGAGCGAGAACGTTCCGCCCACGCGCGTCGTCGCAAAATCGCCGATCGCGACCTCGATCCGCTCTCCGCCCGGTTTCTCGCGGAGCTGCGCGACCATCGCCTCCGAGAGGTCGATTCCATGCACGCGAACGCCACGCTCCGACAGGGGCAATGCGATCCGACCCGTACCGACACCGAGCTCGAGCGCTACGCCGTCGCCGGCCAGCTCGGCCAGGAAGTTGACGACCGGCCCGACGACGTCCGGGTCGAACATGTCCGCGCTCGACTCGTCGTATCGCTCCGCAACCCCTTCGCCGAAGTAGTCCTCCGGCATCACGTCCCCTTTCCGTTTGCGATTGAATGGGCGCGATGGCCCAGCTGAACGCAATCGGGATCGTCGCCGCCGACATGGGCGAGTCGATCCGCTTCTACCGGCTCCTCGGTCTCGACGTCCCCGAGACGCCCGACGAAGGGCATGTCGACACCTTCCTCCCGAACGGCGTCCGCTTCATGCTCGACTCGGAGGAAACCATGCGGAGCTTCATCGACGGTTGGACGCGGGAAACCGGCAATCAAGTCGGGATCGCGTTCGAATGCGCGAGCCCCGCCGAGGTCGACGAGATCTACTCGCGTGTAACAGAAGCGGGGTTCCATGGAGAGAAGGAGCCCTGGGACGCGTTCTGGGGCCAGCGCTACGCCCTGCTCAAGGATCCGAGCGGCGTCGACGTCAGCCTGTACGCGCCCCTGGCTCAGTAGATCGTCTTTCGCCGGCTCTTCGAGAACTTCACCCACTTCTTGCGCTGCTCGGAGCGGAGCCGTGCGTCCTTGCGGATCTCGAGCGCCCTGATCTCGCGCTGGAGCTTGGTGTAGCTCGACCAGCGCTCTTCCGAGAGCGATCCGTCGGCGAGGCCCCGCCGGATGGCGCAGCCCGGCTCACTCGTGTGTGAGCAGTCGGAGAACTTGCAGTCCGCCGCGAGCTCGCTGATCTCGGAGAACGTCGTGTCGAGCACTTCCTCGCCGGCCCAGAGCTGCAGCTCGCGCATCCCGGGCGTGTCGAGCAGGAGCGCGCCCGACGGCAGAGGCACGAGCTCGCGGTGCGAGGTCGTGTGTCGCCCGCGGCCGCCTGCGCTCGTGTCCGAAGTCTCGAGTATCTCCTCGCCGGCGAGGCGGTTCACGAGCGTGGACTTGCCGACTCCCGAGGATCCGAGTAGGACGATCGTCGCTCCGACTCGGAGATACGTGTCGATCTCGTCGAGACCCTCGCCCGTCACTGCGCTCACGGAGTGGACCGGAACTCCCATTGCGACCGGCTCGATCTCGGCAAGCTCGGACGAGGAGTCGTCCGTCGTGTCCGCCTTGTTGACGACGATCACCGGGCTCGACCCGCTGTCCCAGGCCGCGGTCAGGTAGCGCTCGAGCCGCCTCGGGTTGAGGTCGAAGCCGAACGAGGTGACGACGAACACGGTGTCGACGTTCGCCGCCACGACCTGCTCCACGGTCCGTTGGAACGCCACTTTGCGTGAGAACGCCGTGCGCCGCGGCAGGACTGCCTCGATCACCGCCTTTCGCTCGCCCTCGATGGGACGGGCTGCGACCCAGTCTCCAACTGCGGGCAGCTCCTCGTCCGACAGCTTGCCCGCGGGCAGGCCGCCCATCCGTCCGTTCTCCGTCAGGAGCTCGCACGGCCCGTGGTGGCGCGCCGAGACGCGCGCCGGGATCAGATTGTCTGCTGCGTATGGCTCGAACGCGTCTGCGAAGAATGCGTCCCAGCCGAGGTCTTCCAACTGCAACTGAAACTCCTTTGGCTTGGGAATACGAACGACGCCCCTCTCGGGGCGCAACGGGCGAGCCTCAGGAGTACGCGCTCTCTAGCGGGCGCGGCCGGAGGCTCGGGCAACGGTCAACTCGGTCATCGTCGAACCTCCTTTCGTCGCGGGTCCTTCCCAGAGTACGCCACCGGGCGGCCGAGATCAATTCTGGTCTTAGCGGCTTTCGTTCACGAGAAACCCTCCAACGCGGCGGCGACCAGCCCAGGGAGCGTGCTCAGGTTGTAGCCGCCTTCCAGCACCACCGCGCAACGGGGCGCGAGGGCAGCGCTCCGGCGTGCGAGCTCGCGGAACCCGTCCTCGGTGACGTTCATACCGGCGAGCGGGTCCTCGGTGTGCGCGTCGAACCCGGCCGAGACGAGCACGAGCTCAGGCTCGAATGCGCGCACCGCGGGCTCGACGACATGGTCGAAGGCCCGCTCGTAGTCCTCGTCCCCGCAACCAGCTCCCAGCGGGACGTTGAGCGTCGTCTCGGCCTGGTCCTGCGGGCCGCCCGAGCCGGGATAGAACGGCCACTCGTGCATCGAGACGAAGAAAACCGAGTCGTCGTAACGGAAGATCTCCTCGGTGCCGTTTCCGTGGTGGACGTCCCAGTCGACGATCGCCACGCGCTCGATCCCGAGCTCGGCCTGCGCGTGGCGGGCGGCGATCGCGACGTTGTCGAAGATGCAGAAGCCCATCGCCGCCTCGGGCCGCGCGTGGTGCCCGGGGGGCCGAACGAGCGCGAATCCCCCCTGCTCGACCGCGGCGATCGCGGAGCCGGCGGCGAGGAGGGCCGCCTCGAACGACGTGTCGGACGCAATCGTGTCCCCGTCCAGCCACGTCGGCGTGCCCACGGCCCGCACTTGCTCTATGTAGTCGCGCGCGTGGCAGCGCTCGACCTGCTCGACGGTGGCCGGCGCGGCTTCGCTCCAGTTCGGAATCGCCTCCAGAAGCACCTCGAGGCGCCCGGGCGTGTCCGGATGGTGTCCGGTCGGGTGCAGCCGGACCATGTCGGGGTGCGTAAAGACCTCGATCGCTACTCCGCGCGAGCGGCCAGTCGCTCGGCCATCTGGTTCATGCCCCAGTCGGAGAGGAGAGAGGACGCCTCCGCCCACAGCGGCGACTGATCTTCGAGGGGAGGGAGAGGAGCGGAGGCGTCTAGCGTGGCAATTCGGCGATACAGCCGGAGTTCCTCCGCGATCGGCGCGAATCTCCCTGCTTCTAGCGCCTTTTCCAGCGAGCCGTACTGCCCAAGAAGCTGAGCCGCTCCCTTCGGGCCGACCCCGGGGGCGCCCGGCAGCTTGTCCGATGGGTCGCCGCGGAGCGCGATGAAGTCCGGCACCTGTTTCGGCTCGACGCCGTAGCGCTCGCGCACCTCGTCCGGCCCGATTCGCGCCAGCTCGCTCACGCCGCGGGTTGGCGTGAGGATGGTCACGGTCTTCGCCGCGAGCTGGAACGAGTCCCGGTCCGAGGTGACGACGAGCGCAGGCCAGCGCTTCTTCTTCGCCGCCGCGACAGCGGCCGCCAGGAAGTCGTCCGCCTCGTAGCCCGGCGCTTTCCCCGCCGTGAACCCCAGCGTCCGCACGAGCTCGGGGAGCATCGGCAGCTGCTCGAGGAGCGCCGGGTCGAAGACCCGGCCGCTCTGGTACGCCTCGTACGCCTCGTGCCGGTACGTCGGCACCTCGAGCGTGTCCCAGCCGACGACCACGCTCCGCGGCTGCTCGGCCTCCCACAGCCGGACGATGAAGTTCGTGAAGCCGACGATCGCGCCGGACTGCTTGCCTCCAGCCCGCTTGATCGTCTTCGGCAGCGCGTGGTAGGCGCGGTGCGCGAGCGAGTCCCCGTCGACCACGAGCAGCGGCCTCACAACGACCCCTCCAGCTCCCCGATCGCCGCCATCAGCCTGTCGGTCCCGATCTGCGCCGCCTCGCGGAGGTCCTTGCCCCGAAGGTCATCGAGCTCGACGGGAGCGCCGTACGCCACCCGCAGCGGCCCGAGCCGCATGATCCGGTCCGTCCCTGCGATCGCAGCCGGGATCAACGGCACGTCCGCCTCCAGCGCAACCCGAGCCGCGCCGGTGTGCGCTCGCGCCTGGTGCTTCTTCACAAGCCCTTTCCTCCTTCGCGTGCCTTCCGGGAAGATCGCCACGATCTCACCATCCTTCGCCAGCTGCACCGCAGTCTCGATCGCGACCGTGTCGCCCTCGCCGCGCCGCACCGGAAACGCTCCACCGAACTTCAGGACCGGCCAGAGAGGCGAACGAAACAGCTCGACCTTCGCCATGAATCGAATCTGCCGTCGCGGGAAGAGGGGCAGTCCGAGCGGCCAGGGGTCGAGGTTCGACAGATGGTTCGGAGAGAGGACGTAGCCACCTTCGCGTGGAAGATGCTCCATCCCGGAGGCCTGAAGCCGGAAAAGCAGCTTCACAGGCGGCCCTGTGAGGGATCCGGCCAGGCGGTAGATAGGCGAGGTTGACACTCAACGCTAAGGTCAGAGACGCAATGAAGACGCTCATCATCGCCGAGAAGCCGTCCGTCGGCCGCGACATCGCGGGCGCGCTGGACGGTGTCTTCCAGAAGCGCACGCTCGCCGACCTCAGCCCGAAGGCGAAGAAGGCGACGAAGGACGAGCCGACCTTTCTCGAGTCGGACGACAACGTCATCGCCTGGGCGGTCGGCCATCTCGTGCAGCTCGCCGAGCCCGACGAGTACGACGAGAAGTGGAAGAAGTGGCGCATGGCCGACCTGCCGATCGTCCCGCCCGACGGGTTCAAGCTCGTCCCGCGCGACGCGAAGTCGAAGAAGCAGCTCAAGCTCGTGGAGACGCTCCTCAAGCGTGACGACATCGATCGTGTGATCAACGCCTGCGACGCCGGACGCGAGGGCGAGCTGATCTTCGCGTACCTCTACGAGTCCGTCTTCGGCACGCCGCCGACGAGCGCGGACGCGCCGAAGCCCGTCGAGCGCCTCTGGATCAGCTCGATGACGAAGCAGGCGATCCGCGAGGGCTTCGAGCAGCTTCGCCCCGGAAACCAGCTGCAGCCGCTCGAGTCGGCCGCCCGAGCGCGCTCCGAGGCCGACTGGCTCGTCGGCATGAACGCGACCCGCGCCGCGACCATCCGAGGCCGCGCGTGGGTCGGCGGTGTCGTCTCGCTCGGACGTGTCCAGACCCCGACCCTCGCGATCATCGTCGCCCGAGAGCGCGAGATCCAGGCCTTCGTCCCCGAGCCGTACTGGCTCGTCCACGCGAGCTTCGACCCGCGCTACGAGGGGCTCTGGTTCGATCCGGTCAGGGCCGACGACAAAGACACGCCGACCGGTCAGGAGACCTGGCTCAAGGAGGCGGAGCGCGCCGAGGAGATCGTCACGAAGATCTCCGGCAAGACCGGCACCGTCGAGGACGTCGAGCGCAAGGAGCAGTCCGAGCGGGCGCCGCTCCTCTACGACCTGACCTCCCTCCAGCGCGACGCCAACCGGCGGTTCGGCTTCTCCGCGCGCCGCACGCTCTCGGCTGCCCAGTCCCTGTACGAAGGCAAGAAGGCGATCACGTATCCCCGCACGAGCTCCCGCTGGCTGTCCGGCGACCTCGTTCCTCAGCTGAAGCCGACCGCCGCGACGCTCGTCGACATCCCCGAGTACGCGACGGGCGCGCAGTTCGTGCTGAAGCTCGACTCGCTCCCCCTCGCCCGGGTCGTCAACGACGCGAAGGTCGACGACCACCACGCGATCATCCCCACTGACGTCGAGCACGACGTCAGCGAGTTCTCCCCGGACGAGCGCCGCATCTTCGATCTCGTCGCCCGCCGCTTCCTAGCCGTCTTCCATCCGCCGGCGCGCTACGCGCGGACGACCGTCATCACCGTGGTCGAGGACGAGCGCTTCCGCACCCGCGGAAAGGTCACCCTCGAGGCCGGGTGGCGCGGCGTGTACGGCTTGGAGGCAGACGCAGAGAAGGAAGAAGACCCGGAGAGTGCGGAGCTTCCGCCACTCGAGAAGGGCCAGCAGGTCAAGGTCGTCTCCGCCGAGAGCGAGGCCAAGGAGACCCGGCCGCCCCCGCGCTACACGGAGGCGACGCTCCTCTCGGCAATGGAGACCGCAGGCAAGCTCGTCGACGACGAGGAGCTTCGCGAGGCGATGAAGGAGCGCGGCCTGGGCACTCCGGCGACGCGCGCCGAGACGATCGAGACGCTGATCCGCCGCGAGTACATCGAGCGCGGCGGGAAGGATCTGATGCCGACCCCGAAGGGCCTGCAGGTGATCACGATGCTCGAGGAGAACAAGCTCACCTCACCGGAGCTGACCGGCGACTGGGAGAAGCGTCTCGGCGACATCGAGCACGGCAACGGGCAGAAGGACGACTTCATCAAGGGCATCGAGGACTTCACTCGCACGACTGTCGAGGCGATCGCCGCGCTCGACAAGGAGAAGCTCCGCCCGGAGCGGGTGGAGCTCGGCTTGTGCCCTCGCTGCGGCGCCGAGACCGGCGAGATCATCCGCGAGAACGCGAAGGCCTACGGCTGCACGAGCTGGAAGTCCCGCGAAGAGACCGGCTGCGGCTTCGTCATCTGGAAGCGCGTCGCCGGACGGACGCTGACGCCGGAGGTCGCGCGGCAGCTGCTCGAGGAGGGCAAGACGAAGGAAGTTTTGTCAGGCTTCCGTTCCAGAGCCGGCAAACCTTTTCGGGCA
>Ga0070684_100002077_pt1 | contig 14754 bp, 8 predicted proteins | sample KBSC723LmetaG_FD_65653 | JGI IMG/M metagenome (GOLD analysis project Ga0070684, IMG submission 65653) | Corn rhizosphere microbial communities from Kellogg Biological Station, Michigan, USA - KBS C7.2-3L metaG | ecosystem: Host-associated > Plants > Roots > Rhizosphere ...
TGCTGAAATGCACCGAATCGCTCGGCGTCCACCAATCGCGGAGATTGCCCTTGGCGTCGAAGTGGCGGCCTTCGTCATCGAAGCCGTGTGTGAGCTCGTGTCCAGCCCAACTTCCGCCCAGTGCCCCGTAGTTGGCGGCGTCGTCGGCTTTCGGGTCGAAGGTCTGCGGCGCAAGGGCGCCGGCGGGAAAGACCATCTCGTTTTTCGTCGGGTCGTAGTAAGCATTCACCGTGGGCACGGTGATGCCCCATTCCGTCGTATCGACCGGCGAGCCGGGGCGATTGATCGTGCGCTTCCACTCGAATGCGTTCGCGCGCTCGAGGTTGAGGACGAATGGGCCGTCGACGGTCTGAAGATTGGAGTAGTCGCGCCACTTGTCGGGATAGCCGACCTTCTCGCCCATCAGTGCGAGCTTGTGCAGCGCCTGCTTCTTCGTGGCGTCGGACATCCAGTCGAGTTTCTGCACGCGCTGTCCGAACGATGCGCGGATGTCGTCGATCACCGCCTTGGCCCGCGCGCGGGCCGCGGGCGAGAACGTCTTGGCCACGTACGCCTGGCCGAGCGCTTCGCCGATCGTGTTGTCGGCCACGCGGAGACAGCGTTTCCAGCGCGGCAACAGCTCCTTCGCGCCGGTAAAGCGCGCCGAGAACGCAAAGTTCTCCTGCACGAACGGCGTGCTGAGCCACGCCGCGGCCGACGAGATCGCGTGATAGCGAAGGTAGGCGCGCCAGTCGTCCATTGGCGTCGACGAGACGAGCGCGTCGAGGCGTTTAAAGAACTCTGGTTGGCCGATGTTGAGCTTCTTGGCCGGCGCCGTCGCGCCGATGTCGTGGTAGTACGCCACCCAATCGATGTTCGGCGTGATGGCGTGAAATTGGTCGAGCGTCATCGGATGATCGAGCGCGGACGGATCGCGCATCGCGACACGCGTCATCGACGCCTTGGCCATCTCGGTCTCGAGCGCGAGCACGCGAAGCGCCCGCGCGTGTGCGGCGCTCGCCTCATCGCCGGCCAACGTGAGATACTTGGCGATGTGCTCGACGTACGCTTTCCGAAGCGAGTCGGATGCCGGATCGGTCTTGGTGTAGTAGTCGCGATCGGGGAGACCGAGGCCGCCCTGGCCGAAGCCGCCGAGGTAGTGGCCGGCGTCGTGCGGATCGGGGTCGGCGCTGTAGCCGAACCCGACGTTGGATCCGCTCATCTGGAGTCGGGCGATCGCCGATAGCAGCGCCGGGCGGGAGTTGACTGCGTCGATCGACGCGAGCGTGTTCCTCAACGGACCCACGCCCATCTGCTCCGCGGCGGTCGAGTCCATGCACGTGGCGTAGAAGGTGCCGAGCTTGCGCGTCGTGTTGTCGGGCGGCAGTGATTTCCGTTTCGCGAGGGCGTCATCGAGCACCGAACGGACGACGAGCTCATTGCGATCGCTCATGTCGCGTCCAACCCCTGACGAGGAGTACGCCGCGGGAATGGTATCGTGCGCCAGCCACGCGCCGTTCGCGAAATCGAAGAAGTCGACGCAGGCTTTGGCGCCGCGGTTCATGTAGGCGGTGTCGACGACTTTGAGCGGGGCGAGGGACTTTGGCGCGGCGGCTTGCGCAGAGACCGAGGACGAGGTGGCGGCGGCGATCAGTGTGAGGAGGGCCGCCCTGCCGCGGACGGATCGGGCGATCGTGGAGACAGCGGGCATGATGATTCGAAAAGGAAGTGTGGGTTCGACTGTCGAACGTATTCCGGATATCGGAACTGGCAATACCTTTCCGCTTCGTGGGAGTTGCCGCGGAATCCGCGGAATCAACGGAAACACGCGGAAACAAAGCAAGATTGCTCACCGTGCCGACCATGTTGGCCGGGTGGCTTTTCTGTTACCCTCGGTCACTCTGTGCTATTCCGTAGATTCCGCGGATTCCGCGGCAGAGCCGTTATCACACCTCGAATGCCACTCATGCGCAGATTCGCAACGTTGCTCGCGGCCTTCCCGCTCGCCCTCTCAGCGCAACGGGCGCCGAAAGTGTTCACGCGTGCCGATACGCTGCGCGGCAGCAACGGGCCGGGTCGCTCGTGGTGGGACGCGTCATTCTATGATCTGCACGTCAGCGTCAGCCCGAACGACAGCAGCATCCGCGGCTACAACGCGATCACCTACCGCGTGCTCAAGCCGGCCAAGGAGATGCAGATCGATCTCCAAGTCCCGCTCGTCGTGGACAGCATGACGCAGGACGGGAAGGGCCTCGAGTTCCGTCGCGATGGCAACGCATTCTTCGTTGCGTTGGCGGCGCCGCAGACCGCCGGTGCGCGGAAGACGCTCGCCGTGTACTACCACGGCAAGCCGCGCGCGGCGAGCCGGCCGCCGTGGGACGGAGGCTTCATCTGGCAACACGACTCGCTCGGCAATCGCTGGATCGCGACGGCGAACGAGGGCTTGGGCGCGAGCGTGTGGTGGCCGACGAAAGACTACCTGGCGGACGAGCCCGACAGCCAGCGCGTCGCGATCACCGTGCCCGACTCGATGGTCGACGTCTCCAACGGACGTCTTCGTTCCACGACGCCGCACAGCGACGGCACGACGACGTACGAGTGGTTCGTGACGGAACCGATCAACACGTACGACGTCGAGGTGAACGCGGGCAAGTACGCGCACTTCTCGGATGAGTTCCAAGGAGAACGCGGCCGGCTCACGCTCGACTTCTGGCCGTTGGCGTACCACGTGGATACCGCGAAGGTCCAGTTCGCGCAGTCGAAGCCGATGCTCAAGTGCTTTGAGCATTGGTTCGGCCCATATCCATGGTACAAGGACGGCTACAAGCTGATCGAGGCGCCGCACTTGGGGATGGAGCATCAAAGCGGCGTCGCGTACGGCAATCATTTCAAGAACGGGTACAGCGGCCGCGACCTCTCGGGCACCGGCTGGGGAATGAAGTGGGATTTCATCATCGTGCACGAGAGCGCGCACGAGTGGTGGGGCAACAACATCACGACGAAAGATCCCGCCGACATGTGGATCCACGAAAGCTTCGCGAATTATGCCGAGGGTATTTACGCGGAGTGTCAGGACGGCAAGCAGGCGGGCGTCGACTACATCATCGGCAGTCGGAGGAACATCAAGAACGACGGCCCGATCATCGGCAAATACGGAGTGAACAATGAAGGCTCGGGCGACGTGTACTACAAGGGCGGCAGCATGCTGCACACGATCCGCCAACTGATCAACGACGACGAGAAGTGGCGCGGCATTCTCCGAGGACTCAACTCGACATTCTGGCACAAGACGGTGACCGGCGCGGAGATCCAGGCGTACATCAGCGCGCACGCCGGGATGGACCTGTCCAAAGTGTTCCAGCAGTACCTCACGACGCCGGACATCCCGGTGCTCGAGTATAAAGTCGCCGGGTCGACGCTATCCTATCGTTGGGGAAACGTGGTGCCAGGTTTCGCGATGCCGGTGCGCGCCGGCGTTGGCGACACCTCGACATTCACGTTGCTCCATCCAACAGCAGCGTGGAAAGCTCTATCGAACCCCGTAACTCCGACGGATTCGTTGCGCATCGACCGGAATTTCCTGGCGGTCACAAAGCCGGTTGCTCCTTGACAAGATCAAAGCTGTTATTGGTTAGACATCCACAGGACGAACGATGAGGTCCCGCCTGACAATTGTTGTCGCGTGCGTGTTGCTCATCGGACGCGCAATGACCGGCGCCGCACAGAAGGTCGAAGCCCTGTGGTACTCGGTGGATCGCGAGGAGAGCACGCAGAGCTTTCTCGCTCACGCCGACCGCATCTCGATCGTCTCCCCGCAAGTGTTCTCCATCGACAGCCTCGGCGTCATCTGGGGAAGCGTCGATTCGCGGATCGTGGCCGCGGCGCACGCGAAAGGCGTCAAGCTCGTGCCGCTGGTCATGAATCCCGGATTCGATCAACCGACGATCCACCGCATCCTCACCGTGCCCGACGCGCGGCAGCGCGCGATCGCGAACCTCGTGTCGCTCTGCCGCGACAATCATTTCGATGGACTGCAGTTCGACATCGAGAACGTCAACGTCGCCGACAAGGACGCGCTCACGAGCTTCATGCGCGAGTCCGCGGTCGGACTGCACCGGGTGGGCTGCACCGTATCGGCGGCCGTGGTCCCGCGCGCGAGCGACTATCCGGGACCCACGAGCTATCACCGGTGGATCTTCGAGAATTGGCGGGGCGTGTACGACTACAAAGCGCTCGCCGACGCGCTCGACTTCATCTCGTTCATGACGTACGCGCAACACACGGGAGGCACGCCGCCCGGTCCCGTGGCCGGGTACGCGTGGATGGAGGACGGACTCAAATACGTCCTCTCGCTCGGTGTGCCGCCATCGAAGGTTTCGCTCGGGATTCCCTCATACTCCGACTGGTGGTATCCCACGTTCGACCCGCGCGACGGCGCGCGCATGCGCGGCAACGATATCTCGTATGCCACGGCGAGCGGCCTGCTCGCGCGGCACGACGTCCAAGCCAAATGGGACGATCGCGACAAGGCCGGCTACGCGTTCTGGAGCAACGACGGCACGAACGAGTTCCTCTGGATCGAGGACGCGCGCGCCTTCACGGCCAAGCTCGAGCTCGTGACGAAGTACCATCTGCGCGGCTACTCCGTCTGGGTACTCGGCCTCGAGGATCCGAAGGTGTGGGGGGCGGTTCCCGCTCGTTGAAATTCGTCGCCGGGTGAGTTTCGTCGCCCGAGCTCACTCCTTGTGATCGCACGACTCCGCGAGTTGTTGCCACGGAATCCGCGGAATCGACGGAATCACACGGAACGGTTTTGAAGGGTGACGGGACGCGCGAATCGGCGAGCCGACACTTTCGAGGCGCGATTTCTTCTTTTCATTCCGCGGTATTCCGTTGACTCCGCGGATTCCGCGGCAAACAACTCGCGGAACCCGGCCTAGCGACTCGAGCGCGACCTAGCGCTCCACCGAATACCGCACCCTCACATCGGCGGTCGCGACCGCGACCGTGCCATAGAGGGGTCACCGGCGTTTGAATCCCTCGACGAGCGCGGCGGCCTGCGCGTCGTCGGCACCCGACAGCCGGAAGTCGATCGCGACGGAGTTCAGCGTCGTGAGATCCGTCCGTGCCTGTCTCGCGCGATCGACCGTGCCGTGAATGCTCACGGCGACACCGCGGAGCGAAACGCGCTGATCCTTCGCGATCACGTGAATCAGCTCGACGCCACACGCCGCGACGGACGAGAGAAAGGCCTCGACCGGCGTGACTTCCTCTCCGGGGCAACCGTTCTGCACCGGGCCGTCGATGATGAAGTGGTGATCGCGAACGCTGCAGAGCACGCGGCCGAACGTGTCCGTCGAGCGCGCGCCAACGTCGTACTCGCGAAGCGTCGGCGAGGTGGGTGGGGTCGATGTCATGGGCTGAAGCTGCCGCGCAACAAACCCGCGTGCAAGAGCGTAGACTTCATGACCCGCCACCCGTCGATTTCTCCATGGCCACTCGCCTCGCTCCGTCCATGCATCGCATAGCGCTCCGACTGATCGCGATCGCTCTCGTCGTTGTCTCGCCCGCGCGAGCACAGACCCACTCGCTGCCCGCCGACTCGGTGCTCGTTCGGTCGCTGACGTTTCGTTCGATCGGACCCGCGGTGATGAGCGGACGCATCGCCGACGTCGCCGTGACCGACGCCAAGAGCTCGCACGGACGACTCGGCAATGTCATCTACGCGGCGGCCGCGACGGGCGGCGTCTGGAAGTCGACCAACGCCGGCGTCACGTGGACGTCCATCTTCGACTCGGTCCGCACGGGATCCGCCGGTGCAATCGCCGTCGCTCCGTCGAACCCGGACGTCGTCTGGGTCGGCACGGGCGAACCGAACAACATGCGCAGCTCGTCGTGGGGCACGGGTGTGTACAAATCGACGGATGGCGGTCGCACGTGGTCCGGCGCAATGCTGCCGAAGTCGCAGCACATCGGACGCATCGTGATCGATCCGCGCGACCCGAACGTCGTCTACGTCGCCGCGCTCGGCCCACTCTGGGCGTCGGGCGGCGAGCGTGGGCTCTACAAGACGACCGACGGCGGCAAGACCTGGACGAACACGAAGGAGATCAGCAAGTACACGGGCTTCACCGACATCTCGATGGACCCGTCGAACCCAGATGTCCTGTACGCGGCGTCGCTCGAGCGCGAACGTCGCGAGTATGGATTTCTACCCGCCGGTCCCGAGAGCGGGATCTACAAGACGATCGACGCCGGCAAGACGTGGACGCAGCTCAAGCAAGGCTTGCCTACCGGCGACATCGGACGCATCGGGCTGAGCGTCTGCAAATCGCGGCCGACGACTGTCTACGCGATCGTGCACGCCAAGCCGCCGGCCAACGGTCTCTATCGCACCGACGACGCCGGGGCGACCTGGCAGCTCGTCAACAATCAGAACGGGACAGCCTGGTACTACAGCCAGGTGCGTTGCGACCCGACCGATCCCGACCACGTCATCACGCTCAACGCGCAATCGCGCGAGTCGCACGACGGCGGCAAGACGCTTCAGCCATTCGCTGCCGGCGGCGTGCACAGCGATCATCACGCGCTCTGGATCAACGACGACAACCCGGAGCAAGTGATCCTCGGCGGCGACGGCGGGCTCTATCTGTCGTGGGACGCGGGGCACACCTGGGATCACGTCGAGAGCATCGTGGCCGGACAGTTCTACGCCATCGCGGTCGACGACGCACTGCCCTTCTACAACGTCTACGGCGGCCTACAGGACAATCAGACCTGGTGGGGACCGAGCCGCACGCGCAACGCGTTCGGACCGACCAACGCCGATTGGGCGCGCATGGCCGGCGGTGACGGATTCTACGCCGTGCCCGACCCGCTCGACCACAATCTCGTCTATGCCGAGATGCAGCAGGGCGGCGTGGTGCGCTACGACGCGCGCACCGGCCAGACGAAGAACATTCGCCCAACGCCGTCCAAGCCCAGCGAGCGCTATCGCTTCAACTGGAGCGCGCCGATCCTGCCGTCCAAGCACGACGCCAGGACGGTCTACATGGCCGCCAACTACTTATTCAAGAGTACTGATCGCGGCGACAGCTGGGTGCACATCAGCCCCGATCTCACGCGCGGCATCGATCGCAACAAGCTCCCGCTCCGCGGCGCCACGCCCGATTCCACCGCACTCGGCCGGAACGAAGGCACGGCGGAATTCGGCAATGTCACGGTGATCGACGAATCGCCGCTGCGCGCCGGGCTGCTCGCCGTCGGCACGGACGACGGACTGATTCAAGTCACGCGCGACGGCGGAAAGACGTGGGTGAAGACCGACAAGTTCCCCAACGTGCCCGACACGACCTATGTGAGCCGAGTGGTGTGGTCCAAGTCGAGTGAGGGGACGATTTACGCGACGCTCGACGGACATCGGAGCAATGACTTCAAGCCGTACGTGCTCAAGAGCGCCGACTACGGCGCGACGTGGACCTCGATCACGGGCGATCTGCCCGACGGCGGACCGGTGCAGGTCATTCGCGAACATCCACGCCAACCCAATCTGCTCTTCGTCGGCACGGAGTTCGGCGTCTATTTCACGATCGACGGCGGCACACATTGGACGCAGCTCAAGAGCGGATTGCCCGGCGTCCCGGTGCACGACATTCAGATTCAAGCGCGCGCCAACGATCTCGTGCTCGGCACACACGGACGCGGGATCTACATCCTCGACGATCTGACGCCGCTCGAGAATCTCGCCAAGGCCAAGCAAGCGACGGCCGCGCATCTCTTCGCGGTGCAGGATGCGCTGCTCTTCCAACCGAACGCCAGTAAGAATTCTGGAATGGGAACGCGCGGCTTCAGCGGTCAGAACCCTGAGCCGGGGCCACACATCACGTACCTCGTGGCCGAGCCGACGGCCACGAAAGTCTCGTTGTCGATTGTGGACGCGAGCGGCACCGTCGTGCGCGAGATCCCGGCGCAGAAGGCGCCTGGCATGTACCGGACGACGTGGGACATGCGCGTCGGTCCGCCGCTCACGGCGCCGATCGACACAACCAATGGTGGCCGCGGACGAGGTGCGGGACGCGGCGGCTTCGGCGGAGCCCCGACCGACTCGGCCGGCCGCGGCGGCTTCGGCGGTGGTGGCGGCGGTCGCGGTGGCGCGGCCGACAACACCTTCCCGGCCATGCCGGGCCGCTACACCGCGCGATTGACCGTGGCGTCGGCCAAGGGCGCGCCCACAGTGATGGAGCAGTCGTTTGCCTTGATCAAAGATCCGATGGTGCTGCTGAGCGACGCGGAGCTGAAAGGTCTATACGCGTTTCGACTCGAGGTGGTGAAGACGCAGCGCGCGCTGCGCGAGCGGCAAGCGCAGCTCGATACGGCGCAGCGAGTGCTGGCCGCCGCCAAGCGCGCGGCAGATTCGTCGGGGACCAAGATCACGCCCGAGCTCAAGACGCAGATTGCCGCGGTGGAGAAAGAGCTCGCGGACATCACGCACGAGATCGGCGCGCCGAATGCGGGACGTGGCGGCGGCGGGTTCGGAGGTTTTGGTGGTGGCGCCCCGACGCTCGCTACGAGCGCGCTGGGCGCCGGTGGTCGTGGCGGGCGCGGTGCTGGCCGAGCTGGTGGGCCCGTCGCGCAGTCCGGTGCGCCGGCGAGTGAGCGGGCATCAGGTCCGGCCGCGACGCCCGTGACAGGCGCCGCGGACGAAGAGCAGAATCCGACCGCGCCGTCGACGCCGCAGAACATTCAAGCCAAGCTCGGAACGACGACGGAGATGCTCAACGTCAACTTCAATCCGAATCCGGAGCAGAAGAAGACGTTGCAGACGCTGCCCGCCGAGTTGGAGAAGCAGGGCGATCGCGTGAAGAAAGTGACGACCTCTCAGCTGCCCGCGTTGATCAGCGCGCTCAAAGCGGCAGGCGTCGAGGTCAAAACTCCGTAGTCGCCGGCGTCAACGCCCTCCCCGGAGCACTTTGCCGGGGAGGGCGTTTGTCATTTTCCCTTCCGCGATCACCGGCACGCCGTTCACCAGCACGTACTGCATCCCGACCGAGAGTTGATTCGGCTTCTCGAAGGTCGCGACGTCGCGGATCTCTTTCGGGTCGAACACGACGACGTCGGCCCACATGCCTTCCTTGAGCACGCCGCGATCGGCCAATCGCATCTTCTGCGCGGCCAGTGACGAGAACTTTCTGATCGCGTCCTCGAGCGTGAGCGCGTGATCCTCGCGCACGTACTTGCGCAGGATGCGCGGGAACGTGCCGTACGCGCGCGGATGCGGATGCTCCTGTCCCAATAATCCGTCCGGCGCCGTCCCCTGCGAATCGTTGTCGACCGACGTCCACGGTTGCTTCAGCGCGAGCAAAATGTCCGGCTCCGACATCGCGAACACCGCGCACTCGGTGAAGGCCTGGTCCTCCACGAGGATGTCGAACAGCGTGTTGATCGGATCGGTGCCGCGCATCTTGGCGATCGCCGCGAGCGTCTTGCCCTGGATCGGAAGGAGCTTCGGATTCTGAACGACGCTCACGAGCACCGCGTCAGGGCCCGGAATCTCCTGCCACTCGTTGTCCCACGTTCCGTCATTCGTCTCCATGTCTTTCCGCATCCGCGCGCGCATGGCCGGATCCTTGAGCCGCGTGATGAGCGCTTTGTCGCCGCCGTCGTGCGCCCACGGAGGAACGAACGCCGACATCGAGTTGAACCACGCCGGGTATGCGTACGTGTTCGCGCTGATCTCGACGCCGCTCGCCCGCGCGCTGTCGATCTTGGCGACGATCTTCGGCATGCGTCCCCAGTTCGGCTTCCCCGCCGCCTTGATGTGCCAGATCTCCACCGGAATCGGCGCTTCTCGTCCGATGCGAATCGCCTCGTCGAGCGCGCCGAGGACGTCATTACCTTCGGAGCGCATGTGCGTGGCGTAGACGCCGCCGAACTTTGCCGCTTCGCTCGCCAGCGCGATGAGCTCGTCGGTCTTGGCGTACGGCGCCGGCGCGTACTGCAGCGACGTCGACACGCCGCGCGCGCCTTGTTGCATCGCTTGCCGCACGAGCGCCTTCATTTGCTCGAGCTGCGCCGGCGTCGGCGCGACGTTGCTGTCGCCGAGCACCATGCGTCGAACCGTGGTGGCGCCGACGTACGTGGCGAAGTTGATGCCGATGCCCTGCTTCTCGAGACGCGCAAAGTATTGGCTCAGGTCGCGCCAATCGGGTGTGATCTTGAAGTGCTCGTACGTGACGCGATCGGCCGCGATCATCTTGTCGTTCAGCGGCGCCGCCGATCCGCCCTCGCCGGTGATCTCCGTCGTGATGCCTTGGAAGATCTTCGACGGCACGTGCGGGTTGACGAGCAGCGTGAGCTCCGACTGTCCGAGCATGTCGATGAACCCCGGTGCGACGACCATTCCCTTGGCGTCGATGCGCCGTTTCGCCGGCGCGTTCCCGAGTCGTCCGATCGCGGCGACTCGCCCGCTGCGAATGCCCAGGTCCGCGGCGTACCACGGAGATCCGGTGCCGTCGACGATGTGACCGTTGGTGATCACGACGTCGAACGGCGGCGCGCTTCGCTGCGAACGAGCTGCGGGCGCAAGCAATGCGAGTGAGACGACCGAGGCACAACAAGCGACGACGACACGCATTTGAGCGCGCTCCGCGATTTCAGGTGATGTCCGACGTTGAAGGCGAAGTTACGCCCCCGCAGCCGCGTCAGTAACCGCCTGTTGCGGCGAAGCCGTCAGGCCATCACTCTCGCGAGAAGGCGCAAATCTTCGTTGTCCAACTCGAGATCGGCCGCCGCGACGTTCTCCTCGAGATGCTTGACCCTGGACGTCCCGGGAATCACCAGCATCGCCGAACTGCGGTAGAGCAGCCAGGCCAGCGCGACCTGCAACACGGTCGCCTCGTGCCGGCGCGCGACCGATTCGACGCGCTCGCGCGCACGCTCTTCGTGAACGACACTGCGCAGCGCACCGGCGCCGAGCGGGAACCACGGAATGAACGCCAGCCGATGCCGTTCGCAGTAATCGATCACACTGTCCCATCGGCGATCGAAGACGTTGTAGCGGTTCTGAACGGACGCAATGGGCACGTGCGACTGCGCGCGATGAATCTCGTCGATGTCGACGTCCGCCAACCCGACGTGCCGCACTTTGCCCTCGCGCACGAACTCGGCGAGCGTCTCGAACTGTGCATCGTCGGACACGGCGGGATCGAGGCAGTGCAGTTGCCACAGATCGATTCGCTCGACACGCAAGCGTCGAAGACTGCCTTCGAGCACGCGACGCAAGTGATCGCGATGACCGTTTGGCGTCCACTGATCCGGACCGGGCCGGTCGAGGCCGCCCTTCGTCGCGATCGCGAGACCGTCGGGATACGGATGGAGCGCCTCGGCAATGAGCTCCTCCGACACATATGGCCCGTACGCGGCTGCCGTGTCGATGAAGTTCACACCGAGTTCGACCGCGCGACGAAGGACTTTGATCGCCTCGGCACGGTCTGCCGGCGGGCCGATGATTCCCGGCCCGGTGAGTCGCATGGCGCCGAAGCCCATGCGATTCACGACGAGGTCGTCTCCGATCGTGACCGTTCCGGCGCGCGCGGCCGGTTTGTTGGCGAAATGAAGGTGCGTCTCGCCTCTGCGCTGTTCCACGTGATCCTCGCTTGCTATACCGCGAGGTCATCCGTGCAAGAAGCGTCCCGAGGCTCTGCCCGTCTCAACCACCTCGGGACGTACCACTCTGGCTAAGAAACGGCAGTCTTTTCGCGAGCGGCCTTCCGCTGTCGCGCCCCGCTCGGGCCTCGGGTCGACGCAAGCGACAACAGATCGTTGTACACGCCCGCCGCCGTCACCGCCGGACCGGCACCGGGGCCAGTGATCACGAGCGGCTGCGTTCGATAGCGCGACGTCGTGAACGCGAACTGGTTATCCGTGCCGTTGAGCGTGCTCAGCGGATCGCCGGCCGGCACATGCGCGAGGCCAATCGAGATCGACTTGCGCGTCACACGCGCGCGATAGCGAAGCACACATCCCTGCGCCCGCGCCGCATCGACGTTGGAGGTCCACCGCTCATCGAGCTCGGAGGCGCGAGCGAGAAACGCCTCCGTCGTCACATCGCGCAACGAGGCCGGCACGAGCGATTCCACCGCCACGTCATCGAGATCGCCGCGAAAGCCCAACAGTCGCGCTAGAATGAGCGCCTTCCGAGCCACGTCGATCCCCGACAGGTCCGTGCGTGGATCAGGCTCGGTGTAACCCGCGGCCACCGCATCACGAAGGGCCGACGAAAAGCTTCGGCCCTTTCCCAATTCCCCGAACAAAAATCCAAGCGTGCCCGACGGACATCCGTCGATCGCCAACACGCGGTCGCCGGCATCGACGAGCTTGTGCAGCGTGTCGATCACCGGAAGGCCAGCCCCGACGGTCGCCTCGTGCAGAATGCGACGCCGCGCCGCACCGGCCGCATCGTGCAACCGATCGTGGACCTGCTGCGCGCCGGCGAGCGGCAGCTTGTTCGCCAACACCAGGTCGCATCCCCGAGCGAGCGCTGTCTCGAGCAGAGGCAACGTGTCGGCCGCCGTCGCGTCGACGAGCACGCGCTTGGTGCGACTCAGCCCTCCTGATCTCGCCGTGATCGTATCGACGGCGTCGGCGGGGCTCGACGCTCGTCCGCCGGCAGCGGTTGCCAGCGAGTTGCCCTCGGCCTTGTGCGCGCGAAGCTCCATCACGCGCCGCCACGACAGACCATCGGGCTCGAACACGAATCCCGAGCGATCCACGAGTCCGCAGATCCGAATCGACGACACCGACGTGCGATGGTTCGTCGCGAGCTGGCGCAGCAGCTCGCGCCCGATCGCGCCCACGCCAAGGAGCACCACGTTCGTGTCGCTCATACGGCAACCGCCTCCTGGCCGGCGTCGGCACAAGCTCCGAGCTCCGCGGCGACGGCGTCCAGCGCGCGACAAAGGTCGCGCACCAGATCGTCAGCCGACTCGATTCCCACGGACAACCGCACGAGCGCGTCGCTGATGCCCGCTCCGGCGCGCGCCGCCGCGTCCATCGACGCATGTGTCATCGTGGCCGGATGCGCAATCAAGCTCTCGACGCCGCCCAGCGACTCGGCCAGCGTAAAGTACTCGAGCTCCGACGTCAGCCGCTCGACACCGGCCACACCACCAACGACCTCGAAGCTGAGCATCGCGCCAAAGCCACTTTGCTGGCTCGCCGCGACCGCGTGTCCCGGATGCGTCGCGAGCCCGGGATAATTCACACGCACCACTGCGTCATGGCCACACAACGCTTCCACCACCGCATCCGTGTTCTCGAGATGCTGCCGCACGCGCGCGTGCAGTGTCCGCACGCCGCGCAACGTGAGGTAGCTGTCGAACGGCGCGCCCGTGATGCCGAGGCAATTCGCCCACCACACGAGCTCGTCGCCGAGTGCGGCTTCGCGCGCCACCACCGCGCCGCCGACGACGTCGCTGTGGCCATTCAGATACTTCGTCGTCGAGTGCACCACGACGTCGGCGCCGAGCGCGATGGGCTGCTGCAGGGCCGGCGAGAGAAATGTGTTGTCGACCACGACGAGCGCGCCCGCCGCGTGTCCCGCCGCGGCAATGCGTCGCACGTCGGTGATGCGGAGCAGCGGATTGCTCGGCGTCTCGATCCACACGAGCCGCGGATGATGACGCACCAACTCGGCCTCGGCGCCCGGCGTGGTGAGGTCGACGAACACCAGCGTGAAATGTCCCTTGCCCGATAGCGCGCGAAGCAAACGCTGCGTGCCGCCGTAGCAATCGTGCGCCGCGACGATGACGTCGCCTGGCTTCAAGAGACTCAGCACCAGCGTGACCGCCGACATCCCTGTGCTCGTCACGACGCCGCGCGCCCCGCCCTCGAGCTCGGCCAGTGCATCGGCGAGCTGCGTGCGCGTCGGGTTGCCGCTGCGCGTGTAGTCGTATGTCCGCGGCTTACCGAAACCTTCGAACGCGAATGTGGACGACAGGTGAATCGGCGGCACGACGGCACCGTGCTCGCCGTCGGTGGCAATAGCCGCGCGCACGGCGCGCGTGATTGGGCTGCGACAGTCGGAGGCGCTCATGAGAGTTCTGTGGTTGATAGTGCGATGCGAAGAATGTCACCAACCGCCGTCGGCTCGGTGAGGAACGCGTCGTGGCCGCGCGTAGTCGGCACGTGAATCAGCCGCGTGGGTCCAGCCAGACGAGCCGCCAACTCTTCGAGCTGGCCGCCCGGGACGATCGCGTCGCCCTCGGCGGCAACGATCGTGGCCGGCGTCGAGATCGCGGACGGGTCGACACGATGCAGATCGCCGGACAGCGACAGCGCGAGAAAACGCTCGGCGCTCCAGCGCGCGGCGAACCGCTCGCCGTGGTGACGGAGATAGGCCTCGACTGGAAACGTCGCATCGTTGTCGAAGCACTCGACCGGCGCTGAGTCGAACCGTTCGCCGAACTCACGCGTGCTGCGGTACGTGGTGATGGCGAGGCCGCGTGCGATCGCGAGCGCGTCGCCCGTGCGGCCAGTCTCGAGCCCGAGCTCGACGATGCGCCGCTGCAGCGCGCGCAGCGCGGTGCTCATGGGATGCGGCTCGTGCGGCGCACTGATCGCGACTAACCCAGCGACGCGATCCGGATACCGCTCGGCGAATGCGAGGGCGACCATGCCGCCGTACGACGCGCCAACGAACGAGTGAATTCGATGGACGTCGAGCTCGTCGAGAATGCGCGCGACATGTGCAGCCTGATCGTGCGTCGTCACGGTGCG
>Ga0070684_100002079_pt1 | contig 14749 bp, 13 predicted proteins | sample KBSC723LmetaG_FD_65653 | JGI IMG/M metagenome (GOLD analysis project Ga0070684, IMG submission 65653) | Corn rhizosphere microbial communities from Kellogg Biological Station, Michigan, USA - KBS C7.2-3L metaG | ecosystem: Host-associated > Plants > Roots > Rhizosphere ...
CGTCGTTCATGGTGACGACGCGGCGCCGATTGACGCCCCAGGGGACGTCGTGCTCGGCCTTGCACGCGGTGACGCAGCCATTGCATTCGATGCAACGCTCGGCGTCGCAGATGAACTTCATTCGTGCCATCGTGTGCTCCTACGCCGTCGCCCGCTCGACCTGGCAGACCGTCGTCTTGGTCTCCTGCATCATCGTCACGGCGTCGTAGCCATAGGTCGTCGCGGTGTTGGCAGCCTCGCCGCGAACGATCGGGTGTGAACCTTCCGGGTAGTACTGCAGCATGTCCGCGCCCTGCCAATGGCCGGAGAAGTGGAACGGCAGCCAGACGGTGCCGCGATCGACCCGCTCGGTGACCAGCGCATGGACCTTCAACTGCGCACCCGTCGGCGTCCGGACCCAAACCAGTTCGCCGTTGCGGATGCCGCGGTCGTTGGCGGCGGCAGGGTTGATCTCGACGAACATCTCCTGCTGCAGCTCGGCGAGCCACGGGTTCGAGCGCGTTTCCTCGCCGCCGCCTTCGTACTCGGTGAGCCGGCCACTGCTCATGATCAGCGGAAAGATCTTGCCGATGTCGCGGTTCTTCTCCTGCACGCTCTTGAAGAGCGTCGGCAGCCGCCAGAACGCCTTCTTGTCGTCGTAGGTCGGGTACTTGGCGATCAGATCGGGCCGCGTCGAGTAGATCGGCTCGCGATGCTGCGGCACCGGATCGGGGAAGTTCCAGACCACCGCGCGCGCCTTCGCGTTGCCCCACGGGTGACACCCGCGCCCCATCACGACGCGCTGGATGCCGCCCGAGAGATCGGTTTTCCAGTTCTTGCCCTCGGCGGCGCTCTTCTCCGCATCGGTGAGGTCGTTCCACCAGCCGAGTTTCTTCAGGAACCGGTGGTCGAACTCGGGATAGCCGGTCGTGATCGGCGAGCCCTTCGAGTACGAGCCGTCCTCGGCGAGTAGGTTGACGCCGTCGCGCTCGACGCCGAAGTTGGCGCGGAAGTTGCCGCCGCCCTCCATCAGCGACTTCGACGTGTCGTACAGGTTCGGCGATCCCGGGTGCTTGATTTCCGGCGTGCCGTAGCACGGCCAGGGCAGACCGAAGTAGTCGCCGTCGAGCTTGTAGCCGGTCTCCTTGTCGATGCCGCCGTTGGCGCGCAACGTGCGCACGTCGAAGACATGCATGTTGCGCATATGGGCCTTCAATCGCTCGGGCGACTGGCCCGTGTAGCCGATGGTCCAGTTGCTGCGATTGATCTCGCGCAGCGTCGCTTCGGGCTCCGGCTCCATCATCCCGCCCTTGGCCGCGACGAGCTTGCTGCTCTTGACCAGTTCGTTGCCGAAGCCGAGCTTCTGGGCGAGCTGGTACGCGATCATCTGGTCGGTACGCGATTCGAACAGCGGCTCGATGACCTTCTCGCGCCATTGCAGCGAGCGATTCGACGCCGTCACCGAGCCGGACGTCTCGAGCTGCGTCGCGGCCGGCAGCAGATAGACCGCGCGATCGGCGTTCAGATCTTCGGGCTTGCCCGGCATCGCCGCCATCGCCGCGGTGGCCGACGGATAGGGGTCGATCACGACCAGCAGGTCGAGCTTGTCCATCGCCCTCTTCATCTCCAAGCCGCGCGTCTGCGAGTTCGGCGCGTGGCCCCAGAAGATCAGGCCGCGCAGGTTCGAGTCCTGGTCGATCAGCTCGTTCTTCTCGAGCACGCCGTCGATCCAGCGCGACACCGTCATGCCGGGCTTGGTCATCATGCCGGGCGCGTATTGCTTCTTGATCCACTCGTAATCGAGGCCCCAGACCGCGGCGTAGTGCTTCCACGCCCCTTCGGAGAGACCGTAGTAGCCGGGCAGCGAGTCGGGGTTCGGGCCGATGTCGGTCGCGCCCTGCACGTTGTCGTGGCCGCGGAAGATGTTCGCGCCACCCCCGCTCTTGCCGATGTTGCCGAGCGCGAGCTGAAAGATGCAGGACGCCCGCACCATCGCGCTGCCGATCGAGTGCTGCGTCTGGCCCATGCTCCACACCAGCGTGCTCGGCCGGTTCTCGGCCATCGTCTTGGCGGCCAGATAGCACGACGCCTCGTCGACACCGCACGCGTCGAGCACTTTGTCGGGAGTCCACTTGGCGAGCACGTCTTCGCGCACCTGGTCCATGCCGTAGACGCGGTCGTGGATGTACTGCTTGTCCTCCCAACCGTTCTTGAAGATGTGATACAGCATGCCGAACAGAAGAGGAATGTCGCCCCCGGAACGGAAGCGGATGTACTGGTCGGCCTTGGCGGCGGTGCGGGTGAAGCGCGGATCCGCGACGATCATCTTGCAGCCGGTTTCCTTGGCGTGCAGCATGTGCAGCATCGACACCGGGTGCGCCTCGGCCGCGTTGGAACCGATGTAGAACGCAGCCTTCGAATTGCGCATGTCGTTCATCGAGTTCGTCATCGCGCCGTATCCCCACGTATTGGCGACGCCGGCGACCGTGGTCGAGTGGCAGATGCGCGCCTGGTGGTCGCAGTTGTTGCTGCCCCACAGGCTGATCCACTTGCGCAGCAGGTACGACCCTTCGTTGCTGTGCTTGGACGAGCCGACCAGGAACATCGAGTCCGGGCCGCTCTGCTTCTTCAGCTCGAGCATCTTCGCGCTGATCTCGTCGAGTGCCTGATCCCAGCCGATGCGCTCGTACTTGCCGTTCACCAGCTTCATCGGGTACTTCAGGCGGTATTCGCCGTGCCCGTGTTCGCGGATGGCGGCGCCCTTGGCGCAGTGCGCGCCCATGTTGATCGGCGAATCGAAGACCGGCTCCTGGCGGACCCAGACGCCGTTTTCGACCACCGCGTCGATTGCGCAGCCGACCGCGCAGTGCGTGCAGACGGTGCGCCGGACCACCGGCTTGGCAGCGGCCGCGGCCGGCGCATCGGCTGCCTGCGCCTTGCGCACGAGCGTCAGCTGCGAAGTCGCGAGCCCGACGCCGACACCGAGACCCGAACGGCGCAGGAACGCGCGCCGGTCCATCGTCGGGATCGCGCGCTGCACGCCCCGACCGAGGCTGGCGACCAGAGACGACGACGAGGCGGCACCCCGGTCGGAAGACTTGCGTGTGAGCAACATGATTTCCCCGTTCCCGAAATGAGCTCGACCGACCTCAGGATTTCGCCGTCTCGTAGTAGCGCAGCACGTGCGGCGTGACCTGGTACCCCTCGCTCCTGGCGAGCGGCTTCTTCGCCGCGAGTGCGGCCGGCGCGTCGACCGCGCCGCTGTGCAGCACTCGGGCGGCCACCGCTGCAACACCGGCCACTCCGGCAGCCACGACGAGACCCCGGCGATCGACCTTGCCGGCCATCGCGTCGGGTGCCGAGCGTCTGGATCGGATGAACTTCATGGCCTGACTCCTGTTTCATGGCCTCCGACTGCATGCCCCCATCGAGCGACGGTTCATGCGCGCCGCGCCAGCATGGACGCGACCGGTTGCCGGATCTGTCCGCCTCCGTACAGAGACCTGTCTTTATCGACTCGATCGAGGGAACGGGTCGGTGCCGACGCGGACCCGGCATTGGGCCGGACTCGCTCTACCGGGGAGCGCGCGGGTCGGGCGCGCCGACTTGCAGTGGCGTATCGCCACCGCAGCTTCTTCAGGCGTCGAGCAGATCGAGCCCCTGTGCTTCGACGTCGGCGAAGTCGCGCGTGAAGCCGGCGACGCTGCGATAGAAGTCGGCACGCGGATGGGCCTCGAGCAAGTCGCAGAAACCGTCGATCCACCCGCGCAGATGCGCGTTGTAGAAGCGCTGCTGTGTCGCAAGGTTGCTCGTGCCGGCGTCGTTGCCGGCGATCAGGTAGCGCATCGCTTCGCAGAGGGCGGCGATGTGGTCCTCCGTCTCGGTCACCGTCTCGGGGCGCTCGAGGCCGAGCGCGCGCAAGTCGTGGCGCAGCGTGACCAGCGCCTTCGCGTTGAGCGAACCGGCGAGGTGGTACGAGCCGTACGGAAGGATCTCGGCCCGGCCGACGCCAAGGAAGAGCGCGGCATATTCGTCGCCGATGGCGTCGACGCCGAGACGGCGCGATGCGGCGACGAGGTCGCTCCAGGAACGCTCGAGGAACGCTCCGGCCACAGGCGCTTCGGTCACGGCGACCTGGAGCTGCGCATGCAGCTCGACCGACGGCGGCGCACTGAACAGGCTCGCGAGCAGGCCGTAGATCTCGGCGCGCGCCAGCTCCTCGCTGTCATCGTCTGGACCGAAATGAAACGGTTGCATCGGCCTCACAACTGGTCGACCTTCACTTCATCGGGCCGGGTATGGATGTCGATCACCCGGCAGTCGCCGCACATCTTCAGGCGATCGGCGGCCGCGCCGTGGAACATCGAGTGGCCGCCGAGGCGCGACAGCATCGTCAGGACCGCCTGCGGCGTGCCGAACGGCTTGTCGCAACGGATGCAGCGGAACGGCTCGACCTCGTTGAGCACGCGCGCATGCCTCCTTGCCTTCCCGCCATCGGCGAGCAGCAGGCGCGGCTCGAGCGTGATCGCGTGCTCCGGGCAGGTGCTTGCGCACAAGCCGCACTGCACGCAATTCTTCTCGATGAAGCGCAGCTGCGGCCGGTCCGGGTTGTCGGCGAGCGCGCCTTCCGGGCAGGCGCCGACGCAGGCCAGGCACAAGGTGCACGCGTCGCTGTCGACGATCAGATTGCCGAACGGGCTGCCTTGCGCCGGCAACGCGATCGCCTCCGGAACCGTCGGCGCGTGCTGCACCAGGTGGTCGAGCGCGAGGTCGAGCGTGGCGCGCTTGTCGGCCTGCACGCTGAAGGCCGCGGCGCGCTTCACGGTCGTGGCCGGCGGTGTCTGCAGCGCGCGATCCAGACGCAGCAACGTCGCCTCGGTGCGGCATGTCGCCGCGAGCGCGACAGCCGGTGCCGGCCCGCTCGTGCGGTCGGCCGCTGCGTCGGCCAGCGACGCTCCCGCGTCGATGATGCGGAAGTGCTCGCCGGCATGGCCGAGGCCGGCGAGGATGGCCTCGGCGACGTGCATCTGCGCGCGGACCGCGGCCCGATAGCCCGGCGCTTCCTCGTCGGTCATCAGCACCCAGACCTGCGATGCGCCGTACGCGATCGCGGACAGCCACAGGTCGATGCCGGTCGACGCGGTATGCCAGACGTCGACCGGCAACACCCGCGCCGGCACGCCGCGCACGGTCGCATCGACCCGCGCGGCACGCCCGAGGCCGCCGATCGCAGCCGCTCCGGCGCCTTGGCTGTGCAGCAGCAGCGCTGCGTTCGTGCCGCCAGCCTTCGCGTAGGTCGAGAGCAGCGTGCGCATCCGCAGCCCCATCTCGTTCGGGCGCGGCGCCGCGAAGCTGATCGCACCGCTCGGGCACACCGTCGTGCAGGCGCCGCAGCCGACGCACAGATGCGGTTCGACGATGATCCCTCCGCCGCCGTTCTTGCCCTTCATCGAAGCATCGCTGCGGATCGCTTCGGCCGAGCAGACATCGATGCAGGCGTTGCAGCCGATCTGCCCGTTGCGGCTGTGGGCACAGGTCTTCTGCTTGTACTCGAAGAACTTCGGCTTCTCGAACTCGCCCACGCTCTCGCGCAGCTGCAAGACCGCGTCGACCAGCGCGGCATCGTCGGTGGCGTGGAAGTAGCCCTGCGGCGGTTGGTGCAGCGCGATCTGCGGCACGGCGCCGAGGTCGAGCACGAGATCGAACGACTCGGTGACCTCCTGCGCGGCGCGTTCGAAATCGATCGCGCCTGCTGCTTCGCAGACGCGCACGCAGTCGCGGTGGTCGCGGCACTTCGCCAGGTCGATCTGATAGCTGAAATCGATCGCTTGCTCCGGGCAGGCGGCGATGCAGGCATTGCAGCGCGTGCACAGGTCGAGGTCGATCGGGTTCTGGCTGCTCCAGCTCACCTCGAAGGCGCCGAGCCAGCCGCTCACGCGCGTCGGTGTGCCGGCATGGACCGCAAACCGGCGCTCCTGCGGCACGCTGCCGCCGACCGCCGGCAAGAGCAGGCTGACGTCGAGCTTGTCGCCGAGCATCCGCGCGGCGCGCAACGCGTGCCTGGCCGCGCCGATCACCAGCACCCGGCCGCCCGCGCGATAGCCGACCACAGGCACCGGCTCGGGCGCTGGCAGCTGCGCGGCGGCGATCAGCGCGGCGATCTTCGGCATCGCGGCGGCGGCATCCTTCGACCAGCCCGCCGACTCGCGAATGTTGACGAAGCGGATCGGTCGCTCGGCAATGCCCGGCGCGCCCTCGGTCTCCTCGTTCAACTCGAGAAAGAGCCGGCTCTCCTGCGTGCAGGTGACGAGCAGGTCGTCGTTGCCCTTCGCGGCGCGCTGAAATGCACCGGCCTCGCGCCGACACAGGGTCGAATGGATCGTTTCCAGACCGGCGCCAGCGTCGCCCTGGAGCGCCAGACGCAGCGCCGCGGCGTCCAGCGGGATCGTCCTGTTGCAGTCACAAATCAGTGTCGTCATTGGAGCGGCTCTCGGGATGCCAGGGCGGGCGCACCGGCGCTATTTCGATGGCAACGCCGCCTGACTGCGATAGGTCGGTGTCTGCGCAAATTCCGCGGGCACGTCCCACATTCGCGCCGCATACCAAACCGCCCAGGCGACGACAAACAGCGACAACACCCAGACCCACACCGGAATCGACGAGCGTGCCTCCGCCCGGCGCGGGTCGAATGGATCGTCGGTGCTGAAGGCATCCACGGTGAAGCGCAGGTTGCCGCGTCGCGTCGAATGAGGATCGAGCCCCGAGACGATGATGCCGGGCCCGTTGTGCACTCGGAACGGAATCTCTTCGACGCCTTCGCGGCCGGCCTGATCCTGCGCGCGGACAACGAGCCGATGCGGCCCGTCCACGATCGCGCGGGTATCGAGAACGACGTCGGTGGGCAGCTCGCGATCGATGATCGGATGCGGATCGTCATCGAGAAAGACGCGAACGCGCGGTTTGTCCACAGCGACGACCCGGTTCGTTTCAGCGGTCATCACTCAAGATTCCGCGCTTGGGGTGGCCGGAGTCGCTTTCCTCCGGACGAAACAGCATCCGGACCATGGCGACGAAACAGGCCAGGGTGACGGTGCCCGCCACCGCGATGATGACGACGTTGCCCCAGAAGGGGCCCGACAGATGGTGTTCCATGATGCTCCCGTCTCACTTGCCCTTCGCGCGTTCGGTGGCAACCTGCGCGGCCGAGACCAGCTCACCATGGTTGCCCCACGAAGTGCGCTCGAAATTGATGATGGCGGCGATGTCGTCATCGCCGAGCATGCCGGCAAAGGGCGGCATCGGACTGGCGTAGACGACGCCGCCAACGTTGGCGCCCTGAACCCCGTGCAGCACTGTCCGGATGTGTGCCGAGCCGTCGGCATCGTTGACCACGGCGTTGCCCTTCAGCGGCGGGAACGTCCCCGGCAGCCCTTCCCCGCTCGACTGGTGGCAGGCCGCGCAGTTCGCGATGAACAGCGACCGGCCTTTGGCTGGGTCGTAGCCGCCGCTCACGGGTGAGGCTTGGCCGCCGGCAGAAGCGGCGGCAGCGATGGGACTGGCCATCGCCGGCGTCGCGGCGTCAGGCAACGCCGGCTGCTTGAGCGACAGCAGATAGGCAAGCAGGGCTGTGGCCTCACGCGTGGGCACGACGACACCAGTGGCCGGCGCATAGGCTTTCGGCAAGGTCACCGCGGTCACCCCGGCTGGGGCTCGATCGACCACGTCGAACAGCCAATCGAACGCGGGCATCACCGACTGTGGAACGACTGCACGCGGGTTGTAGAGATGGATGTACTGCCAGGTTTCGCTCGGCTGACGGGCCCCGATGTTGGTCAGGTCGGGGCCCGTCCGCTGCGAGCCCAGAAGCTCCGGAGTCTGGTAGGCGAAGTCGCCCGGAGCCGACGGACGACCGAAGACCTTGTCCTGCGCGAGCGGGCGTACCTGCTGCGTATGGCAGTAGCTGCAGCCATTCGCCACATAGACGTCGCGCCCCTCGGCCTGCAGCGGCGTCAACGGCTCGACACCACGGCCGGCGGGGATGTTCGAGAGCTCGATGCCGGGCAGAACGCCCATGACGATCGCGAGAACCGCGTAGACGAGGGTCGAGCCGCCGGCGATCAGAAGCAGCTGGTTCATGTCGCGACTTCGCCCGGCAGCGGCGCCACCGGCGACGGCGCGTTGCCTGCACGACCATAGGTCATGCGCCAGACGTTCCATGCGAAGACGATGTGGCTGAGGAACATCAGCGCTCCGCCGACGCCACGCCAGATGTAGTAGGACTGCATGTCGACCACCGACTGGATGAAGGGCAGACCGTGGATCCAGTCCAAGCCCTGGAGCGTGCCGCCGATCGAGAGCGCGATGACGTAGATGAAGCTGCCGACGAGAGCCATCCAGAAGTGCAATGCAAGACCCATCTGTCCGGGTTCCTTGCCAGTGGCCAGCGGCAGCAAGGCATAGATCCCGCCCCAGATGGCGAAGGTGACGAAGCCGTACATGGTCAGGTGCGAGTGACCGACCGTGAAGTTGGTGAAATGCCAGACCTCCTGCAAGGAGCGAAACGCCTCGAAGGTGCCCTGCGTCGAGCCGACGAGATAGCCGATCACGCCGACGAAGATGAAGCGCAGCGGATACGAATGCGCCATCGTGCGCATTCGCCCGCGTAGAGTCAGGAGGAAGTTCGCGCTGCCGCCGAGCACAGGCACCAGCATGGCCACGCTGAACACGATGGCGGTGGTCTGGAGCCACCAGGGCAGCGGACTGAACAGGAAGTGATGCGCGCCGATGATCGGATAGAAGACGAGGTTGGTCCAGAACGCGAGCACGCCCAGCGCATAGGAGTAGATCGGACGGCTGAGGAGCTTGGGCAACGCGTAGTAGAAGATGCCGAGCGCCAACGGCGTGAACCACATGCCGACCGCGTTGTGCATGTAGAAGCCCGACACGGACACTTGGCCGAGGCCCTGCTGGTACCACGGCAGGATGGCCACCACGGCGATGATGCAGGTCCAGAGGACGCCGCCAACCGTGTACCAGTTCGAGAGATAGATCTCCTCCGTCGCCCGCCGCGCGACCGTGCGGACCAGGTTCCACGCGGTGACGACCAGGGCGGCCAGGAAGACGAGGCGGACCGGCCACGGCCATTCGCGATACTCGAGGTTGCCGTCGTTGTAGCCCAGGTCGAGCGCGACCGTGCCGGCCACGGCGGCCACGTTGAACAGAACCAGTCCGACCCAGGCGAGCTTGACGCTGTACAGCGAGGTGCGTGAGCTGCGCGCCGCAACGTAGTACGCCAAGCCAACCAGAGCGATGCTGGCCCATCCGTAGAACGTCGCGTTGGTATGGACTGGCCGCAGGCGGCCGAAGGTCAGCCAGGCGCCGGCGGCGAAATCCGGGGCACCGAACTTGTACGCCAGCAGAGTGCCGACTCCGGTGGCGAACAACAACCAGCAGGTCGCCGAAACGCAGTAGGCACCGAGGATGCATGCGAGCGTGCGAGAGTCCTCCTGTTGCGGCGACTTCTGGGGGTGGACTGGAAGCGACCTCGACATGGCAGTTCCAGTCGGAGCATCGCGCACCGCGAGGGGGCTGTCTGTCCTTCGACCGACAGACGAAGCGGCGAGGACGCGGTCAACTCGAGCACCGCAAGGTCACGACCGTCGGTTGTCGCCATCGCCGAACACCACTTGCGGCGGGTACCGGCTCCAGGAGCATCAAAATGACGACCACATGGCTGTCCAGCCTTGAAACGGCCGACCCTCAGCAGGGTTTCGAGCTCGCGATCAAGCTCTCTCAAATGGGTGTGAAATACACGCAGCCTTCCGAGGAGATTCGCGGCAAGCTCAGGCCGACATACGCGGAAAACGCGAACAGTCTGACTGCGGCCTCTCACGTGATCGCAATCAACTTTGCCACGGTTGCCGCCGCCAATCGGTATTGGATCGCCGGGAGATGAGCGGAGGCCGCAAGCCTCCGTCGATCGCGTTGGGCGTATTCTGATCATCGGAACAGAGGAACCTGCAATGAAGGAACGGCTCGATTTCAAGAAGGCGTCGCCCGACGCGTACAAGGCGATGGCGGCCGTCGAGAGCCATGTCCGGCAGTCGGGCTTGGAGCGTGCTTTGCTCGAGCTGGTGAAGACGCGTGTCTCGCAGATCAATGGCTGCGCCTATTGCCTGGACATGCACACCAAGGATGCTCGCGCCAATGGCGAATCGGAGCAGCGTCTCTATGTCCTCTCGGAGTGGCGAGAGACAACCTTTTATTCGGACAGGGAACGCGCCGCGCTCGCCTGGACCGAAGCGGTCACTCGAATCTCGAGCGATGCCGTGTCGGATGAACTGTTCGCCGAGGTCCGCAGTCACTTCGACGAGAAATCTCTGGTCGACCTGACGCTTGCGATCATTGCAATCAACGGGTGGAACCGTCTCGCGATTCCCTTCCGGTCAGAGCCGGGAAGCTATCGGGCCAAGGGTGCAGGCGCCGGCTAGGGATGCTCTGAACAGAGCATCCCTAGAGGTAGCCTCCCGAGGGAATTGAAAGCACCCGGGTGTCCTCGACGCTGCGCACGCCCGGAATGTTCTCCGCGGCGACTCGCGTTGCGACCCTGTCTTGCTCCGACTCGAGCGGGCCGGCGATGTGCACGACGCCGTCGCTGACGGTCACGTCGCAGCGCCGCGGACGCCACCAACCCTGAGATTCGAGCTCGGCGAGCAGCGCGCGTTGGATCGACGCGTCGCTTCTCGCGTGCTCGCCGTGCTTCACGCGAGCCTGAGCCAACAGCGCACGAACGAAGTCGCCTCGGCTGACGATGCCGACCATCCGGCCGGCGCGCAGGACCGGAGCGCGCCTGATTCCATTGGATTCCAGGAGTTCAGCCAGGTCGCCGAGGTTCGTGCTCTCGGTGACGGAAATCACCGGCGTCGACATCAGGTCTCGAACTTTCGTCGCATGTGCCTGGACGTAGGCCTCGGCCGCGTCGTCGCCGGCAAGAATCCGTCGCCACCAAGGCAGCGTTGCCGGATCGCGCTGCGTCCCGAGCTCGTCGCGATGCAGCAGATCGGCTTCGCTGACCATTCCCACGAGGGAGTCGCCGTCTACCACGGGTACGGCACTGATGTGGTGATGCACCAGTAGTGCCGCGACGTCCAGCACGGACGCGTCGGGTGCCGCCCTGATCACGTTTCGGGTCATGATGTCTCGGACTTGCATCTCGCTGCTCCTCGTCGGTGGCGAAGTGCCCCAGTCTGTGGTCCTTCCGCCCGATCGTCTGTCTGCAAGCGGACGAAACCGGGACCATCGCAGAAGCTGCGGTTCGCTCGCGCAGTTTCCCGAATGGAAACGCTGCGTTCGACTGCCGGGACTTACGAAGCTCGTCAGGACGACTACCATTTCTCGAGCGCTTCGCGCAGCTTCATGCTCTCCCGAGTCCGAGCGCCGCGAGCCTTCGTGGAAGAAGAACATGAGCGACGAAACCGAAGAACTGTCCGGACCGGATTTCGTCGCCGGGGTCGAGCTTTCGACGGTCGCAGACGGCGTGCCGCTGCTCGGCCATGCACACGGCGAGCCGGTGATTCTGGTACGGCGCGGCGCCGACCTGTTCGCAGTCGGTGCGCTCTGCACCCACTATGGCGGGCCGCTCGCCGAGGGCCTGGTCGTCGACGAGACCATTCGCTGTCCCTGGCATCACGCTGCCTTCAGCCTACGAACCGGCGAGGCCGTGCGCGCGCCGGCGCTGAATCCCATCGCGTGCCGACACGTCACGCAACGCGATGGCAAAGTGCATGTCGGCGATGTGATCCATCCGGAGCCTGCAAGGTCCGCTCGGCCCGCCGGCAACGGCGCGTTGTCGACCTCGATCGTCATCGTTGGCGGAGGCGCGGCGGGCAACGCGGCGGCCGAGATGCTCCGTCGCGAAGGTCATGTCGGTTCGATCACGATGTTGAGCGCCGACGACTCATTGCCCTGCGATCGACCCAATCTCTCGAAGAACTATCTCGCCGGCAGCGCGCCCGAGGAGTGGATTCCGCTCCGATCGGCCGAGTTCTATCGAGAGCACGGCATCGACGTGAAGCTGAACGCGCGTGTCGTCGACATCGACACCGTGGCGCACCAGGTGCAGCTCGAAGGCGGGCGCCGCCTCGACTACGGCACGATGCTGCTCGCCACCGGCGCCGAGCCCGTCCGGCTCGCCATTCCCGGCGCCGAGCTGCCCCACGTGCACTACTTGCGCACCTGGGCCGATGGCCGTTCTCTCGTCGCCTCCGCCAAGGCGGCTCGGGGCGCGGTCGTGATCGGCGCGAGCTTCATCGGCCTCGAGGTAGCCGCTTCGCTTCGCGCGCGAGATGTCGACGTGCACGTCGTCGGACGCGAGTCGGTGCCGATGGAGCCGGTCCTCGGTGCGGTGGTCGGCGCCTTCCTCCGCAAGCTGCACGAGACGCACGGCGTGTCTTTCCACCTGGCCACGACCCCCGTGTCGATCGACGAACACGGCGTAAGCCTGGCGAACGGCGAACGGATCGAGGCCGACCTCGTCGTCGTCGGCATCGGCGTCCGGCCCGCGCTGCGCCTGGCGGAGCAGGCCGGATTGGCTGTCGACCGCGGCGTGACGGTCAATCCGTATCTCGCAACGAACGTTGCCGGCATCTACGCGGCAGGCGACATCGCGCGCTGGCCCGATCGGCTCAGCGGCGAGCGCATCCGGGTCGAGCACTGGGTCGTTGCCCAGCGCCAGGGGCAGGTCGCCGCGCGCAACATGCTGGGCGCGCGCGAGCCCTTCGACGTCGTGCCGTTCTTCTGGACTGAGCAGTACGACTTCGGCCTCGCCTATGTCGGCCACGCCGAGCGCTTTGACCGGGTCGAGCTGGACGGCTCGCTGGAGGCTCGCAACTGCAAGATGACGTATTGGCGGGGCGCCAGGAAACTCGCGGTCGCCGTCGTTCACCGCGATCTCGAGGGGCTGCGCGCGGAAGTCGAGTTCGAGCACACCATCGCGCCGAGCGCGTGATCTCGACGTTGCTCGTCGAGCGAAGAGGATTTCGTGGACAAGCAGCTGTCTCCGGAAACGTCGAGAAATCTGATCGGCTGAGCGCAGCTCTCTAGGATGCCGATGGCCCGCAGGATCCCCGCAGCCAACGTGCGACTGAAGCGCGCATACGAGTCGCCGAGCGCCAACGACGGCACGCGCGTTCTTGTCGACCGACTGTGGCCGCGCGGGGTCGCCAAGGCCGACGCGGCGGTCGACGTCTGGCTCAAGGACCTGGCTCCGAGCACAGCATTGAGGAAGTGGTTCGGGCATGATCCGGCGCGGTGGCCCGAGTTTCGCAAGCGCTATGCCGAGGAACTTCGGCAGCATCCCGAACTCTTCGACCAACTGCGCGAGCTCGCGCGCGCCGGGCCTGTCACCCTCGTCTATTCCGCCCATGACGAGCTGCACAACGACGCTGTCGTCCTGCGAGATCTCGTCCTCGGTCGGTGAGCCGACCACGCAGGATACCGCTCGGCAACGCCTGCCGGAGCGTCGTCAAATCGGCGCTCAGATCTGCGCTGCGGCACCCATGGATCCGGAGTGACCGGTTGGCGCGCGCATCGCCTGACCGCGGGCAAGCGCCAGCTCACGGAGCGTCCAGCAGGACAAAGACGCGTCGCCGACGCGCAATTGGCACATCGACGCTGGAGCGCGTGCTCCCGGGCCGATTGCGAGGACACTGCGGTGTCGCAAAAGCAAACGGGCTACAGCAGCGATGCTGTAACCCGTTGATTTTGTTGGCGGAGTGGACGGGGCTCGAACCCGCGACCCCCGGCGTGACAGGCCGGTATTCTAACCAACTGAACTACCACTCCGAATCTCTTGCCCGACCTTCGCAGCGCTTCCGCGGCAGCAGGAGGTGGCGTCCCCTAGGGGATTCGAACCCCTGTAATCACCGTGAAAGGGTGGTGTCCTAGGCCTCTAGACGAAGGGGACTGAAACTCTCGACGTCGGCTCTCGGCTCTCGGCGTCACGTGTCTTGGTGGAGGTAAGCGGGATCGAACCGCTGACCTCTTGCATGCCATGCAAGCGCTCTCCCAGCTGAGCTATACCCCCGTCGAACACCCTGGAACAGCGGTCGATCGTGCCTGCCGAGAACAGCCGATCACCGCACCGAGCCGGCAATTATAGCGAGCCGTGCCCGGCGGTCGCTTCGAGCGCTAGCGCCCGAGACGAGCGAGCACGGTCGCGCGGTCGAAGACGGCGAGGACGGCGTCGAGCGAAGGCGTCTGCGCGCGCCCGCAGACGACGACGCGGACCGCGGGTGCGAGCTGCGGCATCTTGAGGCCGTGCGCCGCGAGCGTCTCCTTGATCGCCGCGGCGATCGATTCCTTGTCCCACGCCGGCAGCGCAGCGAGCTTGTCGCGCAACGTCGCGAGCGCCGGTCGGACGGCGTCGGTGACGTGCTGCGCGACGTCTGCGGGCGAAGGCGAAACGTCGGCGAAGACGATCGCGAGCCAGTCGGCGAGCTCGGCGAGCGTGCTGCAGCGGTCGCGGAACACCAGCGACGCGCCCAGCACCGCATCCGACGACGGCGCAGCGATGCCGCGGCGCGCGAGCTGCGCCTCGGCGAGCGCGACGAGACGATCGCCGGCGAGCAGCTTCAGGTAGTGCGCGTTGACCCAGTCGAGCTTGGCGGGGTCCCACTGCGCTGGGCTCTTCGAGAGATGGCCGCCGTCGAACCACGCGACCATCTGCTCGCGCGAGAAGATCTCCTCGTCGCCGTGGCTCCAGCCGAGCCGC
>Ga0070684_100002081_pt1 | contig 14744 bp, 2 predicted proteins | sample KBSC723LmetaG_FD_65653 | JGI IMG/M metagenome (GOLD analysis project Ga0070684, IMG submission 65653) | Corn rhizosphere microbial communities from Kellogg Biological Station, Michigan, USA - KBS C7.2-3L metaG | ecosystem: Host-associated > Plants > Roots > Rhizosphere ...
TACGCGACCTACAGCATCGGCCTGTTTTTCGACGACAAGGACTGCGTGTTTCAGCCGACCGATTTCCGCCACGTCGGCCTGCACCGCACCGCGGGCTACATCCTCGGCGTCGATCCGACCGAGCAGGCGCCCCGCATCGTCATCGAGAACGACACGCGTCCGATCGCCGAACCCTATGTCTGCATCGCCGTGCAGAGCACGACGCAAAGCAAGTACTGGAACAACCCGCATGGCTGGCGCGAGGTCATCGGCTTCCTGAAAGAAGCCGGCTACCGGGTAGTCTGCATCGACCAGAAGGCCACCCACGGCACCCAGCTGATCTGGAATCACATTCCGAACGGCGTCGAGGACGAGACCGGCGACAAGCCGCTCGCCGAGCGCTACCGCTATCTCAAGCACGCCGACTTCTTCGTCGGGCTCTCGAGCGGGCTGTCATGGCTCGCCTGGGCCTCGGGCACGCCGGTCGTGATGATCTCCGGCTTCACGCATCCGACCAACGAATTCGATACGCCGTATCGCGTCATCAATTATCACTCCTGCAACAGCTGCTGGAACGATCCGCGCGTGCGCTTCGACCACAAGGATTTTCTGTGGTGTCCGCGTCACGCCAATACGCCGCGGCAGTTCGAATGCACGCGGCTGATTACGGCCGATCATGTCAAGCAAGTGATTCAGCGGATACCGGGATTCCCGGCCCGCTCAACAAGCGTTTCAAAGCCCGTCAAGGGCAAATAATTTTCATTCTGGCTTAAGGGCAGGCAAGCCATGCAGACGATTTCCAGCGGCGTTACCGTTGATGTGACATCAGGCAACACCGAGACGAACGATACCGTATTGTTCGGCGGCACGTTGATCATCGAAGCCGGGGCGAATGCGATAGATACCACCTTGAATGGTGGCACGGAATTTGTCTCCGGGAATGATCAAGGCGCAACGATTAGTAGCGGCGGTCAGCTCGTTGTCGATTCCGGCGGGGTAGCCTCCGGCACGAACATTCTTTCAGGCGGCGGCGAGACCGTATTCGCTGGCGGGACCGCAGGCGGCGCAACCGTATCCAGCGGCGGATACATGGCGCTTGGCACAGGAAGTGGACCGTTTGGTTCCGCTGGCGGGACTGCGAGCAACACGACGATCAGCGGCGGCTTCGTCAGCATCGACTCGGGGGGGCTTGCGGTCTCGACGACCGTAACTGGTGGCAGCGGATTTTTTGGCAACCTGTTGGTTTCCAACGGTGGTTCCGCGCTGGACACCGCGGTCGCGGCTTCGGGTGGCCTGAACGTGTCGAGCGGCGGTGTCGCGAGCGACACCAACGTGTCGGGCGGCTTCGTTGCGATCAGCGCCGGAGGATCGGCGGTCTCGACGACGATCTCGGGCGGCGGCGGCAACTTCGGCAACGTGAACGTCTCCTCCGGCGGCTCCATTTCGGAGACCACGATCGGCAGTTCGGGCAGCCTCAACGTGCTGAGCGGCGCCACGGCGCACGATACAACCGTCAACAGCGGCGGCTTCTTCGATCTCGGTCAGGCGCCGTTCGGCGGCAACCCCGGATCAGCCGGCGGCAGCGCCACCGGTACGATCCTGTCCGGGGGCTTTGAAGCCGTCTCTAGCGGCGGCGTCGATTCCGGTGCCATCATTCTGGCCCACGGCGGCCAAGCCGTTTTCTTTGGCGGCACCAGCATTTCGGCCTCGGCTTCAGGAGTGACCGGACCCGGGGGCAACCTGGGCATCCTGTCGCTGTCCGGCGGCACCGCCATCGACCCGACCATCGGCAGCGGCGGACAGCTTGCGATCTATGCCGGCGGCACCGTTGTCGGTGAAAACATCCTCAGCGGCGGTCAGATTTTCCTCGGCAGCGGCGGCTCATACACCGTGTCCTCCGGCCATTCCGCGGCAAACATCTTTGTGTCCAGCGGCGGTTCACTGATCGTTGATGGCACGACGCTGAGCCAGGTCAATGTGCAGTCGGGCGGCTTGGAGACTGTCTCCTCCGGCGGCTATGCGACCGGTAACAGTTCCAACTTCAACAACGATGCCGGCACGATCAACATTCTGTCCGGTGGCCTGGCCGATCATACCTTTGTCAACAGCGGTGGCGTGCTGAACGTCAGCTCGGGGGGCACGATCAGTGGCGCCGTAGCCAACGGTACAGGCGTGGGTCCGGGTGGCGTTCTGAACATCCTGGCCGGTGGGTCGGGATCCTTCATCACCGTCTCGAGCGGAGCCACGGCGAACATCGCCGGAACGATGGGGCACAATCAAAGCGTATTCGGCACGGAAGTTGTGCTGTCCGGCGGCATCGTGACCGGCACTTCAGGTAACGGAACCGGAATTTCCGGCGGCACGCTCACCGTGCTTTCGGGCGGTGCGCTCGATCACGCCTCGATCCAGAACGGCGGCGTGCTCAATATCAGCGCCGGGGCCACCGCGCACAACATCGCCTTCTCCGGAGGGGGCACGCTCAATCTGGCAGGCACCATCACGTCGGGCGCGACCACGTCAGGTCTGACTTTCGCGGCCTCGGGCGGCGTCGAAAACATTTTGGCGGGCGGTGTCGACAACGGTACCGTGGTCAGTAACGGTGGCCACCAGAACATCTTCAACCACGGCACGGCCTCGAACACGCTGATCGGGGCGAGCGGCGTGACGACGATTTCGGGCGGCGGCACGCTCGATCTCAATGCCGGTGCAACCGAATCCGGGTCGGTGATCTTCGCCGATGCCGGCGGCAAGCTCGAGATCGACGGCACCTCGATGCCGGCTACCGTCATTTCCGGATTCGCTACCGGCGACGTGATCGATCTCACCGGCATCAGCCCGGGGGAGATCACCAGCGTCGGCGTCGTCGGCAGCCAGCTTCAGATCGCGACCACCGATCACGGTACGCTCAACCTCAACTTGAATCCGAGCGATACCTTCAATGGCCAGTTCGGCAGCGCGGCCGACGGCGCCGGCACCGACATCTATTTCTCCGTGAGCGGCGCCAACATCACGACAGTCTCCGCCGGCCAGACCAGCACAGGACTTGTCGAGAGCGCGGGCCAGACGCTTTATGTCCTGTCCGGCGGTGCGGCGAGCGGAACAATCTTAAGTGGTGGAGCCGAGATCGTCTTCGGGGCCGAGCAAGGCGCGACCGTCAGCAACGGCGGCACGTTGAATGTCGATGCCGGCGGCGTTGCGCATGATCTGACGTTGTCGAGCGGCGCCACGCTCAATGTGGTCGGCTCTACGACGAGCAACGTCACGGTCTTCTCGGGAGCCACCGAAAATGTTCTTTATGGCGGTCGCGCGGCCGGTGTTACCGGCTCCGGCACCAGGATCTCGGGCGGAACCGTCAACATCCTGTCCGGGGGCGCGCTCGATCACTCAACCGTCTTCAACGGCGGCATTCTCAATGTCGCCGGCACGGTCCTCAGCAATAACGGTATCTCCGCGGGCGGCATCGAGAACGTTCAATCGGGTGGCTCGATCGGAGGGGGCATTGGGTCCGGGACTGGTGTTTACGCTGGCGGCACGCTGAATATCCTGGCCGGAGGCACCGGCGCGTTTATCGCCGTCTATGCCGGCGGCACCATGAACGTGCAGGGCACGCTGCTGGGTACGGTGGGCATCTCCGGTGGTCTGGAAATCATTTCATCGGGCGGCATCCATACGAGCGGCATAAGCGGTGGCTCCCCTGTGTCGTCCGGTGGCACCGTCAGCGTGACATCGGGCGGCGACTTCGACCATTTCACCATTTCGAGCGGTGGCCAGGTCATCGTCGACCACGGCGGCATTATCCACGACTTCAACGTCAGCAGCGGCGGCACGCTGAATCTCGCGGGCTCCCAGCTCAGCAACGCCACGATCTTCGCCGGCGGTACCGAGAACGTCTCCTCGGGCGGCAACGCGCAGAGCTTCGGCGTCTCCGGCACGCTGAACGTCCTGTCGAGCGGCACAGCCGCGTCCTTTACGCTCTTCAACGGAGCATCGGCCAGTGTCGCAGCCGGCGGCACGGTTCACGACTTCGGAGTAAATAGCGGAGCAAACCTCAACCTTCTCGGCATCGCCACCAGCAACGTTTTTGTCGCCAGCGGCGGCACGATGAACGTCCTGGCCGGCGGCACCTTGTCAGGAGCCATCAATCCCGCCTTCGGCTTCGCGGACGACGGGGTGAACGGCACCATGAACGTCTCGGCCGGCGCGACGGTGGGCGAGCTCACGGTCAATTCGGGCGGCACCCTCAACCTCCTCGCCGGCGCGACCGGGCATGACATCGACGTCTTCTTCGGTGGCACGCTCAATCTCGCGGGCACCACGACCAGCAACAACGGCATCCTGGGCGGCCTGGAGATCGTCTCGAACGGTGGCGTCGCCAATGGGACGGGCATCAATGGCGGCGAGCTCGACGTTCTCTCCGGCGGCACGGCGGCCGGCATCGGCGTCAACGGCGGCGGCTTGCTGAAGCTGTTCGGTGGCGCGACCGTCAACGGCGCCTCGGTAAATCAGTTCGGAACTGTTGAGATCGTCAGTGGCGCGAATGCCAATACGCTTTCCACTGTCTTCGTGGCCTCCGGCGGCAATCTCGAGGTCGGCCCGGGCGCGGTTTTGAGCGGCTATTTCCTCCAGAATGGCGCGTTCCTCCAGGTGCTGTCCGGCGGTGAAACCTCCGGCAACATGATCTTTGCAGGCAACAACGAGACCGTGCTCGCTGGCGGCGTCGCCATCGGCGACACCATCGAGAACATGGGCTACATGCAGCTCGGCGTCCCGCCGTTCGGCGGTCAGCCCGGTTCGGCGGGCGGCACCGCAAGCAACGTCATCCTGAACGGCGGCGGACTCGCCGTTAACTCCGGCGGTCTTGCCGTTTCCACCACGGTCTTGAGCGGTGGCTTGACCGTCTTTTCGGACGGTTCAGCTTCGGGAACGACGATCAGCAATTTCGGCGGTCTCACAGTGTTGAGCGGAGGCACCGCTTCCGGCACGACGGTCATGAGCGGTGGCTTCATGGACCTCGGTCAGGCGCCCTTCGGTGGTCAACCCGGTTCGGCCGGCGGCAGTGCCTCCGGCACGGTGCTGTCTGGCGGTACCGAGTTCGTTTCGAGCGGCGGCGTCGATACCGGCGCCACGATTCTATCCGGCGCCAACCAGACCGTGATCGACGGCGGCGAGAGCCTTTCCGCGACCGTCGACGCCTTCGGCGGTTTGAATGTTTCGAGCGGTGGCACTGCGACCGGCGCGACTGTGTCGGGTGGTTTCGCGAACGTCTACGACGGCGGTGAGGCGGTCTCGACCACGATTGGTGCCGGCGGCGGATTCTTCGGCAACATGTCCCTTTCCGGCGGCTCCGCGTTGGATACCACCGTTGCCGTTTCCGGAGGCCTGAGCGTATCGAGCGGCGGCACCGCGACCGACACCAACGTATCAGGTGGCTTCGTCGCGATCAGTGCCGGAGGCTCCGCGGTCTCGGCGACGATCTCCGGCGGCGGCGGAAGCTTCGGCACCGTGATTGTTTCCTCCGGCGGCTCCATCTCGGAGACCACGATCGGCACCTCGGGTGGCCTCACCCTCCTGAGCGGCGGCAATGCTACGGACACGACGGTCTCGGCCGGCGGCTTCTTCAGCCTCGGTCAGGGCCCGTTCAACGCGCAGCCCGGATCGGCCGGCGGCAGCGCCACCGGCACGATTCTGTCTTCCGGTGGCAATGAAGCCGTTTCAAGCGGCGGTATCGATAGTAGCGCCCAGATTCTGTCCGGTGGCCACCAGACCGTCGCGGCTGGCGGCACCAGCATTGACGCAATCGTTTCCGGCGCAACGAACCCGCCCGGTACAATCGGCCTTGGCAACACGGCGCTCCTGACCGTCTCGGGCGGCAACGCCATCGATCCGACCATCGGCAGCGGCGGCCAGCTCGCGATCTTCGCCGGCGGTACGGTGACCGGCGAAACCGTTGCAAGCGGCGGCATGATCTTCCTCGGCAGCGGTGGCTCCTACACCGTGTCGACGGGCAACACGAGCGCGCATGATATCTTCGTCTCCAGCGGCGGCTCGCTTCTGGTCGACGGCACAACCCTCAGCCATGTCACCATCGGATCGGGCGGTACTGGCACGATTGCGTCAGGCGGCACCGTGTCGGGCGTTTCGGGCGTCGGCAACGGCGTCTCGGGCACGCTGAACGTCGATGCGGGCGGCACGGTGATGTGGCTCGCCGTCAACAGCGGCGCCACGGTGAATCTGTCCGGCGCAATGGCGCACAACCAGTTCGTCTCGGCGGGCGCCACCGAGATCGTCTATTCGGGCGGCCAGGTCACTGCGATCACTCCCAGTGGCACCGGAACGACCGACGAAGGCGAGATCGACGTCCGGTCGGGCGGCGCGATCGACCACGTTCTGATCTCGGCTGGCGGTGTTCTGCAGCTTTCGGCGGGCGCGACCGCCTCACGCATCGTTGCGAATAACGGCACCTTCGACCTTGCCGGCACGAACATCGCCAGCGGAGGCGTGCTATCCGGCGGTGTTGAGAACGTGCTGTCGGGCGGCGTCGACATCGGCACGACCGTTTCCGTTGGCGGCCAATTGATCGTCTTTGACGGCGGCACGACCTCCAATACCGAAATCCTTTCCAGCGGCGTCGCCACCGTCTGGGGCGGCGGCACGCTCGATCTCTCGAGCGGCTCCTCGGAAGCCGGCTCCGTGGTTTTCGCCGGCACCGGCGGCAAGCTGGAGATCGACGGCGTCTCGATGCCGACCACGGTGATCTCCGGCTTCGCCGACGGCGATACGATCGACCTCACCGGCATCAGCATGTCCGAGATCACCAGCGTCGGGCTCGGCGCCGGCAACGTGCTTGACATCGCGACTAACGATCACGGCACCCTTACGCTGCAGCTTGATCCCAGCGAGACCTTCACCGAACAGTTCGGCAGCGCCGCCGATGGCGCGGGCACCGACATCTTCCTAGTCGGCGGAGGCAGCAGCAGCGGTGGCGGCGGCACCATCACCGTCAGCAACGGCCAGACCAGCTCGGGCCTTGTCATAAGCGCGGGCCAGACGCTCGACGTGCTTTCGGGCGGCACGACCTTCAACGACACGATCGACACCGGCGGCGTTGCGAACGTGTCTGCTGGCGGAACGGCGCACGATCTCACCCTGTCCGGCGGCAATCTGAATGTTTCGGCCGGCGCAACCGTCGACCACCTCAACGTATCCAACGGCGGCACGTTCGATGTTGCCGGCACGGTGCTGAGCAACGTTGCCGTCCTTGCAGGCGGCCACGAAATCGTGGAGTCGGGCGGCGTCGTCACCGGCGTTCCCGGAAGCGGCACCGGCATCTCGGGCGGCACCGTCGACGTAAAGTCGGGCGGCGAGCTCGATCACGCCTCGATCCTGAGCGGCGGCACGCTCAATGTCAGCGCCGGCGCCTCGGTGCACGATATCACGGTTTCCGCACCCGGCCTGCTGAACCTTGCCGGCAGCGCCACCGGTAACGTCACCGTCTCCGGCGGAGCGGTCAACGTGTCCGCGGGCGGCGCTGCCAACGGCGTGACTATCAGCAGCGGCTTCATGTCGGTTGCGGGCACAACGACCGGCACGACGATTTCAAATACCGGCCAGGAGCAGGTGCAGTCTGGCGGCGTGACCTCCAACGCCACGGTGCTTATGGGCGGCGGCGAGACGGTGCTGAGCGGCGGTGCTGCCATCGACGCGACCGTATCGGCAATGGGCTATATGCAGCTCGGCACGGCCCCCTTCAGTGGTCAGCCCGGATTATCGGGCGGTACCGCGACCGGCACCCTGCTGAACGGCGGCGGCATGGGCGTGTATTCCGGCGGTGCCGCGCTCGACACTACCGTTTCCGGCGACGGCATCACCAATTTCGGCAACGTCACCGTCTTCTCGGGCGCCTCGATCGCCGAGACCACGGTGTCCTCGGCGGGCAGCCTGGTCGTCGAAAGCGGCGGCAACGCGACCGACACCACGGTCATGAGTGGCGGCTTCTTCGCCCTTGGCCAGCTTCCGTTCAGCGGCCAGCCCGGATCGGCTGGTGGCAATGCCACGGGCACGATTCTGTCCGGTGGGTTCGAGCAGATCAACAGCGGTGGCTTCGATTCCGGCGCGATGATCCTGTCGGGTGGCTCGCAGAATGTAAACTCGGGCGGCACCAGCATCAACGCGACGGTGTCCGGCACCAACGCGTCGGGCTTCTGGGCGGCTCAATTCGTTTCCGGCGGCACCGCCATCGGCACGGTGGTCGGCAGCAACGGACTGCTCGACATCCAGGCCGGCGGCACGGTGACCGGCGAGACCATCCTCGCCGGCGGTCATCTCACGGTCGACAGCGGGGGCAACTTCACGGTCTCCAACGGCGAGACCCTGCACGACGTCTTCGTCAACACCGGCGGCGTCGAGACCATTGCCTCGGGTGGCGTCGAGACTCAGGTCGGCGGCAGCGGCGGTAATGGCGACAGCGGCGTTGTCAACGTGCTCGCCGGCGGCAAGCTCAGTAACATGGGTGTCAACAGCGGCGGCATTCTCAATATCGCCGGCACCACGACCAGCAACATCTTCGTCAATACCGGTGGCACCGCCAACGTGCTGGCAGGCGGCGTCCTGTCGGGCGGCCCCGGAAGTAACGGCAACGGCGTCAATGGCACTTTGAATGTGTCGGCTGGCGGCACCGCGGCCTTTGTTGGTGCCAACAGCGGCGGCGTTATCAATGTCGCGGGCACTATCCTCAGCAACGGTTTCGTGGCGCGCGGTGGCGTCGAAAACGTGCTTGCTGGCGGCATCGTATCGGGTTCGTCCGGAGCCGGCACGGGTAATTCCGGCACCGTCAACGTGCAGAACGGCGGCGAGTTCGATTTTTCGACGACGTTCTCCGGTGGCGTGCTGAACTACTCTGCAGGGGCCACCGGCCACGACCTCTCTGTCTCCAGCGGCGGCGTGCTCAATGTTGCCGGCACCGTGGCCAGCGACACCCTTGTCTTCACGGGTGGCGTCGAGAACGTGTTGTCGGGCGGCTTCATCAACGGGCAGACTTTCTCCGGAGGAGCCAGCCACTTCGGCACCGGCGTATCTGGCGGGACGCTCACTATTCTCGCCGGCGGATCGGCGGCGTTCATTGGTGTCAGCGGAATCGGCGCGCAAGCCGGCACGCTGAACGTGTCGTCGGGCGGCACCATCCACAATCTCCTGGTCATCAGCGGCGGTGTCGCCAACATCGCCGGCACGCTGACCAGCATCGCGACCGTCTCCACTGGCGGTATCGAAAACATTCTGTCGGGCGGCATCGTCACGGGCGTTACTGGAAGTGGCACCGGCGTCTCCGGCGGCACGGTCAACGTGCTGTCCGGTGGTGAGTTCGATCACACGACCGTTTCCGGCGGCGGCGTTCTCAATGTCTCGGCGGGTGGCAGCGCCCATAACATCAGCATTTCGGCCGGCGGCACCGTGAATGTCGCCGGTACCGTCGCGAGTAACGTCACCGTTTTCACAGGCGGCACCGAGAACGTGCTGTTGGGCGGCGTCGTCACCGGCGTCAGCGGCAGCGGCACGACGATGTCCGGCGGCACCGTCAACGTGCAGGCCGGCGGTGAGCTTGATCATGTGACCATCTCCGCCGGAACGTTGAACGTCGCGAGCCAGGGCGTGATCCACAACATCGCTGTTTCGGGCGGCACGTTGAACGTCAGCGGCGCCGTGACCGGCCACGTCACGGTCTTCGGCGGCCAGGAAGTTGTTTCTTCCGGCGGTGTCGATAGCGGCACGACGGTCTCGGGCAGCGGCATGCTGGTGGTCCAGTCCTTCGGCCTCGCCGACGGCACCATCCTCACCTCCAACACCGGAGGAGGCGGATTGACCGTCAGCGCGGGCGGTGTCGCAAGCGGCGCCATCGTCAACAGCGGCGGCCAGGAATTGTTGTCCGGCGGCAGCGCGTCCGCCACGACGATCAACGGCGGCAACGAGACGGTGTTCAACGGCGGCCAGGACAACGCGGCCACCGTCGCGAATGGCGGCGTTCTCACCATATCCGCGGGCGGCATCGGATCCGGCGCGACGCTGCAGAGCGGCGGCACCGAGCACGTGCTGGCGGGCGGTGTTGCGAGCGGCACGATGCTCAATGCCGGTGGCGCGCTCAACGCCGATAACGGCAGCGAGCTCGACGGCACTATCCTCGGCAGCGGCGTCACGCTGTCGGTTGGCGCCGGCGTGACCTGGAACGGCACCGTGATCGGCGGCGGCGCTGCCGAAATCGTGGAAGCGGGCGGCGTGGCCAACGGGTCGCTGGTCGTCTCCGGCGGCACCGACACCATCGTCACGGGCGGCAGTGCGATCGGGAGTATCGCCGGCAGCGGTGGCATGGAAACCGTCCAGAGCGGCGGCGTGATCTCCAATGCCGTGATCAGCGGCGGCGAGCTCATCCTCGATCAAGGTGCGATCGTGAGCGGCACGATCCAGTTTGCCGCCAGCGGCGGCGGCAGCGAGTTGTTGGATGAAAACGCGGGCGCACCCGGCAACACCATTGTCGGAATGACGGGCGGCGACATCATCGAGCTCGCCGAGGTCGGATACGTTAACGTCGATCCGTCGTTCGACTCGGCCACCAATATCCTCACGGTTTCGAGCACCCTTGGCGCGACGTATCAACTGCAGTTCGATCCGAACCAGTACTTCCTCGGCGAGGAGTTCAAGACCTCGGCGGGCGCGAACGGCACCGACGTCTACCTGATCCAGACGCCGCTCACGACCTCGGCCTCCATCCCGGCGGGCAAGACCACCTATGGTGTCACCGTGGCGGCCGGCGGCTCGCTCGACGTGGCGCCGGGCGCCTCGGCGAGCGGCACCAATGTGAACAATGGCGGCACGCTGACCGTCAGTTCAGGCGGCATCGTCTCCGGCGGCACGGTCTCCAGCGGCGGCACGATCTCAGTCGGCAGCGGCGGCTCGGCGGCGGGCGCCACCGTCAGCGACGGCGGACACCAAGTCGTCGATTCCGGCGGTAACGCGAGCAACACCTTGCTCACCGATCCCGGTATCCAGATCGTCTCGGCTGGCGGTTCGGCCACCAGCGCGTTCGTCAGCGGCGGCGAGCAGGACGTCTACGGTGTTGCCATCGCCACCAGCGTCACCAGCGGCCTCGACACCACCAGCGGCAGCCCGACCTCGGGCCAGACCGTCAGCGGCTATCAATATGTCTTCGGCGGCGGCCAGGCGAGCGGAACGCTCATCAGCGCCGGCGGTGCCATGGTGGTCAGTGCCGGCGGCGTTGCTTCGGGCGCGATTATCTCGTCGGGTGGCTCGGCAACGATTGAGGCTGGCGGCGTCGCGAGCGGTACGCAGATATCCGCGGGCGGCTCGGAGAGCCTCTTCAGCGTCGACTACAACACCACCGTTTCGAATGGCGGTACTCTCTTCGTCTCCGGCGGCATTGCGTCCGGCACCACCGTCCTGAGCGGCGGCAACGCCACCATCGTGAGCGGCGGTGAGACCAGCGCCACCGTCTCTGGCGGCGGCACGTTGACGGTCTACTCCAGCGCCGGGACGCAGTCGACGAAACTGATCGGCGGCGGCGTGGTCTCGGGCTCTCCGATCCTGGCGCAGGAGATCCTGTCCGGCGGCACGGCGATCGCAACGACCATCTCCTCCACTGGCGAGCTTGTCGTCTCGTCGGGAGGCGCGGCGTCGAGCACGATCGTTAGCGGCACGCAGTTCGGTAGCGGCCTCAACGGCGGTCTGCTCGTCGAGGACCATGGCAACGCTTCGGGCACCCAACTCCAGAGCGGCGGTCTCGAGACCGTCTATGGCGGCGGCCTTGAAACCGGCGCCACCGTCTTTGCTGGCGGCTTCCTGACGCTGAGCGGCGGCACCAGCAAGGATGTGACCGTTTCCTCGGGCGGCAGCGAGATCGTCAGCAGCGGCATTGCGTCCGGAACGACGATCACCGGCACGGGCCTTGTGAACGTGCTGGCGGGCGGAACGCTGGTCAGCGCTACGGTCGACAGCACCGGCACCACCAGCACCGGTGGCGGCGCCATCGTCTCTGGCGGCACCGCGGACTTCACCACCATCAACTCCGGCGGTCAGCAGGTGGTGATCGGCGATGGCACCAACAGCGGCATCGCCAGCGGTACGCTCGTCAACTCCGGCGGCGCCCAATACGTGGAGTCCGGCGGCTTTGCGCTCGGCGCCACGATCAGCGCGGGCGGCAGTCAGACCGTCCTCGCGGGCGGCGCGGCCTCCGCTACGGCGGTGGCCGGCGTCGAGACCGTCTACGGCCGCGAGCGGGGTGGTACCATCCTTGGCGGTGGCGAGCTCGATGTCGAAAGCGGCGGCAAAGCGCACCAGATCGTCGCGGCTGCGGGCGGCACCGTCAGCGTGTTCGCGGGCGGCACGCTTGATGACCAATCGGTCTTCAGCGGCGGTACGCTCGATCTCGCCGGCTCGGCGTCGGACCTCCTGGTGATCAGCGGCGGCACGCTCAATGTCAACGCCGGCGCCATCATCAACGGCGGCGGCATGACGCTCAGTGCGACCTCGGCTGCCAGCATCACCGATACCTCCGACTCGTCCTACTTCCCCGGCTCCGGCGGCACCATCTATGTCGGCGGCGACGGCTCGTTCCTGTCGAACTTCGTCATCTCCGGCTTCGCGCCGGGCGCGGCGATCGACCTGACGTCCGTCAATTTCGACAGCCACGGACATGCCAATCTCCTGTCCGGCGGAGTTGTGGAGATCAGCGAGAACGGCAACACGCTCGACCTGCACATCAACCAGGGCGACCTGTTTGCCGGAGAGTATTTCCATCTCTCCGACGATGGAAAAGGCCATACCCTGATCACCGACAACTCGACGCCCTGCTACTGCCCGGGCACGCTGATCCTGACGGACCGCGGCGAGGTAAAGGTCGAGGATCTGGCGATCGGCGATCTGGTCTCCACCATGGGCGGGCGGCTCCGTCCGATCAAATGGATCGGCCGGCGCGACTATGGCGGCCGCTTCATCATGGGACGCAAGGATATCCTGCCCATCTGCGTCAAGGCGGGATCGCTCGGCGATAACGTGCCACGGCGCGATCTCTGGATCTCGCCGCATCACGCCATGTATCTCGACGGCGTGCTGGTCGAGGCGCGGCATCTCGTCAACGGCGTGAGCGTGGTCCAGGCCGAGCATGTCGAGGAGGTGTCGTACATCCATATCGAGTTGGAGACGCACGACGTTCTCGTCGCCGAGGGTTCGCTCTCGGAAAGCTTCGTCGACGACGACAGCCGCGGCATGTTCCACAATGCGGCGGAGTTCGCAGAGCTCTATCCGGAGCAGCGTCGGCAGCGTGGCGCGGCCGTCTACTGCGCGCCACGGCCGGAGTACGGCTTCGAGGTGGAGACGATCCGCCGACGCATCGAAGCGCGCGCCGGTCTCGTCGCCAACTTCCGCGAAGCGGCGGGACGGCTGCAAGGGTTGGTCGATGTCGTCGGCGCGCAATCGATCGAGGGTTGGGCGCAATCGGTCGAGCATCCGGACGTGCCGGTCTGCCTCGATATTCTCGTGAACGGGGAACTGATCGGCCAAATGCTGGCGAACGAGTATCGCGAGGACCTGAAGACGGCTGGAACCGGCAGCGGCTTCCAGGGCTTCCGGTTCGCGGTGCCGGCGGGCCTGTGCATCGAGCCCGGTCAGGTCGAGGTGCGTCGTTCTCATGATGGTGCACCGCTCGCCATCTCTTCCGGCAGGGAGATTTTGCGCAGGGCTTCCTAGCCCTGCGCGAGCGGATGCGGGAGATTGCGATCCGGTGTGCCGCTCGCGGCGGCACTCACTCTCGCAGCGGCCGATAGGTCCGCTCGTCATAGGGGCTGCCGCTCATCGGCAACAGATCGTGGCGGAATGAGACCGTCTCCGCTGCTGCGCTTTCGGCATTCTTGTCGGCTTGGGATTTCCAGCCTTCAATCAGCGTCATGTGATTTTGCCGGTTGGTCTGAACCAGCACGTCGAAGCGAACATTGCCATAGCGATGCCGGCTGCCGTCGACCAATTGCTTGATCCGGGTTCGACCCTGCTCCAAGGCGGTCGGAATGATATCGATATGCGTCATCACGACAATCGGCGGCGTCGCCGCGGGATGGTCGGATTCGACAAAGAGCGGACCCTGGATGCGCTCGTCGACGCCGGCGCTTTCGAGCTTGGCCAACCTGGTGCGGAATTGTTGTGCCGGAACTGTCGAGGCGTAGTCGTCCCTCGATTTTAGCGACTGCCATTGCTCGAGCAGGACGAACTGGTTCCGATAGCCGTCGCGCGCGAACGCATCGATCGCAACCGCGCCGGGTGCGCGTTTCGCCACCCTGACATGATCGAGGATCAGGCGGCGCGCCGGTTTCTCCTGGCCCGGCAGGACTTCGATATAGGCGACGGTGTAGGTCGCCTTGCTAGGCTCTTCGCTGCGCGTGGATGGCGCAAACGCGGCAATGGTGAAAGCCGCCGCGACGAACGCGGCGACAGATTGTGGGAGTGGTCTCATCGGTTTCTCTTACGCCGTCACGGAGGAAGCGTCGATTCAACCGTGAGGTGCGGTGCCGCGCAAGAGGGATACTGGCGGGCCGGCCAATTACGAGACCTGCCTGTCAGGCCGGCTTTGTGACGCGCGCAGCTTCCGATATCGCACAGAACAGGTGATACAGCGTGCTTGCCGGCATGAACTGCGCCATCGGCTCGCCCGAGGCACCGATACGATCCATCCAACCGGCGGGAACGGGCCTCTGCAGAAATCGCCCCGCGAG
>Ga0070684_100002082_pt1 | contig 14744 bp, 10 predicted proteins | sample KBSC723LmetaG_FD_65653 | JGI IMG/M metagenome (GOLD analysis project Ga0070684, IMG submission 65653) | Corn rhizosphere microbial communities from Kellogg Biological Station, Michigan, USA - KBS C7.2-3L metaG | ecosystem: Host-associated > Plants > Roots > Rhizosphere ...
CCGTGCTTTCTTTCATGTGGTGGCCACCCGAAGCGCTTCGGCCCGAGAAGCCGAGACAAGATCTTCCAGCTTAGCAGCTGTAAAGCTTGCAGCTGCGTGCTTTAGTATTGTTAGGTGCACCCGAAGCGCTCCGGCCCCAGAATCCGAGACAAAATGCCCGCCCCCATCGCGATCTACTACGAGCACCCCGACTGGTTCAAGCCCCTCTTCGCCGAACTCGATCGTCGCGGCGTTCCGTACGTTCGGCTCGATGCGACGTCGCACTTTTACGATCCGTCGGAAACCACGTCGCCTTATTCCCTGGTGTTCAATCGAGCCAGTCCGTCGGCCTACATGCGCGGACACGGGCAAGTCACCTTTCACACATTGAGCTGGCTGCGCCATCTCGAGCGCATCGGAGTGCCGGTGGTGAACGGCGCCGATGTCTACGAGATGGAGACGTCCAAAGCCCTGCAGCTCGAGATTCTCGAGGAGCTCGAGCTGCCGTACCCGAGAGCGAGAGTTATCAACGATGCTGCGCAGGCTGCGGAGGCTGCCCGCGGGCTGCGCTTCCCGGTGATCGTCAAGGCAAACATTGGCGGCAGCGGGGCCGGAATCACCCGCTTCGACGACGCCGCTTCGCTTGCCGCCGCCGCGCGCGCCGGCACCATCGGGCTCGGCATCGACAACGTCGCGCTCGTGCAGGAGCTGGCTCCGCTCCGCGACGCGCACATCACCCGCGTCGAAGTGCTGGACGGAAAATTCCTGTACGCGATCAACGTCTATCCGGCCGAGGATTCTTTCAACCTTTGCCCAGCCGATATCTGCCAGACCACCGATGGCCAACAGCTTTCCCGTACAGCCTGCGCGGTCGACGCGGCGAAGAATGGCATGCGGGTCGAGCAGTTCACGCCACCCCGCGAGATCGTGCGACAGATCGAGACCATCGCTCGCCGGGTGAAGCTCGACGTCGGCGGCATCGAGTACCTGATCGACGATCGTGACGGCAAGCCCTACTTCTACGACATCAACGCGCTGTCGAACTTCGTCGCCGATGCCCGCAACGTGGTCGGATTCGATCCGTTCGAGCGGCTGGTGGATTATCTGGTCGAGCGCGCGGAAGGGCGCGATGGAGGACGGGCGATCGCAGCTGCGCGAGGTGGGAAGCCGGAAGCGGTTGGCTCCCTGGCACGTGGCACTGGCGTGGAGGCGGGCGCCGCATCCCCGATCCTGCATCCGTCATCCCCCACTCCCGCGTCCACCATCCCTCATCCCTCGTCCCGCTAATGCGCTACGGATATTGGCTTCCCGTCTTCGGCGGTTGGCTGCGCAACGTTCCCGACGAGGGTATGAGCGCCAGCTGGGACTACGTTAAGCGACTGGCACAGCGCAGCGAGCAGATCGGCTACGACATCACGCTCATCGCCGAGCTGTTCATGAACGACATCAAGGGCATCGACGCCAACTCGCTCGAGGCGTGGTCGACGGCTGCGGCGCTCGCCGCGGTCACCGAGCGGCTGGAGCTGATGGTCGCGGTGCGGCCGACGTTTCACGAGCCGGCGATCTTCGCCAAGCAGGCTGCGAACATCGACCACATCTCGAACGGCCGGCTCGCCCTCAACGTCGTGTCGTCGTGGTGGAAGGACGAGGCGCGGCGCTACGGCATCCACTTCGAGGAACACGATGACCGCTACGCACGCACCGACGAGTGGCTGCGGGTTGTCAACGGAACCTGGAACGAGCCGCGCTTCAGCTATGCGGGCCGTCACTACAAGGTCGAGGAGACGATCCTCGAGCCCAAACCGGCGCGCCGCCCGCGACCGACTATTTACGCCGGCGGCGAAAGCCCGGCCGCCAAAGAGCTGATCTCACGCGCCTGCGACGCGTACGTGATGCACGGCGATCCGCCCGAGCGGGTCGCACCCAAAGTCGCCGACATGAGCGCGCGTCGCGAAAAGCTCGGCCTCGGACCGATGCAGTACGGCGTGGCCGCCTACGCGATCGTGCGCGACACCGAGGCGGAGGCTAAGGAGGAGCTGGCCCGCATCACCAACGTCCAACCCGGCTCCCCTGGCTACCAGAATTACCAGGACTGGATCGCCCACACGGCGCTCGAGCAGCAGGTCTCGCTCGAGGATTACTCGGTCTCGAACCGCGGCTTGCGCGCCGGCCTGGTCGGAACGCCGGAACAGGTCGCCGATCGGATCCGCGAGCTCGAATCGGTCGGGGTCGACCTGTTGCTACTCCAGTTCAGTCCGCAGCTGGAGGAGATGGAAAGGTTTTCGGAGATGGTGATGCCACTCGCATCTCGGCGTACAGACTCGGCAGCGATGCTGGCCACCACATGAAAGAAAGCGGGGAGCTCTTAGCGGGACAGCAGCTACGCTAAGAGCTCTCGGGACGCATCGCGTCTCGGCGTCCCGCGTCTCGTTCTCTCGTCGTCCCGTGTCTCGTTCTCTCGTCGTCCCGCGTCTCGTCGCTTGGGGTCGGCGCAACGATGCGACACCAGCTCGCTCTCGGCGTAGCGGCTCTCACGCTAAGGGCTCCGCGCTTCAGTACTGTTAGATGCGGACGACGAGACGCGATGCTTCCCGAAAAGCTGTCGGCCAAGCTGCTGTAAAGCTTGCAGCTGCCCGCTTACGTCCGAGAGGTGGCCAGCCGCAGCACTCGGGTCCTGGACGCCGAGATGGTCAGGTCCCAGACGCCGAGAGGTCTAAGAAATCAGCTCCGCCTGCCGAGACTTGATCGTCCTGTAACACTCACAGGCCGCCTTCTCGAGCCCCGGCCTATCGACGACGGCAATCATTCCTCGACTGTGTCCGATCAGGCCCGCCTTCTCGAGCGCGCCCATCGCCACCGTCACCCCCGGCCTCCGCACCCCCAGCATCTCGGCTAGAAATTCCTGGGTGAGGTTGAATTCGTCGCGGCCGACGCGGTCCTGCGACATCAACAGCCAGCGCGCACAGCGCTGCTCGATCACGTGCAGGCGGTTGCACGCTGCTGACTGCGAGACCGTCTCGAAGACCAGCTGCGAGTAGCGATGAAGAACCCGGCCGAAGTTTTCGCAGCCGATCGCGAGCTCCTTGAAATCTTCGGCGCTAAGCCGCCACGCCTGCCCGCTGATCTGGCCCACTCCCTTGAGGCGGGATGCCTTCACGCCGTGAAAGACCGCGACGCCGGCGAATCCATCGCTGCCAATCGTCATTGCCTCCACGGCGTCGCCGTTCTGCAGCTCGGTTACCAGCGAGATCACGCAGTTCTCGGGGAAATAGACGTGGCGGATCGTCTCACCCCGCCGGAAAATCACTTCCTTAGACCTGACGGCAACGTCTTCGGCCTGCCCGAGGATGGTGTCGAGCTCAGATTGGGGGAGGAGGCTAAGGAGCTGGTTGCGGATGGCACTCCGGGATCCACCGGCCATTGGCAGGGCGTCGTTGAGTGCGGACGTTGGGGCGATTGTAGGAGCTGCCATGGTGGGTCCGAGAGTCTTGATGGGTAATGGTTGACCGGTCGTCTGTCAGAGGGCTGACAGCGACTTGCGTGCATATTTGCAAGTACCGAACCCCGGCCTGGCCGCGTGTTATCTTCGAGGGGTCGAAACAGTCATTTAGACGCCTGCCACTATAGAGCAGCAGGAAGAGGAAAGCCCCACCGGAAGCCATGACGACACCTGCTGACCCACAGCCCAACGAGCGAAAATACCGCTTCAAGGACGAGTGGCTGGTTTCGCTAGTCGGGACCATGCCCGGCGTTACGCCGGAGCTCATAAAGCGGTGGCGCTTCCAGCAGAAACCCTACATCTCGCAGGCCCTCATCGACGGGGACGTCCTCTCCTTCAAGGAGATCGCCGAGGTCGTGAAGGACGCGTTCAGGATCGACTATGTCGATCTGAATCCGGGCGCCATCGACAAGAACGCAATGCAGATCCTCCCCGAAAAGCTCTGTCGGGAGCACAGCGTTCTGCCCGTCAAGGTCGATAGCAGGATGGTCCATCTGGCGATGGCAAATCCGCTGGACCAGGAAGCAATTCAGAGAGTCAGCTGGGCGACCAGCCGCGAAGTCACCCCGCTCTTCTGCCCGCCCGGACAGCTCGACAAGCTGGTTTCCGAGACACTTCGCCCGGACGCGATGATCTACGGACTCATCGAGAAGCTCGATCAGGCCGTGGGAATCGAGCAGGTCAAGGAAGAAGAACAGAACGAAGCGCAGATGGCCCGCGTCCACGCTCCGGTCATCAAGCTCGTCGACGCGATCATCGGCAATGCCATCAAGCTCCGCGCTTCCGACATCCACATCGAGCACGACGAGACCAACACCCTCGTCCGGTTCCGCATCGACGGCCTGCTCAAGAACATCATGGTGCTGCCTCGCTTCATCGGCGTCGGCCCCGTCGTATCACGCGTGAAGATCATGTCCGACCTGGACGTCGCCGAGCGCTTCCGTCCCCAGGACGGCCGCGCCAAAGTGCGCGTCAACGGCGAAGAGGTAGCGCTCCGCGTCTCTGTGCTCCCGACCCGCGTCGGCGAGAAAGTCGTGATGCGGCTGCTCAACGAGAAGTCGGTGCAGGTCTCGATGGGGACCCTCGGTTTCATGCCCGAGGTCCTGGAGAGATTCAAGGCGCTTCTCATGCGCGAGCAGGGAATTCTGCTCGTCACCGGTCCGACGGGCTCTGGAAAAACGACGACTCTTTACGCCGCGCTCAACACCCGTCGCGGGGAGTCGGTCAACATCGTCACCGTCGAAGACCCGGTCGAGTACCGACTCAGCGGCGTCAACCAGGTGCAGGTGAACGAGAAGCAGGGACTGACTTTCGCCGGAGTGCTGCGCTCGGTGCTGCGGCAGGATCCCGACGTCCTCCTCGTCGGTGAGATCCGAGACCAGGAGACTGCGACGATCGCGTTCCAGGCAGCGATGACGGGCCACCTCGTACTATCGACGCTCCACACCAACGACGCTATCGGCGCGATTCCGCGGCTGTCCAACATCGGCGTCGAGCCGTTCCGCGTCGCGGCCGGTTTGATCGGCGTGACTGCGCAGCGTCTGGTGCGCCGCGTCTGCCCGCATTGCCGCTACGAGGCGCCGATCGAAGAGCTGCACCCAATGGTTCGCAGCGCGCAGCAGCGCGTCTTCGGGAAGGCAAGACACGTAAAGGCCACCGGTTGCGCGGAGTGCGGATTCAGCGGGTACACGGGTCGACTCCCAATTATCGAGTTCCTCGAGGTGACGCCGGAAATTCGCGGCATGATCACCACCGGCAAGATGGCGGACGAGATTCGCGCCCACGCGCTGCGAACGGGAGCGATCCACACCTTCGACAACGACGCGCTCTGGCACATCGCCGAAGGCGACACCACCGCGGAAGAAGTGATTCCTTACACCGAATTCGAGCGGCGCAGGACTCCGCGCACCGCGACGCCCCGCGTCAACGCCGAGTTCGTTCCCGAGCTCGACGCCGACGGGGTGGTCAAGCCACCGCGGGTTCTCCTCGCCGTCGACGACAAGGCCGATCGGGTCCGCTTCAACGACATCCTCGTCGAGGCGCGCTTTGCCGTACAGATCGCCAACGACGGCGCCGCGACCCTGGGCATCCTCGCCCAGGATCCACCCGACGCACTCGTCGTCGGTCTCAAGCTTCCGATTCTCGACGGCCGGCAAGTGGTTCACGCCGCGCGCACAGTCGTTGGATTGGTGGACATGCCTATCATTGTCATTGCACCAGCGGGCACCGAGACCGAGACCACCGACCTGCTGTCGCAAGGCGTCGACGACGTTCTCCACGAGCCGATCGACGCCGCCCGATTCCGCGGCCGCGTCACGACGGTGATGCGAAGCCGCGGCCTCTGGGCCGAGACCGAAGAAGTGATGCGGCCGCTCATTCCGCAGGACGAGGCCGAGCGCCTGGTCGAGTTCAGGCTCAGCACCGCGGTGGACAGCGCGCCCGAAGAGCGTTTCGACAAGATCACCCGTATGGCGCAGCGGGTGTTCAGCGTGCCGTTTGCGGGGATCTCGTTCGTCGAAGGCGAGCGGCAGTGGTTCAAGTCGAAACAGGGTCTCCAGATCGGTGACAGCGCGCGCGACATGTCGTTCTGCGGCCACGCCATCACCGGCAGTGAAGTGTTCGTGATCGAGGATACGGTCCTCGATCCGAGATTCGCGCAGAACCCCCTCGTACTCGACGAGCCGCGCATCCGGTTCTACGCGGCGCAGCCCGTGCGCGGCCCGGGCGGGCACAACGTTGGGACACTGTGCGTCATGGACAAGCAGCCCCGCGAGTTCAGCGACGACGACCGCGATGCTCTACGCGATCTGGGCGAGCTGGTCGAGAAAGAGCTGCGCGCCAAGCCTGGCAAGGTCGAAGCGCCGCCAGACTAACAGCACCGCCAGCGCGAAGGTATCGTTTAGCGCTTGCGCAGATACCGGAGCGAAGAATGAGCGCGGTTTCGCCGTCCCGCATCAAACAGATCGCGGTGCCCGTCAATTCGATAGCAGACGCAAGGAATTTCTACGCCGACGTCCTGGGCCTGAAATTCCTGTTCGACGCACCGCCTTCGCTCGCCTTCTTCGAATGCGGGGGCGTTCGGCTGATGCTCGCCGGCCCCGAAGCGCACGGACCCGACGGCGCGAACCAGCACCCGGTCCTCTACTACGATGTCGCCGACATCCACGCTGCCCATAGCCGACTCGAAGCAGCCGGAGCGCGTGTGATCGAGAAGCCCCACGTGATCGCCCGTATGAACGGCAGAGAGGTCTGGATATCGGCGGTTTCGGACGGGCAGGGGAATGTTGTTCAGCTGATGGCGGAGGTATCTGTGGTCTCGGCGTAAAGGATCGGGCGCCTCGGCTGGCCACCACATGAAAGAAAGCGGGGAGCCGATAGTGAGACAGCTGCTACGCTGAGAGCTCTCGGGACGCATCGCGTCTCGTCGTCTCGCCTCCCGTCGTATCGCCCCAGCACCGTGTCTCGCGTCTGGTTGTTTTTGGTTCGGCGCAACGATGCGACACCAGCTCGCTCCCGGCGTAGCGGCTCTCGAGCTAAGGGCTCCGCGCTTCAGTATTGTTAGATGCTCGCCGAAGCGCCCCACTCCGTATGCCGAGACACTAGGCATGCCTCTCGCTCAGAGGAGCGACATGGACCCCCGGCCCAGTATAAGAATCCCGACCCGCGACGTCGTGCGGATTCTTGCTCTCATTTTCGGGTTCTACATCGCGGTGCGGCTGCTGTGGGTGGCGCACGCCGTCATCTTCCTGATTTTCCTCGGCGTGCTATTCGGCCTGCCCCTCGCCCAGGGTGCCGACTGGTTCGAGAAACGCCGTGTCCCGCGCGGGCTCGGAGTGGCCATAATTCTTACGCTGTTTTTGGGCCTCCTCACCGCCGGTACCATCGGGATGGAGCCGATCCTTCGCACGCAATCGCGCGAGCTCCAACAGCGGATGCCGGAGGCCCTCGACAAGATCGACGCCTGGCTCGGCCACCGCGCCAACGGAACGTTGGGAATGTTGTTCACCGACGAGACGCCGACCCCGGCCGGCGGCATCGCTGCGCCAGTGACCGCCGGCGACTCAGCGCGGATGTCGACTGCGGCCGATTCCGCTCGGCGTCTGATTGCCACCACCGCTTCGACCACCGTTGCGACGACCACCGTTGCGTCGTCGACCCGCGCCGTGACGACGACCGTGCACGCCAACGACGTCGTGGTGGGCGGCAATCTGCGTCACGAGCTCACTCGCCAGTTCAGCGGGGCCGAGCACTCGTTCATGCACATGCTGACATCGACCTTTGCCGTGTCGGGCGCCATCATGCTGGTGCTTTTTATCGCGGCGTACATCGGAGTCGACCCGCCGCTGTACCACGGTGGCGCGCTGGGGCTCGTTCCCGCCGCGGAGCGACCGCGCGCGGCACTGACGCTGACGCGGCTCTCGGTAACGCTGCGGAGATGGCTGGTGACCCAGCTCATCGCAATGGTGGTGATCGGCGCGGTCACGACACTCTTCCTCTTCGCGATTCGCGTCAAAGCGGCGGTGCCGCTCGGCATCCTCGCCGGCGTCGCCAAGTTCATTCCAATCGTCGGGTCAATCTTCGCCGCAATTCCAGCGATGGCGATGGCGTTCATCGACTCACCGCATAAAGCACTCGTGGTCGGCCTCGGCTACTTCGTGATTCAGTTCCTCGAGAACCATTTGCTGGTTCCGATTCTTATGAAGCACGGAGTGAATCTTCCGCCAGCCATGACTCTGGGGATCCAGGCGCTGATGGCGCTGCTGTTCGGATTTCTCGGACTGCTGGTCGCCGTCCCGCTTCTGGCGGCAATTCTTACGGTTTTTCGGACGATGAGCCGGCGCGACATCGAAGAATTCTCACCTGCAGCCGACGCCGCTGTGGCCGCCGTTCGTCCGGTGGCCGACGACACGCTGCGGGGCACATGACGCTACTTGAAAGCAGAGCGAACACTGAGGCCGAGGGTGCGCGGAAAACCAACCGCGAAGACAGTAAGGTGGAGGGTCGCCCGCACCCCTCTTCACCTCCTTCCTATTACCTCGGACCTTCCACCCTACTCTTTTAGCAGTTGGTTTAAGCTGTAGCCATCCCCTCCCGCTGGTGTATATAATCCATCACCGCCGATCCAAAACAGGAGCGTTCATGATTCGAATGGTAAGTCGACTGGCGATTGCAGCATTCATCGCCGCCCCGTGCGTTGGGCTTGCGCAGGCGCCGTGGCGACAGGTTTATAAGGACAGCGATGTACGGGTACTCTTCGACACCGCCAGCATTGCGCTGCAATCTCCGGGGACATGGACGACCGTCACCTCGTGGGACTACAACCGCCCCCGCATCCTCGAGAACAAGAAGGCGTACACAAGGCTGGTCGAACGCGCTTACGTGCGCTGTTCGCCGGTGCGGGTGAAAAGGGTTCGAAGTACCGTCTACGCCGGCAACAACCAGCTGGTGAGGGACGAAGGGGAGGTCGATCCGCGCGACCAGGCCCACATGGTGTGGGATCGTCCCAAGCCCGGAACGGCTGGTAAAAATGCTTTCGAAACGGTCTGCGGAATTCTTACGAAACGGGCCAAAGGCTCAGCTTCCGCGAGCCAAAAAGCGGGTACTGCCGAGGCGTCGAACAAGGCCGCTGCGACGCGAAAGAGCGGCGCCAAAAACTAGCTCGAGACTCTGTAGCTCAACAGTAAGAAATGGCGCGGCTAAGTCCGCGCCATTTCTACGTTTATGGGGTCTGATTTCGATTGCATTTTTGTGCCAAAAGTGGGTCTCCGGGGTATAACAAAATGCGGTGTTTTGGCCGGCTGCTTGCTCTATAAGGAAGTGCAATTCTTCAGGGGAGCCTTCCAATGATCAGACTACTAGAATCCAAGAAAACCGGCAAAAAAGGGCGGTCAGCAGGCGGGACCATCCTTAGCATCATATTGCACTCAGTGATCATCTTCCTGGCGATCTTCGCGACCGCCAGAGCCAGCACGCGGAAGTCGGACGACAAGAAGTCGGAGAAGGTGAGGTTCGTCGCGGTCAGGAAGCCTGAACCGCCTCCGCCGCCCAAGAAAGAGCCGCCTCCGCCCAAGAAAGTGGAGGCCCCGAAGCCCAAGCCGAAGCCCGTGGTGAAGACGCCCGAGCCTCCGCGGATTGAAGCGCCCAAGATCGTAGACGTCCCGGCGCCGCCTAAGGGCTTCAAGGTCCTGCCGCCGCCTGTCAGCATTCCGACCAGCGTACCGGCGGTCGACCTGTCGAAGGCGCTTACCAACGAGAACGATTTCAGCGGTAAGGGCGTCAAGGGCGGCACCGCCTCGGGCGTTGAGGGCGGAACCGGTAAAGAAGGCGACAAGGGCAAGGAAGCCGGCGAGACCGCCGAGCATCACGGCCCGTTCATGGAGTTCCAGGTCGAGAAGACCGTCCAGAAAATCGGCGGCGAGGCCCCGGAATATCCGCAGTCCCTGCGCGACCAGGGCATCGAGGGCGAGGTCCTCGCGCAGTTCGTCGTGAACGAGAACGGCCGCTACGAAAGCGGCACGTTGAAGATCCTTAACTCCAGCAACTCGGCGTTCACCGCCGCCGTGAAGGATGCGCTCCCCCGTATGAGATTCTCGGCGGCGCAGATCGGGGGCAAGAAGGTGCAGCAGCTCGTGCAGATGCCGTTTCAGTTCCACATTCAGCATTAACGAGCAACCCGATCGAGTAGAGCCGCGGGGGGATCAAGCCCTCCGCGGCTTTGCTTTGCCCGGGCTACAGTCAGCGAAGCGGTCGCTCGCAGAATCGGTCATGGACGGGCGGTGTATGATCATTCGATCCAATAGATTGATTCGCTCATGATCAAACGAAGCCGGACAATCCTCGCCGGGGCCCTGGCACTCGTCGCCATCGCTTCGGCGATGCAAGCGCAAAATCGTCCCACAGTAGTAAGACCCAAGCCGCAGAAACCAATCGAGGTTCCGCCGGCGGTTGTGGTGCTGCAGGTGGATACGTCGGCGGGCGATTCAACGCGCACGATCATCCAGCGCGACTTCGACTATGGCGATCGCATCCAGCCGTTGCTTCTCGACAGCATTACTCTCGCCGACATCTGGCAGCCCGGCGATCGCAGAATCAATTTCGCGCCGCTCAAGCAAACGCGCGCCAGCCTCGTCGTGCGCGCTCGTCCGACGACCGCGGGCCTCCACGTCGAAGTATTCGATGCGGTGAAGGGGAAGCTGCGGCAGGAAGATAATTTTCGCCTGCCGAGGATGCCGGCGAACAGACTGCCGGCAATGCACGATTCGCTCGCAACCGTGCTGAAACGACGGGCCCAGGACGCGCGCGAAAAGCTGGCGACGAATCAGGCGACGCGTGACAGCCTGGCGCGACAGGCGGCTAAGCCGGTTGCGATGAAGACGACGCGCGATCGCCTGAACGCCCGGCGCGCAGCCGCACGCCGTGATTCGCTGTCGGCGGAGCTCGACCGCCGCGATCTCGCGATCAACCAGGCGCTGGCGCAGGACACCGTTCGGATGGATTCGGTCTACACCCGCTTCGTGGTCAGGGACTCGGTGGTGCGGGATTCAGTCGCTCGCGAGCGGCGGCTGGGCATCCACGTCGTTGCCGACGAAGTCGAGCGCTGGATCACCGGCACCCGCGGCATCGCCGCGACCCGGATCGCATTCATCGACGGCACGAAGCTCAAGATCGTCGACAGCGACGGCGCCAACGAGCGAACCATTCCGACGGCGGCCGCCGCTTTGTCGCCGTCGTGGCATCCATCGGGCCGCTCCCTCGTCTACGTCGATGCGGACGACCGCGGAACGAGAATAGCGCAGGTGGATCTGCGCACGATGCGAACCCAGCTTTTCCCCGCTTCGACTCGCGGCCTCAACATCACGCCGGTGTACACCAAAGATGGAAAGAACATCGTCTGGGCGAGCGGCGGCGATGCGCCCGCCGAGCTGATGTTCGCCAATGCCGCCGCCGACGATTCGATCGCCGTGCCGTTCGTCGGTCGCACCGGTTTCGAGACGACGTCGCCGAGCTTCAGCCCCGACGGAAAACAGATCGTGTTCATGTCGCCACGGCCGCTGACTCCACAGCTTTACACGATGAATGTCGATGGCACCGGTCTCCGGTTGTTGACACCGGTGGTGCCGGGCAAGCGCAGCTACCGCACGGGCCCCGACTGGTCGCCGAGGGGCGATCTGATCGCGTACCAGCAGCAGAACGGCGATTTCCAGGTCTGGATGATCCGCGTGAAGGACCGCGTGATGACGCAGCTGACCAACGAAGGCGAGAACGAAGACCCCGCGTGGGCGCCGGACGGCCGGCACCTCTCCATAACGCGACGTCTGGGTGCGATCGGTGATCCGCGCAGTATTTGGGTGCTGGATACTGTGTCGGGCCGGCTACGGCAATTGACGCTCACGGGTGATGCCCGACTGTCGGATTGGTCGCCGCCGCTGAGACCTGCTTACTGATTTCCGTCTGCTTCGGCTGGCCACCAGATGAAAGAAAGCGGGGAGCCGACAGCTTGACAGCTGCTACGCTGAGAGCTCTCGGGACGCATCGCGTCTCGTCGGCTCGCCTCTCGTCGTTTGGGTTCCGCGCATTGAAGCGACACCAGCTCGCTCTCGGCGTAGCTGCTCTCGAGCTAAGGGCTCCGCGCTTCAGTATTGTTGGATGCTGACTAAGCGCCCCAGACTATACGCCGCGATTAATTCTGGGTGCCAGCCCCCGGCATGATCGGCATGGCGACGGATTTGTAGCCGGCGGGGACCGCGAACAGCGAATCCGGCGCGGAGATCCGCTTCGCGTTACGCGATTCGATGGTCTCGGAGGACGAGCGAGTCTGGCCGCGCTGCGTCTGGGTAGACTGCTTCACGATTCGCAGCGGGAATCCGCGAACCTTGCTCTGATCCGCCCTGATTTTGTCGAACGTCGAGCCGGACATTCCCATCGATCGCGCCATTTCGATGAACTGGCCCATGACGCCTTCGGTGGCGTCGCGGAAATCCGACATGTCCGGAGCGGCGTAGATGTCGGTGACGGCGACATTCTCGTTCGCCATCGTCTCGCCCATCATCGAGATGTTCATCTTGAGCGTTGCCCGCAAGGTGTAGTGTACCGTCTTGTGACCATCGATGACCGGCCCCGGGCCGACGCTGTCGATCGTCATGCGCGTGGCGCTGGTGTCGAACTGCATCGAGCCGCCCATCCCTTCAAGCATTTTCCTGAAGCCCGCCATCATCTCCACGGGCTTGATGGTCAGATACTCCTTGGTGTCCGGGTTCAGGAAGACGGTCTCGGCGCCTCCGTTTCGAATCAGCAATACTGCGTGTGGGCCTGGTGAAAACGGCCCCATCTTCGGGTAGAGTGTGTTGTTGGTCGTCTCGATGCGCATGTTCCCGCCCGCGGCGACGGCGTGGACGACATCCGAAGTCGTATCGACGTGCCCGGCCATCGATTTCACCGAGGTGATGGTCTGATCGAACGAGACGCCGCTTGGTACCTGGGCGGCGGCGGGAACGGTCAACAACAACGCCGCTGCGGCGACAACGCCCTTCATATCCACCACGCGACCCTCGCTTGCCGGCTACCGGCCGGCGGTTGCTTTGCTGGCTTTCGGACGCGCCGGCGGTTTCTCGGCGAGTGAGCTCGTTGCCACCATCTCGGATTCGATGGGGGCGCCGCCGCGCCGCACCACATACGCTTCCATCGCGAAATACTCGGGCAGTCCCAACTGATCGACGCGGTGCGCGGTGCTGCGATTGCGCTCCTCCACCCGCTGCCAGAACTCGCGATCGTCCTGACCGGGGAAGGGCGCACGGTCCTTCTGACTCTGGTGCTTGAAGATCGCCATCTTCTTGGCGCGGAGCTCGTCCTCCGACAGCGGTACCAGCACGTCGGCTTCGGCGATCTCCCACTCCTGCCACGCGCCGCGATAGTACCACACCTCGGGCGCGGGACCCGAGTACTCGGCGAGAGCGGCCTGCACCGCCTCGAGACACATCCGGTGGGTGCCGTGCGGGTCCGACAGATCACCGGCGACGAAAATGATCTCCGGCTTCTTTTCCTCGAGCAGCTCGTGGACGATGCGCACGTCCTCAGGTCCGATCGGATCCTTCCTGACTTTGCCGGTCTGATAGAACGGGAGATTGAGGAAGCGCGCCTGCTCGCGGCGCATGCCGAAGGTCTCGATGCCTGAAACGGCTTCGGCCTCTCTGATCGCGCGCTTCATCACCTGCACGGGGAAGGCGTCGATCTCGCCGACCTTCTTGGAGTCGAGAAACTGCTCGACTTCCTCGATCAGTGCGCCGGCGGCGTTGTCGTTGATGTCGAAATCATTGCCGAAGCGGCGCAGGAAATCCGCGTAGCGACGGACCTCGTGGTCGAAGACGGCGATGTTGCCGGAGGTCTGGTAGGCGACGGTGATGTCGTTCCTGTTCTGGTGCAGCTTGTTGAGCATCCCGCCCATCGAGATCACGTCGTCGTCGGGGTGGGGTGAGAAGACGATGACGCGCTTGCCAGTCGGCAGCTTGCTGCGGCCGCGAATCTTGGCGATCAGCGCATTGAAGACTTCGCCGTTTAACGGACCCGCTTTTCCGTAGCGCGCGAGGAGCGAGCTCAGATGGTGCTCGCGGTAGTCGTTCTCGTCGAGCTTGAGAACCGACTTGCCTGTAATCTCGCCCAACCAGATCACCGCATCGATTTCACGCGGGCGCGTCCATTTCACCTCTCCGACCACCCACGGCGTTCTAATGCGGGTGAGATCGGCGGCCGCGGCGAAGTCGACGTAGAAGACGGCGTTCGGGTGCTGCTGCAGGTAGGTCGCGGCGACGTCCGGATCGGGCTCGCCCTCGACGGCGCGTCTGATGATCGCCGCCTTGTGTTCGCCGGTGGCGACGAGGGCGATCTCGCGCGCATCCATGATCGAGGCCACGCCCATGGTGATGGCTTCGGTGGGGACGTTGTCCTCGCCGTAGAAATCGGCCGCTGCGTCGCGGCGGGTGACGGTGTCGAGGGAGATGCGGCGGGTGCGCGAATCAGCGCCCGAGCCGGGCTCGTTGAAGCCGATGTGGCCCGTCTTGCCGATGCCGAGGATCTGGAGATCGATGCCGCCCGCCTTCTTGATGGCGGCCTCGTAGGCGTCGCATTCCACGTCGACATCGTCACGCGGGACGTCGCCGCGCGGAATGTGGATGTTCTCAGGCTTTACGTTGATGTGGTTGAACAGGTTCTCCCGCATGAACCGGTGGTAGCTGTGGATGCTCTCCGGCCGCATCGGGTAGTACTCGTCGAG
>Ga0070684_100002084_pt1 | contig 14741 bp, 7 predicted proteins | sample KBSC723LmetaG_FD_65653 | JGI IMG/M metagenome (GOLD analysis project Ga0070684, IMG submission 65653) | Corn rhizosphere microbial communities from Kellogg Biological Station, Michigan, USA - KBS C7.2-3L metaG | ecosystem: Host-associated > Plants > Roots > Rhizosphere ...
AACCGTGCAGACTTCAACACCCATTGCGGAATATCGAGTCCTTGGCCGCGAAAGCGCTTTACATAATCGGAGACGATGGCCAGATAAGTAGCTGTGCCCTCCCAGATGCCTGCCGTTTTCGCTGCAACATACAAATCGTCGTAGTCCACCATTCCGGTTTCTACTAGTTGCGCGCTGTCAATCACGTCGCAGAGTCTGAAGTAGAAGTGGCGGTACATCCGCTGCAGTGTCGAAATCATCAGCCGGTCAGAGACTGAAGGTACACGGAATATCAACTCCCCAACGGAGATGCACCTCGTCCGGTCAATCAGGGAAGAGGCAATTGCCATCTGCTCGCCAGTTTGTCCCAGCCGTCCCACGTGTATCTCAACGAGTTCAGGCAAACCGGGAACGATGAAATTCCATTTGCCGGCCAGCCGGTCACCCCAGCTGCGCGCGTCCGGCACAGCGTTGAACTGTTCCCGCATGAGCCGGATCACGTCATCCGACGAGGCATTCGTAAAGAGGTCGAGATCGCTTCCGAGGTCGGGCATGTGATCAAGCGACTTGATGACCGCGACCGAGTGCTGCCGATTCGTAAACGCATTGGTGATCTGCCACAGAAAGGGAACTGCGTTGTCAATCCGCGCTCGCTCTGCGGAGAGAGCTTCGTCAGCCCACCCCGTTCTCAAACCATCACCTGCCTGGTGCGTGATCTGCCTGAACACGTCGAGTGCGCGAACGATTACGTGATTCGTGTCCGCGAGAGCTACCAAGGCATCGAAATCAGCTTTCGAAATCTGCAGAACTGCGCTCTCTAGTTCAGGAGATGTTCCCGCCGTTTGCTCACCGGCCTGGGGAATCAGCAGCCTGGACAGAAGGTTCAGAGACTTGTTTTCAGATAGAGATTGCATTCCTTCTCACTTGGTTCGAAATTTGAAGAACAAAAACTAGGGGCGAGGCTGCTGCTGTGGAGCCGGAGGAGCCGGGGTGTTCGGTTCGCTGGCACCGCCGCGAGGCGTCAGTTCCACGGGCGCTTGTTCCTGACGACGCTTCTGGCTGTAAACTTCGAGCGCGTCATCGACCTTCTCATTGCTATTTCCGGCCACGCTGTCCAGGCTCTGGCCCTGGGCCGTGAATTGAGTGGCAAGTCCAACGCTCGCGGCGGCATTTTCAGCCCGCTGCGCTTTGCCATAGAAGTACTGCGCGGTCTCCAAATCGCCGTCCTGTTCGGCGATGTATCCCCGGTTGTTCAGGGTGAATGCGCTGTTTGGATCGAGCGAGTACGCCTTCAGGAAGTCCTGCCTTGCGGCATCCCAATCGTTCTGATTGGCCTCGAAGACGCCGCGAACGGTTAGCATGATGGCCTGCGACCCAGCCAACCCGGTGTCGCGAATCCGCTTCTCCAGTCGCTTTGCGCTCGCCGCAGCCATGTCGCTCACTGATTTTCCGCGCCACGTGCGATCTGCCGTCACAACGGTCGGCTCTGCTGAGCGAGATGAAGCGGCCGTAAGGTAATACCGGAGAGCGCCATTGAAATCTCCCACCGATTCGCTCGCTACCCCGAGATTATTAAGCGTGAACGCATTGTGCGGATCGAGAGTAAGGGTCTTCTTCAGCAGGTCGATCGCTTCAAAACCGCGGTTCTGAGCCAGCAGACGCATCGCGCTGATGTTCATCCGGTTCACCCGCATGGTCACGTCCTGCAGATTCACAACCGCGTCGCGCATCGGCTTGCCTTCAAGACGCTTGGCGCTGCTGAAATCGATGGTGGCATTTGAGCCTTGCTCTGCCGCTAAGCCATAAAATTTCTGCGCGCGATCAAGATCGCCCTCGAGCTCCGAAACATATCCGAGGTTATTCAACGTGAAAGGATCAGCCGGATCGTAGAGGTAGGCTTTGTAGAAAAGCGACTCAGCATTTTTGTAGTCATGCTTCCTGATCGCTTCAACGCCGCGCCGGTTGAGACGTTGCACCGGGGTCAATTCGCTGCGCCGCGGGATTTTGATCACGTGCGCATCTGCGCCCCAGCAGGCCAGGGCCGCCGAGCTCGCGAGGGCGGTAAGTCCCGCAAATTGCGCTAGATATCTATATCCCACCGGCGTTCTCCTATCTACGCGGCTAGAGCTTATAAAGGAAAAAGGTAAACCTGCTCTTTTTGTTAGATGCCCAATTCAGAGCCGTGTTGCTCATTCCCTCGAGTGAATCTCCAAAGGTGACCCAACGCCTGCCATGTAGCTGCATCTAAATGGATGTCTGACTCTCTTTGTGACAAGGTGTGCACGACCATGAAACGAATTCCCGCATGTGCGCTGCTGGGAGCGGTGTTTTTCACGCTCAGCGGCAGACCCACGGCTGCCCAGACGTCTCAGCAGGCACAATCGGATATCGCGCCAAGCACCCCTTTGAAGCCTGTTACGACGATTCCACCTCTCCCAAAAGGAACGAGCACGATCCTCGGCGGCTCGATTCGCAATATCGATCCGGTTCTCGATCGATTCATGCTGCACATCGCCGGTGAGAAACCGATGAGGATCCTCTACGACGAACGCACGGAGGTATTCGTTGACGGCAAGCGAATTTCGCTCAACCAGCTGCGTCCGGCCGAACATGCGTCTGTGCAAACCACCCTGGACGGCACGTCGGTTTTTGCTATCAGCATCCATATTCTTTCCCAGCTGCAGCAGGGGGACTACAGTGGGCAGGTTGTCAGCTACGATCCCACTTCGGGCGATCTCGAACTGGTCGGCGATCGAGGCGGAGAGCCAATCCGACTGCGGGTCTCCAGCACCACGACGTTCGAGCGTAAGGGGCAGGGCAGCTCAGCGTCAGGCTCGGCAGGCCCCGGTGATCTGCAGCCAGGATCGCTCGTCTCATTGCAATTCGATCCTGATGGAAAGGGGAGAGGATCGGCTACCCGGATCACTATCCTGGCGACCCCCGGCTCAACCTTTGTCTTCAGCGGCAACCTTGTCGCACTGGATGCCCAGATCGGAAAGATGACTGTGCTCGATCCGCGAAACGATCAGACGTATGAGATCCAATTCGCTCCCGGATCGCTTTCCTCGATTCAGAACATCCATCCCGGTCAGCATGTTCGCGTCACAACCGAATACGATGGAACCCGCTATCTCGCCGAGGAAGTAGCCTCGGAATAGCTTTCAATTCCGAGGCCTGCTTACTATTGAGTCGGACCGCTCGTCTTGACCATCGCCGGGGGAGCGAAGTTCGTTGGAGTGCACGGATTGGTCGCGAATGAACCGGGCCCGACCGGTGTCGGCGGACTCGGTGGCGTTATCCACGGCACCTTACTGAAATCGAAGAACTCCAGCAGATTCGGCTGCGCCGCATCGCGCGCCGTCAAATGAGCTCCTGCTCCAACGAACCGGTCTTCGACAAACTTGATCACTGCTGTGTGATCCATCGGCGTGTGCGACACGTAGTGTTTCCGGGTAAACGGGGAAACGATGAAGTTTGGCAAGCGGAATCCCAATTGCGCCGCAAAGCCCTGTGCCGCAGCTGCATCTCCGGGATTGGCGCCGGGGTCGGCGGTTCCCAGGTCGCAGTGAGTGGTCGGAACACCTCCGGGAGCAACACAGGGAATGTATTGATCTGGATTGACAGCGATCTGCGAGATATCCGCGATGGAACCGAGCGTCGTGTCCGTAAATTCGTTGGAATGGCCAGGCACCGGAGGCACGTGGTCGTAAGGTCCGCCGCCCTCGTCATAGCTGAAGAAGAAGACTGAACTGCTCCACGACGGGCTCGTCATCAGCGAGTTGATCACGTTTGCGACCTGAGCCTGACCCGTCAGGATTGATTGGCCCGAGCCGGGATGCTCATCGTTGTTGCCGTATCCAGCTTCGATGAATGCAAAGCTCGGTAGCGTGTTGTTCGTCAGGTCTGTGAAGTAGTTAGACAGCGGGGCGATGTGGGTCGGGTCGATACAGAACGAGTTCGACGAATCGCCGACAACGCTGGATGCCTGCGTCGGTGGAGTGCACGCCTCGCCAGTCGAGTTTGCGTATAGAAACCCTTTAGAGTATGCAAAATTGGTAAACGACGTTGCCGGGTACTGCGACCCTCCGGTTGTGCAACCATCCTGGCCTACAAGGCACAGACCCTGCGTGGAGGTGTAGTAGATCTTCCAGGAGGCATTTGCGTTCTGCATTTCCTCGAAGATGCTGGGAAGGAAAAGCTGCGGAAGGTGGTCTTCTCCCGGATCCTTCACGAGACCCTGGGTGGTTCCGCCGCTGAATGTCGCAATGCGATTGTCGACACTCTTGCTGGCTATCGGCGAGAACCAGCGATCGGATAACGCAAACTGCGAAGCCATGTAGTAGTAGTAATTGAGGAAGCTTTCGTCGTAGTACCCCATGGCGCGCTGCCCCGCAAGATCAGTGAAGGTCCCGGAACATATGGCTCCGTTTGCGGCGCAGCTCTTCGCGTAGCCCTCCGCGGTGTGGACAAAGCCGTCCATCGCGATTTGCCGCGTGGTTGAGAAGTCGAATCGATTCACATCTCCAAAACTGGCAAGCCAGTCAGAACTCTCGTCATCGATGCACGTGCTGGTGAATTTGAAGAGTTGGAATGGAGTACCTTCGTCGTTCATATTGACAATTCCGCCAAGCTTATCGTCGATGCCGTCCACTTCATAGTCGACCCCGTCGTCGCCGATATTAAGCGCATTCTTCTGGCGGTAAGGATTCAACATCCCGAAATAGTTGTCGAACGAGTGATTCTCCTGAAGCATGAAGATCACGTGCTTGATGGACTGTAGCGTGGCTGCAGCTTGCACAGTTAGTGCCGCAGTGGCGGTAGCTGTTCCGCCCGGACCCGTGGCTGTAGCGGTATAGGTGGTTGTTGTGGTCGGGTTGACGGTCTGAGTCCCACCAGCGGGCTGCAATGTGTATGTACTTCCGTCCGTTCCGGTCACGGCGACCTGCGTAGCGCCGGTCGCTGTCACAGTTAGCGTCGACGACGCACCGCTGGTGATGGACGCGGGATTTGCAATGATGCTCACGGTGGGTACTGCTGCGGACACGGTCACGGTTGCGGTCGCGGTGACCGAACCTTTGGCGTTTGCCGCCACGGCCGTGTAGGTCGTAGTCGCGCTGGGTTTCACGGCCTGGATTCCGCCAGCTGTGCCAAGGTGGTAGCTCGTTCCGTCGCTACCGGTGATGCTAAGTGTTACCGCGTCCGCAGCTGTAATCGTGAGGATCGAGGTCTGATTAGCTGCCACTGTCCCAGGGTCGGCTGTGATCGTGACGGTGGGCACCCTCAATGTTCCGCTGCCGTTGAACAGGGCGCAGCCTGACAGAAGCGCGGTGACTCCAATCGATGCACAACCGATCAGGACACCGAAAATTCTGCTGTGCAGGGCTGCGGTCGCCAAGGGATCTTCCTCCGGTTCTATCTCGGAATCACGCATCGCTAAAACTGAACGAATGCATCTTTCCGCAAATCTACCAAGAACATTGACGCGTCAAAAGGCCGCCGATAAAGGCGGCCCCTCGCGAATGTGAAACCTGCTGTTCCACCCTGAGTGATGCACAGTTCTAGAGCTCTGCTATAGTCAGATGTTCAACTCAGGATTGGGGATGCCTGCGGCACTCCGGCTTCAGGCTTTGAATCGCTTCATGCCCGTTTGGATGACCGCGTGTTCACGGTTTCATACGACTCGACTACTTCATCCTCAGGCTCAATCTTGTCGGTGGCTTCGTCGATCAGAACCGGAGATGCATGCTCTGCCTCGGCTGGAAATGTCGATTGGAGACCCCATCCCGGAGAACGCCCTTTCGATCGCAGCGCCTGCGTCCAGGGAATATGCGACCGAACAGGGGCCATGTCATTCAGGATGGCTTTTTTGGCCCGGTGCAGCCGGAACCAACGCAAGTAATTCGCGATGACATTAGTCATCGTCATTTGAACTCCCGCCGCAAAGTTTTGATCGGCCATGCTCCGCTGTAGCTCTTGGGATTTCAGAATGCGAATGAGCTGCTGGGCAAGATCTTGGTGGTCGCCGACCCGGTAGAAGCGGACAGCCATCTCTTCGTCCGTCACCATGCCACGGAAGTCAGGTATGTCGGCGCACACAATCGGCACACCAAATTCGCAAGCCTGATGTGCCGGCCCGCTCGAGCCGGTCGCCGAATCGTAGGGAAGCACCAGTATCGAAGTCGATTGGAACAGTTCGGGAATGGCATCTTCCGGAACATACCCCTTAAAGTCGATGGGGAGCTCCGGCGGTTGCGCATCCCGGATGGATTCCCAATAGCCCGCACGCGTGTGGTGATTCGCTCCGGCAACAACGAGTTTCGCCTCGGGAACTTCCTTCAGAACGAGCGGGAAAGCCGCCATCAGAGTTTCAAGACGCTTGTAGGTTCCCCAATGCCCGATCGCCAGGATCCGCTGGTGTGGGTTGCCTCTCTTGCCGAAATCGGGCGGTTCCGGGGCCGAGGCGAAAGTGCCGTGGGTGCCCAGCAGCACATTCTGCGCGGAGTACTTGTTCACAAGTGTCCGGCGATACCCCGGCAAAAGCACTGAAACGGAGTTTGCCCGCAGCAGAGCCCTGGTCGCGAAATCGGAGCCGAGTTGGTAGAGCCTCTCTCGCTTCACTCCCGCCGCAGCAAAGTCGACATGCTCAATAATGTGGTGGAGCGTTATATGCGTGTAGAAGCCTGCGGCGCGCACCATAGCTGGTATGGAGAGCCCAGCGAAGGCAGCAACCGGATTTTCAGGCGTTGCGAATGAAGAAAAGACGAGGTTGAACCAGACGATGTCCGGCTTCAGGCGCCGGATCGTGTTCAGAAGCCGAATGGGATTTGATAACGAGGCAAACTTCCAGCAACGAATCACGTTAAAGCCCGGCAATTCCGGTTGGGCTCCGACTTCGAGCGGTTTCCCGTTCTCGTCTGTCGCGAAGTCGTACTTCGTGAGTTCGTCGGCAAGGATTGTCAGTTCGACCCCTGGGTGGTTTCTGAGCTCCCGCGCAATATGAAACGCGTACTCGTTCAGTTGTCGGCCGCTCGGAGGGAATGTGGCTACCAAACATATTTTCATTTAGATATGGCCCCTAAAAAATACTTACCTGGATGAACGGCCGTACCTGTTGGCTGTGTCCGCCCGGGAAATTGAAGAAAGTCTCTGTTTGCACGCCGCCGGTGAAACGGATCGGATACTGCAGCATTACATCGCCGGACTCGTCGCTGAATTTCCGTTTGAACGGCCGTGCGTAGGAAACCGAGAATCCATTTTGGGTCGCGTCATAGACGTGAAAGCTGCGTGTGCTCGAAAAGGCTGTCCTGGCCTGAATCTCCCAGTTGCGCCTTGGCTTGAAGTCAACAGATGCTGCCGGACGAAGATCCTGAGCAATCGCCGATCGTCCGTGAACCACGCGCCATGCCCGCACGTCCTCAAGCATTCCGCGAACCGTCAGGCGTTCTGAGAATCGATGTTCCAGGCCGATGTAGGAAGACGTTAGATAGGTTTCGATCTCCGCGGGATGAAAGACCTGATCGCCTGCCCCCCACCCGGTGACCAGAGCGTTCTTGCCCCACGGAGCTCCCACCCGGAAATTCAATGCTCCTGCCAGAACACGCGAGTGTTCATTTCGTTCAGTGAATGGTCCGCTCTCGCGAATCAGGTAGCCATTTGCAGAGAGCGCATTGAAGAAGGAACTCGTGCTCATGTAGATGAAGGTGCGGAACAGATTCTGATTCATCTCACGGGGAGAAAGAGAGTCGCGCCGAATAGTTGTCTGAACGCCGCCGCTGAATGTCATGATATTTCTGCCCAGGCTGACACTGGGGTTCAGCGCGAAGTTAAGCGTCCAATCGGTGGTATTGCGATTGGCAATCGAGTTCGTCGCCGGCACCGAGATCTGACCTCGGCTGTTTCTGATTTGGAAGAATCCGCCCGGTTCCGGCAGCTTGCCCATGTGCAGGTGGAATGCATTCGTCGACTGAGTCTGAAGCTGGGACCGCGGTGGCGGAAGCAGAGATGGAGTCGTACTCGGAACCGCGAAGGATGCATCCAGTTTCGAGTCGAGAACGTAAACGGTTGTGTCCTCAAAGATAGGCTGCATCAGGAAATCCGAAAGAACGCTGACCTTAGGTGTAATGCGCAGACCCTCGTTAGCCCCGGCTTGCAGCAGACTGGTGGTGGCCGCCTCGTCTTCGCCCCCGGCGTTCGATGCTTGAGCAAACGACGTAAGCGCCTCAACGTTGCGATGTTCCTGACGATACAGATTTGCCTGTGCGAGTAGGTATTGATAATCGGGCGCGCTATCGGCATCCACTTTGATCGCGGAAAGCTCTGCATTGGCTTTGGTTGTTTCGCCGAGGGCAAGATACGTGTTTGCCAGTCCGATGCGGACCTGGGTTTCCGGCGCTCCCGCGACCCTTGCGTGCTGCACGTATGTCTCAGACAGTTCATAATCGTGCAACGAACGGAAGACATCCGCAGCCTGTATGTATTGGCCGCCTGTGGGGGGCAGGGAATCTCCCGCAGCCGCTTCCATCATGGCCAGCGCAATTTCGCGCTGGGCGTCGTCGTTGCGGTCTTGCCGTGCCATTGTTTGCGCGATCGCCAGCCGCACGCTTACTCGATTAGCCTGCGGAATTTGGAGCGCCCGGCTGTACCGATCCATTGCGGCCTTGTTGTCGCCAAGCTCTGCCAGTGCCTGTCCGGTCGAGACAAACGTATTGCTCTGTACCGACTCCGCAAACGGATTGGATGGCGGTGGCGCAACGGCAGCTTCCTTTTCAGCAAGCTGCACATACCGGAACGTCTCGTCTCGATTGCCAAGATATGCGTAGGATCGGGCGAGCATCGCGGCGATATTCGGGTCATCCGGCCCGAACCGTTCGGCCACTTTCAGTTCATCGATTGCGTCGTGGTACCTGCGGGCCGTGAAGAGTGTTCCCGCCAAGCCAAGGTGTAGGGCGGGATCATCGGGCGTGAACTTCAAAGCGGCCTTGTATTCAAGGGCTGCCTTGGTGAGCATACCTTCTCGGCCATAAGCCGTCGCGCGAATCACATGCACGTTTTTGGAATCGCCCATCGCCTGTTCGGCAAGATTTGCATGGCGAATCGCGGCCTGCGACTTGTGCAGGTTCAAGTCCGCGTATGCCATGCCGAGGTTTGCCTCGCCGTCCTTGGGGGCCCGCTTCAGCGCTGCTTCGAAATCCGCGGCAGCCGCCTCGGGCTTGTGCATGTCATTGCGCGTGTATCCGCGGTTCACGTACGCCGTTACCACTTCTGGATCACGCTTCAGTGTTTCCGTGAAATCCTTCTCGGCCTCTTCGGAGTTGCCCTGGTGCTTATGGACATATCCCTGCAGCAGCGGGATATCGGGTTCCTTCGGAAGCACATCCATGTACTGCTTCGTCAACGCAAGGAGGTCGTCCCACTTCTCCATGTGCAGCAAGTCATATCCCAGGTAAACAACAACATCGCGATCGTGCGGCAGCACTTTCAGCGCCTGTTGTCCGACCCTGGCGGATTGCTCGTAGTCGCCCCTGAAGCTGAGATAGCGTTCCTCTTCGCGCAAGAACTGAGGCTCGCTTGCCATATCCGGAGTCGACCGACCCAGCCACTTTCCCGCGAGCCCAAGATCATGCGCCTCGATGGCTGCATTCATCGCGCCCGCAACAACCATCGCGTTCTTCGGCGACAGCTCATAGGCCTTGGCATACGACGTTTCCGCCTGCTTGAAGTGTTTGCGGGCCGTATACAGGTCGCCGAGTGCGGCATATCCCACGTAGAGGTTTGGATCGACCTGCGTCAGCCGCTGAAAGTACTTTTTGGCATCTTCTTCTCGTCCCGCCACACGTGAGGCATATCCAAGTGACGTGAGCGCAAACCGATTTTTCGCATCGATGGCGAGAACTTTCTTGTAGGTCGAGATTGCCTCTTCGGTTCGACCCAGCTTCATCAGCACGTCGCCGTTCAACTGGAGTCCGCTCGGGTTGCGACTGTCGATTGCGAGCGCATTCCTCACATCCGTCAGCGCTCCGTTCGGATCTCCAGAGGCGAGCTTGATCTGAGCGCGAAGCCGGAGGAGCTGCGCTCTGTTCGGCCCCTGCTCGTTGAGCTTCTCGATCTGATCTCTGGCGACTGCCACTTCGTGCTGCGCATTCTGATCGTCCCGTTGTGCCTTATACAAATCCGACATATTCATATGGAGTTGTATTCCATACAAGGGGCCCTCGGAGGGCTCAGCGGGCAGATGCTCAATTGCCAGCTTGATTTCGCGAATGGCTTCGGGCGCTTTATCGTGGATCCGCGCAATCTCCCCGCGAATGGCGTGCAATCTGTAGTAGTTCTCGTCGATGCCCGCCGCGCGGGTCAGAAACGGTTCTGCCTGTGCAGTCGCGCCTGCTGCCACCTGGGCCTGCGCCGCTGACAATTGCAGATTCAGGTCTTTGGGGACGGCGTTGGCGGCCTGCGCATAGGTGCGCGCCGATTCCTCAAGCTTCCCATCGAGCTGGTACGTATAGGCAAGTTCCGCCGTGACGTCTGGTTTCGGGTGCCGGATCGATTTCAGAGCTGCAATTGCTTCGGCGAACTTGCCCTCTTCGCGGTAGTAGCCCGCCATCGCCCGCTGCACCTCGGGATTGTTGGGAGCATGCTTCCTCGCCAGTTCCAGGTAGCGATTGGCCTCATCAGGTTTATTCAAGCGCTCATAGCAGATAGCGATCAGTAATTCCGATCGGGAATCGGGGTGAAATCGCTCCGCTTTGCTCAACGAATCCAGCGCGGAGTTATAGTCGCCGGCGCGCATGAACAGGTCCCCGAGCACGAGCGCATCGTTGGCCCGCTTCGGATCGGCGGCGAGCACCTGCTTCAAAAGCCTTTGCGCCTCGTCGTTCTTGCCAGTGGCGGCATACGTCTGCGCAAGGCCTGAGAGCCCGTCAAGCGACGAAGGCTTGAGCCGGAGGCCATGCGAATATGCGTCAACCGACTGTTGATACTTGGCGTTTAACCGCGCCGCATATCCCAGCAGGAACCATAATTGAGCGTCATTGGGGGCTGCCTGTGCGGCACGTTGAGCGAATTCAAGCGCGTGCACCTTGTCGCCCCGCTGCAATGCCTGTTGCGCGGCGCGACCCAAACGGGCGTTTTCGATGTTTGAGCCCCATCCAAGATTCGATTCTTGCGCCTCGCCCGATTGCTGAGGCTTTTGCTTCTGTGGCTGCTTTGCGTTCTGATTGGAATTTTCAGGTCCGATCTGATAGGTCTGCGCGTTTAAAGTGCAGACTGCCGCGAGCACTGCCGCCAAACCGGCAGAATTCAAAGATCTAGCAATAAATTTCAATGAAGTTCACCCAGTCCGCTCGTTAACTGCAAGAGTTCACACAGCCGCGAACTCACGGTACTTGGTTAGATTCCAGAATAGGCCGCAATGTTGGCTGGTCTGGTGGGCTCTCCCCGCCCCATCGCCATATCCTGCCATCATTTTGCCCATCCCATGCAACCGCTGCGGGCCAATTGTGAATCGAATGCATACGGCTCAAATAAAACGGGGGGCTTGCAGCGCAGTCATATTTCATGGCACCGAGCCAGGTATTTTCCCGAACGAACAATCCATGAGAGGAACCTGTGCAGAAGTCTGAAGCGCACTTATCCAGACGTCCAATACCGTTGTCGTTCATCCTGATGGCAGTTTTGCTGGTCCACCTGCCGCTCCTGTTGATGAAGCTGCCGTTGAAGTCGTACGACACCAACTTGCATATCTTCTTCGCGTCTCATTACCTGCACCACTGGTTTGACCCGTGGAATACGAAGTGGTATGCGGGCTTTTCCCAAACAACTTATCCGCCCTTGCCGCAGCAGTGGGTTGCGGTGATATCGCACCTGACCGGGCTTGAGTACGGCTACATGGCGGTTCAACTTGCCGCCATTCTCCTGCTCGCCGTTGGCGTGTATCGCTTCTCGCTACTTTGGGTCTCTCCGCGAGCAGCCTCGATGGCTGCGCTTGCGAGCGTTTTTGTCGGTTCTGAAAGCTTTCTCGTCTATTCCGCCGGGCAGCTCGGCACCACTTCGGCGGCCCCAATTTATCTGAATGCCTTGCCATTTCTGTTCGAGTGGATTCGCTATGGCAGATGGCGCGCCTTCCTCAAAGCGACGGCGCTTTTTGCTGCTGCCGCGGCGGCCCATCACGCCACCCTGATCTTTGGATCGTTTTTCTTTGCCTTACCCGTCGTGGCGTTGGCCATCATGGATCGAAATGAAGGGGAAGAGCCGTCCTCCAATGGAGCCGTCATTGCACGCACGGTCGGAATCGTCATCATCGTGACTGCGATCATCGCCGCAGTTCTGCTGCCATTCTGGATAGCGCTGATTCACTATCCGGTCACGCAGGAGCCCATTCCCCACGCCAGCCGCGCGAACTACATTCTGAGTCCGTTTTGGGGGATTAACTACTTCATCGTTCCCTACGGCGCGGTCATTCTCGCTTTTCCGTTCATCTTCTTGCGGGGCGCGGCAGTCGTCCGGCTTCGACCCTTGTTGATCGGCTTCTGGGTTGCCTTTCTTGTGGGTCTTGGCGGGACAACTCCTGTCGGCCAGCTTCTTCTCGGGCGTGCCGCTGAGGTCATCACAATGGAGAGGTTCAGCTACTGGGCTACTCTCCTCGCCCTGCCCTTTATTGGCGTTCTCATCACCGAATTGATCGATCGATTCAGAACCCCGGCGATCGCCACCATCAGCATACTTGCCGCCCTGACCTGCGGTCTTGCGGTGGCCTGGTCGACGATCCATCCGCCCGACGCGCAGGAGTTCGACACCAAGCCTGTAGCAGACTGGCTGAACCGGGATGGCCACGATCATTACCGCTACGTGACGCTCGGCTTCGGCAATAAGATCGCGCGCCTCGCGATGCAAACCGACGCAAGCAGCGTCGACGGCGAATGGAACTCAGGCCGCCAGCTACCTGAACTCACGGCACACGGCGCCGGCCAGCTCACAAGTTCCAAGTTCTTCGGAAAAAACGGCATCGATGCTTTGCGCGCAATACTCGAACACGCGGATCACTATGGACTGAAATGGGTTTTTGTGCGCGATCACTACTATGATCCGCTGCTGGCTTTCGCCGGATGGAGGCCGGTCGACAACCTCAACGACCGTACCATCATCGTCTGGAGCAAGGATGGAGTGCCTCCGGCAACCCCCCTCAACGCCCCTCAAATTCCTCCGCATTGGCAAGGCGTGTTGTGGGGTCTTCTCCCGTTTGGCAGCAGCATTCTGGCATTGCTCGTCCTGCTGATTCCCGAGCGCCGCCCTTTGGAGAGCCGCATCTCATTCCCTTCTCCAGCCGAGGAGGAATACGTACCAGGGAGGTTGGCATCGTGAACAGCGGAGGACGTCTGCTGGCCCTGGCATTGGCCGGCGCAACTGCAGCATTAGTCGTAATTGGATCCATGTGGCCGAACAAGGCCGCAGCCGCTTTCGCCAGCGGTCAGCAGTTCACCACCGCGGCAGGTACGCCGGAAGCAGCTGTACGCACGCTCGGCGAGCAGATTCGAGCACACGCATTCGAGCGCGCCTACGAAAGTCTTGCGAATAAGGGCGAGTTCAGCGAGCAGCAATTTCATCGCGATCTCACCAGCGGTTGGCCCGATCTTCGTACTTACGCAACTCTCAGCGACTTCCAGGTTCAGCCGCTCCATGCGACGGATACTGACGCCGATGTGCGATTCAAAATGCAGTGGTCCACCGTTGTCGGACCCTCGACCAGCACTCGCGATCTTCACCTCGTGAAAAACGGCAGCAAATGGCAGGTGCAGTGGCCCATCCAGAAGGAACCCGTCGTTCCTCCGCAGGTGATCCCGGTCAACTATCTCCGTTGGGACGTCATCAGTCGCAGTTCTGCCGAGGACTGGGGCGCGCAGGACGTCGAGGCGCCTCATGTGCGCATCGTGGATATGCATCCCGTACAGCGCGCTGAAGGATTGGTGCTGCTTGGCGAACTCCTGAACGAAGATGTTGTTCCGGCCTACGTTTCCGTCACCGCAACTTTGCTGTCGAAGGACCAGAAGACGATCGATACCGAAGGCAGTTTCGACGCGATCTCTCATCAACTCCTTCCGAAGCAGGTCACGCCGTTCCTGATTCGCTTCCCTAACGTGACTCTGTCACAGGTCGGGAGCGTTCGTATGACGCCCTTCTCGACCTTGATCTCCGCATCGGCTGATCCTGTAATCGAAATCCAGAATGAAAAGCTCATTCCGGCGCCCGATGCCGCGCTCACCGGCGAACTGACCAACCAGAGCGGGCAGATTGCAAACGTAGCCCACGTTCTTGGCACCTTTTACGACAAATCGGGCCAGGTCGTCTGGGTGGGCGATCAATACGTAGACCACGCGCTCCTGCCGCAAACTCCAGTCGCATTCCGCATCCACATCCCCCAGGACCTCGCGCACAAGGTCAGCAGTGAACGGACCGTCGTTGCTACCTATAGCTTCGGAGGATCGCAGTGAGGGCGGAACTTCCCAGTTTGCTTGTTAGCTTCGCTCTTGGAATCACATCGGTCTTCGCTCAAAGCGGCGAGTTGACGATGCCGAAGAGTATCGAAGCGGGAGCGGCATTTTCAATCCAATCGGGTGGGAGCGGCAAAGGGACGCTCTACATAGCGGGACCGGGCCAGTTTATCAAGCAGGATGTGCAGCTTGGAGGCGAGATCGCAATCGCCGCGGGCTCGCTCTACAACGCTGGACACTACGGCGTTTGGCTGACGTCCGACTCATCCACCCAGATTG
>Ga0070684_100002087_pt1 | contig 14720 bp, 11 predicted proteins | sample KBSC723LmetaG_FD_65653 | JGI IMG/M metagenome (GOLD analysis project Ga0070684, IMG submission 65653) | Corn rhizosphere microbial communities from Kellogg Biological Station, Michigan, USA - KBS C7.2-3L metaG | ecosystem: Host-associated > Plants > Roots > Rhizosphere ...
GTCCATCTCAACGCGCATCTTGTCGGCGTTGGTGACGAAGTAGGGCGAGATGTAGCCGCGGTCGAACTGCATGCCCTCGACGACGTCGAGCTCGGTCTCGAGCGACTTGGCTTCCTCGACCGTGATCACGCCCTCGTTGCCGACCTTCTTCATGGCGTCCGAGAGGAACTTGCCGATCTCGGCGTCGCCGTTGGCCGAAATGGTGCCGACCTGGGCGATCTCCTCGTTCGAGGTCACCTTCTTGGAGTTCTTGACGAGGTCCGCCACCACGGCTTCGACCGCGAGGTCGATACCGCGCTTCAGGTCCATCGGGTTCATGCCGGCGGCAACCGACTTGGCGCCTTCACGCACGATCGCGGCCGCAAGCACGGTCGCGGTGGTGGTGCCGTCGCCGGCTGCGTCGGCGGACTTGGAGGCGACTTCGCGCACCATCTGCGCGCCCATGTTCTCGAACTTGTCGTCGAGCTCGATCTCCTTGGCGACGGTGACGCCGTCCTTGGTGACACGGGGAGCGCCGAACGACTTGTCGAGCACCACGTTGCGGCCCTTGGGGCCGAGGGTGACCTTCACGGCGTTGTTGAGGATGTCGACACCGCGCAGCATGCGGTCGCGCGCATCGACGCCGAATTTGACTTCTTTCGCTGACATTACTGGTTTCCCTGGTTTGATCTTGATCCCCTCATCCCGAGGAGCGGACGTGTCCGCGTCTCGAAGGAGGAGGCCGACTGTCTCACCCTTCGAGACGCCGGCTGCGCCGGCTCCTCAGGGTGAGGGCTGGCTTTGGATTAGGCAGCTTTCTTCTTGGAGGCGGGAACGTCGGTGAGGACGCCCATGATGTCGCTCTCCTTCATGATCAGCAGCTCCTGGCCGTCGATCTTGACCTCGGTGCCCGACCACTTGCCGAACAGGACGCGGTCGCCGACCTGGATGTCGATCGGGATCAGCTTGCCGCTCTCGTCGCGGCCGCCCGGGCCGACGGCGATGACTTCGCCCTGGGAGGGCTTTTCCTTGGCCGTGTCGGGAATGATGATGCCGCCAGCGGTCTTCTCTTCGGCGTCGATGCGCTTGACCACGACGCGGTCGTGAAGCGGACGGAATTTCATGCAGTCCTCCTAAGATCTTGCAATTGTTAGAGGGTTTTGGGGTGTTAGCAATCTCTGCCGACGAGTGCCAGCCGAGTAACCTTGAGATAAGCCAGAGCTTTGATGTGGGCAAGGGCTTCTAGCAGAAAAATTGGCAGTCAAATGGCGGCCCTGCCAAAAGTTAGCAGGGAGCGTTAACGCGCCGAATGAAGGGGCGGACCCCGTATTAGCACATGCGGTAAGCTGCTGCTAACGCGACAATTTTCAACAACTCGTTAACCATTTGAGCTTGTGATGCGTTGGTTGCGTGCGTCACAATTCTCTCATGTGAGCGCATTCTTTAGCCGGGGTGGCTCCGGTTGGCAGCCACGGTCGCGATGCGCTCCTTAAACAGGAGGTTCGCATGGTTTCGCGGGTTGGGGTTTCCGAGGACTTTCGGAAACAAGTGCGGGGTTATGGACTGACGACGGCCGAGATCCTCTATCGGCTGCCGGATCATCCCTCGCTGCTGCAGACTTACGTCTGGCAGAACTACGATCTGTTTCCGGGATTCCCGGCGCTGCAAGACTTCCTGCACTTCTGGCAGGCGAAGCTCGAGGGGCCGCTGTACTCGGTCCGCGTCGCGCACTCCAAGCTGATCAAGCCCGCCGAGCTGCGCGCCGTCGACGGCGTGTTCCGGCTGCATTGAATAGGGATCAGTAGAATCGTGGGCAAAGGCGCGCTTGCGCCGTGCCCACCGCGATATCTCCTCTGAGGTTGCATTCCGGTGGGCTCGCTTCGCTTAGCCCACCTACGAAGCGCCATTTGTGCTAACCTTCGCTCACGGAAATAAAGGGGAGAGCACCATGGCCAGGAAAAAGCCGACGAAAAAATCGAAGAAGCCGGCCGCGCGCGCTGCCGCGAAGTCAACCGCGCAGAAGAAATCGCCGGCTCGCAAGACTGCGGCGGCCAAGCCGACTGCGCGCCGGAAGCTGAAGAGCAAGGGCAGGGCGCCGGCGCCGGTGAAACGTGCGCGTCCCAAGCAGCGCGTTGCCATCAGCCATCACCGCGACGAGGACTTCAAGGCCGATGGGCTTCGCGCCTATGCCCATTATCGCGACCTCGGCATTGCGGATGCGACCCATGGCCTGGCGCGGGCGCACGTGATCCGGCTGATCGGGCCGTGCAACCCGGATGAGGTTTCAAAACTTCACTACCACGATGTCGAGTTCCAGATGGTCTATGTGCTCAAGGGTTGGGTGAAGAGTTACATGGAAGGCACGGGCGAGACGACGTTCCAAGCAGGCAGCTGCTGGACCCAACCGCCGAAGATCAAGCATCTGATCATGGATTATTCCGACGACGTCGAATTGCTGGAAGTTATCCTGCCGGCGGATTTCGAGACGAAGGAATTGACGGCTTAAGTTCTGCTGTCTTTCCGGGGCGCGACGAAGTCGCGAGCCCGGAATCGATACTCACGATGGTGGTTATGGATTCCGGGCTCGCCGCTTCGCGGCGCCCCGGAATGACGAGCTAGGTCAGCACCCCCACGATCGCGCCCATCAAACACGTCGTCAGCGTCCCCGACACGATCGACTTCACCCCCAACGCATTGATCTCGTCGCGGCGCGTCGGCGCCATGGTGCCGAGGCCGCCGATCATGATGCCGAGGCTGGCGAAATTGGCGAAGCCGCACATCGCATAGAGCATGATCAGCTTCGAGCGCGGATCGAGCGCGTCCGGCGCGAGCTTCGAGAGATCGACATAGGCGATCAATTCGTTCAGCACGGTCTTGGTGCCCATCAGGCTGCCGGCGGTGACCGCCTGCGGCCAGGGCAGGCCCATCAGCCAGCACACCGGCGCCATGACGTAACCCAGCATCCGCTGCAGCGAGATTTTCGCGCCGCCGATCTCCGGCAGCAGGCCGAGGATGGCGTTGGCGAGATAGACCAACGCCACCAGCACGAGCAGCATCGCGACGATGTTGAGCAAGAGTTCGAGCCCGGCCGAGGTGCCCTTGACGATGGCGTCCATGGTGCCCGTCACCTTCATGTCGGGATCGTCGAGTGTGCCGCCGGTGCGCTGCTCCGTGGTTTCCGGCACCATAATCAGGCTGACGAGGATCGCGGCCGGCGCGCCGAGCACGGACGCTATCACGAAATGCGCGGCGGCATCCGGGATGAGGGGCGCCAGCAGCGTCGCGTAGAGGACGAGGACCGTGCCGGCGATGCCGGCCATGCCGCCGGTCATCACCAGGAACAATTCGCTGCGCGTCATCTGCGCCAGATACGGCCGAACGAACAGGGGAGCTTCCACCATGCCGAGGAAAATGTTGGCGGCGGTGGACAAGCCCACCGCGCCGCCGACGCCGAGCGTGCGCTCCAGCAGCCAGGCCATGCCGCGCACGATCGGCGGCAGCACGCGCCAGTAGAACAGCAGCGTCGTCAGCACGCTCATGACCAGCACGATCGGCAACGCCTGGAACGCCAGGATGAAATCCGCGCCGGGCGCTTTGAGGTCGAACGGCAACGGGCCGCCGCCGACATAGCCGAACACAAAGGCGCTGCCGACGCGCGAGGCGGCGGCGATGGCGCCGACCGCGTCGTTGATGGTGCCGAAGGCGTGCGCGACGACGGGCAACTTGATCAGGATCACGGCGGTCAAGAGCGTCACCACCAGCCCGATTGCGGCCTGCCTCGGCGATACCGCGCGGCGGTTCTCACTGAACGCCCAGGCGATCGCGAGCAGCGCGACAATGCCGAATGCCGATTGCAGTTGCAGCATGATTTCTCCCACCGTCGCGCGAAATATGCCAGCGGCGGCGCTCCAAGTGCAATGCCATGACGTTGGGATGGACGTTGACAACGCGGCTCGCCTCCGTCACCGATCATGCATGTCGTCGCTGGCTCCGGCGGGCGCGGGCACTCTGCTCCGGCAGCCCTCCCTGATCTTCTTCCTGCTGTCGCGAAGCCTGTCGCGATTCTCGAGCCAGATCGGCGCGGTCGCGATCGGCTGGCAGGTCTATGACCTCTCCGGCAGCGCCTTCGATCTCGGCATGGTCGGCCTCGTGCAGTTTCTGCCGACCGCGCTCTTGGTGTTTGTCGCAGGCCGCGCCGCCGACCGTTTCGAGCGCAAGCGGGTGGTGCAGGTCTGCCAGGTGGCGGAAGCGCTGACCGCGCTGTTTCTGGGCTGGGGCTCCTATGCCGGCTGGCTCACCGAGGTGCATATCTTCATCGCGACTTTCGTGCTGGGCACGGCCGGCGCGTTCGAAAGCCCGGCGACCTCAGCGCTGCTGCCGCTGATCGTGCCGCAGGGGACGCTGCAGCGGGCCACCGCGATCTCGAGCGGCGCCACCCAGGTCGCGACCATCACCGGGCCCGCGCTTGGCGGTCTCGCTTACGCGGTCTCGCCAGGACTGCCCTATGGCATCATGCTCTTGTTCTGGTTGCTTGGCATGCTCTTCACCGGCGCGATCCAGGTCGCGCAGGCCGCGCCGCCGAAAGATCCGGCATCGTCCGACGATCTCTTTGCCGGGGTGAAATTCATCCGCAGCAATCCCGCCATCCTGGGCACGATCTCGCTCGACCTGTTTGCGGTGCTGTTCGGCGGCGTGGTGGCGCTGCTGCCGATCTACGCGCGCGACATTCTGCAAACTGGCCCGTTCGGGCTCGGTGTGCTGCGTGCCGCGCCCGCGGTCGGTGCGCTGTTGATGACGGCGCTTTTGGCGCGGCATACCATCAGCCGCCGCGTGGGCATGCGCATGTTCCAGGCCGTGATCATTTTTGGCGCGGCAACGGTAGTGTTCTCGCTGTCGCACTGGATGTGGCTGTCGCTCGTGGCGCTCGCGATCCTCGGCGCCGCCGACACCGTGAGCGTGGTGATCCGCTTCTCGCTGGTGCAACTCCGCACGCCCGACGAAATGCGCGGACGGGTCGGCGCGGTCAATTTCCTCTTCATCAACGCCTCGAACCAGCTCGGTCAGTTCGAGAGCGGCATTACCGCGGCGCTGTTCGGCGCCGTGCCGGCCGCCGCGCTCGGCGGCGCCGCCACCATCGCGATCGCGTTATTGTGGATGAAGCTGTTCCCGGCGCTGCGCGACGTCGAACGGCTGGAGTGATTACGCGGGCACCGCGACGGTGGCGGGCTTGAATGATATCCCTCGGGGCTGTGCCTCACGTAAACCGGTCGTTAAAGCAGGGCGACAGGCAGGCCGGGCGACAGCTTGGGAACCGCGAATTAAGATATTCTTAGGGGGAAGGCCGCAATGCTGACCAAGACTGTGCCTCGCGCGCGTATTTCATGGCGCCGGCACGGCAGCGGGCTTTTCCATGAATTGCGTCGTCATCCCAGCGTATCGGGCGGCCGCCAGCATCCTGTCGGTGATCGAGGCCGTCGGTCCCGAGATCGGGCTGATCGTTGTGGTTGACGACGGCTGTCCCGAGGGCACCGGCGTCATGGTCGCCAACAAATGCGGCGACCCGCGCGTGATCACGCTGATGCACGGCTTCAACCAGGGCGTCGGAGCGGCCTTCCTCACGGGCATGCGCTACGCCATCCAGCGTGGCGCCGAAATCATCGTCAAGGTCGATGCCGACGGGCAGATGGACCCGGCGCAGGTGCCGGCACTGATTCATCCCATCGCGAGCGGGCAGGCCGACTACGTCAAGGGCGACCGCTTCTTCTTCCTGACCAACGCGGCGTCGATGCCGCGGGTGCGCCGCTTCGGCAATCTCGCGCTGTCGTTCCTCGCCAAGCTGTCGAGCGGCTACTGGACCATCATGGATCCGACCAATGGTTTCTTCGCGATCCATGCGCGCGTCGCCGAATTGCTCGACGACGAGCGAATCGCAAAACGCTTCTTCTTCGAGACCGACCTGCTGTTTCACCTCGGCCTGATCCGCGCCAAGGTCGTGGAATTTCCGATGCGGGCGTCCTATGGCAACGAGGTCTCGAACCTGCGCGTGTCGCATCAGCTCGGGCCGTTCCTGGCGGGGCACCTGCGCAACACCACGCGTCGGATTCTCTACCGCTATTTCTTCCGCGACCTGTCGCTGGCCTCGCTGCAACTCGTCGCCGGCAGCGTCCTGTTTCTCTTTGGCCTGGTGTTCGGCCTCTATCACTGGTGGGCCGCGCCGCCGGACCAGTTGGTGCCGACCGGCACCATCATGATCGCGGCGCTGACGTTCCTGATCGGCTTCCAGCTTATGCTGTCGTTCCTCAACTACGACATCAGCGCCAGCCCGCGCGAGCCGCTGCATCCTTTCCTGATGAAGGGATGGCTGCCGAAGGCGGGTAGCGAAGCCGAGAAGGGTCCCGCAAGCGACGATAAGGCCGAGCAGATTAATCGTACGGCCTGACCAGCGCCGCGCGTCAGACCGTGCAGAGCCTATCCATGATTACAGCACGTGAAGAAGCCTAGCGGCCTCTTTGAAATCGGCTGTGTCCTGCCCCTCCGTAAACCACTCGCAGATCGGTCTCAGTAATTTCCGCGCCTGACCTTGCTTGCCCTGACGAATCCACAAACTGGCAAGGCGGGTAGCGGCGCGCAATTCGAGCGCCCTTGCGCCCTGCATGGTCGCGACTTCGATGGATCGCCTCAGGGTCGCTTCGACCGATTCATCGGGCTGACCAATCGCCTGCATCAGCATCGCACGGGTCTGAAGCAGGCGGCTGAAATAGAACGATTCACCGATCTCGGAGGCGATGCGAAGCGCCTTCTCCACCTCTCTGAGGCCATCCGCATATCGTCCGCCCATCAAATCGATTTCGGCGAGCGTGCCGTAGATGCGCGACAGAAAGATTCTTGTGCCGGAGCGCTCCACCAAATCTGCTCCTTCTTTCGCGATGATGAGACCTTCCGCCGCGTTTCCGGAGGACGCCAACGCCCAGCCGCGGTAGACCAGCCCAATGGCCCGCTGTGGCAGGCCGTACTGTCCAGCAACCTTCAGGAGCTCCTCTGTACTGGCGTAGACTCCGGCAATATCACCGCGTGTCATCTGCGATTCGACAACGAACCAGAGCCCGTGAACAAGAGTAGGTCCATGATTAAGCCGTCGGGCCAGCGCCAACGCCTGATCCGCCCTATCTTTGGCTTGCGCTGGGCAGCCGAGTGCGGAGCAGAGTTGCGATGCAATCGCCAATCCGCAGACCGCAGGATCGTGTCCCAGATACACGAACCGATGATGCGCGTGACGTTCCTCGTTATAGAGAGCCAATCCCGACTCAATATGTTCGAGGGCGTCTCGCAGCGCTCCGCGTCCCCAGCACACCGGCCACGCGGTATGATGCGCTTGGAGCAAGACTTCAGGACTGTCCAGGTCATGCGCGATCCTGAGGAGATCGTGTGACACCTTTTCCGCGGCATCCAGCCGGCCATTGGAGTAGTGGAATATCCAAAGGTTCGCGATGGAGGGTGCAATTTCCTCCGAGCTGTCGAGCTGGCGGCCCAGCTCGGAAGCCCGTTCGACGACTTCGCCGACTTCGGCCGCAGCCCAGCCATGAACGCCCATCAGCGCCGGACCGAGCTGCGACAAGATGGCAAGCTCCGTGCGGCTACGCTCACTCGTCGGCGGCTGCTCTCGCAGCAGAGAGAGGGCGCGACCAAAGTGAGCCACTGCTTCGCGATTATTGGCGCGTCGAACGGACTGTTCTCCCGCCTTTCGCCAGTAGGTGATGGCTTCCCCATGCCGTTCGGCTTGTTGCAGGTGCAGAGCGAAAATCTCCGGCGCAACCCCGTCGGCGGGGTTTGTAGCCAGCATCGCATTCGCAATGCGTGCGTGCAGGTCCCGCCGCGGCCCTCTGAGAAGGGTGGAATAGGCGGCGTCTTGCACGAGAGCGTGCTTGAACAGGAACGTCGCCTGCGGCAGCGTTCCGCTCTGGAAAATCAGCCCCTTCTCGACAAGGCGCGCAAGAGCGTTCTCGAGGTAGGACGGAGAACGCTGCGATGTTGCTGCCAGCAGTCCGTATGAAAACTCGCGCCCAATGGCAGCGCCAACCTGCGCGACCTCCTTCGCAGCCGGTCCCATGAGATCAAGCCGCCCGACCAGCGAGGCTTGCAAGGTCGCAGGAACGCGACGATCTGGCTTCGCCAGGGCCTGTTCACCCAGCTTACCCTCCAAGGCATTCGCATCTTCGGCCTCAAGCACCGCTCGCGTCACTTCCTCAAGGAACAGCGGCACGCCATCTGAGCGACCGATGATCTCTTGCACTACATCTTCAGGGAGCCGCGCATTCTCGCGTTCGATCTGCCGCACCAATGCAACAGACTGCTCTGGCGCGAGGCGCGGCAGGGAAATCGGCGACACGTGCGGTAAGTTCGCCCAAGGCGATTGAAACTCCGGGCGGAAGGTGACGATCACCATAACAGGCAATTGCCTGATCCGTTGAATAACCAAATCCAAAAACTCGCGCGATGTAGGGTCGAGCCAGTGGGCATCCTCGAAAATCAACAGCAACGGCCCGCGGTTGGCCGCACCAGTCAAGTAACGGACAAGAGCGTCGAGCGTCTTTTCTTTCTTGCGCTGTGGCGAATACTCTACCCGTTCGTCGCCTTCCGCCGGGGACAGCGATAGTAATTCAGCAACGAGGAGCACATCCTCGGCAACATCGGAGTTTGCACTAATCAGCGCTTTGGTCTTGTTGCGCTTCGTGTGCGGCGTGTCACCCTGCTCAAATCCCACCGCGCGTTCCAAGCCGGCGATGACAGGAAACAATGCGCTGTCCTGGCTGTGGGGTGCGCAGAAATATTGCAGAATGGCATGAGGCTCGGCCTGAAGCCGGCTGGTGAACGTCGCTACAAGATGGGATTTGCCTATTCCTGGCTCGCCCGATAGCAAGACCGCCCGGGCTTGACCGGTCCTTACCGACTGCCAATAGCGTTCGAGCAAGTCGATTTGGTCTTCTCGGCCTACAAGATTCGTGGTGCCGGAGCGAAGAGCCTCAAACCGGTTTTCAGCCGCGCCTCTCCGCAGGACGGCCCACGATCGCACCGGTTTTGGAATTCCTTTGAGAGCCCTTTCACCGAGGTCCTCAAGATCGAACAATCTGCCGAGTTGCTTTCGGGTACTTTCGGCTATAACAACCGAGCCGGGCTCTGCCACACCTTGCAAGCGCTCGGCAAGGTTCGGCGTCTCGCCGATAATACCTCGTTCACGCGCTTCGTCTGCTTCGAGCAGGTCGCCGACGATGACCGTTCCGGTCGCAATACCCACACGCGCCTGCAGCGGCGCAAGCGTCTTGAGCGCAGATACTGCGGATATCAGTTCAAGCCCCGTCCGAACGGCACGCTCTGCATCGTCCTCGTGGGCTTCCGGATAGCCAAAATAAGCGAGCACGCCATCGCCCATATACTTGGCAACAAATCCGCCTGAGCGGCGCACAATCTGCGCGACGCAGTTCTGATAGGTTGAGATGATTTCCCGAAGGTCTTCGGGATCCATACGGGCGGACAATGCGGTCGAGCCGACCATATCCGAAAACATGACCGTAACCTGCCGGCGCTCTGCCACCTCCTGCGGCCGCTGCCCTGATCCAGCAGCGGGCGCCGGCTGCAATCCTTTTTGGTCCACGAGCAGTCCGACAGCGGCGAGCATCTTTCGCCGATGTCCCAACAGAACGCCGATGTCCTTGAGATCCTGATCTGTCAGGTGCGGGAGCACCGAAACGTCGATGCCGTTCTCGGCGAAGCGCTGAGCATATTGGGATAGACCGATCTCTTCGAGCCACTCCGCGATTTGCTGCATACCCGCCCTCGCGGCTTATACATCGTGGGTGAACGCTGTTCCGGATCGGACGTCATCGACGAGTTGCCGGACGCGCGATCGCGACAGCGTCGCTTCCATCATCGATCCAAGCGAACAGCTTGCCGTCGTCAGGCAATCAGCGCAACCTCCGCGGAAAGATCAAAGACTGACAGCATTGCTTACGTTCCTGAACGCTGGGGCAAGTCGAGACAGCCGATCGCTCAACTTCAGCCCCGTCCCACGAATGGCATCTTCGATGCCATCACCGTCATGAACAGCACGTTGGCGTCGAGCGGCAGCGTCGCCATGTAGGCTACCGCATCGCCGACCGCCTTGGCGTCCATGCGCGGCTCCGGAATCTTGCGGCCGTCGGGCTGCAGCACGCCGTCGACCATGCGGTCGGTCATGGGCGTCGCGGCATTGCCGATGTCGACCTGGCCGACCGCGATGTCGTACATGCGGCCGTCGAGATTGGTGGCTTTCGTCAGGCCCGTGATGGCGTGCTTGGTCGAGGTATAGGCCGCCGAAAACGGCCGCGGCGCGTGCGCGGAGATCGAGCCGTTGTTGATGATGCGGCCGCCGCGCGGCTTCTGGTCCTTCATGATGCGGAAGGCGTGCTGGGTGCACAGGAAGGGCCCGGTGAGGTTGGTGTTCACCACCGACTGCCATTGCTGCAGCGTGAGGTCCTCGAAATTCACGGGCGGGGCGCCCATGCCGGCATTATTGAAGAGCACGTCGAGCCTTCCATAGGTGTCCTGCACCTTCTTGAACAGCGAAGCGATCGACTCCGGACTGGTCATGTCGGCTGTCACCGGCAGGCTCTTGCCGATATTGTCGCCGAGCTTCGAGGTTTCCTCGAGCATTTCCTTGCGGCGGCCGGCGAGCACGACCGTGAAGCCGGCCCGCATCAAGGCGAGCGACGCCGCGCGTCCGACACCGGTGCCCGCGCCGGTCACCACGGCAATCTTGTCTGTTGCTTCAGTCATGTTTCCTCACCTTCTTGCTTTCCTTGCTTACTTTTTTGCTTCTGCTTCGGATTTGTAGGGTGGACGGGGAATGTTCTGGTGCGCCGCGCGCAGCGCCGCCGACCAGCGCGAGCGCAGATCGTGGAAATAGGGCTCGCCCGCTTCGATGCGGTGGTTGAGATCTGCGTCGAAGGTGTCGGCGCGCACCACCAGCACGTCGATCGGCAGGCCGACGCCGAGATTGGAGCGCATGGTCGAATCCATCGAGATCAGGCCGGTCTTCAGCGCCTCGTAGAGCTCGACATCGTAATGCATGGCGCGGTCGAGCACCGGCTTGCCGTATTTGTGCTCGCCGATCTGCAAATAGGGCGTATCGGTGGTGCATTCGATGAAATTTCCGGCCGTGTAGACCATGAACAGGCGCATCCGCGCGCCCTTGATCTGGCCGCCGAACAGGAAGGAGACGTCGAAAGAGACGTCTTCCGATTTCAGCGCCGGTCCCTCGGTCGCGTGCACCGCGCGAATCGCGCGCCCGATGCGCTGCGCGGCCTGAAACATGGTGGGCGCGTTCATCAGCGTTTCGATCTCGCCGGTGGTGTGGTCTTCGAGGCCTTCGGTCAGCGTGGAGAGCACCGACTGGCTGATCGCGAGATTGCCGGCGCTGGCGATCGCCATGATGCGGTCGCCGGGCTTGGTGAAGATGTGCAGCTTGCGGAAGGTCGAGACGTTGTCGAGGCCGGCATTGGTGCGGGTATCGGCGATCATGACGAGCCCGTCCCGTACCAGAATCCCGCAACAATAGGTCATTTCCGCGATCCCCAAACGCCTACGCGCCGTGTGCGGAAAATTACTAGCCAATTTCGGTGCATCGTCCAACCCCAATTCCCGTACGGCGCGGCCGTCTTTCGGCGCTTAAAGAGGTGGCGCCTGTCATTCCCGGTTCGGAGACCCACCGACCAGGAATGCGTCGTCAACCGGCACGCCAAGGGCGGTGACCAGCCGGTTGGTCTCGGCGGCCATGCCGACGATGGCAAGCATCTCGCGGTATTCGGCCTCCGTCATGCCCTTCGCGCGCGCGCTCGCGGTGTGCGAATGGATGCAGTAGCTGCATCCATGCGCAACCGACACCGCGACGTAGAGCATTTCCTTGATCTTCGGATCGAGCGCTCCCGGCGCCATCACTTCCTTGATGCTCTCCCAGGTCCGGCGCAGGGTTTTTGGATCGTGCGCCAGCGCCCGCCAGAAATTGTTGACGAAGTCCGATTGCCGCGTCTTGCGGATGTCCTCGAACACGGCGCGCGCTTCAGGCGAGAGTTCTTCGTCGGAAAGCAGATTTACCGTCGCCATGGCCTTACCCCGGGGTTGTTGCTGCGCCCGGGGTTATAGCACGGCCGGCCGGCCGCCATGATCGGGTTACGCCGAGCGTAACGGATGGTCGCGCGGGAACGCATGCGCGTCGACGATTGCGGGAGGAGCGGTCTTATGCTCGACTGTCGGCCACAAGAACAAAATTCCGGGAGTCGAAATGCCAGGGAAACTTGTCGCATCCACCGCTCTGTTGGCCGCGATCCTGTCGGCCGCAACTCCCGCGCTGGCGCAAAAGCACGGCGGCACGCTTCGCCTCTATCACAACGACAATCCGCCCTCGACCTCGCTCCTGGAGGAGTCGACCATCGCATCCGTCATGCCGTTCGCGGCGGTGTTCAACAATCTCGTCGTGTTTGATCCCGCGAAGCCGCATGAGAGCCTGGAGACCGTGATTCCTGATCTCGCGGAGAGTTGGGCATGGGATTCTACCAACACCAAACTCACCTTCAAGCTCCGGCAGGGCGTGAAATGGCACGACGGCCAACCCTTCACCGCCAAGGACGTGCAATGCACCTGGCGGATGCTGATCGGCAAGGGCGACACCCAGGACTTCAAGCGCAACCCGCGAAAGGTCTGGTACACGAAATTGCAGGACGTCTCGATCAACGGCGATTATGAGGCGACGTTCGAGCTCTCCGAGCCGCAGCCGAGCCTGCCGGTGCTGCTCGCCAGCGCCTTCTCGCCGGTCTATCCCTGCCATGTCCCGCAGCAGGTGATGCGCACCAGGCCGGTCGGGACCGGACCGTTCAAATTCGTCGAGTTCAAGCGCGGCGATACGATCCGCCTCGTCCGCAATCCCGACTACTTCAAGAAAGACCGGCCTTATCTCGACGAGATTGCGGTCAGGACCATCGACAGCCGCGCCACCCGCATGCTGGCTTTCTCGGCCGGCGATTTCGACATCACCTTTCCCTCCGACGTGAGCGTGCCCCTCCTGAAGGACATCAAGGCGCGGGCGCCGAACGCGGTGTGCGAGATGACGACCACGGGCACGCTCATCAATCTGATGGTCAACCGCGTCAATCCGCCGTTCGACAATCCGGAAATAAGAAAGGCCATGTCGCTCGCCCTCGACCGCAAGCCCTTCAACACCATCCTGATGGAAGGGAATGCAAGGCTGGGGGGCGCAATGCTGCCGAGGCCGGAGGGCGAATGGGGCATGCCGGCCGAGATGGTCAATTCGCTGGTCGGCTATGGTCCCGATCCCGACAGGAGCATCGCCGAAGCGCAGGGCATCATGGAGAAGCTCGGCTATAGTGACGCCAAGCCTTTGCAGATCAAGATCCAGACGCGCAATCTACCGACCTATCGCGATCCCGCCGTGATCGTTTCCGATCAGCTCAAGAAGATCCATATCGTGAGCGAATTGGACATTCTCGACACGCCGCGCTGGTACTCCAAGCTCTCGCGCAAGGAATACACGATCGGTCTCAACGTCACCGGGGTCAGCGTCGACGATCCCGACGGCAATATCGTCGAGAACTATCTGTGCCATTCGGAGCGCAACTATACGCAATATTGCAACGCCGACGTGGACAAGCTGCTGGCAGCGCAGTCGCGCGAACTCGACAAGGAGAAGCGCAAGAAGATCGTCTGGGATATCGAGCGCATCCTGGTCGAGGACGCGGCGCGGCCGGTGATCCTGCACAGTTCCGCCGGCAATTGCTGGCAGCCCTATGTGAAGAACTTCAAGCCGCACGACAACAGCCAGTACAACAATCTGCGCTTCGAGGATGTGTGGCTGGACAAGTAGGCAAACCCTCATGGCGAGGAGACGCGAAGCGTCGTCTCGAACCATGAGGCCTGGACGGTGGCCTCATCCTTCGAGACGCGGCTAACGCCGCTCATCAGGATGAGGAGAGAGATCGGCGCGCACGTGATCTGAGCTACGACTGCGACTGCCACTGGAATTGGCCCGGCCGCCCGGCCTGATCGACCTTGACCGAGACCGTCAGCGTCTCGGTGCCGCCGCCATAGCGCGTGCCGCGCACGGGTGCGGCGCCGAGATAGTCGAGGCCGATGGCGACGCGGGCATGCGCTTCGGTGGTGCAGACGCAGTTGGCGGGATCGAAGCCGACCCAGCCGAGGCCGGGAACGAAGGCTTCCGCCCAGGCGTGGCCGGCCGCCTGGTTGACCGTGCCGTCGGATCGCAAAAAGTGCCCGGAGACGAAGCGCGCGGGCACGCCGCCGGAGCGGGCGCAGGCGATGAAGATATGGGCGTAGTCCTGGCAGACGCCGCGCTTGAGCGCGAAGGCTTCCACCGCCGAGGTGCCGCTGTTGGTCGGGTCCTCGTCGAAGGTCATGTGCTCGTTGACCTGGGTCATCAGCGTATGCAGGAAGCCGAGCGTGTCGTCCTCGGACTCCGCGCGGAGCGCGCGGGCAAAGGCTTCCATCGCCGGATTGACCATCGTCATCATGGTCGAACGCAGGAACAGGCTCGGCGGAAAGCGCTCGTCGGTGCCGCGCAGCACGCCGCCGGTGTCGTGGGTCTCGATCAGGCCGCCGACGGTGATGGTGAGGCGCTCGATCGCGCCATGCGTCATCACATGGGTGACGTTGCCGAAGGCGTCCTCGTGCATGTCGAG